>Ga0182030_10000053_pt1 | contig 156711 bp, 146 predicted proteins | sample 812S3MmetaG_FD_121299 | JGI IMG/M metagenome (GOLD analysis project Ga0182030, IMG submission 121299) | Permafrost microbial communities from Stordalen Mire, Sweden - 812S3M metaG (Illumina Assembly) | ecosystem: Environmental > Terrestrial > Soil > Wetlands > Permafrost | place: Sweden...
CTTTCCGCCCACGCCCGGCCGCCATGGCGTTTGGCCACCGAGCGCACGATATATAATCCCAATCCCGTCCCCTTCACACGCGTCGCCAGCGATCCGGGCACGCGATGGAAGCGCTTGAAAATTTGCTTCAGTTCCGTCTTGGGGATTCCCGGCCCCTCGTCCTTTACCCGCAGCGCGACCACGTTGTCGATTTGTTCCGTCTCCACGCTCACCTTCACACTGCTCCCGGAATATTTCACCGCGTTGTCGATCAGGTTCGAAACGGCGGCACGCACTTCGTCGGCATCGCCCATGATGGTGGTCGGTCCGTTGGCGCGATACGTCAGTTCTTCGGGCGAGAGCCGGTATAACGCGCGCGCCCTCACCAGCGACTCCTCAATCACCTGGCTCAAATCGATCCGCGTAACGTTGAGCTTGCGCGACGCCCCCATGCGCCCCGTGCGCAGCACCTGCTCGATGGTTTGCAGCAGACGGTCGCTATCGGCGAGCATGATGCGGTAAAACTCCTTCCGCTTCTCCTCGTCGACGGCGCGGGATTGCAGGGTTTCCAGATACAGGCGTATCGACGCGACCGGCGTCTTCAATTCATGCGTCATCGCGTTGATAAACGCGTCGTGCTGCTCGTTGCGGCGAATTTCGCGGACCAGGAAAATAGTGTTCAGCACCACGCCGGCAATGATCATCGCCAGCAGCACGAAGCCGAGGAGGAAGAGCAGAATCCCGTGCTTCCAGTTGAGCAAAACCCAACCGATGTACAGCAGCAGGGTGACGAGAATGAGCCCGGCGCCCATCGAAATAAAAAAAGCAATCGTCTTGCGCCGTCCGGCGAGGACCATGTTTATAGTATGACCTGTTACAGCGCAGTCCCCTCCATTACTGTCGGGGTTCGGTAGCGGTCCTTGTGGGCATCTAGCGCTGCTGGCATCCGCAGATCTTTTACGGAACCCCGACAGTAATGGAGGGGATATGAAAGTGATCTGCCCGCGAACAAAAACAGACAGCAACTCTGCGCTGAGGCATTCTGTTCGTCATCCAGGAGCGCGAACGACGAGCGGCCAGCTTCTCCAATCTCTTCGTCCGAGACCGGACCAGAATCGAAAGGAAGGTCTGGCGTTCGCCGGAGGACCTCGGTCGCGAACCCCTGCTTCTCGCCGGGCGGCAGGGCCTCGAAAGCGTTGAGGAGTTCGACCGCCTGATTGCTCATGTATTCAAGCTAACCGCTTTCCCGACTGCGAGCAATGGATGATTCATTTGTCGTCCAGCAAACACTGATCCGGCGTCGTTAGCTCAGCGTGTTATTTTACCAGCGGTGCCACTCGCGTCGCCCTCCACATATCGCATGATCGCCTGGTTGAGCGGCACCAGTTCTGGCGGAAGGCGTACGGTCAACCGCACTAGGTTAGGCGGATCGACGATGAGGATCACGGCCCCCACGATTGGAAGGTCGCCCTTCCCTAACCAAGAGTTATAGTTGCCTAGCCCTTCCGTCTGGGCCGGCGTTTTGTACTCAACGATCGTCTTGCCGATGTGTTTTATCTTGTCCTTCGGGTACGGGCCAGATGGAAGCGGGACGCCCATTCCACCCCAGATACGTGTGGCAATGGCCTCATGCTCTGGGAAGACACGCATGATGATGGTTGCAATCGAAAATCTTCCGGAGCCATTTTCACTGGTAAAACGGTCAACCCCAATCGCAGGTCCCTCAAGGCCCCATGAGCCCGAATAAGGGTTATGGTGGATAGGCTTGGGGCTCAAAAACAGAGTGGCGCCGCCGGATCCGGACGCTCCCTCGCAATACCAACCGCGCGGGGCGAGCAGACCAATGCCGTCTGCGGATTTATAATAAGCGAGCGCTTCGGCGTCCCTTGGACTCACCGGCACAGATTTACTCGTGCCTTTTGGAGCTTCAAATTCCTCGACTTGGCCCGACGATGAGCAACCGACGAATGGGACAGAGTACGAAGCCGGTCTGGCATTCTTGCGAGCGCCAGTATCCTGTGCCACTAGCGACGATCGCGCGCATATCGCGACGAGAATTCCCCTTGCGCAAAGAATCGAGATCCGCGATGGCCCATGCCACATGGCTGAAGTCTACGCTGGTCCAGCAACGCTATGTCTGGAAAACCCCTACGCTGCTTCCCGCTCCGCCAGCACTTCGTCGATCTTCGCCACCCGCACCTGCTTCGCGACGCCGATCGCCTTCAGCATCGTCAGCGTGATCCAGGAGATGTCGAATTCGTACCAGGCCAACCCATGACGCGCCGACGTCGGGTGGGCGTGGTGGTTGTTGTGCCAGCCTTCGCCGAAGGTCATCAGCGCGACCCACCAGTTGTTGCGCGAATCGTCTTTGGTCGTGAAGCGGCGCTTGCCCCACATGTGCGTCGCCGAATTCACCAGCCAGGTGGCGTGCAGACCGACTACGACGCGCAGGAAGATACCCCAGAACAGCAGCGACCATCCGCCGGCCGCCAGCAGAACTCCGCCCAGGGCGACCATCGGGACCCAGTGCCAGTTATTCAGCCAGATATAGAACTTGTGCCTGGCCAGATCGGGCGCGTATTTCGACATCAGCCGGGTATTGTTGTGGTTCGTCTCGCCGAACAGGATCCAGCCCATGTGCGCCCACCAGGCTCCGTCGTGAGGAGAATGCGGATCGCCCGGCTGGTCCGACTTCTGATGATGAATCCGGTGCGTGGCGACCCAGAAAATCGGTCCGCCTTCGAGCGTCAGCGTCCCACAGACGGCGAAAAAGTACTCCATCCAGAGAGGGACTTTATAGGACCGGTGCGTGTGCAGCCGGTGATACCCCAGGCTGATGCCCCAACCTACCGTGATCCAATATAAAGCCATGGAAATCAGCAGGTTGCGCCAGCTGAACATAAACAGCGCAGCAATCGCGCCGAGGTGGAAAAGCACCAGAACCAGGCTCGTCGGCCAGTTCATTTTATTGCCGTTGGGCAATTCGATTACGTGTTCGCTCATGGAGTCCCTAAACAAAGCTACCAGGGATTCCGTCTATGATTTGTAAGACTTATGTAATTTCGCCCGACAATTAGAAAAGGTTAGGGAAACGCCTTAGACTGCCCTTATGTGGCTGATTAGAAAGATCCATACCTACGCTGGATTGCTTACGTTCGTCAATCTTGCGGTATACGGGATCGTGGGTCTCTGCGCGCTATATCTGCTGCGCCCCCACTCCCAACCGCCGGTCGTCAGCTACCAAGACTTCACTGCCGAACCCAACTTGACTGACCGGCAAGTGGCGGAGCAAGTCTGCGCTCAGCTGAATCTCTCACTGGCCACTCCCGTGAACAGCTTCGCGATCCAGCATGAGGACGAGAACTTGTTGCTCGATCTTCGCCACGCCAACGGCCGGCATCGGGTCACCGTGCTTGAGAAGGACGGCCGCATCCGGATTGAGGTGACTCGGAACAGCATCTGGCTCTATCTCTACACCCTCCACGAAACCACCGCCGCTTTTCATTCCGGCGACTGGCGGATGCAGCTCTGGGCGGATTACAACGAGTTTGCCATGTGGTGCCTGCTCACGATGATCGTCTCCGGCTTCGCTATGTTCCTGGCCTCGCGCGTACGGAGCCGCCTGGCGCAGATCTCGCTCGCCGCCGGCTGTTGCGCCTTCGCCGCGCTCTATTTCTGGACCCGATAGCCATGTATCAGAAACTGCGCAACATCCATCTCGCGACCGCGCTGCTCTTTCTGCCGTTCCTCGTGGCCTACGCGGTCAGCGCCGTGGATTTCGCCCATCGCAAGTGGCTGCCGCATCCGCATTGGATCTCGGTCGAGAACCTCAAGCTGGACCCCGGCATTACCGATGCCAGAGTGTTGGCCCGCCAGTGGCGCGGCGAACTGGCGGATGTCGAAAATACTCCGGGTTATCTCAAATTCCGTGTCAACACAAATCTAGGCCGTTCGCGCGACGTCACCTATTCCATTGCTACCGGAGACACGAAGGTCCAAACTAGCAAGATCGACCTGTTCACCACACTTGCTTTTATGCACATCGCGCAAGGCGTCTGGGCCTACGTGGCGATGGTTTTTTCAATCGGCCTGCTGACGCTCGGGGCGACCGGCATCTACCTGTGGTTCAAGAATCACAACAAACGATGGATCGGCGGTTTGTTGTTGCTCACCGGAGTCTGGGTCGCGATAGGGCTCATTGTCTCGATGCGCTGGACTTAACGATCACTTCCCAATGCAGAACGTCGAAAAAATCCGATTGAGAATATCATCCGCCGTTGTCGCTCCAGTGATCGCGTCAATGGGGCGCAGCGCGGCGTAAAGATCCAGCAGCAGCATTTCGTGCGGGATGCCGAGCCCGTTGGCCATGAGCGCCTGTTGCAACGCTTCCTGCGATTCCCGCAACAATTGTTCATGCCGCAGGCTGGTGATGAATCCGCCTTCCTGCTCGATTTGCCCTCGCGGCGCGATGGCGTCGACAATGGCTCTTCGCAATTCAGGTATGCCCTCCCCGGTCAATGCCGAGATGCCCAGCCCGCGAGGGGCCGGAGCAAGGTCGCATTTATTCGCGACCACCACCATCTTGCCTTGTGCGTGGGAAATCAGAGCCTCGTCCGCCGCTTCCAATGGCACCGACGCGTCGATTACCACCAGCGTCAGATCCGCATCGGCCATCGCCTGGTAGCTGCGCTCGATTCCGAGCGTCTCGACTGTGTCCTGCCCCTCGCGAATTCCCGCCGTATCGATAAACTTCACGGGGATTCCTTCCACCGACGCTGTCTCAGACACCAGGTCGCGAGTGGTTCCCGGGATATCCGTCACAATGGCGCGGTCCTGCTCCAGCAGCCGGTTAAAAAGGCTGCTTTTGCCGACGTTCGGCCTTCCGACGATGGCTAATGTAAAACCTTCGTGAACCAGTTTTCCGTAAGCGAAGCTCTTTATCAAAGCTTTCAGGCCGTCAAGGATCGGCAAAATGAGAACTTCCACTTGAGACGACGACGCGAAGTCGATATCGTCTTCCGCGAAGTCGATTCCCGCTTCGAGTAGCGAAATCAATTGCAGCAGTTGCTCCTTCACCGGCTTCAGCCGACGTGATACGGAGCCGGCCGTCTGCTGCGCCGCGATGCGAGCCTGATAGAGCGTCGTCGAGTCGATCAGATCGCGAACCGCCTCGGCTTGCGGAAGATCGATGCGGCCGTTGATATACGCGCGCAGCGTGAACTCCCCCGGCTCGGCGAGGCGCGCGCCCTGTTCGCAAGCCTTTTCGAGCGCGAAGCGCAGCACGACCGGCGACCCATGGCACGCGATTTCGACCACATCTTCAGCCGTATAGGATCGAGGCGCGGCGAAGAAGGTCACCACCACTTGATCGACATCTTGCAATTGGGCCAGCGAGGCGGTCCACGGACACCACTCGAAATCACCGGAAAATTTCAGGATTTTCGAAGCGATGCCGCGCGCGTCGGAGCCGGAGAGTCGAATGACACCGATTCCTCCCCGTCCAGGAGGAGTAGAGACGGCAACAATCGTGTCTTTGAGATTCACTTTCTGTCGCTACGCCGTCCGCTGACCGCTCCCGATGGTCGCGGTTCCAAAAAACGGCGCACGCTTAATAGAACCGCGACCATCGGGAGCGGTCAGCGGCGAGGTCCGCGATCGCGTCCGCCGCCGCCATGCCTCGGTCCACCCCTACCCGGAGGGCCTCCGCGACGATCCCTGAATCCGCGCGGCCCGGCATCGTCTTCCGGACGCGGCCTCGGCGGACGAACCGGCTCCGGCAGTACCTTCAAATCGAAAGGAACCACGACAACCTGCCGGATCGGCCCCTCGCCGACGCTCTCGCTGCGGACCACAGTCTCACCGCGCAGGGCCAGGTGCAGAATGCGCCTCTCCCGGCTGTTCATTGGGCTGAAGTGAAACGGCTGTTTCGATTTCTTCACCATCTCGGCAGCGGCCAGCGCGCTCATGCGCAGTTCTTCGATGCGGAGGATGCGGCGGTCGTTGGCGTCAAAACAGATCCGCGAGTGCTCCTCACCAGCCATTCCGAGCGCTTCCATGGTCAGGTGTTCCAGCGCCAGCAGCAACTCGGTTTTATTTTCGAGCAGCAGATCGACGTCGGGTCCGGTGAAGCGGATCATCAGGTCGGGATTCTCGAAATCCGGGTGCGGCGTTTCTCCCTCCGCCACCGTGAATTCGAGCTTGAATCCGGCCAGCTCGAACACATGCTTCAGAAACTTCTCAATACGCGGGCCTTCTTCGGCGACAGTGAACTTCTTATGGGGCATTATTTCTTTTTCTTCGGAACCGGTTTCACATCCACAACCTTCGCAGGCGGCGGCTTAGGCGTGCCCCGATTTAAAAACCACTGCTGAGCGATGCCCACCACGTTTCCGGTCAACCAGTATATTACCAGTCCTGACTTGGCAAAGTAGAACATGTACCCCAGCACCAGGGGCATCACCATCATCATCTTCGCCTGCGTCGGGTCCACGCCCGGACTCGGGGTCATCTTCTGCGTCAGGAACTGCGTCGCAATCAGGATCAACGGCAGGACGTGAATCGCCAGCGATTCCTGCTGCGAAAGATCGCTCACCCACAGCCAATGCGCGCCCCGTAACTGAATGGCAACACCCAGCACCGCATAGAACGCGAAGAAGAACGGCAGTTGGAGCAGCATCGGCAGGCAGCCTCCAGCCGGATTCACGCCGTTCTCTTTATACAACGCCATGATTTCGGCATTTTGGTCGGCCTTCTTCGGATCGTTCAGCGACAGGCCTTTGTACTTCGCGTTAATCGCCGCGATTTGTGGCTGAATCGCCTGCATCTTCTTCGACGACTTCATGCTGGTGATTTTCAGCGGAAACAGCAGCGTGTTAATCGCGATGGTCACCAGAATGATAGCCCATCCGTAATTCCCGCCAACTTTGCCCGCCGTCCATTTCAGCGCCTCAAACAGAGGCTTGGCGATGATGGCGAACTTGCCCCAATCCACCACCAGTTCCAGCTTCGGATTTACCTTCTTCAGGATCTCCAGATCCTTCGGACCCACGTAAAGCTCGAAGGAATTGAACCCTTCGCCGCCCACCGCCGCACCCACCCGGGGCACGTCCTTGCCGTCCTTGGGAACCGAATCGGAGTAGGTCGTCAATTCCAGTGACGACGACCCGGTCGGCAGAAAGACGCCCGTGAAGTAGCTGTCCTCAATGCCGGCGAACATATACTGTCCGCTCGACGTCATCGGACCGCCCTTGGCCGAACTCGCGTCCTTCTTCTGCAGCTCGTTGCTGAAAATGCCGTAGGATCGGGGCGCATTGGCGTCGTATAGCAGCGCATGTTGGTCCGTCCCCGGATTGGCGATCGATTGGTCGCCAAATCCGCCGCGCCAAACCAGCGAATGCGGCAGCGTCACGCCGTTCTGCGAAACCTGCGACGTCACCTTCGCCAGATAGCTGTCCTTTTCGAACTGGAAGGTCTTCTTGACGTCCATCCGCCCGTCGGAAAATTCGAACGACAGATCGTCGCCGTCGCGGTCGACCTTATAAAGCGACCAGTTCGGATCGGTTGCCGGTTTCTGATTCCTGAATTCCAGAGAGAACGGCGCGGGAACCTTGGCCAGCGCCACGGTATCCACCAGATCCAGCGGTTTGCCGTCGTGATCCTTATAATCCTTCAGGACCCAACTCTTCACCACCGCGCCTTTGTTCGAAAAGACCACGTGGTAGAGCCTGGTGTCGACGTCGACCGTCTCTTCCTTGTCGGCGTGAACCTGCCCTGGCATTTCCGCCGCTACGGGAGCCGCGGCGGGAGCAGTAGCAGGGGCCGCAGGCGGAGGCGCCGCCGCCTCCTTCACCTCGGTCGTCTTCGACACCTCTGCCGTCTTCGCGCCCGGTTTATAGATGTAAGGCGTCAGGAACAACACCAGCCCCATCAGCACGAATGCGATGAGAAGCCGCGCCTCCATCGAGAGTTCTTTTTTCATAAGTTGAACCGCCATGCGTAAGCATGCGGACAGACGTCCCCACTAGCGGACCGGATCCAGACCTCCTTCATGAAATGGATGGCAGCGGACAATGCGCCGCAGCCCCTTCCCGACACCGCGCCACACGCCGTATTTTTCCACCGCTTGCATCATATATACCGAACAGGTCGGCTCAAACCGGCAGGCCGAAGGCAGCAGCGGCGAAAGCCACCGCTTGTACATACGCAGCGCTGCTATGACAAGTGCGCGCATTTTTCTATAATTCCGGCTAGTGCCCGCTCCAGATCGGCGAACGGCGCCAGAATCGACGCCTTGCGGGGGTTGAAGACAATGTCCCAGTCGATTTGCGTCCATTCGTCCCGGTGCAGCCGGAACGCCGCTCGGAACCGCCGTTTAATGCGGTTGCGGACCACCGCTCCGCCCAGCGCCTTGGGTACCGTGAGCCCGATTCGCACCCCTGCCTGGTCCGGTTGACGCCGCGCCATACAAAATGCGGCGAACAAAGGACCGGATACGCGGGTGCCGTTATCATAAACAGTTCTGAAGTCGGCCGAACGCAGAATCCGCGACGACCGGGGAAACGTTTTAATGGGAGTTCCGGACGGCTCTCTCGTCGCTCACCGTCAACTTGTGACGGCCCCGCGCCCGGCGGCGCGACAGCACGGCGCGGCCATTCTTCGTTTCCATCCGGGACCGGAATCCGTGAGTCTTCGCGCGCTTGCGATTATTGGGCTGAAATGTACGTTTCGGCATGGTCTTTCTTCACTTGGGCGCGGCAGGCGCACCTGTAGGTCAAATTTTGAGACGCCCTCAGTATACCATGTGGGGCGGGCCATCGGCCCACAGCCGCCCACCGGCGGCTTTTTGTTCCCCTACAACTCCAACTTCCCCTTTACGATCATGTCCTTCACCCGAAACTCCACCGTCCGGTACGGGGGCGTCACGCCCGGTACATACAATTCGAACTCAATCGACTTATCGCTCTCCGACACCTGCCGCGGAAACGCCAACCGCAGGTAAACGTCGTTCTGGGTAGGCGGAAAATGCCCGGTCATCTTGTACTTCTTGCGCCCCACCTTCATGAACGACTCTTCTTCCAGCCGCTTGGTCTGCCCCGCATCGTCAAAATCCTTGGTGCGAGGAATGCGCACAGCCACCACAATCTGCGTCGCGTGATTGTCTTCGAGCCACAGCCGGTACTCGGTGTCCATCGGACTCTCTTCCACCGGCCGGTTGCTTTTCCGCACATACCGCCGCCGCCTCTCCTTTTCGGCCTCCTGCATCGGCCCCGCCGTCGCCAGATAGACCTGCACTGCCGATCCGTGCGATTCCTGCTGCACCGAAGCCCCCACCATCTGCGCCCAGGGAGAATCGGTAAACAGCTTAAGCAGTTCGTCTTCCGTCCAGTCGGCGGGAGCTTTCGATTCCCAAAAGGACACCGAAAGCATCACCAGCGCTGCCAGCAGTTTCATAAGGTCGATTGTGGCACGCTGCGCTCGAAATTGCGCCGGCAAGCCCTCCCGCGCCGAAATAATCTGACCGAAAAGCGTGATCAGCGTTGACCGCGAACTCCGACTGCAAGGAGGGGAACAATCCGTGGAGGACTCAACCCCTTGCAGCACCTTAAAAGGTGCTATTCAAGAAATGCTCCCCAGCCTCGATATTACTAAGGACATCCAATCGCTGACGACCTTCCGCCGCCGCTCCGGGGACTTCATGAAGCAACTCAAAAAGACAAAGCGCCCGGTGGTGCTCACCGTCAAAGGAAAGGCGCAGGCCGTCGTCCAGGACGCTGAAGCGCATCAGCGCCTGCTCGACATCGCGGCATTGGCGGATCCGCGCGAAGGAATCCGCCAGGGACTCGAAGACGTCCGCAACGGAAAGGCAAGACCTGTCCGGGAGTTTCTCGCGGAATTCCGGGCGAAGCATGGCATACCTTGTTAGGATCGCTCGCCGCGCTGAGAGCGAAGCGATCTTGACGCAATCTACGTAGCCGTCGACGCCGAAAACTCAGACCCGGCTTTTCGTTGGTTCAACGGCTTGGAGCGCGCTCTTTTCACTTTGGAGGAAAACCCCACGCGCAGCCCCGTTACGCCGGAAAACCCGCAATGCCGCCACCTCCTCTACGGTAAGAAGCCCAACGTTTATCGAGTGATTTACCGTGTCCTCGAACAGGGAAAGGATGTAGAGATTCTTCATATCCGTCACGACGCGCGTCAGCCGTTCATGCCCCGCGATCTGAAATAATTCAATCCTCCCGCAACACCTTCGCCGGATCGAGCCTTAACGCCTTGACCGCCGGCACAGCGCATGCCGCCGCGCTCGCCGCAAGAACAAGGCCCGCCGCTCCCGCGCCTGCCCACCACGACTCTTCCGGCCCGGGCACGAACCCGCGCAGCAATCGCGCGCCAAAACCCGCCGCAACCAGGCCGACCACCGCGCCGATCGCCGCGAGCCTCATGCCCTGCCGCACGACCATCGCGAAAACCTGCTCCTGTCGCGCTCCCAGCGCCACTCGAATCCCGATCTCTTTCCGCCGCCGCGCCGTCGCGGTGGATACCGCCCCATAAAGTCCGGCCAGCGCCAGCAGCAGTCCGCCTCCGCCGGCCACTCCAGCGACCCGCAGGGCGACTTTGACGCCGAACATCGCGCCGTTATCGAAATATTCCCGCAGCGCGCGTGCATCGCTCGCCGGAACGTCGCCGGCCAGTTTTCGCACGGCTTCGAAAACGCTCACATGCGAGTCGACATGGAGCGTCATCCGCGACGCATAATTTTGCTTGTATGGCAAATAAAAAAACGGCCGCGGCGCCTCGTCCCAGCGCATATACTTCGCCGTCTTCACGATGCCGGCCACCTCCACCATCCGTCCGTTGACCCGCATCTTCTCGCCAAGGCCCACGCGCTTCGCCAGTTCCTGATTCACAACCGCGCCATCAAGATCGTCGAACGTTCCTCCGGCCAGAAAGCCGATATGCATGAGCTCAAAATACTCCGGTGTCACGATGTTCATCCATACCGTCATCTCTGCCTCATCGTGAATGCGGATCTGCTTCTGCGCGCCGGTCATTCCCAGCGGAACGCTCTGCGCCAGCGCGACGCCGCGAACTCCCGGCAATTCCTTCACGCGCTCCGCCAACTCTCGATAAAACGCCCTCGTCCGCGCCTCCGAATATCCGCTCTGCCCTGGATCGAACGTCACCACGGAAATACCGTCCGATCGAAATCCCAGGTCGGTATTCTTCGCCGCAGTGAGCCCCATCCATAACGACGCGCCGGTCGCAGCGAGCGCCGCGGCCAGCGCGATTTCGACCGCCACGAGAACATTTCGCGCCCGCCCCTTCGCGCCCCGCCCCCGCGCCTTGAGCGTCGCCCCAACATCCATCCGCGAGACCAGGAACAAGGATGGCGCGACCCCGCAGACCAAGGTGGCAACCACCGCCGCGATCGCCGCCGCCAGCACGATGCGCCCGTCGATCCGCGCCGCGACCGAAATTCCGAAATCGGTGGGCAGAACAATGGAGCGCCGCAGAGCCTCCGTCACCACCCATGCAAACGGCAGCCCCAGCGAACATCCAAGACCCGCGATGACTGCCGATTCTCGCAGCGATCCGCCCAACAACCGCATCGGCCCCGCGCCCAGCGAAATTTTGAGAGCCGTCTCCCGCGCCCGCGCCTCGCCCCGCAGCAATACAGCTCCGCAGGCGTTCGCGCAGCCGATCGCCAGAATCAGTACCGCCAACGCACTTAAGAGCCCAGCCAGCGGCGTCATCATCTTGTCCATCCGCAGCCGCGACGTCAATTCATCCAGCACCACCGCGCGACGTCCGCGATTCGTCTCCGGACGCTCGCGCTCCAGCCCGGCGGCGATGCCGGCAACTTCCGCGCCATCCCCGCCGCGCATAAAAACCGTCAAAAACCGCCGCGAGCGATCCTCCAGAATCTTCCCATCGCCGTACGAGCGAATCGGGATATAGAAATCCTCGTGCAGAAAACGGTCGAGCCCGAAATTTGCCGGCGCGACCCCGATCACGGTGTACAACTCCGCTCCCACGCGCAGTGTTTTTCCGATATCGCTCGCGCTGCCGCGGCCCAGCACCGCAACCTTCCCGTCTTCCTCGGTGAACGTCCTGCCGAATCTTGCGCCCACGCCCAGCACCCGAAAATAATCCGGTGTCACGGCCAGCGCCAGTTCCATCCGCGCCGGATCGCCTGCCGCCACCGGAATCAGGCACTCGGCCACCATCGGAGCCGCTTTGCGAAAATCCAAAAAGTCCAAATACGAAACGAACCCAAACGGCTGCCCCTCCGACGCGGTGAAGACGCGCGAAATTTCCCACGGCCGCGCGACCGGCAAAGGGCGCAACAGAATCGCATCGACGATCGAGGCGAGCGCCACCATCAATCCGATTCCGGCGGCAAGGGACAGCGCGGCAAGGGTTCGCATGGCTGCCACATCATAGCCCCGCGCCCGGGCATTTCCGCGTCAGTTAAACTTGGTGGGACTCTATGCGCATCGCAACATCTCTTCTCCTGTCGCTAAGTTACGCCACTTTCGCCCAGGTTCCGGCGGAAGATTCCCGCAATGTGAACGTGATTACGCTGGACACTCATTTCGCGCCGCCCGCGTTTCAGTCCCGCGCCGAATGGGAGTCCCGCGCCGCGCATCTGCGCAAGCAAATCCTGTTCGCCGCGGGGCTGCTGCCGATGCCCGAGAAACACCCTCTCGGGGTCCAGATTTTCGGACGCATCGAGCGTAAAGGCTACACCGTCGAAAAGGTCCTGCTCGAAACCATGCCCGGTTTCTATCTCGGAGGCAATCTCTACCGCCCTCAGGGGCGCAACGGGCCGTTTCCGGCCATTGTTTCGCCGCACGGCCACTGGGCTTACGGGCGACTGGAGAATTCCGCCGTCGGGTCCATCCCCGCGAGATGCATCAACCTGGCGCGGCAGGGCTTCGTCGTCTTCTCCTACGACATGGTCGGCTATGACGACACCATACAAATGCCCCACGTCGCCACCGGAAAGCGCGAACAGTTGTGGGGCTTCGGCCTGCTCGGCATGCAGCTCTGGGATTCCATCCGTGCCGTCGATTTTCTGGAAACGATTCCGGACGTCGACCGGGAACGCATCGGCGCGACGGGCGCGTCAGGTGGGGCAACCCAGATTTTAATGTTGCAGGGGATCGACAGCCGCATCAAATTTTCCTCGCCGGTGAACATGATTTCGTCGATTTATCAGGGCGGCTCGCCGTGCGAAAACGCGCCCCTGCTGCGCATCGGCACCAATAACATGGAGATCGGCGCGCTGATGGCTCCCCGCCCGATGCTGATGGTTTCCACCACGCAGGATTGGACGAAGAACACGCCGCACATCGAATATCCGGCCATGCAGGCCATCTATCGCCTCTACGACAAGGAAGTAAACGTGCAGACCCACGAGGTCGACGCGCCGCACAATTACAATCGCGACAGCCGTGAGGCGGTGTACCGCTTCTTCGCGAAAACAGTGCTCGGCGCGGACCCGAATTCGCCCGATTACGCCGAGAAGAGTTTTTCGCCTGAAAAACCGAACGATCTTCTCGCCCTGTTCAACCGAACGCTGCCCAAGAACGCGCTGACCTATGCGCAACTCGTCGAACAGTGGATCACCGGCGCGCAAAAACAAAACGCGCAAAGCGCGCCGGATGGCGAACGGCTGATGCTGGCTCTAGCCGCTGACTGGCCGGAAAAAGTTCTTTCTGAGACCACGGGTGATCGCGTTGTGCTTTCGCGCGCCGGCGTGGGCGACCGCGTGGCCGGCGTCTGGCATGAGGGCTCGAAACCCGCAGCCTTGTTGGTTGATGCCGATAATCCGGACGCCGCGCAGTCGTCCCTGAAAATCACCGTCTTTCAAACCGGCGCCTCCGTCGCCCCGCGCGACCGCGGCAACTCCATGTTCCTGACCTTCAACAAGACCGACGACGCCGAACGCGTGCAGGATATTCTTACGACGCTCAGATGGCTGAATCAGGATTCGACCAAGCTCGTCTGCCGCGGCAAAGCGGCCGTCTGGTGCACGCTCGCGGCCAGCGTCAGCCCGAAAAAAGTGCAGCTCGACGCACCCATTCCTCCATCGTTTCACGGGGCCGATCAGGAATGGATCGACTCTATGTTCATCCCGTCGATCCAGCGCGCTGGTGGTTGGCCGGCAGTGTTGAAACTGGTAAAGTGACACGATGATTGCGGTTCTAGGCCAGTTCGATTTTCATCCGGAAGATTTCGAAGCCGCGAAGGCGCTGGCGGCGACCTTGATGGAGGAAACCGCCCGCGAAGACGGGTGTCTGAAATCCGCCTTCGCGGCGGATCTTGTCCATCCGAGTAGTCTGCAATTAGGCGAGCTGTGGCGCGACGACGCCGCGCTCGCCGCTCATTTTCTTACGCCGCACATTCAGGCCTACCGGGCCGGCCTGTCGCGGCTGCGCGTGGTCAAACGTACAGTCCAGCGGCACGACGTGACCGCGACGCGCGATCTCTGATCTTATGGGCCAGGACGAATCTCTCGCCGCCGAGGCCGTCCGTTGCGGGGATGTCGACGGCCTGAAAAATCTGTTGGGCGCAAATCCCGCTCTGGCAACCGCGCGGATCGATGGAAAACGCACGCTGCTCCACGCCGCTACCGATTGGCCGGGCCATTTCCCGAATGGTCCGGCTATCGTCGTTGTGCTGATCGAAGCGGGCGCCGAAGTCAACGCGCCCTTTACGGGCAATCATGAGGAGACTCCTCTGCATTGGGCCGCGAGCTCCGACGATGTTCCTGTGCTCGACACGCTGCTCGATCGTGGCGCGAACATTGAAGTAATGGGAAGCGTCATCGATGGCGGATCGCCTCTCGCCGATGCGGTCGCGTTCGGGCAGTGGAACGCCGCGCGCCGTTTAGTCGAGCGCGGCGCGCGAACCACAATCTGGCAGGCCGCCGCCCTGGGTATCATGGCCGATTTGGAAGCGCATCTCGCCGCGCAGCCGTCTCGCGACGAAATCACCAACGCCTTCTGGTGCGCCTGTCACGGAGGGCAAAGAGGAACAGCCGAGGTTCTTCTCACGCAAGGCGCGGATTTGCATTGGGTAGGGTACGATGGCCTGACGCCCATCGACGCGGCGAATCGCAGCCACGCCACGGAACTCGTCGAGTGGTTGCGCAGCCAGTGATGTGGCGCACGCACCCTCGAAAATACACCAAGATCCGTGTGGGGCGGGCCATCCGCCCGCAGCCGCCTGCCAGGCGGCTCCCCCGAGGTTGTTTTCATTGCTATCGTTGCCCGGCCGCTGGGCCGGGAACCACTCGTGCGTGCCGCGTCGAGACTCTTCTCGATGCACGTCCGTCTTACAGCCCGGCGACCGGCGCGACGATGATCGGCGTCGACGTAGGCGCCTCCGATCCCGCTTCCGGCTCCAGCGTCACCGCGACCGCCCCCAGCGTCGCCATATCCACCGGACCAGAGAGGATGTGCATCGCCGTGCCTCCGCCTTCCGATTGGAACAGCCCCGCCGGTCGCGGCGCGCCGCCTTTCGGAATCACCCACATCTCGTAGGTCTTGCCGGCCTGCGCCGGAGGCAGATTGGACGCGATCAGCAGCACACCGAGCTTCGAGTGCACGAACACGTTACCGTGCGGCGGAACCGGTTGGCCTTTTCCGAAACTCACCGGCAGCGTGTTGGGATCGTCCAGGAAACTCAGCGCCTGGAGCAAACGGTCGCGCTGCGAACTCACCTGAATGAGAGTGTGCCGCGCCTGCGCCAGCTCCGCTGCGCGGGAGCGTTCCTGCACGCTCAGCCACAAGGCGACCACCAGCATGCAAGCGGCGCCCATCGCCGCCAGCCAGCCCCAGCTCATCCCCTGTACGCCGACCCCGGCCATCACGCGCTTTTTTAACCGGGCCGGAGGCACCACATCGGGCGCCATGCTCATCATGATCGCGTTTACGGCCAGCGCGTCCTTTAACGCCGCTTCGCAGGTGGTGCATCCGGTGCGCAAATGGGCGTCAATCTCGGCCTTCTGTTCAGGATCGAGCACGCCTAGCGCGTACATCTCGAAATCGTCGCGGAAGTCATCGCAGCTCATGCTGTCGCCTCCCCGACGATGTCGTCGCGCAGAGCCTTCAGCGCGCTCCGCACCCAGGTCTTCACAGTTCCCAGCGGCTGCTTCATGCGCTCCGCCATCTCGGTTTGCGAAAGACCTTCGAAATAGGCGAGCTCGATGACCTGCCTCTGCGTGGGCGACAATTTCTCAAACGCCGTTTTCAAAACGCGGGCCCGATCGAGCGATAGCGCATTTTCGTCGAAGCCCGAGAACATCACCGGCGTTTCGAGGCGATCCAGTTCCAGCGCTCCGGCCGACATCTTGCCGTCCACCGAGCGCAGGTAATCGATCGCCCGGTTGCGAGCCACGGTCAGCACCCACGGCCCCAGCGCGCCGCGCGTCTGATCGAAGGATTGAACCCGGTTCCACACCCGTAAAAACGTCTCCTGTACCAAATCCTCGGCCGCGCCGGCGTTGCGCACCACCCGGTAAATCAGCGAATACGCAAGACGTCCATAGCGGTCGTAAAGTTCCGACATCGCCCGCGGATCGCGATCTTTCAAGCGCTTCGCCAAGTCGGTATCGTCCTTGAGTCGCAGCGCAACTTGCAGCAGGGCATAAGATAACCCCACCGGCAGCAGTTTCCAGAGCATAAGGGGCGCATATCAGGCGCCTCAAATAGTGTATACGCAAAGGGATGCGCGGCGGATTGCGAGTGGTAAACTGCGGGTATGGACCGGGTTGAGGAGATCGAGGCCGCCATTCACAATTTGCCGGCAGACGAGTACCGTCGTCTCGCCGACTGGTTCCGCGAATTCGAGCAGAGCCGTTGGGATGCGCTGATGGAGGAGGATTCGGCGGCGGCGCGATTATGAAGCAGGGAGCGAATCGGTGAGGGTCGCTGCGGCAGGGGAGGTGGACTCCGTTACGAAGGTGACGAGTGGATAGGAACGGCTGGCTCAGCATCGATGAATTGCAGGTAATTCGCACCTTCCTAGAAGCTGGAGTTCGGTTCCTTGTTGCTGGAGGGCGCGCCGCCCAGTTCCACGGACGCTCCCGCCCAACGAAGGACTTAGACTTGTTGGTCGAGACGTCTCCAGAAAACAGGAAGGCCCTTGCCGCGGCGCTCAAGAGCTTGGGTACCGACGTCGACCCGTACGAATTTGAAAGCCTCTCTCAAGAACGGCCCTCGAGGGGTCAGGTGTGCCGCTACCCTGTCGAGTTCATGACCGCGATCAGGGGAGTCCGTTTTCTTGACGCTTGGTCCGATGGTGTCGAGGCGAGTGCAGACGGCCTCGCATTTCGCATTCTATCGAAACCTCACCTGATTTCGAGCAAAATGGGTACGGGTCGCTCGTTAGATGCCGACGATGTGAAGGCGCTCCAGACGCCGGGCTGAATTGGCGATGCCCGCTGGTAGCCTTGCCGTACGACCTCTTTTATCCCGAAAGTAGAACGGGTCACACGGAATGCTAGGTTCGGAATCGCTTCTGAATGGGTAATGAGGATTCGAAAAAGTGCGGCGGCTGGCTCCTGTCTCAACTTGTTTAAGTAGCGGCTCAGGCCCGACCGCGTGCGATCCTTGATCGGGACTTAGGCGGGAGGACACGTTATGAAGAACCCGGGATTTTCTCTGATGGGTGCGGGCGTATTGATCGGGATAGTGGTGCACGCTTTTGGCCAGTCGGGAGCGCCCAAACGGGCCCCATGGCTGGAGCCTTTTGCGCCCACTCGCATCGAATGGCTTGCTCTCCAGAAGCAAGCAACCGAAGGGCAAACGAACTTTGGCGATAACGGGGTAACTATAAACTTCTACCTCGGACCCGAGTCGATGCGTACGGGGGAGATACTGTGTGACCTTGCTTATCTGCCGGGCACACGGGCGGAGCTTGTTCAGATGATCGAAGATGGCATTCAGGGGAGGTTTGAGACGGCGCGCCAGCGTTATCCATGGGCCCGTGTAAGGATCATCAAGAAGGTCGTCAACTGAATTTGGAGGACGAAAATCGGGAAAATCGGGGACGGACGAGACCGTCCTCGATTTCCCCGCATATGTTATACGTTATGTATAACGCATGCGCTTCGAATGGGACGCCGCAAAGAACCGGTCGAACCAAAAGAAGCATGCGCGAATCGATTTTGAAACCGCGTCGCGCGTATTTGCCGATCCTGACCTGATGCTTCGCAAAGACCGGGTGGTCGACGGCGAGCAGCGCTGGCATGCGATCGGAGCGGTGTTTACGGCCGTCTTGATCGTGGCGCATGTGTATCGAGGGAAAACGAAAATGGCGAAGAAATTATCCGCATCATCTCGGCCCGGGAAGCAGATCCGCGTGAGCGCCGAGTCTATCTGGAGCAAACCCCTGACTGAACGACAAAAGGCCTCGCTCGACCGCGCTCGAAAAAGGCAGCAAAGCGCGAAACCCGCCGCGATGGACTATTCCGATATTCCCGTGCTTACCGACAAGCAACTCTCCCAGTTCCGGCGTCCTGCTAAAAAACTGGTCGCCGTACGCCTGGATGCCGACGTTTTCGAATGGCTGCAACAATACGGCGCCGGCTATTCTACGCGCATCAATAACGTTCTCCGGGCGGTGATGTCTCGGACACGGTTGCAACTCGCGGCGGAGGAGGCTACGGTTAAGTTGTGACTATCGAACTCAAACCCGAGCAGGAGCAGATCATCCGGCAGCAGTTGGCCAGCGGGCTCTACGGCTCGGTGGAGGAAGTGCTTGACACAGCGCTCGCCAGCCTTCCGAACGATGCTCGCTTCGATCGGGAACATCGGCGTGAGGCAGTTCGGCGTATGATTGAGTTCGCGGAACGCCGCAAGGTCCGCCTGGGTGAGCCGGTCACCCGGCAGCTTCTACATGAAGGCCACCGTATTTAATGGCTGAGTTCGTTCTCGATGCGTCGGTGGCCCTCTCCTGGTGTTTTCCCGACGATCCTACTGAGAATACGCCTTACAGTCGCGCCATCCTCAAACGCATCCTGGAGGCCGATGCAGTCGTTCCGGGGATCTGGGCCTTCGAAATCGCGAATGGGATCTATGTGGCCTGTAGCAGACGTAAGCGGATCACCGAGGCCGACATTTCTAACTACATTCAGCTTCTCGGTTCTATGCCCATCCGGGTTGTACGTGGCGAATGGCTGCGGAACATCACGCTGGAAGCATTGGCGAGAAAGCACAATCTCGCTGCCTACGATGTTGCATATCTCGATCTGGCTCTTCGCGAGAACCTTCCTTTGGCCACCTGTGATCGGGAGTTGATCACGGCAGCGGCAGTTGAAGGAGTGGCAATAATCTAAGACTCAAATCTGGGATAATGGATCCCGGTGTCCCGCTTCAAAGAGTTGGAGTCGCGGCTCGAACATACGGAGCAGCAGCTTCGTCTTCTCCAAAAAATATCCCGCTTCATGGTCCGCGATATCGGCCTCGCCGAGTCGTTCAACGGCGTCGTCGAGCTTGTTGTCGAATTCATGGAGTGCGATTCCTGCCTGCTCTATCTGCTCGAAGGCGATGAGTTGGTGCTGTGCGCGTCCAATAATCCGCGGCCCGATACTATCGGGAAAGTTCGGCTGAAGCTTGGCGAAGGCCTCACCGGGTGGGTGGCGCGGGAGCGGCGCCTGCTCTCGATTTCCCGCGAAGCTTACACCGATCCCCGGTTCAAACTCTTCACCGACCTGCCGGAGGACACCTACGAGGCGTTTCTTTCCGCGCCGGTCATCGTCCGCAATAGAGTAGCCGGCGTCATTAACGTACAGCACCGGCAGCCACATTTTCATTCCGGCGGCGAAATGGAGTTGCTGACCACCGTCGGCGAACAGGTGGGATGCCTGGCTGCCCTGGCCGTCGTCGATCCCGGGCGCCTGCGGTCGACCAGCGTGATGGAACTGGTGATGGCTCCGCGAGAATAATGAAAAACTTTCTTCTCTGCTGCCTTCTGATCCTGCCCGCCACGGCGGAACAAAAGTGGAAAATCCAATATTTCTTCGACGAGTTGAAGCAGGAGATGGAGATCACCGATCTGGCTTTTCCTTCGGCCGAGCGAGGCATCGCCGTCGGCGCCATCTACGACAAAGTCAGCGGTCATGAAAAATACACTTCGGTCCTTACTGCCGATGGCGGCCAGCACTGGGCGCTGCAACCTTTAAAGGAATATCCGCGCTCGATTTTCTTCCTCAACGATTCCGTCGGCTGGATGGTCACCGACAAGGGCATCTGGTTCACCGACGAAAGCGGCCGCAGATGGAAGAAACTGTGCGAGCAGATCAAGCCGGACAAAACCCTGGACCCTCCCACCACCATCGGCCTGCTGCTGCGGGTGTGGTTCCTCGACGAGAATCACGGCTTCGGCGTGGGCTTGCAAAAAACCATCGTCGAGACCAAGGATGGTGGACTCACCTGGTCGCCTCTCGAGGTCGCCGCGAAGCCGGCCGGCAATCCTGCCTACACCGCGTATACCCACATCGCCTTTTCCGACGCCAAGCGAGGCGTGATCGTCGGCGGCTCGCAACCTCCGCGCCGCGAAGACGGCATGCGCGGCTCGCTGCCTTCCTGGATGGATCCGGAGCGCGCCTCCAAACGCAAACAGGTCCCGACGCTGACCCTGCTCGCTCAAACCACCGATGGAGGAGCTTCTTGGACGGCGACCACCGCTCCTCTGTTCGGTCTGGTGACCAGCTTGCACTTCGCCGGAGCAGATGGCCTGATTGTGATGGGCTTCAACGACTCCTTCCAATGGCCTTCGGATGTGTACCGTTTGGCGAACTCCAACACCGGGCGCGTGTTTCGCGACAAAACTCCGCGCGTGATCGACTCCGCCCTGTTTAAAGGGCCGCACATCTATCTGGCCGGAGTCGATCCCACCGGGAAGATGAACACGGCCGCGCTGCCGGGCAAAGTGAGAATTCTCCAAAGCGACGACTTTAATACGTGGACCGAAATGCCCGTCGATTATAAAGCGGTCGCGCGGTCGGTGGTGATGGCCGGGCCAGACACGGAGCATCTGTGGGTGGCGACCGATACGGGGATGATCCTGCACCTCGGAGTGGTTCTGAAGCCCGAATAGGGGGTGATCTTCCACTCCCGCACTGACCCCACGTCTGACGCTGGGGTTTTTCACACATCTTTGACGCAGGGGGCTCACGTTTCCCACGATCCCGAGGTTGAAACAGATCTTGCAAGTGCTGTTTTATCCACAACGAATCCACCGGCAGTGCTCTCTAACTAATTGATTCAAAGCCAAATATTTATTGAGAGAAACGCCATTGCAACATTGATTTTCTCTTGACTGTAGCCTGCCTTAGGCGCATGATGGCTATGGTTCCAAGAGGTTCGAAGGACAGCGAGCTTGGCGGGAAGTAGCGGATCTGGAACGATGATCCGACGCGCAAAGTGTTAAGTAATTATCCGAGCGCGGCGGGGAGCGAAGGAAAATCGGGCGACTCGCAAAGGCAAGCCTCAACGTTTGGAATCAGGCTGGGCGCTACGAGCCGAAGGGATTGAGAAATCCCGACGGGGAGCGGAGGCCTGACAACAAGCGATGAGTTCCGGGAGCGGAATCGGCGACGGGTAGCGAGCATTGATCGCACCCCGGGAGGCCATAAAAAAGCCAAACGGGGGCGGGAGTTCGCCATCGAACGGGCCGAGGAAAGTTTCGGAATCGTTTCGAAGATGCAGGCCAGGAACGTTGACCCGGCCGCGGAGGTTCGCCGCAAGGTGGATCGTCGCTGACGGAGAGCGAAAGGCCGTATCGAGAAGCGGGTTTCTACCGGGACGGGACAGCGGACGCGCACCAGAGCGTTAATCCGTTGCCGGATAAAACCGGCAGCGGGGAGCAAAGGGCCAACGTCACGCCGTTATCCGGATGCCATGTTCTAGCCGTGCATGCCGGCTGGAGAACGAGTTGACTGACGGGTCACTTGGAACCACTTTTCATTTTACGGGTCCGCCTTTTCGGCATGCCCGCGCCTCGCTGCCCTGGACCCGGCGGGGCGAACTTCTTTTGAGGCACAATCTTCCGCAAGTGGTTTTGGGCCGGAGGTGTCGCCACTCGTTTCGGCCCAGGTAGGGGCTGCGGCCGCTGGTAGGGCACTTGGGCAAATGCAATCGCCGGGATCCAAAGAACAAGGACCCGGGCGCAACGCACACAAAGTGCGAAACACGTCATACCCGTTCATCGGCAGTTTCCCGGGCGGTCTTTACGCGCTGCTTTACCGCTTCACCTGCGAGGGCTCTTCCGCCACCGGCTCAGTTCCTCCGTCGCGCCAACTGAGTCTCTCTTTGCACGGGCGAAAACTGGCGAAATTGCAACGGCAGGCCGGGCACCGGTAAGGAGTTGCACCGCAGCGCAGCATGATCACCGTCCAGCGCGGCGGATGATAATATTGTTCGCTCCAGGTGGTCAATTCCTGGCGATAGCAACGCGGACAGCGGGCGAATTTCCAGGCTCCGGCCGCCCATACACTAGTTCTCCAGCGGCTTCGGCAGCGCCGGCAGCGCAGCGGGTAAATCCCGAAAAGAGCCCGGATTTCCTCGCCAAAGTCCTGCTTATGAGAAATCCGAACGTCGCGTGTTCCACACTTCGGACAAGAAAGTTGCATGAATCGCGGGCCGTTAAATGGTTGCCTATTTAAAGTATAAACCTAACTACTCGGATCTCAGTAGTATTCTTATACGACTTTTTCCATATCCCGCGCGCGGCTCGCAACGTAAGTTTTCGTATAGGCTGAAAACGCCTGCTGCAACCGGTCGCGGACACCCCTGCCCTGGCGAATCTTCAGCCCGTCCACGGAAGCAACCGGCATCAGATCGCGGGTGGTCGACGTGATAAATACTCCATCGGCGGTTTCCAGGTCGGAGGGTAGGAGAGTTTTTTCCGAAACCGTGAGCCCGGGGACGTGAATTTCCTCGAGCAGCAGTGCCCTGGTCACTCCCGGCAGGCAACCCGAGGCAAGAGGCGGCGTAAAGACGTTCTCGCCCTCGACGACAAAGATATTCGCCGACGTGCATTCGGCCACCTCGCCGCGTTCGTTCAGCAGCACCACTTCGTCGAAGCCCTGTTCATGAGCGCGCTCATACCGGGTCAGATTTTCCGACCAGGAAAGATACTTGGTGCCCGAAAATTCGCTCGCCGCGTGGCGCGCCTGCGGAACCACGCCCAGTTTCACCGCGTCGCCCCAGATGTTCAGGGGAGCGGTAAACGCCACGGTATCGAATTCCCGTTCGGCCGCCGCCGGACCTTCCCACATGCCTCCCCGGTTGCGGACGACAATCACCCGCAGCGTCGAATGCGACGCGTGATTGGCATCGATCAATCGATATAGCCTCTCTTCGAGCCACTTGTCGGCGGAAGGAAACGGTACCCTCAGCCGGGCCGCGTCGCGCAGCATCCGCGCCCAGTGCCTCTCCCAGGCGAACATCACGCCGTCCTCTACGCGAATGGTGGAAAAAACCCCCCATCCATTCACCAGGCCGACCTGCCCGGGCGAGACCAAACGGTCCCCCGCGTCGCGAATCTCGTCGTTGTGAAGCAGGAATCGGTGCATGGTTTTATTCTAATCCCCAGTTCACTTCGAGGATTGCGCAAGCGCTCTACGAACGGCGCCCGGATTCCGGTCGATGACCGTCAAATACGCGCGGATAGCGCTATCGGGCTCGCGCCGGCGCTGTTCCCAATCCTGCAAGGTGCGCGGACTGATGGCGAAGCGCCGCGCGAATTCGATCTGCGAGAGTCCGCTCCGTTCGCGAATCGCCCGAACGTCGACGGGGGCGGGAACCTCGTAATGGTGAACGACGAGTTGGCGCTTGCCCTCAAGAAATTCCTGAAACTCTATGAGCCCCTTCATTAAGCTGCGGCCCCGCGCAGTCTGCAGGTTAGGGGAGGCTTCCTTTGATTTTTTCGAGGCGCTGGCGGAGGAATTTTTTGTCGCCATTGGTCAAGTCTTCCTTTTCATCTTTGGAGTACACATCCAGCAATAAAACCAGTTCGGCAGAGAGCGCGAAAAAATAGATGATCCGAACGCCGCTGCGTTTCCCTTTGCCCCGGCTCCTTTGGCCCCAACGGGCTTTTCGAAGTCCACCAAGTCCGGGGACCACGTCGTGCACTTCGGGATTTGCCGCGAGGTGAGTCCATAACTCCGCGCGCTCCGATTCCGAAAGCAGCCGGGCTGCCTTGCGATGATAATTCCCCGTTTCAAAGTACCGCGGCGCTCATTTGTGGTTATACGGCAATGCCGTATCTTACCGAATCAGGTCGTTTGTATACGTTTTCCCCAAATCGATCTTCGCGTTCCGCACCGATTCGAGCGACGTGCTCAGCACCTTGTGAACCGCCTCGACTGCCGCGGGCGTGAACTTCCCGTCGGGTGAAAGCAGTCCCTGCGTCGTTCGCACCACTCCTAGATCCATCTGCAGGGCGTCCGTGCGGAACGCGGCAGGCATCTTCTCGCGAATCTCCTCGGGAGAGTGCGTTCGCATCCATGCCAGCGTGCTGGTGATCGCACCCGCCAGCTTCTCAGCTGTATCGCGATTCTTCTCCACCCATTCGGCCTTCGAATAAAGCACTGTCGATAGATAGCTGTCAGTTCCGAAAACCGACTTCACCCCCGCCGCCGTCCTGGTGTCGGCGAGAATGTGCAACCCAGGCATCGACTTTCGCACCATCGCGACTGCGGGCTCAGTCATCGCTGCCGCGTCTACCTTGTTATGGATCACCGCGCCGACCGCGGTCGCGCTGCTGCCGATCGAGGTGGTGCTCACATCCTCCGGTTTCATTCCGTGCCTGGCCAGCAGATAGTTGAGAATCATGTGCGAGGAGGATCCGAGCGAAGTGACCCCAACAGTTTTCCCGCGCAGTCCCTCGACGCTGGTGACGCCGGGCGAAACAAGAACCCAGCCGGGGAAATTCAGCATCGCGACGAAGGCCCGCAACTGCTTGCCCTCGGCGGCCATCTGAATCGTATGGTCGTAAAACCCACTGACGACATCGGCGCTGCCGCCCATCAGCGATTCGAGCGCCTTCGCTCCGCCCTGAAACTCGATCAGCGTGACGTTCAGGCCCGCTTCTTTATAAAAGCCGAGTTCCTGCGCGAGCATCGTCGGCATGCTGATCGACTGTGTTCCTGGAGAGCCGAGCGCGATCCGCACTTCCACGTGTTTTGGGTTACCGCATCCCGCGAGCAGCAAAAAAGAGCCGGCAAGAAAAAAGCAGAATAGGGCTCGCATATGGGTGACACGATACCACCGTTAAGCGTAGAAGCGTTGTTTTCTTGAGAGATCTGTGCCTTTGCGTGAAATCAAGGAACCAGATCGTTCGTGAAAGTCTTCCCCAAATCGATCTTTGCATCCCGCACCGATTCGAGCGACGTGCTCATGACTTTATGCACCGCCTCCACTGCCTCTGGCGTAAACCTGCCGTCCACCGACAGCATCGCCTGCGCCGTCCGCAGCACTTCTATGTCCGTCGCGGCATCCTCTGTCCGAAACGACGCCGGCATCTTCTCGCGAATCTCCTCCGGCGTGTGCGATCGCATCCAGGCTAGCGTCTTCGTGATCGCACCGGCCAGCAGCCTCGCCGTATCGCGATTCTTTTCCACCCACTCGGCCTTCGAATACAGCACCGCCGACGGGTAACTCTCGACGCCGAACACCGACCGCACTCCTTCCGCCGTCCGCGTATCGGCCAAAATATGCAGCCCTGGCATCTGCTTGCGCACGATGGCCAGCGCCGGGTCGGTCATCACCGCCGCGTCGACCTTGTTATGGGTCACCGCCCCCACCGCCGTCGCGCTCATGCCGATCGAGGCGTTGCTCACGTCGTCCGCCTTCATCCCATGCGCGACCAATAAATAGTTGAGAAACATGTGCGTCGAGGAGCCGGGCGCCGAAACGCCTACCGTTTTCCCGTTCAGATCCTCGATCCGTCCGACGTTCGGCGACACTAGTACCAGCCCCGGATAGCGCAGCATCGCGACGAATGCCCGCAGATCTTTCCCCTGCGCCGCCATCTGGATCGTGTGATCGTAGAATCCGCACACCACGTCCGTGCTGCCGCCCATCAGCGCTTCCAACGCCTTCGCACCGCCGGGAAAATCCAGCAGCGAGACATTCAGCCCCGCGTCTTTATAAAAGCCCAGCTCCTGCGCCAGCGTCGCCGGCAGATAAATCAACTGCGCCTGCCCGCCGATCGCAATCTTCACGTCGGGCGATCTATGGTCGCCGCACCCGGCCAGCACTAGACAACAAAAAACAATTCGCGTCAGCACGCTTTAATACTATGATGTGGCGCACCCATGAGTGCGTGCCGCGTCGAGACTCATGTCGATGCCAGGTCTTTATCACCCAACCGGAGGCATCGAGACGAGTCTCGACGCGGCACGCATGAGTGCGTACGCCACGTGCTACGATACAACGTGGAATGCTCCTCTCCGACAAGTTCACCGTTGAGCGAGGAAGTGTTTACCTTACCGGCATCCAGGCGCTGGTCCGGTTGCCCCTCGACCAGATGCGCCGCGATCGCCGCGCGGGACTGAAAACAGGCGCGTTTATATCCGGCTACGAAGGCTCCCCGCTAGGCGGCTACGACCTCGCGTTGGCGCGTTCGAAAAAGCTGCTCGACGAACACGGCGTCCATTTCCGCCCCGGCCTGAACGAAGACCTCGCCGCGACCTCTATCATGGGCACGCAAATTTTCGAGGTCGTCGGCAAATCGAAGGTCGATGGCGTCCTCGGCATCTGGTACGGAAAAGGTCCCGGCGTCGATCGCTGCGGCGACATCTTCCGGCACGCGAACCTCGCCGGAACCGGCAAGAACTGCGCCGCACTGGTGCTGGCCGGCGACGACCACGGCTGCAAAAGCTCCACCATCCCGCATCAGAGCGACTTCAGCCTCATGAACACGGGAATTCCGTTCCTGTTCCCGGGGAATGTTCAGGAAATTATCGATTTCGGCCTGCTCGCCGTCGCCATGTCGCGATTTTCCGGCGCCTGGGTGGGCTTGAAACTCGTCACCGACGTTTGCGACGCCGGCAGCACCGTGATCCTCGATCCGGACCAGCCGCAGATTGCTATTCCCAAAAATTACGAAAAAACCGTCGACCCGCGCCTCGTCCCGCCCATCACTCTGGCCATGGAGTACGAAGTCAACGCGCGCCGCTTGCAAGCGGTGATCGAATTCGCGCGCCTGAATCGCGTCAATCGCTGGCATGGCTCGAAGAAAGCGTGGCTCGGCCTGGTCAGCGCCGGCAAGGCGTATTACGATCTGGCCCAAGCCCTGCGCGATCTCTCGATCGGCGAAAGCGAGCTGGAAGAACTTGGGCTACGCGTAGCGAAGTTCGGGATGACCTTCCCTCTCGACCAGCAGTTCGCGCGCGAGTTTGCAGAAGGCCTCGATACCATCCTGGTCGTCGAAGAGAAACGCAGCTTCCTCGAACTTCACCTGCGCGACGCGCTCTACTCCTGCCCGTCGCATCCGGCGATTCTCGGGAAAACCGACGCCAACGGCGCGTCTTTATTCGCGCCCTCAGGCGAACTCGACCCCGACAAAATCGCCCGCGTCTTGGGCGGAGTATTAGCGAAACGCCGCACGACTGAAAAAATAGCCGCGCGCGTGCAGTTTCTCGAAGACATCGCCCAAAAGCCGCGCCAGCAGCCTCTCTCCATTCGCGCCTCGAATTTTTGTTCCGGCTGCCCCCACAACCGCTCGACCCTTCTGCTCGAAGGCCAGGTCGGCGGCGGAGGCATCGGATGCCACACCATGGCCATGCGCCTTACCGATTCCGGCCGCGCATTTTCGCACCTCACGCAAATGGGCGGCGAGGGCGCAACGTGGATCGGCATGGCCCCCTTCGTCGAGCACGAGCACATGTTCCAGAACATCGGCGACGGGACGTTTTTTCACTCCGGCCAGCTCGCCGTCAACGCCCTTGTTTCGAGCGGCCTGAACATCACCTACAAAATTCTCTACAACGGCCACGTGTCGATGACCGGCGGGCAGGACGCCGTCGGCGCCCTACCAGTTCCGCAGTTGACCAAGAAGCTCGAAGCCGAAGGCGTGCGCCGGACCATCGTTCTGACCGAGGATCGCACCCGCTATCAATATGTAGAGCTCGCCTCGAACGCTGAACTGCGCGACCGTTCGGAACTGGAGCGCACCCTCGCCGAACTGGCCAAGGAAAAAGGCGTCACCGCCATGATCTACGACCAGGAGTGCATGGCCGAGGTCCGCCGCAAGCGCTCCCGCGGTAAATATGCCGAGCCCGTGAAGCGCCTCATGATTAACGAAGAGGTCTGCGAAGGCTGCGGCGATTGCGTCAAGCAGGCCAACTGCATGAGCCTCAACCCGGTCGCGACCGAGCTGGGGCAGAAGATGCGCATTCACCAATCTTCGTGTAATAAAGACTACTCCTGCGCCCTCGGCGATTGTCCGTCGTTTGTCACCGTGAACATCAAGGAAGGCACCGGTCTGCGCCGCAAGGCTCTTCCGAAACTCCCTGACGCCGACGTCCCCATGCCGCGCGAAACAGCGCCCGTCGGCGATGGTTACCGCATCGTTTGTCCCGGTATCGGCGGCACAGGCGTCGTCACCATCAACGCCCTGCTCGCCACCGCCGGCTGGATCGACGGCCTCTATGTCACGACGCTTGATCAGACCGGAACTGCGCAAAAAGGCGGCGCGGTCGTGTCGCATATATTTTTGAGCCGCCGCCCCGTCGAAGCCCCGGCGCGCACCAATACCGGCAACGCCGACGTGATCCTCGGCTTCGACCTGATCGGCGTCGCCAGCGCCGAGCTTCTCAAAACCGCCTCGCCCGAAAAAACCACGGCCGTCCTGAACACCAACGTCACCCCGACCATCGATAACATCCGTTCGCGCAGTCCCATTGCAGGTCCAGAACGAATGCTGGAGGCCGTACAACTCGTGACCCGCCGCGGCCGCAACATCGTGGTCGACGGCACGCGTCTGGCAGAAGCCCTCTTCGGCAGCCACATGGCCGTGAACCTGTTCCTGCTCGGCGTCGCTTGGCAAGGCGGACTGATTCCTGTCACGCTCAACGCCGTCGAAAAGGCCATCCACTTGAACGGCGTCGACATCGATCGCAATTTGCAGGTCTTCACTTGGGGCCGCAAGTATTATCACGACGCCCAATCCGTCGAAAAGTTGCTATCTCCCCAAGAGGAGCGCGTCGTCGAGTTCGATCGCGTCGCCGAATTGACCGAATATCAAAACGCCGCTTACGCCGCCGAATACGCCGGGTTCGTCGCCGATGTCGCACGCCGTGCCCCCGCGCTCGCCCCAATTGTGGCAAAAAACCTCTACAAGCTGATGGCGTACAAGGACGAGTACGAAGTCGCCCGCCTGCTCACGAAACCTTCTTTCGAAAACCAGATCCGCGATTCTTGGTCGCAAGTGGAGTCGTTCTCCTACAACCTGCATCCGCCCATGTTCCGGAAATTCTTCAAGAAAAAAATCGCCTTCGGCCCCTGGTTCCGGACGCCTCTCAAAATGCTCGCCTCGATGAAGGGCCTCCGCGGCGGCGCTCTCGATATTTTCGGGCGTTCGAAACACCGCCGCATGGAGCGCCAGCTCATCGCCTGGTATCGCGATCTCATCTCGCAGGTGCTGGAGCAAAACCACCCCCGAGCGCTGGAAATCGCCGCGCTGCCCGACCAGATCCGCGGCTATGAGCGGATCAAGGAATCGAGCATCGCCCAGGCTCGCAAACGAGCCACCGAACTGCTCGCCGCGTTGCAGCCCGAATCCACCCTCGCCGTCTAAAGTCCTGAGTTAGAAGTGGCGCGAGCTTCAGCTTGCAGCATCGGCTTCAGCCGATGTCCGGCCGCATCAGATAATCGCGAAAACGTCGGCTGAAGCCGACGCGGCAGACTAAAATCCGCGCCACCAAAACCGCCTGAGATCAACGATTCTCTGTTAAAGGCCGTGGCGTATTGCGGCAATACGAAGAAAGAAACGTTGTCGGCCTTAACTTAGCGCCTCCACGTGCCTTTCGCATAAATCCTTGACACTATGCCGGATGGCTGATAGTATCTTCAAAACCTTTCTTTCTCCCAGTTGAGCGTCCGGCGTTCTCAATTCACAGCAGGAGTGAACCAGTGAAACAAGGTCGTTTTCTTCTTCCAGCAGTCCTCTTGATCTCCGCGGCGTGTCTCTCCATGCCGGGTGCATTCGCGCAAAGCTCCACCACCGGCAAAGTCATCGGCACGGTCAGCGATGCCACCGGAGCGGTAGTGCCGAAGGCAGCCGTGCAATTAGTGAACACCGATACCAACGCCGCCGCGGCCACCACGACGAACGACGCTGGAGAGTACGCATTTCCCTCCGTGGTCCCCGGACCGTACCGGATCACGGTGACCTTATCGGGCTTCCGCACGGCGAACATTTCCAATCTCATCGTCGAGGTGGACAAGACCGCCACTCTGCCGATTAAGCTGGAGGTCGGTGGCTCTACCGATGTGGTGGAAGTAACGGCCGCCGCCGCCGCGCAGTTGCAGACCCAGGACGCGCAAATCGGCAACACCGTTTCCACGGAGGACATTCTGCGCCTGCCCACCTTGCAGCGCAACGCCACGGAATTGATGAACCTTCAGCCCGGCGTGGTGGCGGGCGGCAGCGGCCTGGCGATGCGCGTCAGCGGCGCGATCGACGACCAGAATACCGTCACGCTGGACGGCATCGACATCACCCAGAACATCGTCGCCACCGGCACCTCGGTGCCCACGCCGGCCGATAGCGTGGAAGAATTCACGGAGAACGTTTCCAATCCCAGCGCCACCATGGGACGCGCCTCCGGTGGGCAGGTCACGCTCATCGGCCGCCACGGCGGTAACGCTTTTCACGGCGCACTTTACGAGTTCCTTCAGAACAACGATCTGAACACCAACACCTGGGACAACAACCGCGCCGGATTGGCCAAGGCAATTATCCACGATAACCGCTACGGCGGGCGAATCGGCGGTCCCATCGTGAAAAACAAGACCTTCTTTTTCGCCAATTATGAAGCTCGCCGGTTCGACAGCGTCGCGCAGGTGACGCGCACCGTGCCTACGGCGCTGCTGCGGCAAGGCATCGTTCAGTTCACCGCGCCCGGAGGCGGCGTCGAGCAGTTCAACCTGAAAACAGCATCCGTTTGCAACGCGCCGGCGGGCGGTACAGGAAGCACCCCTTGCGATCCGCGCGGCCTGGGTCTCGATCCATCGGTGGCGGCGCAGTTCGCCGATATGCCCCTGCCGAACCTGGCGGGCGGCGATGGATTAAATACCGGAAGCTACTTCGCGAATCTGCCGACGCCGATTCAAACCGACTACGGCGTCATGCGATTGGATCACATAGTCAGCTCGAAGTTGACGTTGAACGCCGCCTTCACCTATTTCCGCAGTGATCAGGTGGCTTCCGGCGATATTTCGATTCTCAACGGCGCGCCTGCCTCGGCCGAAACCACTCCCCAGCGCGGCATGGTGCCCAGCCTGTCGGCAACCTGGCAGATTTCGCCGACGCTGCTTAACATCGTCCGCATCGGCTGGGTCCGCGACACCAGCCAGACCAACGCCACGTCGCCGACCAAAGCCGCCGGAATTTTGAACATTCCCGGATCGCAGACCTCGGCCGGACCCGTGGCTCTGGCCATCGGTAGCGGCGTCAGTGCGTTCATCGACTCGCCCATCGATCTGGATACGCAGCGCGCTCGTTTTCAGGCCGCCTGGAGCCAGAACGGGCAGCTCAGCGACGATATGACCAAGGTTTGGGGCAAACACGAAATCCGCTTTGGAGCTCAGATCGATAAGATCGACTTTACCCATGCCCGCGCCGACAAGGTCGTCGGATCCATTACCTCGCTCGTCGCGCTGATCGATGGCGACCAGTTGAACCTCAGCATTCCCTCCGTCAACCAGCCGGCCGTCTGCGGCGGGTCCGTCACCTCCAGTTGCATTCCTTCCAACCAGTTGACCAACTGGGACCGCTATTACGCATCGCTTCTGGGCTTGGTTGACAACGTCGGCATCCTGGCGGTTCGCAATTCGCAACTCCAGCCGCAGCCGTTCGGGACCTTCCTGCGCGACGTGACGAACCAGTACGCGACCTATTTTTATGTGCAGGATTCCTGGCGCGTCAAGCCGTCTTTGACGCTCTATTACGGCTTGAATTACGGCTTTCAAACCGCACCCACGGAAGCCAATAATCTGCAAACCATCATGACCAACGCGCAGACCGGCGCGCTGATTAACGGCCCCTCGTTCCTGCAGCAAAAGGAGCAGGCGGCCGAACAAGGCCAGATCTATAATCCGACCTTCGGTTTTGAAACGGTCGGCGCGGCCAAGCGTCCCGTTTATAACACCGCCTACGGCAACTTTGCGCCGCGCGTCGCTCTGGCCTGGAATCCGTCGGTCAAAGGCGGCTTCCTCAGCAAGCTGCTCGGCGAAAAGAGCTCCGTCATCCGCGGCGGATTCGCCATGGTCTACGATCGCTCGAACACCGTCCAAAGCGTCGAGATTCCCATGCTCGGAATCGGCTTCGACCAGAACATCGCCATCAACGCCCCGGCCTGCAACGCGACCGGAGCGGGCGGCCCGGGATGTAATGCCAGCGGCAGCGTCCTTGCCAACCCCGGCCTCGCTTCTTTCCGCGTCGGAACCGACGGTACGCTGCCCCTGCCTGTCGCGTCTTCCGCGACCTCGCCGATTATTCCGGCCGTCGGCGCGGAAGTCCTGTCGTTCCAGGTCGACCCGAATACCAAAACCGGTCGCAGCTATAACTTCGACTTGAGTATCCAGCGCAAATTGCCCGGGAACATGGTCATTGAAGGCGCATTTCTCAGCCGCGAATCCCGCGATCTGCCGCAGGCCGTCAACGTGAACTCCGCGCCGTACATGTTCAAGGACACGGCGTCGGGGCAGACCTTCGCCCAGGCCTATGACCTGATCGCGAACGCGCTCCGCAGCGGCCAGGCGGCTCCCACCGAGCCGTTCTTTGAAAACCAGTTCCCCGGTCTGGCGGCTCAAAAGAACGCGGCGTCCGCTACGGCTTATATTGTCGGGGCGAACAAAGGGAACTTCACCGGAGGGAACGTGGGCACCCTGTTCGCCAACCTGGACACTTATCGCCGCGGGCTCGGCCTCCAGGCCTACGACAGCGATCAGGCCGGCGTCGAATTTATCCGTACCTATATCGGATACGCGAACTACAATGCCGCTATCGTCACGCTCGCAAAAAGAATGTCCCACGGCTTCTCGTTCAGCGCCAATTACACCCTTGCCAAAGCGCTTGATGACGGCTTATCGAATCAGAATAACGCCGGGTTTTACTCCAACAGTTTCAACCCCGGCGTGCAATACGGACCCTCATCTTACGATCGCAAGAGCGTCTTAAACGCTTACTATCAATACGACCTGCCTGCCGGCAAGGGACACCGCTTCCATACCGGAAACTTTGTCGACAACATCATCGGCGGCTGGTATACCTCGGGCATCGCCGCCGCCTGGACAGGCCTGCCGCTCAAGGTTTCTGAAGGCAGCCAGGTCTGGGGTGGAGGCAACACCAGCATCGGAGCCACGGACTACATGGTTCCCACCAATCCTCCTCCTTCCACGACTGTGAATCACAACGTTTCGAACACCACCACCTGTTCCAACAATGTCTTTACCGGAACCGTCGGAGCCAATGTTGGAGGCGCATCCGGAACGAACCTCGATATCTTCAGCAACCCCGGCGCAGCCTACTGCGACTTCGGTTACGTCCAGCTCTCCTCGACCGGCCGCACCGGCAGCGGAGACCCGTTGCGCGGCCTATCGTTCTGGAACGTCGATATGCGGCTCGGAAAAGACACCAGGATCAGAGAAAAAATGCGACTCGGATTCTCCGCCGATTTCTTCAACATCTTCAACCACGAGAATTTCGCCAACCCCAGCACCAGCTTCACCAGCCCGGCGACATTCGGTGTCATCACGGCGACTTACACGCCGCCGAATCGCACCAATGCCGGCCGCTGGATCGAGCTGGGCTTGCGCCTCGACTTTTGATGTGGGGCAGCGCCGAGCGCTGCCTTTACGTCTAAAAGAACCCCCGGGCCGACTATATTAGCGTCAATTCTGCCCCTCGGTAAGGATTTTTACAAACTTGCTTCTGTAACCACTTGAAGCGGGTGCAATCCTACTGTAACCTAGCAAAATACAGTTAGTTGCAATCTTGTTGGGGGTAAAAACTATGATTCCAAGCGCCAGCTCCAGAAGTAGCGTATTCACTGGACGGCTTTCCGTCCTGCTTTTCACGTTAATCGTGCTGATCTTTGTAGGCTCAGCCTCAGCTCAGATTTTGACCGGAACGCTCACCGGCACCGTCACCGATTCCACCGATGCGGTCGTGCCGAACGCTGTTGTTACCATCACCAGTCTCACCAACGGCACTGTTGCTAAAGAGAAGACTGATTCCTCCGGCATCTATGTCGTGAACGCTCTTCAAAACGGCTTTTATAAGATTGAAGTCGGCTTTCCAGGCTTTGCGAAAACAGAGATTGAACGCGTCGAAGTCTTTGTTTCGCAGACCTCGCGCGCCAATCTGAAATTGCAGATCGCCAAGACCGGCACCGAAGTCGTAGTGGAAGCGCAGCAGACCAGCTTGCAGACGGACTCGGCCGAATTGAAGGACTCGGTCGAAGCCGTGCAGCTCGATACCATCCCTTTGCCCACCCGCAATCCTCTTGACCTGGTGAAGATGTTCGCCGGGATTATGACGCCCAACATCACCAGCGTCACCGGCGGCGACGCCTTCGTTCACGGCCTGCGCGGCAACGACACCAACATCACCCAGGATGGCATCAACGTTCAGGACAGCACCGTTAAGACCAGCGCCTTCTTTACGCTCAGTTCGCCGGTCGCAGATACCATTGAAGAAATCAACGTCAGCGTCGGCGGCATCGGCACGGATGGCGGATTCGGCGCGGCGCAGGTTTCCATGGTCACCAAGAAAGGCACCAACCAGTATCACGGAACCCTTTATTGGTATCAGCGCACCAGCTTCCTGAACGCCAACACATGGTTTAATAACGATACCGGCGTGAAACGCCCGTTCCAGTTGCAGAACCACATCGGCACCACTGTCGGCGGGCCGGCCAGTATCCCCAAGCTCTATAACGGAAAGAATAAGACCTTCTTCTTCTTCGCCTACGAAGCGTATCGCGAACCGCGCTCCTCACCAACCGAGCGCACGGTGGAAACTCCTTCCGCTGAGCAGGGATTGTTCACCTACACTCCCACCACCGGCGGCGGGCCGGTCACGGTCAACCTGCTGAACGTCGGGACCATCGGCAACACCGGCATCAAGCCGGCGATCAATTCCCAGTCGTTCCCCATCTATAGCTCAGTCGTTCCGCAATCAGGCTATACCGATGCCGGATGTAGCAGCGGTGATGGAATCAACATTCGCTGCCTCAGCTTCAATGAGGCGGGCATTAATAATCAGGATCGTTATACCGTGCGTATGGATCAGCAACTCGGCCAGAAAAACGCCATTCAGTTTATCTGGAACCGCGCCAACTTCAACACCTCGCCGGATTTCCTGAACGGCAACCAGCCGCCGTTCATCGGCGCACCCTGGTCCGGTGGCCAGATCTCCTCGCGCGAGGATTTCGTATGGGCCTGGACCACAACCATCAGCCCGACCATGACCAATGAAGTGCGCGTCGGCTATACGCACGCGCCGGTCGCTTTCGCCTACGGTTACAATTTCGCGGATTCCGGCGGAAACCAGATTCTTTATTCGACGGTCACCAGTCCGATCATGACCTCGACCAACTTCCCCCAGGGCCGCAATTCTCCCATCCAACAATACATCGACAACTACGGCTGGGTGAAGGGCAATCACCAGATGCGGTTCGGCGGCGAGTATCGGCGCAATCTTGCGACCGACTACCTCTATAACACGGTGTTCCCGCGCACCACTCTGGGCACCAACGCCTCGAATCCGGACAACCTCAGCACCTCCACGCTGCCTGGTATCAGCGCGGCGGAATTGACGCTCGCCAACTCTATCTTTGTGAACGACACCGGCCTGTTGGGTTCCATCAGCCAGGGCTTCAATCACACATCGCCCACCTCCGGCTATGTGAACGGTGTTCCGGAACAATACACGCCGATCCAACAGAACTTCGCGTTCTATGGCCAGGATTCCTGGAAGATCAAACGCAATCTGACGCTCACCTACGGCGTACGTTGGGAATACCAAGGACCATATGACGCGCGCAACGGCCTCGTGCTCTTGCCGCAGAACAACCTTGCCGGACTCTTTGGTGTCACGCCGATCACTGGTTCGCCTGTCGCCAACCTGTTCCAGCCCGGCAACGTGAACGCCGCCTCGGACGTCCTGCTGACGCTCCAGGGCGGCAGCAACGGTTCGCCGGTCGCCAAGCGGGATCTGAACAATTTTGGTCCCTACGCGGGCATCGCGTACACGCCTTTCGCCGACGGCAAGACGGTCATCCGCGCGCACTTCGCGCAGCACTATGTGCAGGACGGATTCACGTTCTATACTCCTGCCACCACAGGCAATACCGGATTGTTCAGCACTTTCTCGAATAATACGCCCACCGGCGTTTACTCCAATACCGGGATGCCTTTGCCGACGCCGCCGGCCGGCGCTGGCGGGTTCCCCGTATCGCAGCTTTCCAACTGGCTGAGCAGCCAGACGTCGTTGACCAACTACTCTCCCAACCTGGTGACTCCCTACGTACTCGACTTCGGCATCGGCATCCAGCGCGACTTATGGAAGAAGTACGTGATGGAAGTCCGCTACGTCGGCAATCACGCCGTGAAGCAATACCGGGCATGGAACATAAACGAGCTGGACATCAACAACAACGGCCTGCTCCAGGAATTCGACAACGCCCAAAACAACTACAACATCAATGTGGCTCACGGTGTCACCAGCAACTTTGCCGACAACAACTATCCCGGACAGGTTGTCACTCCCATTCTCGACAAACTGTTCGCCGGTGTCGCCACCACCTCCGGGTACGGAAGCAGCGGGTTCATCACCAACCTGACCCAGAACAACATCTACACGATGTTCAACACCATCCGCACATCGGCTACTTACCGCAACAACGTGACCGGAGCGAACGGACTGGGCGCGGGCAACGGAATCCCCCTCAACTTCTTCGTCGCCAATCCGTGGGCCAATGCCGCCACTTACTACAACAATGCCGGCTGGTCCATGTACAACGGCCTGGAGGTGGAGGTCCGCCGCCGTTATTCGAACGGCTTCTTCCTGCTGGCAAACTACTCCTTCAGCAAAGTGCTGGCGGACACCACCTTCGGCGAGTCGCAGACGGAAGGCCAGAACTATCAATCGCTCCAGAACACCGCTCTCGACAAGTTCGTGTCGGGCATCAACGTGCGGCACTCTTTCGGCATGACCACTTCTTATCCGCTGCCTTTCGGCCGCGGCAAGAAATTCGGTAACAGCATGAACAAGGCGCTCGACTACATTGTCGGCGGCTGGACCATCAACGGCAATACCCATTGGTCGGTCGGCGCTCCGCTCACCATCTCCTCGAACCGCTACACAACCGGGTCGGCCCTTGGCAATTCGTCCATCGCGGAAACGCCGGTGCTGAAGAACATGACGCTCCAGCAGTTGCAGAATAATATCGGGGTCTACCGTACGGGCAACGGTGTGTACTTCATCAATCCGGCCACTGGACTCTTCACTATCAAGGGAGCGCAAAGCAGCGCCAACATCTGCACGGCGGGACAGACCACTCCTTGCTGGGCGGAGCCGGCGCCCGGCCAAATGGGCAACCTGCCCTACGACGGATTTGAAGGTCCCCACTTCTTCGATCAGGATCTTTCCATGATCAAGGACATCCAGTTGTTCGAGCGCCTGCACTTCCAGGCGCGCCTCGAGGCCTTCGACGTTTTTAACAACGCGAACTTCGCTCTCAGCACGACCGCCGGCACCGGGAACAACTCAACCGACTCCACGACCTTCGGGCAGTTGAGCTCGACCTTCGACACCGCCCGCGGCGGCGGCGTCACCTCGCGCATCGTGCAGTGGTCGATTAAGTTTATTTTCTAAGACCCAGCTTAACGAGAGAAGGCGGTCGCCCCAACCGGCGGCCGCCTTTTTTATTGGGAACCGCGACCGTCAGGGAGCGGACACATGCGAAAGAGTCCGAGAAAAACGTCCTCCCCCTCCCACTGAAATCGCATAGCCTCCTACTTCATCACGTTTTCCTGTTACGGATCGCACATCCCGGGTGATGCTGGCACTATCGACCGCCGCCACAACGTTCCGGGTACCCGGTCTGCGGAACCTCGTCCCTTGCTACGAAAGTATGTGGAGACTGCCCTCAAACAGGCGCCGTTTGAGATGGACGCCGATCAGCGCGCAAATGCGCTTAAGGCGATTCGCGAGGTCTGTCGTTACAAACAATGGGTGTTACTCGCCGCCCACGTGCGAACGAATCATGTCCACACCGTGGTCGATCCGGGCGCGGATGTGGCGCCGGAATTTGTCATGAACGCTTTTAAAAGCTACGCCAGCCGCGCGCTGAATCTTTGCACCCCAGACGCAAAGGGCCGCCTGCGCTGGGCAAGGCACGGAAGCACCCGGTATCTTGTGTCTCGCGACGAGATCGAAGCCGCCGTTCGGTACGTTCTGGAAAAGCAAGGAGAGCCGATGGCTCGTCACTGGTCGTCCGCTCCCTGACGGTCGCGGTTCCCGAGGGCAGCACAGGGAACCGCCATGCGTCAGCATGCGGACACGAGAGAGTCAGTTCACTTCGATAATCGTGGCGGTCGCCATGCCGTACCCGATACACATCGACTGCAGGCCGTAGCGGCCGCCCTTCTTTTTGAGAATGTCCACCAGCTTCGTCATCAGTACCGCGCCCGTCGCTCCCAAAGGATGCCCGTGCGCAATCGCCCCGCCTTCGATATTCAACCGCCCCGCCGGAGGCTGAATCTCCCGAGCCCACACCAGCGGCACGACGGCAAAGGCTTCATTAACCTCAAAAGCGTCGATATCTTCCACCCGCAGCCCGGCCATTTTCAGTGCCTTCTGCGTCGCCGCGATCGGTCCGGTCAGCATCAGCTCCGGATCGCTCCCGACCACCGCCCGCGCCACAATGCGAGCCTTCTTTTCAAGCCCATACTTCTCCGCCGCCGCGCCGCTGGCCAGCAGCACCGCCGCTGCTCCGTCAGAAATCTGGCTCGAATTCCCCGCCGTCACCACGCCATCGGGGCGGAAGACCGGCTTCAGCGCCCGCATGCGCGCCACATCCGGATGGGAGCGAACCCCTTCATCGCGGTTCAGCCCGTTGACCTCAAAAATCTGCGCGCTGATGTCCGATGCCGACGCGCGGCAGTGGCTCTCCACCGCGAAATCGTCCATCTCTTCGCGCGAAATTTTCCACTTCTCGGCAATCAGCTCCGCGGAGATTCCCTGGTGCAGCAGCTGGCAGGGAAAGTCGGCGCGAAACCGGTCGGTCAACGCGGAATCCGCTCCCATCGGCACGCGGCTCATCGATTCGACCCCGCATCCGATCGCGATATCCATGTCTCCCGCGGCGATGGCCTGCGATGCGAAATGAATCGCCTGCTGCCCGGAGCCACAAAAACGATTCAGCTGCAGCGCCGGCGTCTCGATGGGATACCCAGCCTTCAACCCCGCCAGCCGGCCGATGTTGGTGCCTTGTTCTCCGGTCGCAGTGACGCACCCGCAGACAATATCCTCCACGTTCTTCGCGTTGAGCGCCACCAGCGTCTTTGCCAGAAGGTCAACCGGATGGGTGCCGTGATGGGCGCCGTCCGCTTTTCCGCGACCGATGGGGGTCCTCACCGCATCGACAATAAACACGTCCATAATTTATGTCCTCATTCGAACCAGGAAATAGAGTCCGGCCAGTGAGAATAGCACGTCCGGCGACCACGCCGCCATCTGCGGCGGCAGCTGCCCCAGCGCGCCTACCTGCTCAAACAATTTATCGAGCGACCAATAGGCAATCGCAATCGCCAGGCTGACGCCCACGCCCGCCATCGCGCCCCTGTTCCCAGCCAGAAACGCGAACGGAACGGAGACCATCGCCATGATAAACGCGAACATCGGTACTGAGAATTTTTTATTCAGTTGCACCTGCAAGGAAACCGTGTCGAAGCCTTTGCGCTGCAAGTCGGCGATGTAATTTTGGAGTTCCTGAAAATTCATCTGCCGCGACTGCTTCGCTTCGCGCATGAAATAATCCGGGCCTTCTTCCAGCTCCTTGAAGGTGCGAATGCCATCGGGAAAGCTGTCGTAGCCCACCGTCCGCGTGCCCTGAATATCCACCGACCAGCCGCTTTGAAACTCCCACTTGTTGAGCGTCGGCTCCCAGCGCGCGCGCTTGGCGAAAATATGGCGCTTCAGGCGAAACGGCACCGGATCGATCTCGTAAACGTTCACGCCGCTCATCACCCGCGCGACAGGATCGAAATACTCGTAGTAATAAATCCGGTTGTGTTCCGTGTTGATCCACTTGCGCTCCGGATGCAGGTAGGTTTGCGGAGCCTTCCCCTTGATGATGGAGCGCAGCTGATCCTGCCGCCGATCCGCGTCCGGAACCCAGAAGTGATCGAACGCAAACAGTCCGCCGCTCAAGCCCAGGCATGCGACCAAAATGGGGGCAGTCAGCCGATGCGCGCTGATGCCGCATGCTTTAAACGCGGTGATCTCGTTGTGCTTCGAGAGAATCGCGAACACCACCAACACCGCCGCCAGCACGCCGATGGGCGTGAAATCGTAAATCAGCCTCGGTGTCAGGAAGAAGTGATATTGCAGGATGGTGGAGAGCCCGATGCCGTTGCGGATAATGTCGCTCAGCAGTTGAAAAAATTCGAAAATATGAAAAATGGCCACGAACGTCAGCAGCAGCATCAGGAAATAGAACAGGAAGCTGGCCAGCACGTAGCGGTCGATGATTTGGGGCACCAGCGGGAAACGCCCCTGTTGCACTTTCTCCTGCTGACGATCCATTGCGCGCTGAACCCGCGCCGGCTGTGGGCGGAAGCCGCGAAACCACATCACAATTCGCCCGATAATATCGCGATCGCCGGGTTTTTCCAGGCGCGTGAGCATCGCCAGCCCGAACAGCGCGAACAGAATATCAGGCAACCACACCGCCAGCGCCGGCGACAACTTTCCCTGTTTCGACAAATTTACGAGGGTTCCCAGACCGATGTAATAAATCAACGCCAGCCCGACGGTCAGCACCACGGCTCCCGATTTTCCCGCGCGCCGCGTGGTGATTCCCAAGGGCACTCCCGCCAGCGACAGCAGAATGCACGCCAGCGGCAGAGCGAACCGCGTATTCAACTCAATCTGCGCGTCGAGCTTCGCCGTCTTGTCCAGCTTGGGGCTGCGATACGCGATCTTGTACAGCGGCACCGTGTCCATTTCCGTGACTGGCTTGGAAAGCGTGGCCGCCTTCGGTTTCTCCGCGTTCAGTCCCTGATCGCTTCGGCCGGAATACTGTTCGATGTGGTAACTTCCCGCGTCCTTGCCGACTTCATAGGTGCTGCCGTTTTCGAGCGTCAACTGGAGCCGGTTGGCGGAAGGATCGGGGACAGCGATGGCTTCGGGAGCAAGACTGATGACTGGGTTGTCACCTCGTTCCGAGGCCGAAGGCCCGCGCTCCCCCGGTGGCGTTACGTCGGCCACGAAAATCTGCCGCCAGCGCGATGGCGGCCCAACGATCACGTCGCCCACGTAGAGAACCTTGTTCGGGAACTGCTCCTCAAACACGCGCGGATGCACGTCCGCGGTCAGTTCGCTGGCGATAAGAACGTTCTTGATGCGGATCTCCTCGCGGATCGACCACGGAGTCAGCCACAGGGACGCCGCGGCCGCGCAGCACATCGCCAGGAATCCGAACAGGAGAATCGCCGGGACGACGCGGCGCCCCGGAACTCCTGCGGCGCGCATGGCGGTGATCTCTCCATCGGTGGACATGCGCGACAGTGTGACTAGCGTCCCGATCAGGACTCCTAAAGGGATCGCGAACGGAAGCATCACCGGCAGCACCAGCGCGAAAAGGTAAGCGACGGTGCGCGGCGGCCCCGACGTGCGCACCAGGAATTCGAACAATTGTCCCGCCTTTTGCAGGAACAGGACGAAGGTGAACATCGCCGCGCCGAGCATCGCGGTGACGAAAATTTCGCGAAAGATGGTCCGGCTGATCAGGCGCATGGGTTGAGCCAACCGTTCGCTGCCTCACGTGAATCGATTGTGGGGCGGGCTATCAGCCGGCAACCGCCTTCCAGGCGGCTCTGCTGATCGACCAGAAAAGCGGCCCAGGAGAGCGGCTGCCGGCTGATAGCCCGCCCCACTGGCCAAACTGATTTCGTGGTCGCGCTCGGCGGCATGGATTTCTTAATTAGACGAGCCAGTCGGCGGCGCAGGTACAACCGGTAATTTTGGCAACTGCTCCTGCGGCAGCTCGAATTCGATCTCTTCAAACAGCAGCGCAGGCGAAACGATGGACGTTGGCGCCAGCAGCCCTCCTCCGCCCAGCATCGCCAGTGGCGCTCCATTGTTGACGTACTCGAACAGGACGGTTTCCTTCGACGCTGCCTGAAGATCGCGCAAGGACCGCGTCGAAACTCCGCGGAAGCGCAGCCCGCGCACCAGTTCCTCGCGGCCGTCGGCGTAGACGCGATACACCAGCACCGGTGGACTGATCGGCCGCACCGAACCTCCGGACTGCGGCCCGCTCTGCGCCAGCGCCTGCAACTCATTGCGCCCGGCGGAGAACGGATAATCCAGTTTGCGCACCAGCATGCCGTAGGGCTTGTTGCGCTCCTTGCACATGTCGATGAGTTTTTTCTTCAAGTCCGCCAGCGGCTCGCTCTGCGAGGTCTTGACGAACAGATTGCTGATAGCGCCCGAGCGAGCGCCGAAATTTCCGCCCAGCCGCGCGTGTCCGTTCGATGCGGCCGAGTTTTTCAGCGGCTGCCGGGTGGTGAGAAAGCTCTTGAGTACGCCCTTTTCGACTACCGAAACAGGCTTGCCGGCCACACCTTCCAGGTCCCACTGATAGAAGCCGACCAGAGGCTTGCCATTCCACACCGTCTGCGTGGGGTCGTCGACGGCGTCCATCCAGTCAGGCAGAATGCGGGACCCGATCTTCGTCTCCAGTTCGCTGGGAATAAAATTGATATTGCGCCCGGGCTCGGCCAGAGGCTTGCGAGGAGCGCGAAGGTTGTCGCCTAGCAACTGCGCCAACAACTGCGCGGCCGCTTCCGGCTCAAACAAGGTCGGTCCGGAAAACGATTCGCCCAGCGGCGCACTGGTCAACGCGCGGACGTTATCGGCGATGGCGGCAAAACCCTTTCGAACTTCCGCTTCGGAAGCAAGCTTGTCGGTCTCCAGCGCCTGGAAGGAAACCGCGTCGCGGACCATCATTCCATCCGCGGCCTGGCCCTCGGCGCGCGCGTACAACCGCGTCAGGCTGTCGTCGTAACGAATGGCCGTTCCTTCATTGGTCAGCAGGTACGTCGCGCCATCGAGAATCTGCAAGTCGACCCCGGATGCCATCACCTCCGGAACGGAGCCGAACAAAGCCGACAGCTTCACGGCGCGCGCGGTCCAGGCGGCGTCATCGACTTTGCGGTGGACGATCTTGCCAAGGCTTTTCACCGGCTCGACGCGGGAAAAATCGGGAAGCTTTTCGGTCTGCGCGGCGGCGGCGTTCAGCGCGGCGCGCTTGCGGGACATGGATTCGACGGCCGTCTTATAAGCAGCGTCCGTAGACAGCCACAGGGCGTCGCGCAGCGCGTTGTAATCGTCGTCCAGTGGGAACGACGTGTCGTACCGCGCGCCGGTGAAGCGTCCGCTGAAGATGTGGCCTGTATCGTCAAAATCGTAGCTGCCGACGCGCACGTCGATCTGCGGCGCGCGGAAGTGGACGCGCGAAACCGAGATGGGAGAGCCCAGCACGGCCGCTACCTGAAACTGCGACACGTCGGTCAGATCGTAGCTGAAGAAGTAGGGCGAGTCGTCGCCACCGCCCACCACGCGCAGGTCGCGCGAGCGTTCCAACTCATCTTGCATGGCGCGCAGAATGACATCGTCGTAATCCGTTTTTTTCTGAGGCAGCAGCACTGCGGCCGAAGCGGCCAGCAGCGCGACAACCGCGAGCGAGCGGGCGATCATTGTTGACCTCCAGCCGACGGACGCGAAAGATACGGAGGCCTGTCCTGCGACCGTTCCTTGCGCTGAATCTCGATTTGCGAGACGAGAAGCGCCGGCGAGACGGCGGAGACTGGGACGTTGCCCGATTCAGCGCCGCAGATGCCGTTAAACACCTCCATTTTGTTTGAAGTGGCGACGATCTTCTCGAAACTCGACAGGGGCGTGCCGACGATGTCCGCTCCGCGAATCAGCTCGTCCGGCCGGCCGTCGGCGAAGACGCGATACACAATGAGAGGAATCACGGTGAAGGCCTGCAAGCCGCGGCTGGCGGTGGTGGTGTAGCCTCCGGTCACCTGGTCGAAATAGAGGCCGTACGCTTTACCCTGCTTCTTCACTTCCTCGATCAGCATCTTGCGCAGTTCGGCGTCGGAGACCTTGTTGGTGGATTCGACAATCAGATTCGACTGCCGCGACACGACTTCATTGCCTGGCGAGCGGCGGCCGTGGCCGTTGGAGTTCGGAAACCCATCGATGGGCGAGCGCGACATCAGGAACGCTTTCAAAACACCGTTCTCGACCGCTACGATGCGCCGCGCCTTCACGCCCTCGTCGTCATAGGCGTAGGTGCCGTTCAGTGTGACGCCGTTGTACTCGACCAGGGTGGGGTCGAAAATCACCGAAAGGAACGACGGCAGCACCGGCTTGCCGACGCTCTTGGTAAAGGTCTGCCCTTCGTTCTCGTCCTTCTGGCGGTGGCCTTCAATGCGGTGGCCGAATATTTCGTGAAAGAAAACGCCGGCGGCGCGGCCCGAGAGAATGGCCGGTCCCACATAGGGATCGGCGGGAGGGGCATGCAGAAGGTCGGTTAGATTCTTGCCCGCTTTTTCGACGGCCGCCAGGATTTGCGCCTCCTTGGGAAGCGTGGACGGGTCGCCTGTCTCGAAACTTTCCATCGACGCGAGATCCATGCCATCGGCGGCCTTGCCGCGCGCGGTGATCATGAGCCGGGCGAACAACCGTCCCGATTCGATACGCGTGCCTTCGGAAGTGACCGTGGTGGTCATCAGGCGCTGCGCCTCGACCGCCACGTTCGAGTTGATGGCTCCCGGATATTTCGACATCTCGGCCGAAACCTTGCGCAGGCGGGCGGCCCATTCGGTGGAGTTGAATTTCAGCGCCGGGGGAGAAGAAAAGAACTTCTGCGACTGCTCGACCGAGAAATCGTCGGAAGTGTCAGCGGCGGCCGAGCGGAGTTTTTCGTCCGACTTAATACGAATCAGACGCTGCGCGGCGCCGCGATAGACGCGGTCGGTCGTCAGCCATACTTCTTTGCGAATGGCGTCGGCGTTGTCGTCGAGGGCGATGCGCGTCGGAAGCGTGAAGCGCACGCGGTCGTTGCCGGCGCGGCGGTAATTGTCGAATTTCGGCGTTCCGGTGCGGACGGTGATGTCCAGAATCCGGTCGCGGTTGTGATTCTGGCCGTCGATGGTGCCGCGGGTGGCGATGATGACATCCTGCTCCTGGTCGGTGACTTCGTAGCCGAGGAAGTAAGGCGCCGGGTCGGCCTTCTTGAGCGCGGTGAAGTTCCGCTCCAGTTCGTCGGACAGAATTTTTACGAGAGGCGATTGAGCGTGGGCGCTGAGGGCCACGAATGAAAGGAATACGATGGTGCGCACTAACTATAGAATATCAGGCGGTAAAAGAACGCTCCCTAAGACGTGGCGTACGCACCCTCGAGAACACAGCGGATCCAGTGGGGCGGGCCATCGGCCCGTAGCCGCCCGCCGGGCGGCTTCTGGCACGTCGTTCGCCAGCAACGGCCGCCTGGTAGCCCACCCAACGCCACCGGGCTCGTTTTCATTTCTATCGTTGCCAAGTCGCCGGGCAAGGCAACACTCGTCTCGACGCCTGAAGATGCCTCTCGGCGCACCGATAGCGATGAAAACCAAATGAGGCGGCTTTCTATCGATCATCGAGAAGCCTGCTGAAAGGCAGGTTGGCCAAAATTGTCGGCCCCACAAGAGTCGCCTCCGTCGACGTTTTCGAGAGTGTCGACGCGGCACGCCGCGGGCGTGCGCCACATGGTCTACGCCGGAATCGATACCAGCCCCCGATCCTTCAGTCCGCTCAGCGCCAGCCCGTACCGGCCGCGAACGCCGGTTTTTTCGAAAATGTGCTTGAGATGGATTTTGACGGTCCCCGGGCGAATTCCGAGATCGTTGGCGATCTCCTTATTCTTAAAGCCCTGTTCGACCAGTTCGAGCACCTGCTGCTCGCGCGAAGTTAATTCGCTGCGGGGATAGCGGTCGGAACGGGACGAATCGCGGAAAACGCAGTCCTCCATCCAACTGCGGCCGAGAGCAACGGTTCGCAAACAGGCCAGCACCACCGGGATGGTGGCGGTTTTTCTGAGAATCCCGCGCGCTCCGGCTTGCAGGAAGCGGAGGGCCTCGGCTTCGGTAACCGAGACGCCCCAGACGACGATAGCCGTAGGAGGCGCCGTTGTGTGAGCGGCCGGATCGGTGCCCTTAAGGTCCGTCAGCCATTCCAGAATCGCTTGAATCCCAAAGGCTTTGTCCAACATAAGGACGTCCGGGGAGGTGCGGTGGACCATTTCCATGGCTTGCGCCAGGGAGTCGGTCGCCTCGGCGAAAACCAGGTCCGCGGAACCGCCGAGCAGGGTCCGGACGCCTTCGGCGGTGACCGGCTGGGTATCGCAAACCGAGACTCTCTTGATGGGCGAAAAATGCGGCCCGATTAAAGTAGTGGTATTCATCTCAGTCAAGTTGGTCATTAGGCTCTCTTCTCTCTTTATTCCGCCGGAAACGGTCTATATATGATCCTTGAGGTCTCATCGTCCGGGAGTATCACCTTGTTAGTAGAAGGAAGGGCAAATGCCTCTCATGTTATGATCGCTTTTAGCCGATTTACAACCTTGGAACGAATTCCAAATTGGTCCGCCAGACGCCATGCCTAGAAGCGACGCCCCTTCAGCAACGGCGAAACGGGCCGTTGTCATCAGTCCGAACACGCGGATGGCGGATGAGTTATCGCCTCTGCTGACGACCCACCTCCCGGGGGTCGCGTCGAGCCACGTCCGCAACTATCCCTCGCCCAGGGATCTCGGTGGCGCCATGGGCGGCGGCGGACAGCACCTTATTTTTCTCGACGTAGGCACGGATCCTGAGCAGGCTCTACAACTTCTGGGCGAAATGTCACGCATGGGGACATCCGTCCAGGTGGTGGCGCTACTGGCCGGCAACGATCCCGACGCGATGCTGCGCTGCCTGCGCGGCGGCGCCGCCGACTTCCTGATCCAGCCGTTTACCGGGGAGCAGATGGAGGGGGTGCTCGCCAAAATCGCCCGCACGCAGCAATCGGAAGGCGGCGGCAAGGAGCCGGCCAAGATCATGGTCGTCATGCCGGCCAAGGGCGCCTGCGGAGCCACCACCATCGCCTGCAACCTGGCGTTCCAATGGAAACGGCACGGGGCAAAAAGGGTGCTGCTGGCGGATCTCGATCCGCTGACCGGGACCATGTCCTTCCTGCTGAAGATCAAGTCCATCTATAGCTTCGTGGACACGCTGACGCGGTCAAGCGAGCTCGATCACGACCTGTGGAACTCCATGGTGACGCATGTGCACGGAATCGACGTGCTGCTGGCGCCGGAGCTGCTGGTGGAAGGCGCCAACGATCTGCGCGATCCGTCGCCGATTCTCGACTATGCGCGCCACAACTACGACGTCGTGGTGATCGACGCCGGAGGCGTATACGGCGAGTGGAATTTGAACCAGGCGCGCATGGCCACCGAGCTGCTCCTGATCACCACCAACGAACTGCCGGCGCTGCAAGCCGCGCAGCGGGCTCTGTCGTATTTAGATGCGAATCGCATCGGGCGATGGAAGATCCGGCTGATTGTCAACCGCTATATGCGCGACGTCGGGTTGAGCCGGGAGGTGATCGCCACCGCGCTGCACACCGAGGTCTACGACATTTTCCCCAGCGACTACGAATCGGTGCAGAAGTCGCTGATGGAAGGCAAGCCCGCGCCGCCAAGCACGACGTTCGGAAAGAGCATCATGCAACTGGCCGACAAGTTGAACGGCGGCCACGGCGAAACGACGACCAAGAAGAAGAGTTCATCGCTCGGCGGGCTGCTGGGTTTGTTCACGAAAACGTCGAAATAGATACGTATTTCACGGGCGATTTGTTCCCTTTTTATTTATACCCCGCAGTGCAACTTTCCTGCCACCACTTCGTCGAACAAAGTGAGGAGGAAGCGGAAATGGGCAAGAAATGGGTCGTCGCAGCGGGATTGGCCGTGACGCTGATGTCAACAGCGGGGCTTGCGAGCGCCGCGCCGCCGAGCTTTACTCCGCTCGAAAACAAAGTGCGGCATGAGTTGGTGATGCTGCCGTACCTCAATGTGTTCGACGATATTTCTTTCCGTGTCGACGGTAACACGGTGACGCTATTCGGCGAAGTCACGAAACCGGTCCTGCGAACTGACGCGGAGAACGTAGTGAAACGCGTGGAGGGAGTTGCGCGCGTCGAGAACCAGATTGAGGTGTTGCCTCTTTCGAGCTTCGACGATGGCATCCGGCTGCGAACCGCGCGCGCGATCTTCGGATACCCGGCCTTGCAGCGGTATGGAATGGGCGCGCAGCCCTCGATCCACGTCATCGTGAAAAACGGCAACGTAACGCTCACGGGATTCGTCTCTACAAGTATGGATAAGCAGTTGGCCTTCATGAGAGCCAACGCCGTTCCTGGAGTGTTTGCAGTCAATAACCAACTCCAGCTCGACAAATAGAGCATTCCTGCTTTGACCTCTTGATAGCCCGGACGCAGTCACCCCTCGTTTGACCGTGGGGGTCCAGGTTGATCAGAGCGGCGGTCCGGCCCCCTCCGACCCGGACCGCCGATCCTTTTTAGGGCACACGGCTCCGTTGGGGCTATGGTTCTAACTGATTTCCGGCTCCGCCGACATCTTGGTTTTCAAACGCACCTCGCGGAGGAAGGCGTTCAGCACCACTGCCGCGCACATGATGATGGCGCCTACCAGGAAGATTGCGTGGATGCCGTGCACTAACGATGTTCGAACGTTCGCGAGTAATACTTTCAGCAACTGGTCGCCGCCCGGATAGCGGCCGAATCCGGCTTCCAGTTGCGGGTGGATCTGCGCCAGCATCAGCGGATTGTGGAACGGCTTCAAGGCAATGGCGGGGGTGCCTTTCGGGATCGTTCCATCGAAATCGTGCTTGTAAATGGTCAGCAGCACGCTACCGAAAATCGACACGCCCATGGTGCTGCCGATCGAGCGGAAAAACTGGGTGGAGGCGGTCGCCGCGCCGAGGTGTTCGCGCGGAGCCGAGTTCTGCACGGCCAGCGTATAAACCGGCTGAATCAGTCCGATTCCGAGCCCGACGATCACCATGCCTCGCACCACCTCGGCGCGCAGCGTATCTCCGTTCATCATAGCGAACAGAATCATGCCGATCGCGATTAAGGTCGACCCGGCGAGGGCGAGGATCTTGTATTTTCCGGTGCGCGAAGTGAACTGGCCGGCGGCGACGCTGCCCACCACCGCGGCCATCATCAGAGGCGTCAGCAGAGAGCCGGATTGCGTGGCCGACACGCCCATCACGCCCTGCATGAACAACGGCAGGTAAATAATGATGCCGAACATCCCCATTCCCAGCACGAAGGACGCGATGGAGCAGATGGCGATGATCGGATTGCGGAACAGCGCCAGGGGAATCAACGGTTCCGACGCGCGCGTCTCGGCAAACAGGAACGCGACGAGCATGACGGTCGAAAACGCCAGCAGCGATTCAACCCGCGTGGAGTCCCAGCCGTAATCGGTGACCCAGGTCAGCGCCAGCAGCAGAGGAACCAGGCACAGGATGAGCGCGAAGACTCCGGCGAAGTCGATTTTGCGCTTCACCCCGTGCGGGCGGAAGGAAGGAAACTCCAGCCAGATCGCAATGGCCGCAACCAAGCCCACGGGCAGGTTCACGTAAAACACGGCGCGCCAGGAATAATGGTCGGTCAGCCATCCGCCCAGAGTCGGGCCGAAAATCGAGGCGAGTCCCCACATTGCGGCGAAGATTCCCTGATATTTTCCGCGCTCGGCCGGCGAGAAGACGTCGCCGACGATCGTGAAGGTCAGGCCAAACAGGATGCCCGCGCCGATGCCCTGAATGCCGCGGAACAGAATCAACTGATTCATGCCGTCGAGCGGCAAAGGGATCTGTCCCGATGCGCCGCAGAAGGCCGACGCCAGGACGAAAATGACCAGGCCGGTGAGAAAAAACCATTTCCGGCCATAAATGTCGGAGAGCTTGGCGAAGATCGGGACCGAAACGGTCATCGACAACATGTAAGCGGTCGCGACCCAGGGATAACGGTCGAAGCCCGAAAGGCTGGCGATGATGCGAGGCTCGGCCGTGCCGACCACGGTCTGATCGAGCGCGGCGACCAGCAGGGCAAGCAGCAATCCGCCGAGCGTGCCAATAAGCTGAGGCCGCGTCAGCCGGACGAATCCGGAAGTGTGATAAACGGGGTCAGCGGTGGCGGCCATCCTTAGATTGTAAAGGACACGCGCGGCACCGTTAAAATAACGGTCAAATAACGGTGGACGATTTGTCGGGTTCGAGCTGGGCGCGCACACAGACAGGATAGAGTCAGACGGCGCGGAGAAGAAGCTGTTGAACTGCTATTTGCTGGGCCGAACGGGACAGCCAGAATTGACACCTAACAGGCCGAACGGGACAGCCAGAATTGACACCTAACAGAATTGTCTGAACGCCGTTGACAGCTCCGTCCGTTTGAGAAAAATCGGCGTGCTTCGGTACTCACTTTACATCACTATGGCACGCAACGCTCGATGCATCCTCCCTGGACTGGCTTATCACGTCACGCAGCGCGGGACGAATCGACAGAAGATTTTCTTTTCGGCGGCGCACCGGAAGACGTACCTCGGGCTACTGGATCGGCACTGGGAGGATGCCGGCGTAAGGGTGCTGGCGTATTGCCTGATGTCGAATCACGTGCACCTGGTGGTGGTGCCCGAGCGGGCTGATTCGCTGGCGGTCCTGTTCCGGAGGGTGCACGGCGCGTATGCGCAGGCGGTGAACGCGGGCGCGGGGCGGAGCGGGCATTTGTGGCAGAACCGCTTTTATTCCTGTCCTTTGTCGGAGAGGCACCTGTGGGTTGCGCTGCGCTACGTGGAGGCGAATCCGGTGCGGGCGGGAGTTGCCGCGCGTCCCGAGCAATATCGGTGGTCGAGTGCGGCGGTGCATCTGGGGGAGAGGAAGGTGGACCCTCGGGGTGCGCTCGATGTCGGGTTTTGGCAGAGGGCGGGAGGGGTCGCGACGTGGCGCGAGATGCATGCCTCGGCCGACGGCGATCATCAACTGAATCTGCTGCGGCGGTGCACGTATGCCGGACGTCCGTTCGGAGAAGAGGAGTTTATCGCCCGCTTGGAAGAGCATTTCCAGAGGAGATGGCGGCGCTGGAGTTTCGAGAAATCGGCGGTGGCAGGATAGAAGTCAAGAGGGGGACGGAGCTGACTGCCAGGTTCGCGGGATTTCAATAGGTGTCGCTTCTGGCTGTCCCCCGTTCCCCCCCCGTTCCCCCCATTCCCTTCCGCCAAGCAGAAGCTGGTTTGTCTACAGCGTAAGCAATAGCAAACCCAAACTTTCGGAAGAGGAAGTTTGGGTGGGGACCAAAGAGGCGATTCAGCGTATAAGATCAAGGTGTATTTTCCCCAACCGTGAGCCGCATATCATCAGGAAAGGGAAGCCGGGGGGAGGCGGGACGGACGAGACCGTCTCTAGAACTCGATCAACGCCAGGCTTGGAGCCATGGGTGTGATAGCAGGAAATGTAAGGGCTATCTTAGCCCGCCTTCTTTCTTCCCCTTGGTTTGGCGATTCGCTCCGCATTTAATGGCCGCTCCAGCAACGTCTTGATCACCGCCTGCCTACTGATGTTGAGGCGCGCTGCGCGGGCGTCGAGTTCGCGGAGCATGCCTTGGGTCAGGTCGACATTCACACGGTGCACGGGTCGCACGACGGTGAAGTTATTGGTGAAATAGGCGGAAATATCCTCGCCTCGCGTGGCCATTTCGGCTATCTGGTCGGCGGTGCGCCCCGTGCTAGACATTTTCGGCATAGCTTTGTTCTTCCTCTATGATCGCTCTCCGGGCTAGTGGTCTGCGTCATACAGTGGCGCACGAGTGTTCCCATTCCGTTCCGTATAACGATGAGTATGAAAACACCCGGCTCCGTGGAGGGGGCGAAAAAATGGGGACAGCCCGCTCTGTCCACGCGGCGTCGAAGGGGAGTGTGTTTCCTGGGAGCGATCAGGGCGCCTTGGGACAGAGTAGGCAGTCCCCATTTTTTCGCAGGTTCTGCAGTTTTCGAGGGTGCGTACGCCACATAACTAGTCCGGCTGGCTCAAGAATAATCTGAGCCCATCGATCGAACATCCGGCTCACGAAATGCACTACTTGGGTCGAACATGGCTGTTGCTCCTAAAACTGCTCCCGTTCCGGCACAAAAACCTGTGCGCGGCGCTGCGCCGAAATCGCAAGCTGTTGCATTGAAACCGAAGGCGGCCGCGAAGAAGGGGTCCCCTTTTGGGAACCTTAGTGAAATGGGCGCGCCATTGGCGGTGCTCGGCATCGTGATGGCGATGATTACGCCGATGCCGGCATTTCTGCTGGACATTCTGATCAGCGCCAACATCACCATCGCTGTGATCGTGATGCTGGTCTCGATGTATATCACCAAGCCAGTGGAATTCAGTGTCTTCCCAACAACTTTGTTGCTGCTGACGCTGTTCCGGCTCGCACTTAATATTTCATCGACTCGTTTAATTCTGATGCACGGAAACGGCGGCACGCGCGCGGCAGGGCAGGTAATTGAGGCATTCGGCAACTTCGTCGTGGGCGGCAATTACATTATTGGCATCGTGATTTTTTTGGTCATGCTGGCGATTCAATATGTCGTGATCAATCATGGCGCGGTGCGCATTTCCGAGGTCACGGCGCGGTTCACGTTGGACGCCATGCCGGGCAAGCAGATGTCCATCGATTCGGACCTCAACGCGGGGCTGATCGACGAGCATGAAGCGCGGACGAGGCGCAAGAATCTGGCGTCGGAGGCGGAGTTTTACGGCGCCATGGATGGAGCGTCGCGGTTCACGCAGCGGGACGCGGTGGCCAGCATCATGATTCTGACCATCAATATCGTGGCGGGATTTCTGATTGGTGTTTTCCAACATGGGATGGATTTGAAGCGCGCCTTGGCAACGTACACCATCCTGACCATCGGCGACGGGCTGGTTACGGTGATCCCAGCGTTGATGGTTTCCGTTTCGGGAGGCCTTATTGTCACGCGCGCCAGTTCGGATGGCAAGCTCGGCGCGGATATGAAGAAGCAGGTTTTCAGCAATCCACAGCCGCTGATGCTTTCGGGTGGGGTGTTGATGGCGATGGCGGCTTTCCCTGGTCTGCCGACGCTTCCCTTTTTGATTCTTGGTTCCGGAGTGGGATTTTTCGGCTGGAAGATGCATCAGAAGGTGTTGCTGGAAGAAGCGGCCGCGCCTGCGACTGGGCCCAGCACGGCGGCGAACAACAAGGACAATCTGGAAACGCTGCTCAAAGTGGAACCGCTGGCGCTCGAAGTGGGATTGGGACTGGTGAAGCTGGTCGAGGGCGCGCAAAACTCGCCGCTGCTGCGGAGGATTTCGGGGATCCGGCGGCAGATGGCCACCGACCTCGGATATATGGTTCCGGCAGTGCGCGTCACCGACAATTTGCAGCTGAGATCGGGAGAGTACGTGGTCCTGCTCAAAGGAGCGGAGATCGCGCGTTTCGAGATGATGCAGAACTGCGATCTGGCGATTCATCCGGGCGGTTCGGCGCCGCCGCTTGAGGGAATTCCGGCAAAGGAACCAGCGTTCGGGATCCAGGCTCTGTGGATTCCCTCGGATAGAGCCGACTACGCGCGCTCTCAAGGATACACGGTGGTCGATGCGGTGAGCGTACTTGGCACCCATCTGGCGGAACTCATCAAGAGGCATGCTTACGAGTTGCTCTCGCGTCAGGACGCTAAGAATATTCTGGATCGCGTAACGGAAGAAAATCCAAAGGTTGTGGAAGATCTGGTTCCGAAATTGCTCCCTCTGGCAACCGTGCAGAAGGTATTGCAGAACTTGTTGCGGGAGCGGGTTTCGATTCGGGATGCTGTGACCATTCTTGAATCGCTGGGCGAGGCTGCGGCGATGACCAAGAATCCGATTCTGCTGACCGAGTATGCGCGGCAAGCGATCCGGCGCATGCTGGTGAGGCCGTACTTGAATCCGTCGGGCGAGCTGCCGGCGTTCTTTGTCGATTCGCAGATCGAACAGACCATCGAAAAGGCGATCGAGTACAGTGAGCAGTCGAGCCACATCAACCTGGCTCCGCAAAAAATCCGCGAAATTCTGGATAAGGTGACGCGCGCGGTGGGGTCGGGCGACGCTCCGATGGCGGTGGTGACCAGTTCTTCGGCGCGCTATTACCTGCGGCAGATGATCGAGGGGCAGATTCCGAATTTATCGATCCTGTCGCATAACGAGATTCCTTCCGGGGTGAAGGTGGTTTCGATGGGCCTAATTCAATGAGACTCAAAAGTTATTTTTCGGGAACGGTGGAGGCGGCGATGGAGCTGGCTCAGAAGGAACTGGGCGAGGACGCGCTGTTGATCAACGCGCGGCCGTCGACGCCGGAGACCAGGGCGCTGGGCGCGTATGAGGTCGTGTTCGGCATGCCTCCGAAGACGGAGGCGGCAGAAAACAAGACCGCACTGGCGAACGCGTCGGCGCGCGGGGCGGCCGCAGACAGCCTGGCGCAGGATGTGGCCGAGATGAAGCGGGAGATTGAGCGAATGGCCCAAGCATTCCAAGGGGCAGCCGGTCGCGGGGCGGGCATGTTCGCTCCGCAGCTCCCGGCGACCGGAACCTCCTTATATAACCTGCTGATAGACAACGAGCTTGACCCGACGCTGGCGAAGCGGGTGGCGGATGGGACGCCTCTGGAGGACTTATTTGAAGTGGATCCGACGCCGGGCAGGCGCGGGGCGACGCGCGGAGTGGTGGCGCTGGTGGGGCCTCCGGGAGTGGGAAAAACGACGACTCTGGCCAAGCTTGCGGCGCGATTCGGACTGACGTCGCGCAAGCCGGCGTACATTTTGTCGGCCGACGTTTACCGGATCGCGGCGGCGGATCAACTGCGGTCGCTGTCGGCGATTCTGGGGATTGGATTCGATATTGTCGAGACTCCAGTGGCGCTGGCGCAGGCGCTTGAAGAGCATCGGGGGAAGGACTGGGTGTTCATCGATACGCCTGGGCTTGCCGCGGGCGAGATGGAGGACGGAGCGGACCTGGCGCAGTTGCTGGCCACGCATTCGGAGATCGACACGCACCTGGTGCTGTCGGCATCGATGAAGCCCGCGGACCTGGCGCGGGTGATCGACCGCTACGCGATCTTCCAGCCGAAAAAACTGCTGTTCACGAGGCTCGACGAAACGGATCGCTACGGTGCGCTGGTGAGCGAAGCGGCGCGGCGGGGGCTGCCGATTTCGTTCCTGGCCACGGGGCAGCAGATTCCGGACGATCTGGAACCGGCGTCCAAAGAATTTATCGCAGACAAGGTGAGGGGAGCGCAGCGTGACAGGACGCTGGGTCGCACGCTCGGAGCAACCGCATGAAGCAAGCCACGAAACAGGAACAAACAAAACAGATGACGGCGAATCCTTATGGTGCGCAAGCCTACGGGGCGGGCGCACAAACCGCTGAGGATCGGGAACAACTCATCCTCGAACATCTTCCGCAGGTGCGTCTCATCGCGCGGCGGATTCACGACCGGCTGCCGGAGAGCGTGAGCCTGGACGACCTGATTTCGACCGGGATCGTGGGGTTGATCTCGGCCATCGACCGCTTCGATTCGTCGCACAACGTGAAGTTGAAGACGTACGCCGAGTATAAGATCCGAGGCGCGATTCTGGACAGCCTGCGGGGCCTGGACTGGGCGCCGCGGCAGCAGCGCAAGCGCTCGAAGCAGATTGAAGCCGCCATTTCGCGGGCGGAGCAGAAGCTGCACCGCTCCCCGACCGAAGAAGAGATCGCCATCGAGCTGGGGCTCAAAATCGAGGAATATCACGAGTGGCTGGTGGACGTGCGCGGGCTGAACCTGGGGAGTCTGGAGAGCGCGGCGCCGGAGGACGAGAACAACAATAGTCGGGATCTACTGAAATACATTTCCGGGGATGAGGAGAACTGGCCGTCGCGCCTGCTGGAGCGGAGCGAGCTGCAAAAGCTGCTGGCCGAGGCGATCGGGAAAATGCCCGATGTCGAGAAGACCGTCCTCAGTCTCTACTATCACGAAGAGCTGACGCTGCGGGAGATTTCGAAGATCGTTCACCTGCACGAATCGCGCATCTCGCAATTGAAATCGCAGGCCATTTTGAGGCTCCGCTCGTATATGGAAAAGCGGTGGCCCATGACTCGGGGAGTTTAGATGAATACCGGCGCCGACATTTGCCAGTGGCTGTTCGAGGAGTTTTCCTCGCGCCTGGCCCTGGTTTTTGAAACGATGGCCGGGGAGCGGCCGCGGATCGAGATCGAGCCGGTTTCAGAGACGCCGCCGGCCGATGCCGCACTGCGCTGGCATCAGCCGTTCACCGGAATCCCGGGAGGCGTCTGGATCGCCGCCGCGGAAGCTTCCTGGACGGCGGCCGGAGGGTGCGTGCTGCGTGCGGCGGGCATCGAGGAAATGGACGCCGCCAGCCTCAAGTCCACCTATTTGGAAACGGTCAGCCAGGCGCTCTCCGGAATCGCCGGTGCGATGGGCGGGCGTCTGGGTCACGAGGTCACCTGCAGCGGAGGCGAGGAATCGCTGCTCTCTCCATCTGTTCCGGTCGAGGCCCAGTGGGCGATGCTGCGCGTTCATCTGGGCGCGGAGATCGCGAACGTAGCCGTCGGGATTGAGCCGGCGCTGGTCATGGCGATGGTGGCTGCATCCCAGCCGGACGGCGCGGGGCAGGGGAAGATTGCGGAAGTCGCGGCCGCGGCGGCGGTGGGCGGGTTTACCGGACCCGTCAATTCCAGGACGTTCGAACTGCTGCTGGATGTCGAACTGCCGGTGAGCGTTTCCTTCGGGCGAGCGCAGGTTCCTTTGAAGGACGTTCTGAAGCTCACCACCGGGTCGATTGTGGAGCTGAACCGCTCGATTACGGAGCCGGTAGAGGTCATCGTCAACAACTGCGTGATCGCGCGCGGGGAAGTGGTGGTGGTGGAAGGAAATTTCGGCGTGCGGGTGCACCACGTGATCAGCCGCCAGGAAAGATTGCGGACGTTGAACTAAATGAAACTGCTTTCGTTGCTTCCTTATGTTCTGATCGCGGCGGGATTGTTTTCCTCGCTCGCTTTGTTCCTGACGTTGAAGCGTGATATCCGGCGGCTGGTGTTCCGGCAGAAGACGCGCATCGAGGATATGATGGCGCGGCTGGAGGAAGCGGCGCGTCCCGCGGAGCCCGTCGCGGAAGAGCAGGGGTTTGTGCCCGCACCCTTGCGTGCCGGGTTGAATCTCAATAAGAGGGTCCACGCCATGCGGATGCTGCGCCGGGGCAAGGACGTCGCGCACATCGCCGCCGCGCTGGGAGTGCCTGGCCGGGAAGTGGAGTTGTTGATCCGCGTGCAGTCGATCGGCAAGGCTCGCGCAGTGAGCGCGGGGACGGAGTAGTGCATTGGGTCGCAAATCCCGGCAGTAAGGTGGCGCACGCACCCTCGAAAACAACGCAGGTCCAGTGGTGGGCCATCGGCACGTCGTTCGCCAACAAGAGCCGCCTGCTAGGCGGCTGCGGGCTGGTATCCCGCCCCACGCCACCGGGCTCGTTTTCATTTCTATCGTTGCCACGTTGCGTGCCGCGTCGAGACTCAAACACAGGCACTGCCGGGGAGTTTCGAACGCCGCTGAACGAATCGTTTACTGTGTGACTCACTCCACTGGGTGGCCCAGCAATTCTTTGCGCCTGTCCGCATGCTCACGCATGGCGGTTCCAAGGAACCGCGACCGTCAGGAAGCGGACAGGACACTAGTTCGGATTGATTTGCAGCGGAGTGAGCTGAATCCGCCCGGGGTCGTCGTCAGCGATGGTGACGGAGATTGTCAACTCCTTGTGATCCCGCATCAGCGCCACCGATACAGGCTTGCCGTGCACCATGCGCAGGCGTCCGGAGATATCGGCGGGAGTCGCCACGCGAACATCGTCGATCCGCACGATCACGTCGCCCGCGCGAATGCCAGCTTTTTCGGCAGAGGAACCTTTCAACACGGACCGCACCAGCACGCCATCCTTCACGCCGAAGTACTGCGCCAGCTGGCCGTCGATGGATTCGGCTTCCACGCCCAGCACGGAGCTGCGCAAACCCATGAAGCCTCGCGGCATATCCGGAATGTGAATATCGAGACGTCCGGGCATCTGCGGGACATCGCCTAATTCGATGTGCGGAGCTTTGCGCTGCGCGACGCGCACGGTCACGATCAGCCCGATGCCTGCGCGGTTGATTTCGATTTTCACGTCGCGCCCAGCGGGGGTCTCGTGGATCATGTGGGCGAACTGCTGCATGCCTTCCACGTGCTGTCCGTTATACTTCTGGACCACGTCGCCGACCTTCAATCCGCCCTTTTCGGCCGGGCTCTCGGGCTCGACGACGGTAATTTCCACGCCGCCTTCTTCGTGCAGCTTCAGCGTCTTGGCGCGCTCGCTGTCGATCTCCTGCATCATCACGCCGATGTAACTGCCGCCGGCGGCCACCGGGTGCGGCGTCTGCGCCGAGCTCAAAACGGCGCCCATCGCGACTAAAATCACAGACTTCATTACTGTTTCAACTTCCTTAAATAAATGATGCCAGCGCCGACGTTGATACGCAGCATCGGGCCTCCGCCGTTAATCTGGCCCTCGGCCAAAGTCGGCGTGCGGCTGAAACCGAATTTTACCGGAACTTCCGAAAAATCGGATTGAATGCGCGGGTTGGCGCCCGAATCGTTGCGGGCCATCACCGACAACGATAGTCTGGACGGAATCAGCACGGTGACGTCGCCCGAGTTGGCGCTCAACAGCGAATCTTCAATGCGGACGCCGGCGATCAGCTCGGCCAGAATACTTCCCATCATCGTCTGCACGTTCAGCGGACCTGAAGCGTTCTTTACGCGGATCGCACCGGCCGCCGATTCGCAGCGCGCGCCGTGCGCCGAACCGATCTGGATGGAGCCGCCGCGCGTGTCGGCGATCACTTCGCCGCCCGCCTGGTTCACCTCGATCACTCCTTCGCCGGTATGCGCCTCGACCATAGATGCGGCGCGGCCCACTTCGATATTGCCGCTGACGTTGGCCAGAAACAACGGGCCACCCGCTTCGTTGACGACGATCTCTCCGCCAGCGGTCTCGCAGCGCGCCGAGCCTGCGACGCTATCGACGAAAATCGATCCGCCGCCCGATCCGCATTGCACCGAGCCGCCGATTTTACCCAGCCGAATTTCGCCTCCGCCGCTGCGCCCGATCACGTTGCCGTGGATCCTGTCACAGCGGATGCCCAGCGCGGCGATCGCCTGCACGCTGCCGTCGAGATCGTACGCCTCCGCGCTGCCGCTTTGCGTCATGATGATCGTTTGCACGACTTGCCTCGGCACGCTGACTTCGAGATTGTTCGAAACCTGCTCGCCCGCCGAAGGAACCACGGTGAACGTGGTCATGCTGATTAACGGAGGAGTCACCGTCGACATGCCAACCGAGCCGATGAGGTGTTTCGCTTCCGCCTCAGAATGGGCCCTTACGCGCTGCACGAGTTTATAGGCGATCTGATCGCCCTTGGACCCTCGCACCACGATATTACCCCGCATGACGATCTGAAGCTGTGCTGGTACGCGGCCGTTGATGGGTCCGATCATGGTGCGCACGTAGTATGGACCCTCGCGCGTCAATTGCGAGGCATCCTGCGCGCAAAGCAGGGCGGCGGCCAGTGAAATGAGTAAAGCAAAACGCATTCTAATAAGTTTCCGTGGACGCTTTTACCGATTCCAGCGCCGCCTTGCAGCGCTGCCGGACGTACGCGTTATTCTCGCGCTGCATCAATTCCTGCATGGCGCCGATCACCTGCCGGTCGTAACTCATGGCGGGATTGTCCTGATTAAGTGCCTTCGTCAACAGGTCGATGGCCTGTGTCCGCAATCCAGGATTCGAATCGGTCAGCAGCACTTGGGTCATTGCCGCGCGCACTTCCGGCTGTTGCGCGAAAGGCTTCAAACCCTCCATGGCTTTGAGGCGCACACCGGCGTTCTGGTCGTGCAGTAGCGCGAACGTCAGCGCATCGCGCACGTCGGCCGATTGCGCGCTGCCGTTCAGAATATCCACTGTTTCGGCGCGCAGGCCGGGGTCGGAAGGATCCTTCGCGGCCGAGAGCAGCAGCACGCGAATCTTCTGGCTGTTCGGATCGCCCGAGATAATGCGCTGCCGCGTTTCATCGAGTACGATCTGCACTTTTCCGTCCGATGCCGGCTCTACGTAGCGCACGCGCGATGCCGGTTCCACCATGCCCATCTCCATCGCGCCGCCAAACGAACCTTGAGGAATGAATCGCGCCACGCCGAATCCCAGCGCCACCAGCGTCAACGCGCCGGCGGGCTTCAACCATCCCGCGGTCACCGAGCGTCCGGTTAGCATGTCGGTGAAATGTTCCCACCATCCGTGCTTTGCCGTGGACTGGGACTCTTCGGCCAACCGCATGTGCAGTTCTTCGCGGCAGGAACGCAACAGCGTGGGCGAGGGCTCGATCGCGATGTTGTCGAGAGCCACCTGCACCTCGCGCTGCCGCTCCAGAGCCTTGCGGCAATCGACACAGGAGTCCAAATGCGATTCGACGCGCTCCTCTTCGTCGAACGAAAGCTCGCCGTACAAGTAGAGCGCGAAATAATCCTTTACCACCGCGCAATTGTTCATACAAAATCTCCCAAAGCCGCCCTCATTTTCTGTGTCGCGCGAAACAGGCAGTTTTTCGCCGCCTCTTCGGTGGTCCCCAAAATCTCGCCGATGCGCCGCAGCCGCAATCCTTGATAATGCCGCAGCTCAAAAACCATTCTTTCGCGCGGAGTCAGTCCGGCGAGCACTTCCTTCACCCTCTTCCGCAGTTCGCCGCTAAATAAGAACCGCTGCGGGTCGCCGTCGACACGCTCTTCGGGAACCGCGTCCATCCGGTCGATCGGTCCGTCGGGCGTGGCCACGATGGTCGGCTCCTCTTTCCGGACCTTGCGTTTCCGCATGTGATCCAGGCACAGATTCGTCACGATCCGATACAGCCAGGTATGAAAACTGCAATCGAACCGGAACTTATCGAGGTTCTTAAAAACCCGCAGGAACGCTTCCTGGTAAACATCCTGCGCATCCTCAGGCGACCGGAGCAGGTTCATGGCGAGCCTGAGCACACTTTGGTCGTAGGCGCGTACGAGTTGCTCAAACGCGGCGCTGTCGCCTCCCTGAGCAGCCCGGATCAGCGCCGTCTCTTCCAACTGCCCACCCGTCTTTTGGGCCAATGGCGCGGCTCCACTCTTCCGGTTCAACTTGGTTATTTGGACGCGGCGAACCGCAAAACGTACCGTTTACTGAAGTTCCAGGTCGATCCGTTTGGCTGCGGCGTCCACGCTCAAGATCTTGAAACTGCGGACCTGTCCGGCCTTGGGCGCTTCGGAAGCCGCCTTGTCTCCCGCGCCGCCCGATTTCCAACGCTCAGAAAGCATCGCCGTCATCGATCCGAGGTCCACTTTGCCCGCGCTGGCCGCCGCGTTTGCCTTTTGTTCGCTCGCAAGCTTGGCCCAGCCGAAGACGCCTTCGCCCAGTTCGACTTTCGCCTTTTGTCCAGACACCTCGACGATGCGGCCCGAAACCGCGTCCCCGGCCTTACGCTCAGCGATGTACTCGTCGATCGAGGTCGGGATCAGTTGCTTGATCCCCAGGCGGATGCGGCGGCGTTCCTTGTCCGCTTCCAGAACCTGCGCTTTTATGGTTTCGCCGATCTTTAGCGCCTCACTCGGATGGTTCAGGCGCTTCTCATGGCTGATGTCGCCGATATGGACCATCCCCTCGATGTTGTCGCCCAGGTCGACGAAGGCTCCGAATTTGGTCAGGCTGGTGACTTTGCCTTCGGCCACGCCGCCGACGGGATATTTCTTCAACGCGTCTTCCCAAGGATCGCCGAGCGCCTGCTTCAAGCCAAGCGCGATGCGCTTGTCTCCTGGGTTAACACCTAATATGACAACCTCGACGTGGTCGCCTTCCTTCACCACGTCCTGCGCCCGGACGTTCTTCTTCGACCACGACATTTCGGAGACGTGAATCAAGCCTTCGATTCCCGGCTCCAGTTCGACGAACGCGCCAAACTCGGCCACGCGCGCGACCTTACCCTTGACGCGCGATCCTAAGGAATACTTCTCTGGCACCAGGGACCAAGGATCGGGCAGGAGCTGTTTGAGGCCGAGCGAAATTTTCTTCGAGTCCTTGCCGATCTTCAGAATCTTGACGTCGACCGTGTCGCCCACGGCCACCACGTCGGACGGTTTGACGTTGCGCGTGTAGGCCATGTCGGAAACATGCAGCAGGCCGTCGACGCCGCCGATATCGACGAACGCGCCAAATTCCATCAGCGTGCGGACGGTTCCTCGCACCACCGCGCCTTCGCGCAGCGTGCCGAATGCTTCTTCCTTCGCCGCGCGCTCGCGCTCTTCGAGAACGGAGCGGCGGTCCACCACCACGTCCTCGCTAGCGGTGTCGAGCTTGGTGATCCGGCACTCGATCTGCTGGCCGATGAGTTTCTCCATTTCGGCCTGTTCGCGCACGCCGCTGCGGGAAGCGGGCATAAATGCCCGCACGCCAACATCGACACGTACGCCGCCCTTCACTACTTCGAGGACCGTTCCCCCGATGATCTTCTTCTCGGCGAACGCGGCTTCGAGCGCGCTCCAGTCGCGGGGGGTTTCTACTTTGATGGTGGAAAGCTGGTAGGTTCCGTCCTCATCGCGTCCGCGAATCGAAACCAGCAGTTTGGTGCCCGGCTTCAGGTCCACCGCTGGATCGAGAGGAAGGGCGCCGTCCATTTTGCGGCCGATATCGACGAAGACCGTGTCGGCGGTAACCGTCATCACGGTACCCTCCACAGTTTCCCCTCGCGAGCGGTGGGTCTGTTCGAACTGGGTCAATATGTCGCCGAAAGAATTGTCGTTCGCGGACATCTCGGGCGAATCAGAAATGTTGGATTGGGGCATGCGGAAAACCGGAATTATTTCATTGTGTCACAAAACTGAACGGAATCCCCGCCCTGACGGGACGGGGTTATAACCGCTGGCGTCAGCCTGGGGATCTCAGAGGAGCCTCCACAATCCGTAGACGGCAAATGCCGTTATGCCCGCAGTCCACAGCCTGCCGGTAATCTTCCCTGTCCAGAACAGCGAGAAAACCATCGCGAATCCGAGCGGAGCCAGCGCATTAAAATGCTCCGCTTCGGCGAAATGACCCTTAGCGAGCGCGAACATCGCCCGCGTCATCCCGCATAACGCGCAGGGATGTCCGGTGAGCCAGTAGAATCCGCACAGCCGGAGGTGGGGGTCGGCCGGAGGCGTAAAGGTCCACAGGACGGCGAACAACGTCGCGGCCAGAGCCCAACGAATCAGGCTGATTCCGCCGCCCTGAGCTGTTGCGGCGAGTTCGTTCGTCCGCATGCTGACGCATGGCGGTTCCCCTTGTTGCAGGCAGGGGACAGACAGAACATTGCTAGAGAGCATCGACGGTTCGCTGCTCAAATCCCACGCATTCCTGGTAAGCGATGGTAATGGCCGCGATGCTTAGCGGGATGGTTACCAGCAGCCCGACGATGCAGCACAGGAATCCCAGAATGTTGATGCAGCCGAGCGCGATCAGGAAAATGGTGAACCCGAAATAATCGCCCTTCACTGTTTCATGGCTCGCCATCATGGCCGGCCAGAAGTCCATACGCTTGTCCAGGATGAACAGATAGGTGAACTTGAACATCGCCGCCACCACGAGGCCCGGAATCACGCAGACCAGAAATCCGACAAACACGAACAAGCCGATCAGCAGTGCCGCCACAAACGCCGGCAGGAAATAATCGAAGCCCTTGAACATGTCTCCCAACTCCGCGCGGCGGCCGTACATCTTCTTCATGCAAAACAGATGCATGCCCGTCTGCAAAGGCCCCTGCGTGACCACCGACGCGATGGAGTTCACCAGCACGAAAATCAGAGACAGCAGGGCGAAGTTGCCCATGTCGGCGGTCACCATCGCCCAACCGGCGGAAATCCACTTGCCGGTCTGCGCCTTCACGCCCACCGGAGCGGTCCACGTTGGAGTGCTCGAAAACACCGGCGTCTGCGGCGCTCCGCATTGCGAACAAGCCCGGGCATCCGGCCCCACCTGCGCACCACATTTGCTACAGAACATCGAAGAATCCTCTTTCCCAGTCAAGAATACGCAGCGACCAGAGGCTATTGTTCCAGAAATCGGCCGTTGGTGTCATGTGTTCGTGTCATATGATCGATTGAGTGCTGGATTTGCGACGCTATCTCAGGCCTCAGGACTTCGTCTGGCTGCTCGCCTTCGCGGCCATCGCCGTGTTCAGTCCCTATCGCGATCCGCGCGTGCTGTGGTCGCTGGCCGCGCTGGCGGTGCTTCAGATTTTCGATTCCCGCATGGCGCCGGCGATGTCGATTCTGATCAAATTCTTCTTCATCTGGATCATGATTTATTACGCTGACGGGCTGCAGAGTGGTTTATGGGTGATCCTTCTGCTCCCGGTCATCTCGGCGGCCACAAGATTCGGTCTCCTCGGAACGAGCGTCTTCACGTTGCTCGCCTGCCTCCACAACGCGTCGTTCATTCCTCTGCTGGCGAATGAGCAGTATGTCGATTGGGCTTCTGAAGCCGGCCGCCAATTTGCGTTGCGAATGATCACTCTGGTCGTCGTCGGGTTCCTGGTAAATCAGCTCGCCGAAGCCAGCCGCCGCGAGACGCGACGGTTTCAGGAGACGGCAGCGAAGCTAGAAACCGCCGTCGCCCAGGTGCGGCGTTCGGAGCGCCTGGCGGCGCTGGGACAACTTACCGCCGGCCTGGCGCATGAGCTGCGCAATCCCTTGGGGACGATGAAGACCTCGGCCGAACTTCTTGTCCGCAGCGTCGCCAAAGAGAATCCGGTCGCGCAAGAGATGGCGGGGTACATTTCGAGCGAGGTCGACCGCACCAACTCGCTGATTACGCGCTTTCTGGATTTCGCGCGGCCGCAGCACCTGCGCCTGGAACCGGGAGACATCTCTACGCTTCTGGATCAAGCGGTAGCGAGCTTCTATCGCGAGCGCCCCGCGGCTCTCGCTGGAATTGAAATTTATAAGAACTACTCGCCCGGCATCCCGCCGGTGAAGTTCGACGCCGAACTTTTAGAGCGCGTTTTTTCCAACCTGATCCTGAACGCGGCCCAAGCGAGTCCGCCGGGTGGCGTAGTGACGGTGAAAACGCAATTGCTCGACGACAACAAAGTCGAGGTCGCGATCATCGACCGCGGCAGCGGCATCGAAGCGAAGAATCTGGAGAGTATTTTTAATCCGTTCTTTACGACCAAGCCGGACGGAGTGGGGCTGGGGCTGGCGATCTGCTCAAAAATTGTGGATGAGCACGGGGGGCAGATCACGGTCGAGAGCTCGGCGGGCGAGGGCAGCGTATTTCACGTGATTCTGCCGGTTTAGCGTATTGACATACTTGGCACACGGTTCGTGCTGAAATGGAATCGTGGCGATAGACAAGAGCGGCAAATGGTGGGTTGGCGATTCGCCGGAAGATCTTCATGAATACCTCAAAACCTATGCCGATTACCCGATGCAAGAGTTCCGCCTGGCAAAGTGCACCTGCGGCTCGAGTAGATTTCAATTGTGGTCGGACGACGACGAAGGCGTTGCAAAGGGGTGTGCGCCTCCTGCCAAGCTGCTCACTTGATTTGCGACAGTGAGGAGTACTGGGACGTCGCGCAACCTCAGCAATGGAAATGCGTTGACTGCGCTCCCGAAAACGACGCCTGCAACATCGGTGTAGCGTTCTCACTTTACGATGATGGAGAAGTGAGGTGGCTATACCTGGGCGAGCGCTGCGCCGCCTGCGGGATCTTAGGCAGTTCGGCTCAGTGGAAAGTAGCGTATTCCCCGTCCCGTCAACTATTGGGCCAAGTCTGACTTGGTTGCGTCAAGAAGTTAGCGCCGGGTTAGGAGCCGCTCGTGTTATAGTGAAATCACCATAAATGAAGCCGGTGATCTGGCTCGGATCGAGCCGCGAGGATTTGCGTGAGTTCCCCGAGTCAGTTCAGGACCACATGGGCTACGCCCTGTACATCGCCCAGCAAGGCGGCAAGCATCGGGACGCGAAGGCGCTAACTGGTTTCGGCGGAGCAGGGGTAGTGGAAGTCGTCAAAGACTATCGCGGCGATACGTTTCGAGCGGTCATACCCTGCGGTATGCAACCGCTGTCTATGTCCTTCACGCGTTCCGGAAAAAATCAAGGACCGGGCGGGAAACGCCACGCCGCGACTTGGAGTTAATTAGGCAGAGGCTTCGTGAGGCCGAACAGATCGCAAAGGAACAAAGACCATGAGCCAGAATGTGTTCAAAGACCTCGGCGTGCGCGACCCAGAGGAGCACCTTGTCAAAGCGCAACTGGTCTTCAAGATCGACGCCATCCTGAAAAAACGCCGCCTGAAGCAGGTGGAAGCCGCCGGCCTTTTCGGAGTCCGCCAGCCCGACGTCTCCAAAATGCTCCGCGGCGAGTTCCGCCAATTCTCGGTGGAGCGCCTTCTGCGCTTTCTCGTCGCGCTCGATCAGGATGTGGAGATCCTCGTGCGACCGCACCGCGGCAAACGTAACGCATCCGCGCTTCATGTGTCGTGAACATGTAAACTCTCCTATCGTCAATTGGATAGGGTATTCAATCAGCCTCCCGCCCAACAGTCCGTCCGAAACTAAAGACCGGGGATGATAAAGAAGTGTGTATGAGCCATTCGATACCAGGAGCCCTCGCGTTATGGGGCGTTACTTTAACGCGAGAGTCAATTTCAGCCAATTTCGCCAATCCGTCAGTCACGGCTCTGCGGCACAATAGAAAAGATGCCGCGTTCAGCAATCCTCGTTATTGAGGACGAAGAGAAATACCGCCGGGTGATTGGGCTTCATCTTTCCTCGGCCGGCTACGAAGTCAAAGCCGCCGCGACTGCCGAGGACGGGCTGAAGCTGGCCGGCGACGTCGACCTGATTCTTACCGATTTGAAACTGCCGGGGATGGATGGGCTCGCGTTCATTGAAAAGATCCGCGCGCAGAACACGCATACGCCCGTTATCGTCATGTCGGCGTTCGGAACGATCGAGAATGCGGTCGAGGCGATGAAGAAGGGCGCGGTCGATTTCATTCCCAAGCCTTTTTCGCTGGACCATCTGACGGTGGTGGTCGAGAAGGCGCTCGAAGTGCGCAAATTGCGCGACGAGAATCGGGAGTTGCGGGAAGCGCTCGGCCAGAAATATCAGTTCGCCAACATCATCGGGCACTCCCGCCCGATGCAGGAAATTTTCGCGACGATCATGCGTGTCGCGCCCACCCGCGCGACGGTCCTGCTGGCTGGGGAAAGCGGCGTCGGCAAGGATATGATCGCGCGCGCCATTCATCACCACTCTCCGCGCCGCGACAAGCCGTTCGTGAAAATCAACTGCACGGCGCTGCCCGAAAACCTGATGGAAAGCGAGCTGTTCGGCTACGAAAAAGGCGCGTTTACCGGGGCGAACATCTCGAAACCTGGAAAATTTGAGGCCGCCGATAGCGGGACGGTGTTCTTAGACGAAATCGGCGACGTGCCGCCGTCGATTCAGGTCAAGCTGTTGAACGTTTTGCAGGAGCGCCAGATTGAGCGCCTCGGCAGCAATAAAGTTCTCGAAGTCGACGTGCGCGTGATCGCGGCGACCAACGTCGACCTGCGCGCGGCGCTCGAACAGGGGACGTTTCGCGAGGATCTTTATTACCGGCTGAACGTCGTTCCGTTGAATATCCCTCCACTGCGCGAACGGAAAGAGGATATTCCTTACTTGGTGGGACATTTTGCCAAAAAATTCGGCGGCGACATCAGTGAAGGCGCGATGGAGCGATTGATGAGTTACCATTGGCCCGGAAATGTCCGCGAACTGGAAAACGTGGTGGAGCGCAGCATTCTGCTGGCGCAAGGGCCGCGCGTCGAGGCCTCCGACATCCGTATCGACACCGCGCACCGGTCGCGCGCATCGGCCACATCGGGCGATAATTTCCTGCCCGAAGGAATGACGCTGGACGACTACGAACAATCGCTGATTCGCGAGGCGCTGAAGCGCGCCGACGGCAACAAGAGCCATGCGGCCCGCCTGCTGGGCCTGACGCGCAACGCTTTGCGCTACCGATTGGCGCAGATGGGCATTGAATAAGAAAATGCCGGTTGAAAAAATCCTGGGAGGCGTCTCCCATTTTCAAAAACACGTTTATCCGAAGCATCAGGATCTTTTTGAGAAACTCGCGCTGGGACAGCGGCCGGAGGCGTTGTTCATCACCTGCGCCGATTCGAGGATCGACCCTTGCCTGCTGACGCAAACCAAGCCGGGAGAGTTGTTTATTTGCCGGGTGATCGGCAACATCGTGCCGCCGTACCCGGACGCCATCGGCGGCGTTTCCGCAACGATCGAATATGCGGTCGGGGTGCTGCGCGTGCCCGAGGTGATCGTCTGCGGGCATACCGATTGCGGCGTCATGAAAGGCGCGCTGAATCCAGACGCGCTCGAAGCCTATCCGAATGTGACGGCGTGGCTGCGGTATGCGCAGGTGGAGCATCGCGAGCCATCGCCGAGCGCCGAATTCCTGCTCTCGCTCACCGAGCATAATGTCGTCGCGCAATTGACGAATCTGCGTACGCACCCCACGGTCACAGCCAGGCTCGCGGAAGGCGATCTGGCGTTGCATGGCTGGGTTTATCACATCGGGCCCGGCACGGTTACCGCTTATGACGAAGAGGCCAAGACGTTCCAGGCTCTCGGTTGATACAATCCTGAGTCATGAACAAGCCTTTGCTCGCGATCGTTCTGGGCGTCGGTCTCGCCCATGGGGCCGGGTTGCCCACTGCCGCGCCGGAGCGCGAAGGATTTTCGCCGGAGCGCCTGAAGAAGATCAATGTGGTGATGAAGCAGCACGTCGATGCGGGACGCATGGCCGGCGCATCCGGGCTGCTGGTCCGTAACGGCAAAATCGTGTTTCACGAAAACTGGGGCGAGATGAAGACCGACTCCATCGTGCGCATGTACTCGATGACCAAGGGCGTCACCGGCGTCGCGGCGATGATCCTCTATGAAGAGGGCAAATTCGCCATGACCGACCCGGTGTCGAAATACCTGCCGGAATTCGCGCACATGCGCGTGGGCAAGGAGTCGACCGATTCGATGGGCAAGAAGATTTACTACTCGGTTCCCGCGGAGCATCAGATTACGGTTCGCGATTTGTTCCGCCATACGACGGGGCTCGATTATGCCGGGCCGAAGGACGAGAATGGCGATCCGGCGTACAAGAAAATCGAAATGATGGGCGGCGCGCCGCAGGTGCCTTTCGATCTGGCCGAAGCGGTGAAGCGGCTGGCAACGGCGCCGCTGAATAACGAGCCGGGCACGATGTTCCGCTACGGCTACTCGATCGACGTGCTGGGGCGGCTGGTGGAAGTGCTGTCCGGCATGACGCTCGACCGGTTTTTCGAAGAACGGATTTTCAAGCCGCTCGGCATGAAGGATACAGCGTTCTATGTGCCTGAGGAGAAGTGGAGCCGCCTGGCGACGCTCTATTCGCCGAAGCAGGGCGGCGGGATTCAACGCTCCACCGCGCCTCCGCAGGAAAGTTTTAAGAAGAAGCCGGCGCTGCTGCTGGGCGGAGCGGGGCTCACATCGACCATGGAAGATTACTCGCATTTTTACGCGATGCTGCTGAACGACGGGCAGTATGAGGGGGCGCGGATTCTCGGCCGCAAATCGGTGGAGCTGATGCGTAGCGATCATCTGGGGTCGATTCCGCATGCGGGGTTGCTGCCCGAATGGGAAGGTTTTGGATTGACGTTCGCGGTGAATCCAGGTCCGGGCAAGTCGCCCGACGTGGGCTCGGCGGGATCGTACCGATGGGGAGGCGCGGCGGGCACGACATTCTGGATCGATCCGAAGGAGCACATGTTCGGCCTGTTCCTGATCCAGATTCTACCGGCGAACTCGACGGCGGCGGGAGACTTTCAGCGGATGGCGTACGCGGCGCTGGTGGATTAACGCTTGACCTCTGACTGAACGACGATATCGAAATTGTCTTTTACCTGAAACGATGGTCCGCTGGCGTCGGGGTCGGTGACGCGGATCATTTCCGCGTGCAGACGATCCGACAGCACGGTCAGTTTCACGTAGTGGTAATTGGGGAACAGGATGCTCCGATATTGGTCGTCCTTGGTGCGCTCCACGTAGTAGGGCGTGGCGCCTCCGCCGCCGGAGACCAGGTAGGTCACATCGTTGACGATGTTCCGCTCGTAATTGTGAATGTGGCCGGCGCTTACAATGACGCGAGCGTGCATCTTCGGCGCCATTTCGCTGAGCAGGTCGCGTAGCGCGATTTCATTGGGGCGCGGATTGTGATCCACTTCAATGTGCGTCTGGATATCGGCGACCGGCGGATGGTGCATGGTGATCAATAAGAAATCGACGCTGGCAGGGAGCGCGCTGAGCTGCTGGCGGATCCAGCGGTCCTGATCGCTGCCCGGCAGCAGCGACGTATCGCTATCGATGGCCATCACGTAGACCCGGGCCCCGATCTGCGCCGCGTACCAGCGGCGGTTGCGCATGTCCGGAAACGCGTTCCACCAATTCTCCAGGCTCTGTTGCGCGTTGCCGTGAAATTCGTGATTGCCGAGGGTCTGGAAGACGCGGATGTGCTGGTCGCGCCAGATCTGCGTCTCTGTTTTGTAGACCGCGTAGTCGTTGGTCACGTCGCCGGCCAGGGGAATATCGCCGTTGATGACGATGGCGGCGGGCTTCTCGCTGGCGATTTTCTCGACCAGCCAGCGGCGCACTTTCGGATTCGTGGCCCGGACGTTCGCAGGATCGGTGAAGCGGGTATCACCGTAGGCGACGATCGTCGCGGGGGAAGAAAGCGCGCTGTCGGGGATGCGGAATGCGGCGCCGGGTTCGCTGATCAACTGGCTGGTGGGAAGACTGGCGGCGTTCTGCGCCAGCGCGCAGCCGGCGGCGATAAAAAATGTGGGAAGAAGCGACATGACTCTCGAATTGTCTCAAGGCAATGTTACAGGTTAAAGAAAGTGGAGCGCTGACATCCACTGGTGGAGCAGTTCCGGCCAGTGCGCGACCGGGAGATTCGCGAAGGCGGGAGTCCGCCCGGTCATTCCGAATCCATGGCCGGCGGTGAGGTAAATGTGCAGCTCTGTCTGCACGCCGGCGGCTTTCAGCTTGCCGTAATATTCGGCCGATGCGGCAGAGAGAGCGTCGTCGTTGGCCACTACGATGAACGTGGGAGGCGTATTTTTCGGGACGGTCAAATTCGAGGAACGGAGACCGGGGTAGCCAAGGACCACGAAATCGGGACGAGAGCTGAGGCGGTCGATGGGGTCCGTCGCATTCGGGTCGGGCGCTTCAAAACGGGTTTCGGCGAGCGCCGCGAGTTCTCCGCCGGCGGAAAAGCCCATGATGCCGACGCGCGCCGGATCGACGCTCCACTCTTTTGCCCGGCTGCGGACCAGCCGCATAGCGCGTTGTGCGTCGGCCAGGGATTCGACATCGGCTTTGTACTTCGAGTCCGGCGCGCGAGCCAGGCGGCTTTTCAGCACGAAGGCGGCGACGCCCATTTCATTGAGTTGTTTCGCCACCAGCGAACCTTCCAGGTCCATCACCAGATACTGGTGCCCGCCGCCGGGACAAACGATGAATGCCGCGCCGATGGCCTTGTCCTTCGGCGGCAGAAACACCGTAATCGACGGGTTGTGGATGTTGGTGACGCGATGAAAACCGTCGGTGCTGGGGTTCCAGGTTTCGGCGGCGGTTTGGCCTACGCTGCCGGGCGCGCCGTTGGGCCACAGATGGATCTCCGGTTCTGAAAAACGAATGGAGTCGTCGGCAAAACCGAGAGCGGAAAATACCAGGGCCCAAATAAAAGTCGACATTCGCCCTCATCATACTGCAAACCCCGTGGTGAGGCTGCCCGCGATGGGCTTGATCAGCGGCGGTATCCCTTCGATTTGAGAAATTGCGCGAGTTCCGCCGGATGATCGGTCTGGATGCCGGCTGCTCCACGGTCCACCGCGTCCTGCCAGCCGGAGGGATTGTCATCTGAGCCCAGGCGGTCGACATAAATTTCGACGTGGGCGTCGCGGGCCACGCGGATGGTCTCGTCATTGAAGTCGGAAGCGTCGAACGCGGCGACTTTCAGCGCGAGGGAATCGATGAGGGCGCGGAGGGCGGCGGGGTTTCTCGCCTCCGGCATCAGCTTCATTTTGGGCGACAGGGCGCCGACTTCTTTCAGGTATTTCGGGTCGCCGTAAACGACGACGCGATCTTCCATGTCGTGGGCACGGACCGCGCCGACGGCGTCGGCCGGGGAGATGCGTTTGCTGTCAATGTACACGCCGATTTTTCCGTGAGCGAAGGCCAGCGCCTCGTCGAAGGTAGGGATGCGCGTTCCGGCGAAGCCAGGGCCCAAGTTTGCGCCGACGTCAAGTTTCCGCAGGTCCTCAAACGTCATCTTGGAAACATCGCCCTTGCCGCCAGTCATGCGGTCGACGGTGGCGTCGTGCATCAGGACGAGTTTGCCGTCCAGGGTGGTGCGAACGTCGAGCTCGAAAAAATCGGCGCCCGCGTCGACGGCGGCTTGAAAGGCGGGGATGGTATTTTCGGCGTGATGGAGATGTTCGCCGCGGTGGGAGATGACGATTACGGCTTTGGTCTGCGCGCAAGCAATCGCCGTACAAGCCAGAAACCTCAGGAGCCGTTTCATCGCCTTCCATTCTAGAGGAGTGCGGGCATCGAGACGAGTCTCGACGCGGCACGCAACAAGTGCGTGCGCCACATGGCTGTGAGCCAGAAAGGGAATCCTTTACGCGTACATGATAGAATCCGGGAATTCCGGAGGTAAACCATTGGCTTCCTATTCACAAACCGACAGGCCGTTGAAGATCACTACGCCGTTAGGCCCCGACATCCTTCTGTTGAAGGGAGTGAAGGGCCACGAGGAGATATCGCGCCTGTTCGGCTTCCACGTCGAAATGGCGGCCGACACGAAAAACGAGGTCCGGTTCGATCAGATAATCGGTCAGAGCGTCACGGTTGAGATGCGGCTGATGGACGACACGAAGCGCTATTTCAACGGGATCGTCAACCGCTTCAGCCAAGGCGCGCGCGATGAGGCGTTCAATCATTTCCAAGCTGATATCGTCCCCAAGTTCTGGCTGCTGTCGAAAAAAGTCCGCAGCCGCGTTTTTCAGCACCTCACCGTGCCCGACATTTTGAAACAAGTGCTGGTGGGCTTCGAAACCAGCTACGACCTAACCGGCACCTACTATCAGCGCGATTACGTGGTGCAATATCGCGAGTCCGATTTCGACTTCGCCAGCCGATTGATGGAGGAGGAAGGAATTTACTATTTCTTCATCCATTCCGACGGCAACCACCAGATGATGGTGTCGGACAATACCAGCAAGCATCCGGCGGTGTCCGGGCAATCCACCGCGATTTACGAAGAGGAGTCGGCCGAAGTGCGGACCGACATGCGGGTCACGGCGTGGGAAAAGATCCAGGAGTTGCGCTCGGGCGAATGCACGCTGTGGGACCACACCTTCGAGCTGCCGACGAATCATCTGGAGGCGAAGGAAAAAACGATTGTGGCCGTTCCCGTCGGCAAGGTGGTTCATAAACTGAACCTGGCCAACGACACTCTGGAAATCTACGATTACCCCGGTCGCTATGCGCAGCGTTTCGATGGCATCGACCCGAGCGGCGGGGACCGCCCGGCGGATATCGGGCATATTTTCGAGGATCGCGCCAGAACCATCCGGCTGCGTATGGAGCAGGAAGAAGTCTTGGGAATCCGGATCGAAGGAAAGAGCGACTGCGGGCAGTTTGCGGCGGGCCACAAGTTCACGCTGGAACGCCATTTCGACGGCGACGCCTCCTATCTGCTGACGCGCGTCGAGCATGTTGCCGTCGATGAGTCCTATCGCAGCAATCAGCCGGATGCGGATTCCTTCAAATACTGGAATCATTTCACCTGCATCCCCGAGACCTTGCGCTACCGGCCCCAGCTAATGACGCCGGTGCCGGAGATTTCGGGCATTCAAACGGCCACGGTCGTCGGCCCTCCGGGCGAAGAGATCTGGGTCGATAAATACGGGCGGGTGAAGGTCCAGTTCCATTGGGATCGCGAAGGGAAAATGGACGCGAACAGTTCCTGCTGGGTGCGCGTAGCGCAGGTGTGGGCCGGCAAAGGGTGGGGTGGATTTTTCTGGCCGCGCATCGGACACGAAGTGGTGGTGGTCTTCGAAGAGGGCGATCCGGATCAGCCGCTGATCACCGGCAGTGTGTACAATCATGACAATATGCCCCCCTTCCCGCTTCCTATCGATAAGGCGCGCGGCGGCATCAAGTCCTGCAGCGTTACGGGCAATTCCGCGTTGAACTTCAACGGGATCGTGTTCTTTGACGCCAAAGGGCACGAGCATACGTCCATCCATTCCGAGCGGCACCTGACGATGCACGCGGAATTCGACGCGCGGATGAGAGTGGGACGCCACCGCGGACAGCGCGTGCCGGGCGCGTCGCTTCTCACCGTCGGCCGGTTGCCGGGAGACTAAGTATGTCAACACCATTTCAAGCCTGGAATAATCCCGATCCACAGACGATCACCGGTTTGAACTCGCAGATGGTTTACGGCGAGAACATCCAGTTTGCGGCAGGCCTCAATCACCAGATCGCGTTGGGAAGCAACCTTCAACTTTGCATCAATCCGGTGGCCCTGATGGATCTGATGGAAATGCCTAATTCGGCGCCGCTGGTCGGCTTGTTGGGCTCCGGCGTGGGCGGGAATAATCAGCTCACGATCGGCACCAGCACGAACATCGTTTGGGGACGCCAATTCGAGCTGTTCATGGGCCCGGAAAAGTTCGAGATCAAGGGCACGAAGCACAGGAAAGCGTCAGGGGCTTTCCTGATTTTGATCGGCGCGGCCTGTATCGCCTATCCCATTGCTTTTAACGCGATCAAGGATGAAGATGGCCGGGCGAAACTAGTGATCGGATTCCAGGTGTTCATCGACGCTTGCCTGGCCGCGTTGGTCATTGTGGCGATGTTCATCGAGCACGGAGAAAGGGAACTGATCGAGGCCCAGAAGAAGCTGTTTAAAGCCGCCGAGGGCGACGACGCCGGTAAGCCATGGGACCTGGGGCAGTGGATCACCTACATTTCCTTGCTCCCGGCGACAATTCTCCCCGAAGTCGCGATCGCGGACGAAGAGGGCAAATTTCACTCTGAGACGAATCCTTCTTAATGATGAGGCCATTTCCTATGAGCGAAAAATGGAAGCAACAGTGCAAGCCACGATCTATCCCGGCGGCTACGCCAGCGGCCCGGCCGTCAGCCCGGAGTGTGTCGATGGGCGCAGGTTCGGGAGGAGGCTCGGCGTTCGCGGGCCCAGCCCAAGGCTGTCATAACGAACATTTCGACGGAATTTACAGCATTGCTGCGAACAGCGTGGAGATCATGAGCAAGGTTCCCCTGCCTCCAGCGATTCCGGGCGATTTTGTCATTTCCCTGTTCGCGGCCGGCATGGGGACGGACGGGCGCATTGAGGCTCATGGAAGCCAGGGAGTACGGATTACGGCGGGTCCGCCGGAGATGCCCCCCGCGTCTTCCACCAGTACGAATGGTGCGGAGATCATCGTCGGCGAGTTGCAGGACATCACCATTCAGCGGGGACTGACTCCCGGCGTCGATCAACAGATTTTGATGCAGCCGGAATCGATTCTGGTGGATGGAGGGGTCGGGACAGTGACGATTCAGAGCATGACGGAGGTGAAGCTTCAGTGCGCCGACGGCCTGAGCTCCATCACCTTGACCCCGGCGGGCATTATTATCCAAGGGATACTGGTGTCCATTAACTAAAGGGCGGAGAGCAACGAATTGAATCCTCCACTCATCAGGATCCAGGCGGCCATGGCGGCGGAGGTTTGCGCCGTATTTCCGATTCAGAAACCCGCCAAGGCTCTCCTTCGGGACGCCATGACGCCCCAGGAGTTCGTCGCCGCGCTGATCGATAATAAGAAGCTGGTCGATGGCATCGAGTTCATGGCCTACGCGCTTCCGGCTCGCGAGGGCGTGTGGTGGGGCTGTTTATGCATGCAACACGCTATCGGCGAAAAGCTCACCGCGCCGGAAAGAATGGCGGCGACGGCGGCCGTGCAATGGGTGCTGCAACCCAGTGAGGAGAATCGAGCAGCCGCGCGCGCCTTCGTTGACGGAGCCGGACCGGGTTCGGCTGCGGGCGCTCTGGCGATGGCCGCGAGTTTGACCGGAGGGAGCGTGGCTCCTCCGAATGCGCCTTTCAAGCCGCCGCCGCCGTTCGCGTCTGCGAAGGCGGTCGCCATGGCCGTAAAGATCGCCTCGACAAAGGCGGATCCGGCAAGCATGCCGAAGGTCCAGAGGTCCTACATAGAGCTGGCTCTGGACGTGGCCGCGGGCAAGCTGATTTAAGAGAGAAGGAGAGAGCAAACATGGGACCTCCCGCCGCGCGCATGACAGATATGCATGTCTGCCCAATGGTGACTGGAATTGTGCCGCACGTCGGCGGCCCGATTCTGCCTCCCTGCATGCCCACCGTGTTGATCGAGGGCCTTCCGGCTGCACGGGTGACCGACATGGCCCTCTGCGTCGGGCCGCCCGACGTCATCGCCCTGGGCTCCTTCACGGTTCTGATCGGCGACCTGCCTGCCGCCCGCATGGGGGACATCACGGCGCACGGGGGCGTGATTGTTCTGGGGTGCTTTACGGTCCTGATCGGCGATTGAGACCATATGAGCACTGTTCCCTACACGATTCCTTTTGAAAGTCAGGGCGATCCCCAAATCCGCCGCGGATGCGGCGCGGCTTGCCTCGCCATGGTGTATAAGTCTTTCGGAAAAGAGGTTCCGCAAGCCGACATTTGGCCTCTGATCGCCAAGCCGAACCGCTTCGGATCCGTGGCGTCGACAACGCACCTGATGGCGCTGCACGCCTTGGGCCAGGGATTGAGCGCCGTCACCATACAGGCGCGGCACCCTCTGGAAGTTCTCAGGCGCTGCCGCGACGCGGGGATTCGGGCGATCCTCAACCATAGCCTGGCGCAAGGAGGTTCCGCCGGCCATTACAGCGTCCTGGTGGACATCGACAATCAAAATGTCATCATTCATGATCCGCTCGTCGGACCTTCCCGGCGCCTCACCCACGCCGAGTTGGTGGGGCTGTGGAGGCCCTCCACTCCGAATTCGGAGATTGTCGGAAATGTGTTGATCGGCATCGCGAGTAATCCCGCACCTATTCCGGCCTGCGAATTTTGCCATACCAATTTCCCCGATAGGATGGATTGCCCGAACTGCGGGAAACCGATCGATCTCAACCCCGCGCTGGTTTTTGGTTGTATTCGCGACGGCTGTATTGCGCGGATGTGGAACTACATCTCCTGCCCATCCTGCGACTTTCTGTTTAACGAAACGGGAAAGTTTACCGCCGTCGAGCGCCCGGCCGCCGCGAACAAGCCCTTATTCCCGGAACTGCCCAATCTGGACGAGGTGATCAAGGAGGCGGAGAAATTCTGCGCCCTGCTGCTCACCGCCCCGGCCAGTGCGCACTCAGGCGAGTTGAAAACGCAGATAGATGTAATACTCGCCACGAAAGGCAGGTTAAAGGCCGCGCAGGCGGAAGAGATGGCGGGGCTGAAGGGGCGCACCGACAAACTGGCGGCATTTGCGGCGGGGGCCAAGGCGAACGCGGAGGCCCATCGCAAGAAGGTGCAGGAACTCAACGCTCCGCCGGCCCCCCTGGACGGCGCCGCGTTGGGCCACGCCTTGTTGAAGAATCTCGGCTTCAAATAGAGCTGTTTCACATCTCTTTGCGCGCCACCGGCGGCCGATGCAGCGGTCACATCGAACACCGCGGCTTGTAGATGGAGCGCGCACAGAAGCAGTAGGAATTTCACAAACCCATTCTACTCGTGGCCCTCAAGTGATATTCTCGATTCAAAGGAATTGTGATCCATGTATACGAGAAGAGATTTCGGAAAGATCACTCTAGCTGCGCTGCCTCTGGCAGCGGCTGCGTTGCCGCTTGCTTCGGCGTTCGCGAAAATTAACTCCAAGATTAATGGAGTCCAGCTTGGAGTGCAGACTTATAGTTTTCGAGACTTGCCGCCGGAGGGCATCGTCGACGCGGTGATCAAGGCGATGACCGAGATCGGACTCGGCGAATGCGAAGTTTTCGGATCGCAGTTCGAGCCCGTCCAGCCCCGCATCGGGGGCGGCGGAGGCGGCGGACGCGGAAAAGGCGCGCCGCCCGACCCGGCTGTGGTCGCGGCGCGCGAAAAAGCTCGCAACGATCTCCGCACCTGGCGCACCACCGTTTCCATGGACCATTTCAAGGGCCTGAAGAAAAAGTTCGACGACGCAGGCATTACGATTTACGCCTACAATTACAGCTTCAACAACAGCTTCACCGACGACGAGATTGAACGCGGCTTCGAAATGGCGAAAGCGCTCGGCGTGCGGGCCATTACCGCGTCGACGACCATCAGCGTGGCCAAACGCGTCGCGCCGTTTGCCGATAAACATAAGATGATCGTCGCCATGCACGGCCATGACAACACCACCGATCCGGAGCAGTTCGCCAAGCCGGAAAGTTTTCAGGCCGCCATGGACATGTCGAAATATTTTTACGTCAATCTCGACATCGGACACTTCTTCGCGGCCGGCTACGATCCAATCGCCTATATCAACGAACATCACGCCCGCATCACGAACCTTCACCTGAAAGACCGCAAGAAGGATCACGGCGAGAACACGGTCTGGGGCGAGGGCGATACGCCGATCAAGCCTGTGCTGACGCTGCTGAAGGACAAGAAATATCCCATCCCCGCGTTTATCGAGTATGAATATCGCGGCAAGGATAGCTCCACAGCCGAAGTGAAAAAGTGCTTCGAGTACGCCAAGGCGGCGCTGGCGTAGTGGGCCGTCGCCACGATATCGCTGTCGGCGGGCAAATCGCGAAATCCCCGCCCTTACGGGACGGGATTATAGCCCCTGGCGTCAGCCTGGGGATTTTATGACCAGGCTGGGGATTGCCACCACGTCGTACATCAACGGCGATCCCATCCGCGACGCTTACGAATTTCTGGAGCACGCGCGCGCGTTGGGCGCCATCGGGATTCAGGCCCCGCCGGTGGGCGATGTCGCAAAGGTTCGCGAGCGCGCGGCCAGCCTCGGCATGTACGTCGAAGCCATTGTCGGATTGCCCCGGAACAACGACGCTGCGCAATTCGAAAAAACCGTGCAGAACGCCAAGGCGATGGGCGCGACGTGCGTTCGCGCCAATTGCGGAGGGCGGCGCTACGAGGATTTTTCCACGCTCGCCGATTTTGAAAAATTCAGAGCGCAGGCCCTGAACGCGATCAAGCTGGCGGTGCCGATCGCGGAGAAGTACAAAATTCCCCTGGCGATCGAAAACCACAAGGACTGGACCGTCGAGCAGCAAATCGCCATGTTCAAGAGCTATTCCAGCGAATATCTGGGCGCGTGCCTGGATTTCGGCAACAACCTTGCGCTCTGCGAGGATCCGATGGAAACGGCCGAGAAGCTGGCGCCGTTCACCATCACGACGCACGTGAAGGACATGGGCGTCGAACCGTATGCCGACGGGTTTCTGCTCTCCGAACTCCGCCTGGGCGAAGGTTTTCTGGACCTTAAGAAGATGGTCTCTCTGCTTCGCCCCTCTGTGCGTCTCAATCTCGAGATGATCACGCGCGATCCGCTGAAGATTCCCTGTCTTACCGATCGCTACTGGGCGACGTTTCCCGAAATGAAAGCCGCCCAGCTGGCGCACGCTCTTCACTTGGTGCAGCAGCATGCCACGAAACTTCCCCGCGTGATGCAGCTCCCGCGGGCGGAATTGCTGCGGGTCATGGAAGAAAACAACAAGGCCTGCCTGGCGTTCATGTAGGGATCGCGCCCATTTGTCCGCATGCTGACGCATGGCGGCTCAGTATGGACAGAGAACCGCGCCGCGAAAACGCCGCGCTAGGCTGGCACGCTACCCGGATCAGCCCCACGGCCGCACTGGCGCTTCTCCATTGCCGCGCGAAACTTCTCGCGCTCCTGGGGCGTCAACTGCTCCCATTTGTGGATCACCCTCGGGCGGGAGAATCCGCCCACCAGGATCCGGCTAAGCACCAGCATCCCGATCGCCTGCCAGAACGTAATCAGCTTCCCTCCGAACACTGCCGGGACCAGCCAGTTCCACAGACTCATCACGCCAAAACCGAATATCGCGATCGCCAGGATCCCGATCGGGAACAACATTGCTAATTTACCCGCACGTCTTCGACTCATCATTTCGTTTCTCCTGTAATTTCTTCGTTGATATCTTTCAACCGCTCCCGCAGATGGAGGACCGCGTAGCGTTTTCTGGACAGCAGGGTATTCACGCTCACTCCGGTCTCGGCCGACAGCTCCTTGAAGCTTCGGCCTTCGATCTCATGAGCGATAAATACCGAGCGCTGCTCTTCGGGCAACTCCGCCAGCGCCTGCTCCAGTTCTTCCCACAGCAGGCTGCGCAGATAGGCCGCATCCGGTCCGGCGTCGGGCGAGGGCAGCAGATCTTCGATCCCTTCGTCCTCGAATTGCACGGGCCGTTTCTTGCGAAAAAAATCGATAATCCGATTTCTCGCCACGCGAAACAGCCAGGCGCCCGCCTGCTCCACCGGCCTGGTGAGCCAGTTCGCTTCCACCAGCGCGGAGAAGACATCTTGCAGGATGTCTTCCGCGTCCCCTTCGTTGTCGACGCGTTTCCGGACGAAGCTGCGCAAACGACCCTGCTCGCGCCGAAATATCTCGGTGATGCGGTCGTTAATCATTGTGCCACTCAGTACGTCCTCCATCTACCTGTGAAGACGTATGAGGAGCGCAAATATTTTAAGCCTGCGCCGAAAGGCTCTTGCGCATCGATGGTTCGGGCTGCGTCGCGAACACCGAGTACACCACGCCGGCGATCGCCGCGCCCAGAATGGGAGCCACCCAGAACAGCCACAACTGCTCCACTGCCCAGCCGCCCACGAAGACCGCCGGACCCGTGCTGCGCGCCGGATTCACGCTCAGATTGGTCACCGGAATCCCGATCAAGTGGATCAGCGTGAGGCCGAGGCCGATGGCGATCGGCGCAAAACCCTTGGGCGCCCGCTCGTCGGTCGCGCCGAGGATAATCATGAGGAACATGAAGGTCAGCACCACTTCGGCGGTGAGGCAGGCCGCCATGTTGTAGCCGCCGGGAGAGTGTTCCGCGTAGCCGTTGGAGGCGAATCCCCCGGCCAGGCTGAAGCCTTCTTTGCCTTTGGCGATGGTGTACAACACGGCCGATCCCGCGATTCCTCCCAGCACCTGCGCGATTACGTACGCCGGCAGTTCCGACACGGGGAATCGCTTGCCCACCACCAATCCGACCGACACGGCGGGATTCAAATGGCATCCCGAAATGTGGCCGATCGCGTAGGCCATGGTCAGAACGGTCAAGCCGAACGCCAGCGCGACGCCGGCGAAGCCGATCCCCAGGGCGGGGAAAGCCGCGGCCAGCACGGCGCTTCCGCATCCGCCAAAAACCAGCCAGAATGTTCCAATGAATTCCGCAAATGCTCTTTTCGATAGGGGCATCATAAGTAAAACCTCCAGGGGAAGAATATATCACGTCCGACTTGTAAAAGAGTTGTAAAACAAACCTCGCATCGGCCGGACCCGAGCCGCGAAACAGTTACAATCGCCGTAGCTTTATTTATGCAAACCGTTTTGGTCATCGACGACGATTCCAGCTTGCGCGACACGATTGGCCTGCTGCTCGAAAAGGAAGGCTTCCGGCCGGTGCTGGCGGAGGACGGCAAGCAGGGCTTTCGTCAGGCGCTGACGCTGAAGCCGGCGCTGATCCTGGTCGACCTGCGCATGCCCGGCATGACCGGCGTCGAGGTCTGCAAGCAACTGCGCGCGGCGGGGATGAAGACGCCGCTCATTGTGCTGAGCGCCATCGGCGATGAAATCGATAAAGTGCTGTTGCTCGAAATCGGCGCGGACGATTATGTGGTGAAACCGTTCGGCACTCGTGAATTGCTGGCGCGCATCCGCGCGCTGCTGCGCCGCACGTCTTCGGGCGAAACAAAAGTGCTGACCTTCGCCGATGTTGAGGTCGATATCACGCGCCGCATCGTCTCCCGCCACGGCGAGGAGTTGAAGCTCACGCGGGCTGAGTATAATCTGCTTACTTATTTTTTGCAGAATCCCGACCGCGCGCTGAGCCGCGACATGATTCTGAACTCCGTCTGGGGATACGAATCGTTCCCCAACACGCGGACGGTGGACGCGCATGTGGTCCGGCTGCGGCAGAAACTGGAACCTGATGCGGGCAGCCCGCGGCACTTCCTGACGGTTCACGGCGTGGGCTATCGATTTCTGCCATGAAGCGCCCTCGGCTCTGGCCCAATCGCCACTTCCTGCTGCGGTCCAGCCCCATGCGTCAGCTTGGGGTTATCCGGGTTGCTGAACCAGCCCCAAGCTTTAGACCGCTCCTGCTAGTCGCGGCTCTTTTTCGAGCCTTGGGGATTCAAGATAAACAGAGCCGCGACCAGCAGGAGCGGTCAGCGCCGGAGTTTTCACCCAGACTCTTACGCATGGGGCTAACCCTGCTCCAAGCTCGCCCCTCAATTCATGCTCGTCCATCCGCGGCTAAATAAGCGTTCCCCATGCCCCGCACTATTCTCATCGTCGAAGACACCGAGCCCAGCCGCGATATGCTCGAAATGGCGCTCATGCAGCTCCCCGGCATTTCCATCCGCGCCGTCGGCACCGCTGAAGAGGCGCTGGTCTGCCTCGCTTCGAACGAGATCACGGCCCTGGTCACCGACCTGAATCTTCCTAACATGGACGGTTTTCAGTTGATCGAAGCGGTTCGCGCCGCGTCCAAGATGCCGATCATGGTCATCAGCGGCGATAACGATCCACGCACGTTGGAACGCCTGGTCACGCTGGGCGCCAGCGCCTATTTCCCGAAACCGTACTCGCCCTCGCAGGTACGTCAACGACTGGAGGAGTTAATCGATGTCCCGTAAGCTTGCACGCTTCGCCTTCTGCTTTCTTCCCACGCTCCTCTGCGCGCAGCAGAAATCCGAGTTGCAGCAGATTCTCGACCGCCTGGACCGCATCGAGCAAGAGAACAAAACGCTCACCGATGAAGTGAGAGCGCTGCGCACTGAACTCGCGGCGTCCCGCGGGACAGCGCCGCCAACGGCGGCGCCAATAGAGGAACGTGTCGCGGTCGCCGAGCAGCGCATCGCCGACCAGGCGCAGACCAAGGTCGAGGCCTCGCAAAAACTTCCCATCACGCTGACCGGCATGGTTCTCTTTAACGCCTGGATGAACGGCCGCGCCACGGGCGGAGCCGAGTTTCCCACTACCGCGTCACAAACAAACAGTTCCTCAGCCGGCGGCGCGACGGTCAGCCAAAGCGTGCTGGGCATGAAATTCCAGGGCCCCGAAGTTTTGGGCGGAGGTCAGCTCAGCGGATCCATGTACTTCGACACGTGGGGCGGGACACCTTCCAATTCCCTAAACCATTTGATCCGCGTCCGCACGGCGACGGTCCAGATCGATTGGAAGAACACCAGCATCGTCGCCGGTCAGGACAAACCGATCGTTTCTCCGCGCGAGCCCGATTCTCTGGCGCAGGTGCAAGTGTCGCCTCTCACTGGCGCGGGAAACCTCTGGCTGTGGCAACCCCAGGTGCGCGTCGATCAGCGTTTTCATTTTGGCCAGCAGGCAGGGCTTACCGCACAGGTCGGCGTCTACGAAACCAGCGAGCCTTCCTATGCCTCGCGAGGCGGCGATAATGCCACGCCCGCCTCTGTTCCGCGCCCCGGAGTGGAAGGACGCTTCGAATTTTGGCGAAAATTTGGCGAGAATGCGCGCATCGAAATCGCCCCGGGGTTCCATGAAAGCACCACCCACGCCGGAGGATTCTCCGCTCCGTCCCGGCTCGGAACGGTGGACTGGCTCGTTCAGCCCGTGGCGAAAATCAAGCTCACTGGCATGTTCTTCACCGGAGAAAACGCAGCAGGGCTGGGCGGCTTGCACCAGGGTTTTTCGATCTTTAACGACACCCGCGCCGTTCCCATCGGAACCACCGGAGGATGGGCGCAGGTTTCTTATCTGGCAACGAAGCGCCTGACGTTCAATATCTTCAGCGGCCAGGAAGACGACCGCGCCGCGGATCTGTTGAGCGGCGATATCCGCCGCAATTTTATGTATGCCGGAAACGCCATTTACCGGCTGGGGTCAAACGTGTTAATTGGCATGGAAGTGTCGCAGACCCGCACCAACTACTTCCTGCTACCGTCAAAACTGAACAATCACTATGACCTGTCGCTGGCTTATCTGTTTTAGCGCCATGCGTCAGCTTGGGGTTATTTCGGTCGTGGGAAGAAACCCCAAGCTTACGCATGGGGCTAAACGCCGGTTGACGTTTTGTGCGCTCCTGTTCTGCGCCGGCGTTCCCGTGCTGGCCGCCACGGTCACAGGCAAAGTCGAACTGCGCGACTCTCGCGAAGCCGCCGTGCGTAAGCGCCTCGATTATTCGGGGGTGGTCGTTTCGCTCAATCCGGTCAAGCCCGCGAACGAGCTGGTGGACACACATGTCGCGATGCTTCAAAAAGACAAGACTTTCAAGCCTCATGTCCTGGCCATCGCCGCCGGAACCTACGTCGATTTCCCGAACGACGATCCCATTTTCCACAACGCCTTTTCGAGCTACAACGGCCAGCTTTTCGATTTAGGCTTGTATGCCCCTGGCTCGACGAAGTCGGTCCGCTTCTCGCGCGAAGGGATCGTGCGGGTGTTCTGCAATATTCATTCGTCGATGAGCGCCGTGATTGTCGTGCTTCCGACGCCATATTTCGCCACTACGCAGCGCGACGGAACATTTCAGATCCCCAACGTCCCGGCGGGCGATTATCAACTGACGGTTTTTCACGAACGAGCTACCGAAGCGACGCTCAACGCTTTATCCCGGCGAGTGACCATCGATCAGAACGCAGCCCTTCCGCCGATCGTGATTTCCGAGGCGGGTTTCCTGCAAATGCCGCACAACAATAAATACGGCCACACGTACGCGCCGGAAACCGACGGGTCGATGTACCCGGCCGCGAAAAAGGAATGACCCGCGCGCTCCACTTCCTGAGACTGCTGGATGCCCGCATCCAAGTGTCGAGAGAGTCTCGACGCGGCACGCCAAGGGCGTACGCCACAAAGTCACAGGAGACGCCATGCTGACCAGCGTCTCCCTGCTCTGGAGAATTCTTCTCTCCACCTCGATCGCGGTGACGCTCCTGTTCGGCGTCACCGGCTGGATCGTGCAGGACAACGCGACGCGCGCCACGGCAGCCAGCCTCGATGAAGAAGTGCGGGCGAGTTTTCAGGCCTACGATTCGTTATGGCGTTCGCGCGCGGACATGCTTTCTTCGGTCAGTCTCGTCGTTAGCCGCATGTCCGATGTGCGCTCGGCTTTTTCCACTGGAGATGCCGCGACGATTCGCGACACCGCCAAGGAGCTGTGGGAAAAAATCTCGCGCGAGGATGCAATTTTTCTGGTCACGGACCCGCGCGGGAAAGTCATCGCGTCGCTGGGAGGGATTACCGATAGCGCACTCATGGGCGATCTCCCGGTCGTCCGGCAGGCGTCGTCGCATTTTCCGCAACAGGCGTCGGGATTTTTCATATCCGGCGGACACCTCTATCAAATCGCGGTAACGCCGGTATACGTGCAGGCCGGGTCCGAGCCGGGACTCTTGAACGTTCTGGTGACCGGGTACACGGTCGACGATGAGGCCGCCGGGCGGCTCAAGGAAGCCACCGGAGGAAGCGAATTTGTTTTCATCTCCGACGGTAGAGTAGCCGCATCGACGCTTAGCGCCGTCGCCGATTCGCAGATTCGCGCCCAACAAGCAACGCACGACCCGGCGCGCGTCGCGGCTGGAGGAGTCGAATATACGATGCTCGGCACGGCTTTGCCCGACGTGCAGGGCAACCCGATCGGAGAGCTGCGAATTTTGAGATCGTTCGAAGGCGCGCGGCAGAACATCGCCGCCCTGCGGCGGAATATCGTTCTGTTGTGGCTGTTCGCCGTGCTGCTGGGGCTCGGCCTGACTTACTACGGAGCGAGGCGCATCCTGGAGCCGGTTCGTGAACTGGATCGAGGCGCAACCGAAGTCGCGCGCGGCAACTACGAAGTGCGCGTTCCCGTTGCCAGCACCGATGAACTGGGCCGCCTGGCCGAAGCGTTTAACGCGATGTGCGCGTCGATTCAGGATGCGCGGCATGAGCTGATTCGCCAGGAACGGATTCTGACTATCGGCCGCCTGTCATCCTCGATTGTTCATGACTTGAGAAATCCTCTGGCCGCGATCTACGGAGGCGCGGAGATGCTGGTCGATGGCGACCTGACGCCTCCGCAGGTGCAGCGACTGGCCGGAAATATTTATCGAGCCTCGCGCCACGTGCAGGAGCTTTTGCAGGAACTGGTCGAGGTCGGGCGGGGGAAAAGCATTCCGTCGGAAGTCTGCCGGCTGAAGGACATCGTGACCGCCGCGTGCGAAGCGTATGCGACCACCGCCGAGGCGCAGTCGGTTTCCATGAAAGTGGACGTCCCCGAAAAAATCGAGCTGCCGTTGGAACGGGCGCGCATGGAACGAGTGTTCCTCAACCTGATCGATAACGCGTTGGACGCCATGCCCGGCGGAGGGTCGTTGCATATCTCCGCGCAAGCCGACGACATCGCGGTGATGGTGAGCGTGGAAGATTCGGGCACAGGCATTTCACCACAGGTGCGGCCGCGACTGTTCCAACCCTTCGCGACGGTCGGGAAGAAGAACGGCGTGGGGCTGGGCTTGGCCCTATCGCAACAGGCGGTGCTCGATCACGGCGGCGAGTTGTGGGCGGATGCGTCAGTAACGACGGGGGCGCGGTTTATCGTAAAACTCCCCTTGTCGCGCGAGCTTTAGCCTGCAGCGCCGGCTTGAGCCGGCGACTGAAGTCACCGCTGCAAGCTAAAGCTCGCGCCACCTGCTTCCTGCTGTATCAGATGCCAAAGCGCTTCGACGTGTTCTCTTTCCGTGGTCAACGACCCGATGGAAATCCGTACCATCCAGCGGCCTTCCAGCACGGCGGGGGTTAAGTAGGCTTTTCCGGACCGGTTCACGCGGTCGGCCCACGCCTGCGTGTGCAGGTCCAGTTCTTTGCCCTCTAAACCCTTCGGCTGGTGGCGGATACAGAGCGTCTGCAACACCACCGGCGCTAGCACCACCCAGTCCGGAGTATTCCGAACCTGCTCCGCCAGCCATTGGGCGTTTTCCAGGTCTCTTCGGAGGCGCGCTACGAGGCCGCTAACCCCTTGTTCCCGAACGGCGAACCAGATTTTCAGCGCTCGGAAACGCCGGCCTAGCGGAATGCCCCAATCGCGGAGGTTTTTCACCTGCGCATCGGCCGCCGATTGCAAGTAGCTGGGGTTGGTGGACATGACGCGGATCAGATGCAAGGGATCGCGCACGTAGTAAAGTGAACAATCGAAAGCGATTCCCAGCCATTTATGGGGATTCAGCACCACCGAATCGGCACTTTCGACGCCGCGCCACATCCAGCGGCATTCGGGCAAAACCATGGCCGATCCGGCCATCGCCGCGTCGACGTGTAGCCAGGTTCCGTGCTTTTTCGCGATAACCGCAATGGCTTCAATAGGATCAAGCGCTGTTGAGGTGGTGGTCCCGGTGGTTGCGACCACCGCGCAAGGCTTCAAGCCCGCCGCGACATCGGCCAGAATGCGATCTTCCAGTGCTCCAGGGATCATCGCAAACTGCTGATTATGCTCGATCACGTGGACGTGTTTGAATCCGGCCAGCATGGCCGCTTTGCTGACCGAGCTGTGGCTGTGCGCCGAAACATAAACCACGTCGCCGCCTTTTTCGCGAGCGCATATCAAAGCCAAAAGTGTGCAGGTAGAGGCCGTGTCTTGAATCACACCGGACCAATTTTCGGAAAGCCCGACCATTTGCCGCATCCAATCCGTGGTGACCTCTTCGAGCTCCGTCAACGCCGGGCTCGATTGCCAAGACAATCCCAACACGCCTAAGCCGGTGCTGGCGTAGTCCCCTAGCACGCTCGAAAGCAGGCCGTTGCAAGGGAAGTAGCCGAAAAAATCCGGGCTCGCCCAGTGCGAAAGGCCGGGCACGATGATTTTTTCCAGATCGGAAAAGATGGCGTCAAAGGACTCGGGCGCGTCCGGGGGCGAAGTGGGCAACTGCGCGCGAATCTCGCCCGGAGCGGTGCGGGCCATCACCGGAAGGTTGGCAACGTTGGTGCGGTAGTCGGCGATCCAGTCGATGAGCTGATGGCCTCGCTTACGAAACTCCTCAGGGGTCATAAAGGTATAGTTTACTGAATGTAGATCTGCACCTTGTTGCTCGACGCGACCGGAGCGAGGGGGGTGGGGGCGCTGGAACTCAGGGTCAGGGCCGCCGAATGGTTGGTCGATTCTCCTAAGGGAAGCTGGACATTTAGCTGGAACACTCCGTCGATCAGCCCAGGCGCGGTTCCGGCATAGAGAATGCTCGCCTCGGCTCCCCCGGCGTCTAGAACCTGGAACTGGTTCATCTCCTGTGAAAATGGTGTGGCGCCTGTGGCCAGTGCTCCGTCGGCGAGGCTGGGAGGCCGGGGGGTGCCGGTTCCGAAAAGGGTGACGATGGAGCCCTGCGACGCGGGAGTGGTTTGAGAATTTACGGTTCCGTCCTGATTCAGCGCAACGGGGAACAAGCCGAGAGATTGGGAGGGTGCAAACTCCATCGTCAGCGTGCCAGAGGGCAGGACCAACTGCAGTTGTACCGCGGTCAGGACGTCATTCTGGTTGGTTTCGAAGGGAACTTGCAGGTTGATCTGGTTCGGTCCGACATAGAGCAGCGGCGCCGCGATGGTATTGACCAGAACCTGCACGCCGCCTAATGTCGTCGGAAATTTGCCTGGAGGCGCGGCCTGGGCCGTCGACGCGAGGTTGAATCCGTAGAGCGAAATGAGCGTCCCCGGGGACAGCCCCCGATTTACGGCCAGCGAGGCCGCGTTGCTGTAGCCGACGACGGCGGGCGCGCCGGTAGGGGATGCGGGCAACTGCAGGACTGCGGTTTGCCCGGAAACCAGCAGCAGGTTCTCGGTTCCCGCATCGAACACGGCCGGACCGCCGATGGTGCCAGTCGGGAGTCGGACGAGAGCCTGCGGCTTGCCGGATGCGTTCAGCGACAGCACGAAGTCTGCACCGAGATTCGGAACATTGGGCAGAATTGGAAATTGGGCGGAAGAAGTTGTGCCGGTGAGATAAACATTGCCGGCGGAATCGAGCGTGATGCCGTGGGCGGCGGCGTCCGGGGATTGACCTAAATCGGTGGAATAAATCAGCCGCGAGCCGTCGGAGCTTAATTGAGCGGCGAAGAGGCCAGGAGTTCCAGGAAGCCCGAAGGGGACGGCCGGCGGTGGCTGATACTCTCCGAACAGATCGACGTTGCCCTGGGAATCCAGAGCCATCCCGAGGTAGTGGACGTATCCGAGTGTGCCGGCAACGAATGTCGACCAGACCAGTTGGGAACCATCGGGCGAAAGGCGGGAAACGAAACCCCCTTGTATCGGCGAGGCGACTGTCACCGGGAGGCCGGGAGAATTGGTGGTGCCGGACAGAGTGACGCTGCCGGTCGTGTCTACCGCCATGCCGTTTACCTGCGTGAGCGTCGACTCCTTTCCGATGCAGGAGCTGCCTCCTTTGCAACTCCCGGCGCTGGACCCGAGCAGCGTACTGTAAATGAGCTTACCAGCGGGCGAGATCTTGGCGACGAATGAGTAGTAAAACGTCTCGCCGAATGCGTCGGCTCCGCCGCCCTTGGTTTGGAACGCTCCGGCCGTTACGGGAAAGTCTGGCTCATCGGTGGAACCGGCGACATATGCATTACCGACGGCGTCGAAAACGATGTTACTCGCGCTGGACGAGAAAAGCCCCGAAGAATAGTAGGTGCCCGTTTGGTGGCCGCACAGGTAGGTCGCGAAGAGGATGTTGACGCCGGTGGGGTCCAGTTCGATCACGAACCCGGCGGTTCGGTAGGGCACTTTCTGCGAGACGATTGGATTCACCAGATCAAAGTCGTCGGAGTTGGTTGAGCCGACGATCCACACGTTGCCTTTCGGGTCTACCGCTGCCGCCGCGGGGATGTCGTTGGCGCTTCCTCCCAGGACCAGGAGAACGTCGGGCGGTAATCCTCCTCGAAACGGAGTCGGGCCGATGGCTGAAAGTGCGATGGCCTGGCGTAAAACGCCGTAGGCCGACGCCGGCTGGGTTCCGATGAGTAAGGGTTCTCCATTGGCGAGGAGCACGACGTTGCTGTACGTTCCCGCAGCTGGAGGGAAGCGCAATTGTGCTTGCGCGCGGAGCAACCCAGCGGCGAGCATCAGAAACGACAAATTGCGGTACATAAGGCTAGCAGTTTCAGGACCAGTTCCATTGGCCGAAAACCCATTACTTAAAGACGGCCAAGTCTGCCGATGTGTCAGGAGGACTCAGGATCTGCGTCGTGCTACAAGACGGGCTTCGGGGCCTTGAACGCGAAGGCGAAGAAGGCGGCTACGCCCAGGAAGGCGAAAGCTACGAGGTAATTCCAGGCCAGCTTCTCTTTTAGAAAGATCACTGCGAAGACGGTGAAGACCACCAGCGTGACTACTTCCTGGATGACCTTGAGTTGGAAGCCGGAGAACTCGCCGTAGCCGAGGCGGTTGGCGGGGACGGCGAGGCAGTATTCGAACAGCGAATGGCTCAGGAAACGACGATCGGTTTCCACAGAGGCCAGGCATGGCCGTATTTCAGATGGCCATACCAGGCGAAGGTCATGAAGCAGTTGGAAAGAAGCAGCAGGATGACGGTGGTCATCATCCTATTTTAGGGGCCACTTTAGCGGCCGACGACGACGATCTGGAAGCTATCGGCAATCGGCTGCGGGCGGCCTTTTTTGCCGTCCTTGTCCGGTCCGGGAGGGCCCATTTCTGCGGCCGGGAGATACAGCTTGTGGGCTTTCTGATCCGAGGCGATGGTGCGGGCGCCGCGCGTCGTCGCGATGGTTGCCGCCACCTGGAATTTTTCGTCGATCATGGTGATGGTGCCGTCTCCTCCGTTGGCCGAGAAGGCATAGCCGTCGTCGAAGGCGACTCCGTCCACTCCCGAACCGATGGCGGGCGTGGCGACCACGGTCCCTTTCGCCGGATCGCTGACGACCATCATTTTGTTTCCGCAGACCGAATAGAGCAGGAGGTTTTTCGGGTCGATCGCCAGGCCGCTGGGTTCGTCGCAAGGGGCGATGGAGTAACGTTTCGATACCAATGCGTCTTTCGCGTCGATCTCGATGATCTCGTTCTTATCTTCGATGTTGACGTAGATGTGGCCCTTGCCGTCCACCTGCGCGAACTCGGGTTTGCCGCCGACGGGGATGGACGCGGTGATGACGTCGCCGGTTTTGGCGTCGATCGCGGTCGAATCGCCACCGCGTCCGTTGAAGGTGAAGATGCGATGGGTGACCGGTTCATAAATGATGGCGTCGGGGTTCTGGCCGGTTTTGATCTTGCTTAGGACCTTGAGAGTTTTGAGGTCGAAGACGGTGACGTCGTTGTCGCCTCCGTCGCTGGTGAAGCCTTTGCCGAGGTCGTTGGCAATGGCGATGCCGTGAACGCCCTTGGTGTCGGGGATGGTGCCGACCAGTTTATCCGTGCTGGTGTCGATGACTTCGGTCTGCGTGGCATGCGAGACGTATAGGCGATGGTTGGCGCTGTCGAGGTAGGCGTAGTCCCAGCGGGTGGCGCCTCCGATTTTGATCTTGTTGACCACTTTATAAGCGGGTGGCGCGGCGAAGGCAAGCGCGGCTGCGGCGACGAGGAGGAACTTTCTCATAAGCCCTGAGGATATTCCCGCAAGCTGAAGATTGGCTGAAGCACCATGCGTCGGAGTCTCTATGAAATCCGCGATGCTGACCGCTCCTGCCAGTCGCGGCTCTGTTTCGAGCCTTGGGGATTCATCAAGATAAACAGAGCATCGACTTCTCACACAGGCTCGTCAGTTTGGGGCTATTTCCATGCCCGCACCAACCCGGCGGCAATTTTGTTTACGGCAAATACACGACGCGGTCGCGGCCTTGGCCTTTCGCCAGATAGAGGGCGTTGTCGGCGAGCCGGATCAGGGTTTCGGCCGAAGGGTCCATGCCGGGACGCCACGTGGTGGCGCCGAAACTGCACGTGACCGTATGCGGACGGTCGTTGATCGACATCGTCTCGTTCGCCAGGGCCGCGCGCATACGTTCGGCCTGACTGGCGGTACAGGCCTGATCGCAACCGGGAAGGATGATGAGGAACTCCTCGCCGCCATAGCGTCCGACGGCGTCATAGGGACGGGTGGCGGATTGCATGCGGCGGGCGAATTCGCGCAGCACGGCGTCGCCGGCGAAGTGGCCGTAGGTGTCGTTGACGGACTTGAAGTGATCGAGGTCGGCCAGCACCAGACCGACGCTGCGATTTTCCCGTGCCCCGCGCGAGAGTTCCCGCTGAAAAATATCGAGAATCGAGGAGCGGTTCCAGATGCGGGTGAGAAAATCCTTGGTGGCCTGTTCGCGCAGCTCTTCGCGCGCGGCGACCAACTCGCGTTGCAGGTCGATGATGCGTGTGCCGGCGCGGAGGCGGACTTTTAGCTCATGCTGGTCGAAAGGCTTGGTGAGATAGTCGTCGGCGCCGGATTCCATGCCTTCAATGAGGTCTTCGCGGAGGCCTTTCGAAGTCAAGAGCAGGATGTACGTGTAGGCGTCCTTGTCCTGGGAACGTTCGCGGTCGTGAGCGTATTCGCGCACGCGGCGGCAGACTTCGGGACCGGTGAGGCCGGGCATGACCCAGTCGAGAATGGCGAGCTTGGGAGCATCCTCGGCTTGCAGGTAATTCCAGGCTTCGACACCGTCGCAGGCGACAACGACTTCATAGCCCCATTTGCGGAGAGTAGCGTCGAGCAGGTGCCTGGAGACAATACTGTCATCGGCAATTAGAATCCGCATGCAATCCCAGTCAACACCGTGTTTTGATTATAGCGGGACAAGGCGCAGTTGCTCTATCTCTGTATCGGCGAATTTGGCCGCGGGGTTAACATGACTGGATGGTGCTGATTCTGCGGCATGAGCCGTTTGAACATCTGGGACATTTCGCGGAAGTTCTCCATGACTATGTCTATCATGATTTGGGGGAGCCTCTGCCTCCAGAAAGTCATTCCGGTTTGATTATTATGGGCGGGCCTATGTCTGCCAATGACAATTTGCCGGGCTTGAAGGACGAGTTGGGTGTCATCGAAAAGGCTCTGCGGGATGATGTGCCGGTACTCGGGATCTGCCTGGGCGCGCAGCTGATCGCGAAAGCGCTGGGAGCGAGGGTTTTTCGAAATGCGGAGCTGGAGATTGGATGGGAACAGGTGTGGCTGACCGAAGCGGGGAAGAAGGATGCGGTGATGGGAGGGATCGCGTCGCCGGAGACGTTTTTCCACTGGCATGGCGAAACTTTCGATCTGCCGGAGGGCGCGGAGTGGCTGGCCTATTCCGAGAAATGCCGGCATCAGGCGTATCGATACGAGCGGAAAGTTTACGGGCTCCAGTTTCATCCGGAAGTGACTGCGGAGATGATTGAGGACTGGTGCAGGCAGCCGGTGAATTGCGGGGATGTCGAGACGTTGGAGGGGCCGATCGATGCGCGGCTGCACGATCCGCGCCCGGCTGCGAAGGGGATCTTGGAAGCATGGCTCAAATTATTTTGACGCAATCCCCGGGCTTACGCCACGGGTTTATAGCTCCGCGCGTCAGTGTGGGGATCGTAGGGATGCTGTTCGCGGCGGTCGTTTCCGGGCAGTCGCTGCAGAAATTCCGGACGTTTTATTCGCTCGATGAGATGAAGGTCCCGGATGCAAAGTCGGCGACGGCGTCTGATGGCGTATTTTGGGCGGCGGCCGGGCGCGGATTGTATCGGGGCGGGACGGAGTATTTCGCGGGCAAGCGATATTTGCCGGACGATGAAGTGCTCGGCCTCAAGCCGGATGCGTCGCGCGGGATGTGGGTGCGGACGCGGACCGGCGTCTCGCACATCGAGCTACGGCCAATGACGCTGGAGCGGAAGGCGGCGGTTTTCGAAGAGCGGATTCGACTGCGGCATGACCGCTATGGAATGGTCTCGGATTCGCATCTTTCGAAGGCTGGCGATTTGTCGACGAACGTTCTCGAGTCGAGCGACAACGACGGCTTGTGGACGGCGATGTACGGCGCGGCGGAGTGCTTTCGCTACGCGGTGACCAAGGATCCCGACGCGCTGGCGCGGGCGAAGCGAGCTGTCGAGGCGGTTTTGTTTCTGGAAGAGATCACCGGCGTTCCGGGGCTGCCGGCGCGATCCTACGTCAAAAAAGGCGAAGCGCCGCCCAAGGACGGTGTCTGGCATTGGACGAAGGACGGGCGGATTCAGTGGAAGGGCGACACGAGCTCGGATGAGAGTGTTGGCCATTTTTTTCTGCTCAGCATCGCGTATGACTTGTTGGATGACGCTGCGCTGAAGGTGCGCCTGGCGACGGCTGCTCGCAAAATGACGGACTACATCATCGGGCATGGTTACAACCTGATCGACGTGACGGGCAAGCCGACGACGTGGGGCAAATGGTCGCCAGAATATTTCTCGGGCAAAGGAAAATCGGATAGCGCGCTGAATGCGGCGGAGTTTCTGATGTTTCTGAAAGTCACGGAGCACCTGACGGGCGATGCGAAGTATGCGGCGGAGTATAACAAGGTCGCGGTCCAGATGAAGTATGCGGCGCAGGCGGCGCGGTATTTGGAATTGCGCGAGGAGATCAATTATTCGGATGAAGAACTGGCGATGCTGTCGTTCTATCCGTTCTTCCGGTATGCGAAGGATTCAGCGATGCAGAAGGGGCTCGATCAGTGGTGGGCGAACTGCGAGAGGGAGAAGAATCCGCTGTGGACCTATATATATCGTGTCGGGAGGCCGGAGGCAAAGGTGGATCTGGACAGCGCGGTGAAGACGCTGGAGCGCATTCCGATGGATCTGATTACCTGGAAGGTGGTCAATTCGGATCGTCGCGACGTTGTTATGGAACAGGCGCTTGACCGGGCGAATGAGAGGCAGGCGCGGACCTGGCTCGCTCCCGATGAGCGTCCGGTGATGAAGTGGAATGGGAATCCTTTCGTGGTGGACGGCGGGAACGGAGGGTTTTCGGAGGACGATGGAGCGTTCTTCCTGCTGCCGTATTGGATGGGGCGCTATATGGGAGTAATCTCGGCGGAGCGGTAAGCGGGTCGCCAGCAGATCCCCTCCATGACTGTTGGGGTTCCATGGGACAATTTAAGTGCAGTGAGGGATTGGAGAAAAACAATGCAGAATTCGGTTCTTGTGCCCATGGTGGTGGAGCAGACGTCGCGCGGCGAACGGGCGTTCGATATTTATTCGCGGCTGCTCAAAGAGAACATTATTTTCCTGGGTACGCCGATCGACGATAACGTTGCGAACTTGGTGATCGCGCAGATGCTGTTTCTGGCCGCCGAGGATCCGGAGAAGGATATTTCGCTCTATATCAATTCGCCGGGCGGTTCGATTACCGCGGGGCTGGCCATTTTGGACACCATGCGGCTCGTGGAGCCGGAAATTGTCACGTACTGCGTGGGGCAGGCCGCTTCCATGGCGGCGGTGCTACTGGCGTGCGGGAGCAAGGGCAAGCGATTCAGCCTGCCTCATTCGCGGATTCTGATCCATCAGCCGTCGATGAGCGGACTGGCCGGGCAGGCCACCGATATCGACATCTACGCCAAGGAAATCCTGCGCATGCGCGAGACTCTGAACGAGATTCTGGCCAACGCGTCGGGGCAGCCGGTGGATAAGATCGCCCGCGACGTGGATCGCGATTACATTCTGGAGCCACACCAGGCGCTCGAATACGGTCTCATAGACCGCATCATCGATAGCCGCAAGCTGCTGCCGGTGGCGAAGTAGCAAACCGGAGGTCGACGCCGGCGTCAAACGGTCGTGAAGTTCCTTATTTTATTGCTGGGCAATATTGCCTGGGCGCAATCGTTTGAGGCGGCGTCGATCAAGCTGAATAACTCGGGCCAACGCGGCCAAGGCATCAGCACGCGTCCGGCCCGGATCAAGATCGTCAATTCGTCGCTGAAGCTCTGCGTCCAGATGGCCTGGAATGTGAAAGATTTCCAGGTTTCCGGCGGCACGGGATGGATGGATAGCGAGCATTACGATATCGATGCGGTGGCGGCGGAGCCGTTCAAAAAAGACGAATACCGGGAGATGCTGAAGACGCTTCTCGCCGAACGGTTTGGCTTGGCGGTCCACAGTGAGATGCAGGACAAGCAGGGCTACGCGCTGGTGGTGGCGAAGAACGGATCGAAGCTGCGTCCGCCGGTGGAGGATCCGAGCGTTCAGTTCAGCATGACGCCTTCGGGCGACACGACGCTGAAGGCTCCGAATGTGTCGATGGCGCAACTGGCGAGCGCGCTGTCAAATAGTCTGGGTGCGATTGTGGTGGACAAGACGGGAATTGAAGGCCGGTTCGACGCGTCCTTTCAATGGACCCCCGATCAGCCGATGAGGCTGAAATCCGGCGACCCGGCGCCCGCACCAACGCCGGACGCGGCACCGGGGCCGTCGATCTTCACCGCAATCCAGGAAAGGCTCGGCTTGCGGTTGGAATCGCGAAAAGTACCGACCGAGGTCATCGTGATCGACCATGCGAACCGTCCGTCGGAAAACTGACGGCGGTATGATCGTGGTTATGAAACCGGCAATTCTCTCTCTGTTGGCTCTCGTGACCACGGCTTCGGGGGCGGAGATTCCTAAAAAAACGCGCGTGCTGCTGAAGATGGTCAATTCCATCAGCACACGGACGGCGCAGGAGGGCACGCAGGTCTACATGCAGACCGCGTCGCCGATTTCGGACGGGACACGCATTGTCGTGCCGGTGGGATCGTACGTGCAGGGCACGGTACTGGTGGCAAAGCGGAGCGGGAAGGTCTCGGGGCGAGCGGAACTGGCCATTCGCCTGGAGGTGCTGACGCTGCCGGGCGGGCGGACGCTGAAGTTTTCACCTCAGGTGAGCGGAGTCGATGACGGCGAGACGACGCAGAAGGTCGTCAACGACGAGGGGAAGATTGAGCAGGGCGGGAACGTCGGGCGAGATGTGCAGAGGATCGCGATCCTGGCCGGGTTGGGGGCGGGAATCGGAGGCATTGCGGATCGCAGTTGGTCGGGCGCGGGAATCGGCGCGGGCGCGGGAAGCGCGGTGGGGTTAGCCACCACGCTATTGACTCGCGGCAAAGAGGTCGAGTTACGGCAGGGGTCGAGCTTGGATGTCGTGTTCGACCGGGCGCTGGTGGTGGATTAAGCTTTGCCTGTCCGCATGCTGACGCATGGCGGTTCCCCTATTGAGCCGCGACCATAAGGGAGCGGACAGGCGCGAAAAACTACGCTTTCCCTAAGGTCCAGCCTTTGCGGTACAGCGGCTTGATCAGCTTGTTCGCTTCCGCGTTGTTGGTCTTCATCTTCTCGCTATCCCACTCAAGCTTGCCTTCGAAACGGAGGGCCAGCGTGCCGAGCAGGATCCACTCGGTAAACGGTCCGGCAATGGCGAAATTGGAATCGGCCGGTTCGCCCGTTTTCGCGGCGTGAATCCAGTCGGCGTGATGGCCGACTTCGCTCGAAGCCGGCGCGCGCTTCAGGCTCGGAATCGGGAACTTGTAATCCTTCATGCGGTCCGAAGGGACCAGTCGCGTGCCTTCGCCGTAGGTGCCGGTGGTGATGAATCCTTTATCGCCGATGAACAGGCTGCCGTTGTTCGACAGACGGCCCTTGCGCACGGGCGCGGGCTGGCCTTCGCGCGGTGCGCGCGGCAGGTCGCCCAGAATTTCATCCTGCGAGAGACCTTCGGGAGCGGCGGGCGGTTCGGACATGCCGTCGTGCCAGAAAATTTTCACCGGAGGCATGTTGCCGCGTTGCGGGAAATCGAAACGGATGATCGATTTCTTGGGGAACATAAAGCTCGACTTGCCTTCCTGCATGATGCATTCGACGCTGGTGGGTGCGCCCAGCATGAGAGCCATGTTCGGCGCGCCGAGAATGTGGCAGGCCATGTCGCCGAGGGCGCCGCAGCCGTAATCGTAAAATCCGCGCCAGTTGAAGGGCGCAATCTCCTTGCTATAAGGGCGGCCGGCGGTGGAGACTCCTGTCCAGGCTTCCCAATCCATGGTCTCGGGGACGGGCTGGGCGGCGGGTTCGACGGTCAGGCCCTGAGGCCAGATGGGGCGATTGGTCCAGGCGCGCACTTCGGTGACGTTGCCGATTTCGCCGTTCCAGATCATCTCCGCGCACTGGCGCGTGCCTTCGTTCGAATATCCCTGGTTGCCCATCTGCGTGGCGACCTTATATTTCGCCGCCAGATGCGTCAGCAGGCGCGCTTCCCAGATGGTGCGCGTGAGAGGTTTCTGACAATAGACATGTTTGCCGCGCTCCATGGCCCAGGTGGAGGCGATGGCGTGCATGAAGTCGGGCGTGGCGACAATGACGGCGTCGATGTTCTTTTCTTCCTTGTCGAACATGCGGCGGAAGTCGGTATACTTCGGCGCTTTGTCGAATTTTTCGAACATTGCCTTGGCGCTGGCGGCATCGGGGTCGCACAGGGCGACGATGTTTTCCTTGGCGTTATTACAGATTTGAATGCTCGACCGCGCCTTGCCGCCGGCGCCGATGGAGGCGATGTTCAGCTTTTCGTTCGGCGATTTGAAGCCGAGCATTTTAAGGTTGGGCGAGCTGCCGAAGCCGGCAGCGGGAACAGCTCCTGCGAGGAGGGAACCGAAGAAAAAGTGTCGTCGAGTGAAGGTGTGGTTTGCCATAGCGTACGGGGCCTCAGAAGGCTTCTCCTGGGAGGAAGTGTAGCAGAAAAATGAGAGAATCAAGCCTGAGCAGCCGTGCCGACCCTCAGCGTCTTTTTCGGAATCGTGATCCGTATGTACTACGACGATCATCCACCTCCGCACTTTCACGCCATCTATGGAGAGTTCGAGGCACATTTCAACATCGAGACGCTCGAAGTGATGCAGGGGAAGCTTCCCCGACGCGCGCTCGAACTGGTGCTCGACTGGGCGGAACTACACTCCCATGAATTGCGCGAGAATTGGGACAGGGGAAGAGATCACTCCAGGATGTTCCCCATTCAGCCTTTGGAGTAACGCGATGCACCGCATAGTTGAAGTGAAACCAGCTCCCGGATACGTCTTAGAAGTCGAGTTCAGCGATGGACTGGCGGGAAGCGTTGATCTCTCAGACCGTCTGTTTGGCGAGATGTTTGAACCTCTTCGGGACCAGACGTTATTCAATCGGGTGCGGGTGGATGAATACGGAGCGATCAACTGGCCGAACGGCGCTGATCTGGCTCCCGACGCTCTTTACCGCACCATTTCAGATGGTGGGCGCGCAGGGACTCGAACCCCGGACCCCCTCGGTGTAAACGAGGTGCTCTAACCAACTGAGCTACGCGCCCGCAGAATCCAGTTTACCAGTACGAGTCCGAGACTGGGAATAACTCATCGGCAATCCTCAACATACAGCTTGCACTCCCGCTCCACGCGCTGCGGCCACCGGACACTGATAAACGTGATCTGAACGTCGCGGCAGGGAAGGAAGCGCTTGATGCACTGGCGAAATTACGAAACGAACCCGAGAAGCCATTTGGTTGCAACAAAAGTCGCGAAAAACGAACCCAAACGAACCCTACTTCTGTTCGGCCGCGGAGACCTCTTCCGATGGATAATTCTTCGTGTACCAATCGGTGTTCATATTCGTCGGAATGTCCAGGATGCGGAAATGCGTGAAGCCCATTTCTTTCAGTGCCTTGTACGCGGGGCGGATGTTGGGGCATTTCACCATCGGGCAGCAGCCGCAGTAGATCACCAGATCGGCATCCTTGGGCAGTTTGGCGACGGCTTTTTTCAACAGCTCGATGCCTTCGGGCTTGGAGCCCGGGCCGGCGAAGTCGGCATGCGAAATGTGCTTCAGGTGATAGAGCACCGGGAAGGCGACGCAGATCACCGTCGGCGGCTTCGATCCTTTGATCAAGGTCGCGAGCGTGGCGGGCTGCAATACTTCGGAATTGGTCCATGGATTCGAGGCGTCCTGGCACAGGCAGAGCGTGGCGACGAGGGCGATCGACAAGAAGGTCCGCATGACGGTAGGATATCGCAAAATGGAACGGCGCCGATTACGCCATTACTACACCGCTAAAGTGATATGATGACTTTCGTTATGAACAACCGATTCACTCGCCGCGCCGCGATGCGTGCCATCGGCGCGGGGACCTCCCTGCTGCCTCTCTCCGCCCAGGTTTTGAATGCCCCCGCTCCGCCGCCGGCCAGCGTAAGGGAGATGAAAGGTCCGACGACGTCGACGCCCGAAGATCGGGAAAGGCGCCTGAAATGGTGGCGCGAGGCGCGCTTCGGCATGTTCGTTCACTGGGGGCTGTACAGCGTCTACGGACGTCACGAATGGGTGATGGAGAACGAAGGCATTCCCGTCGCCGAGTACGAGCAGGCCGCGAAGCGCTTCAACCCGGAGCCGAACGCCGCCCGCGCCTGGGCGCAATTGGCGAAACGCGCCGGGATGAAGTACATGGTGATGACCACCAAGCATCATGAAGGTTTCTGCCACTTCGATTCGAAGCTGACCAACTATTCGGCGATGACCGCCTGCGGTCGCGACCTGGTGCGCGAGTATGTGGATGCGGCCCGCGCCGAAGGAATGCGCGTCGGATTCTATTATTCGCTAATGGACTGGCACCATCCGGACGGTGCGCTCTGCGCCACCGACGAGGCCGCGCGGCGGCGGTTTGTCGACTATATCCACGGCCAGGTGCGCGAACTTTGCACGAATTACGGCAAAATCGACATTCTCTGGTACGACGTGGACTGGCCCTTGAAACCGGAAGGATGGGAGTCGGTCAAGATGAACACCATGGTGCGGCAGCTTCAGCCGGACATCCTGATCAATAATCGCGCCGGCATTCCCGAGGATTTCACCACGCCCGAGCAGCGCATCCAGGCGTCGGTCGAGCCCTGGGAATCCTGCATGACCATGAACGACAGTTGGGGCTATCAGCGGGCGGACGACAACTGGAAGTCGCCCAAGAATATCGTGCGCAACCTGATCCGCTGCACGCGCGACAACGGAAATTATCTGTTGAATATCGGGCCCAAACCGGACGGGACTATCCCTTTGGAATCGGTGAATATTCTAACTGACGTCGGGCGTTGGATGGATACGCGCGCGGAACTGATCCGCACGCCGGTCGACGTCTGCAAGGTAAAGCGCAGCCAATTTTCCGATTTCATCGTGCGCGGGAACAAGCTGTACATCATGGTGCAGTTCTGGCCCGGGAGCGATCTTTCCATCGGCGGGATGAAGACCAAAGCGGTGTCGGCAAAACTTTACGGAACCGCAGCTCCAGTGAAATTCGATCAAACCGATTTCCGGCTGCGCTTGACCGGGCTGCCGGCGACGCCGCACGATCCGATGGTGTCGGTAATTGAGGTCGAGTTCGACGCGCCGCCGGATCAGGACAACCTGGGCGTGCGGCGGAACCGGATGCGGCGGACGGTGGGGATTTAGAGCTCCGAGGTATCCTCCTCTATTTCGCCCATATCCGGCTTTCGATCCTCGATCTCGTTATCCTCTTCCGCCCATTCGGGGCGAGGATCGTCGGGCACCATGGACGCATCCTTTTCTTTTTGGGTTGCTTTGTCTGCTGGAATCATGAAAGCCTCCGTTTTATGAATAGCAGATTAGTCGCCAAAGTTTTTCGGAGGCGTCCGCGCAACGATTTGTCACTTGTGACACACTAAATAGGTTCGGGGAGGCGTAAGCAGTGGAGCTCGTTGGGCGGGTCATTTCTCATTATCAGTTCCTTGAAAAACTGGGCGCCGGCGGCATGGGCGATATTTATAAAGCCCACGATGCGCGGCTGAACCGTTTCGTGGCGGTGAAGGTCCTGTCGAGCGCGAATGCCGGAGATCCGGAGCGCCGCCGCCGCTTTATTCAGGAAGCGCAGGCCGCCTCCGGTCTGAACCACCCCAACATCATCACCATTCACGACATCGTGAACGAGCCGGAAGGCGACTACATGGTGATGGAGTACGTTTCGGGCAAAACGCTGGTGGACCTGATTCCAAAAGGCGGTCTTCGTCCCGCGCAGGCGCTGAAATACGGCGTGCAGATGGCCGACGCGTTGAGCGCCGCGCACGCCGCCGGCATCGTCCATCGCGACCTGAAGCCGGGTAACGTGATGGTCACCGATTCGGGCCTGGTAAAAGTGCTGGATTTCGGATTGGCGAAGCTGACCGATCGTGGTCCGGCGAGTAACATCGGCGACAACACGCAGACCATCGCCGAGGCTCCGTTGACCGTCGAAGGCTCCATCATCGGAACCGTCAGTTACATGTCGCCGGAGCAGGCGCAGGGCAAGAAAGTGGACACGCGTTCCGACATTTTTTCGTTCGGCGTGGTGTTATACGAGATGCTCACCGGGACGCGCGCGTTCAGCGGTGATTCAGCGCTGTCGACCCTCTCGGCGATTCTACGAGACGAGCATAAGCCGATGGTGCAGGTCGCGCCCGACGTTCCGCCGCAACTGGAACTGCTGATCACGCGCTGTCTGCGCAAGAATCCCGACGAGCGCTGGCAGTCGATGAAAGACGTTCTCGCCGCGCTGGGCGCTCTGAAGCACGAATCGGATTCGGGGCAGTTATACCGGTCGCGAATTCAGGCCGTCGAGATGAGGCCGCAGCCGCCCACGCCGGTTCAGAAAAAATCGTCCGCGGGCCTGATAGCGGGGCTTGTCGCGTTGGTCCTGCTGCTGGCCGGAGGCGGTGGAGGGGCATGGTGGTGGATCAAGCACCACAATGTCGCGCCTCCGGCGCCCATTGTGGTCGAAGTTCCCGTTCCTGCCGCTCCGGCGGTTGTGCCCGCGCCGGTGGAGGCTCCTCCCGCCGAAGCGGTGATGAACAACGACAACATTATTGAGCTGGTGACGGAGAAAGTGCCGGTGAGCGTGATCCTGAGCCAGATCCGCGCTGCGTCGAAGACAGACTTCGTGTTGACGTCGGCCGAAGTGATCCGTTTGAGCAAGGCGCATGTTCCAGGCCCGGTGATCGAGGCGATGCGCGATCCGAAGCACATCCCGGTGCAGCCGGCTGAGGCAACGAATGCAGCGAATAACGCGAAGAAGACGCAGGCCGTTGCCGCCGCAAAGCAGACGGCTGCGCCGGCGCCCGCCCCGGTGACGCCTCCGGTTTCGCAGCCGCAGAACACGGCGAAGATGACGACGGCTCCTCCCGTTCCCGTGCCCGCTCCGGCCAAGCAAGCCGCGCCGGCAGCCGTTCCGGTGAGCGTCGGCGACGGGATGCCGTTCAGCATCAAGCTGGCCGAGGATGTTCCTGTCGACGCCGAAGAGGGGCGCATTCTGCATTTCACGGTGGTAGACGGGTTGAAAGTCGGCGATAACGTGGTGATCGCGAAGGGCGCGGCGGTGACCGGGTCCATTCTCGAAGCGGCGAAGAAGAAGGCGTTCGGCATCGGCGGCAAGATGCAATTCCGGCTGCTGCAGGTGGATGCGGTGGACGGAAAAAAGATTAACGTGCGCGCCGAGCCTTCGCGCGGCAAAGATGGTCCCGCGAAACGTCCGGTCGATGCGGGGGCAAAGGGCAAGACCAAGGAAATCGCGGCTGCGGCGGGCAGTCAGTACGTCGGTTACATCGAGGGCGATCAGACCGTTTCCGTCCGGAAGTGAGGTGGCGCACGCCCCCGGCGTGCCGCGTCGACACTCATGTCGCTGCATGGTTGCGGGCATCGAGACGAGTCTCGACGCGGCATGCACGAGTGCGTGCGCCACGTCAGGCGCGTAGCGTTGAGAGAAACTCTTTCGCTTCCGGAATCCGCGAAACACCAAGAGACAGCTCGATCGCGCGCTTCATTTCGATACTTCGTTCCACCCGCCAGCGAGCGATTAGCGTCTCTACGGCGAGCAAGTCCGGACATTCGCCCAAAGCCGACGCGGCTTCGAAACGCAGTTCTTCATTCGCCGACGTCAGAAATCGCGCGACAAACGGAATCGAGGATTGAGGGTCCATTCCCAGCAGCGAGAGAAAACATTGTCCGATGACGGACGGTTCTTGGTCGCCGGCCTGCGCTTTCACGCGCAGCATTAAAATGGCGTCCTGGCCGGGGAGTTGCGCGATGGCGCGCGCTCCGTCAATGCGGACGCGCATTTCCGGGTCGGCCAGAATGTCGGTCAAATGAAGCAGGATGTTTTCGCGAGGCAACGCACAATCGACCAGCGCCAGCGCGCAGGCGCCGCGCAGAGTGTTTACGGCATCGACAAACGTCTGCCGGTGCGCGATGCCGCGAAGATAAACCGCCGCATCGCTGTGCCCCAGATCCTTCAGTGCTTTAATGATGGCGATCTTGGCCCAGCACTGCGGATCGGTTTTTGCGGGATCTTTCAGGAAGCGGTCGAAGGCTTCGACCAGATCGGGAATCGCGTCGAGCAGCAGAAGTTCGCCAGCCAGCGCCGCCGCCTTCGAACAGATGAAGTTGTTGTGATCGCGCAGGGCCTTCCGAATGGGTGCGAGAGCGTTCTGAGGAGAGGACCGCAGCGATTCGATCGCCGCCATCTTTTCCTCGAAGGCCTGCTTGTTCACGGCTTACTTCGCGAACGTGAAGCGGAGTCCGGTAGTGAACAGAATATCGTTCGTTTTTCGGCCAGGGAGCGGATCGCTCAGGTAACGGTCGCTGGCCGAAATATGGAACCCCATCCATTTCTTGATCGCGGCTACCGCGGCGATATCGAAGTTCAGGCGGTAATTGCCGGCGACGCTCACGTTCGGATAGAACGCGAGATTTTCCGTCATGGAAACGGTCTTGCTGAATTTATGCGTCAGGTTTTCGCCGAATAAAATCTCTCCGTAAGAATGATCCACGCCGCCGGTGAAGAACTCCTTGTCCAAGGACGCGCCCAGCGACAGATCGAGGATTGTGTTCGCATTTTTCATCGCGTGATAGCCCACGCCGCCGGCCGGCGCGAAGCGCAGATCCAGACTCTGGAACTGGTCGTTTTCCAGATCCACCAGGCCAAACACGAACATCTTCGGCGCCAGATTCAGGTTATAGGAGATCCCTCCTCGCTTGGCATTTGCGGTGGTCAGGTTCGGGCCGGAGGCGTTGCTGGTGGAATAAATCTGGGTGTAGTTCACGGTGATTTTGTCACGCGTCGTGGCCCGAACGGCGTTCGCGCCCAGCGTGAACGTCTCGGTCTCCGTGTTGCCCGCCGTCTGCGTGAAGCCCAGGTCGAACGTGCCGGTCCACAAGTCGATCAGGCGCGGATTCCTGTAGCGATCGATCTCCGTGTCGTAGGCCTTTTGCTCCGGCTCAGACCGGATATACTGAACGTTCTCGCGGGCCGCGGTCACACTGCCGGTGTCTTTGGTCGCGACGTTGAATTTCGTGCCGTCGGTGGTTACCGTGCCGACCACGCGCTGGCCGTCCTTAAGCGTCACATTCAGAGGTTGCGTCGAGTTTACGACGGTGACGTTGTCCCAGGGAATGGTCACCTCGCCGGCCAGGTCCGATTTCAGAACGAGGTTCTTGCCGTCATACTTAAGAATGCTGCCGGAAAGGCGGTCGCCGTTTTTCAAAGTGATCTGATCGGCGAGCAATGCCTGCGTGAGGAGAATGCATGTAATGACGATTCGTCGCATAGTACAAACACATATTGTCGTACTATTAGCAGCCCATTTTCCACTCCAGGCGCAAAATTTACAGTCAACAGCGAATGACGCCCTTGGCAGGACCACTCCTCGAGGAACGGTCGTCGGCTTCCTGACGGCTGCACACAAGGGCGATTGGAATACGGCGGCGCAGTACCTTGAAAGCACCAAGGGCGAGGACCCGGGCGAACTTGCGACCCAGCTTAGCGTGGTCCTCGACCAGGGTTTCCCGGCCAATCTCGATCAGCTCAGCGACAAGCCGGAGGGCAATTTAAACGACAATTTGTCGGCCACCAGGGAACTGGCCGGGATGATCGCGACCAATGGCGGCCCGCTGGAGGTAATGCTGGAACGCGTCCATCGCGGCTCGCAATCGATCTGGCTGTTTTCGCCGGACACGCTGAAGGAAATTCCGGCGGTTTACGACGAGTTTAATTCGACCTGGATTTCCGATTACATCCCGCATGTTCTGCTGCGGCGCGGATGGTTGGGAGTGCCTCTGTGGCAGTGGATTTTGCTGGCCTTGGGAGTCGGGGTGGCGTTGCTGGCCGCGGTTGCAATCAGGAAGATCGCCATTCCGGTGATGCGGCGGCTGTTCCATTCGATCGCCGAGGAGCAGGACGAATGGCTGCTCGACCGCATGACCGGGCCTCTGCGCGGGTTGATCGCGCTGCTGGTGCTGGAGGGGACGATTTCGCTGTTGCGCCTGCCTCTGTTCGCGCGTCAGGTCTGGTATTTCGCGGGCGGAAGTTTGGCCATCGTGCTGTGCGGCTGGCTGTTCGTGCGCCTGACACAAGTCTCGGGAAGACTGTTGGGCCGCCGCATCGAGCGGCATGGAGGAGCCGACGCCACAGCCGTCATCCGTCTGTGCGAGCGCACGCTCACCGTGGTCACGTTCTGTTTCGTGGTCACGCTGCTGCTGAAAATCGCCGGCCTGGTGAAGGATGTCTCGACGCTGATCGCAGGCCTCGGCGTGGGCGGTATCGCCATCGCGTTCGCGGCGCAGAAGACGCTCGAAAACCTGTTCGGCGGGATTTCCATTATCTTCGATAAAACGATTCGCGTCGGGGACACCTGCAAGATCGGCACGCAGAGCGGAGTGGTTGAAGATATCGGGCTGCGGTCGACTTTGTTGAGGACCGACGCCCGCACGGTGCTGACCGTCCCGAACGGGCAACTCTCGGCCATGAATGTCGAAAATTTCGGGATGCGCGAGAAGAGTTATTTTTATCACGTCATCGGAATCCGTCGCGAAACCAGCGCCCAGCAGATGCGTTCGGTTCTGGACGCCTTGCGCAAGCTGCTGACCGATGACGTGCGCGTCGAGCCGGGGACTTCGCATGTCCGGTTGATAAAATTTGCGCCGTCGTCACTGGATCTGGAGATTGCGGCTTACATCCTGACTCTCGACGGTCTGAAATTTCTGGAAGTGCAGGAGGAGTTGCTGTTGAGGATCATGGAGATGATCGAAGCCAACGGCACAGCGGCGGCGTTCCCGTCGCAGACGGTTTATCTGGGGAGGGACAAGGGGCTGCCGCGGCCACCGGAATCGTGAGATGGGCTCAGAAGACGCGACGCGTTAATTCACGGAAGGCCGCTCGATGTGATCGATTACCAGGACTTCTACGGGACCCCTTCCCGCCGAGAGCCTCAACCCAAGTTGTTCCTGCACGGCAGTGAAGATGGACGGACTCGCGGGATGGGCCGACGACGGCACATTGGCGGGAGGACGTGGGCCATCTTGGGCAAATTCCAAATGAATATTAAACAGTCCTATCAGCCCGGTTTTGTCGATGACCACACGGTCCGATCCGAAGTTGGATAGGTCCGCCGCAAAGTCGGCCATGGTTTCGCCTCGGGAGTCCATCGCTATGTTCCGTCCCCCTGCCATGTTTGCTTCTGGCAGCGCTCTCCAGTCTCCGCAGTAGTTGGGCTCTGTTTCGCTGGGTGCTGGATCGGCCGGCGGATGATTTAGATCTGGAGGAGTGCAACTTCCTTCCTTCAAGGCTTTAAGCTTCACGCCGCTCTTCGCCACCGTCAATATATAGACAGGCAATTCTCTTGCTTCGCGGTGGATTTTCAGCCTGAACCTCTCTTCGAGAAGGACCTGGATCATTGGCCCATGCATCTGGTCAGAAGGTGTGTCGCCAGTTGCCTTTGCGGTGATTTCGTATGGATCGGCTTTCACCCATTCCGGGCCGCCTAGTATCTGCAGTCGTCTTCCTGGGCGACGAAGTGGACCAAAGGCGGCCAGGTTGTATGCGATCTGAATGTAGCCTGCCAGGCTGTTGCACTGCGACATTCTGCCGGGCGACGTGAAGGATCGGCAGCCGTTGGGTGCGGGTTTGACAGACGCCACCTCAAATGCGGGTCGCGTCGCGGGTGATTGCGCATGACCCCGTAGCACAACGAGAACGCCGATCAGGAATGCGACACGCAGGAAATAACGAGGCACACTTTCCCTACCTTCTGAATCTATGACGCGATTTGCGCTGAAAGTGTGTAGAACGATATCGAGTGCGGAACCCCAAACGCCCTAACTCCCCGTTTCCGTACTCCAGTTGCGATGCTCGATGAACGTTCTTGGCTCGCAAGTTTTGCCCCTGCTCAGTTGCTTCTGCTCCCGCCGGCTGGTCCATAGGAGGACTGGGCCGAGCACGCCTGCGAGCAACCGATTCACGATTCCGAATTCAGTGCCGATCTCGTTGCGCAGTTCGCGAATCTGCCGGCTCACTGGTTCGTTTGTCTGCCGGAACTGCCTCTCCATGGCCCATAACAGTCCGCTATAGGCGGTCTTGATCGAGCGGACCTCCCACTGGAACCGCGCACGGATGCGTGGGTCGGGATCGTTCTTGTATCGCATCCAGCCTTGCATGGTGGTGCGGGCGATGCGATAGAGGCTCGGGCCATTGCGTTCGAAGTCGCGGCGGAAAGCGTATTCCAAAAAATGATTCGACGCTTCGCGCGAAATTGCCGCGTGCTTGAAGTTGAACTTGTCCTGACCGTGAATGTCGGCCAGATCGACATCGAGCAGCCGGTGCTGCTCCTGCATTTCTTTGTACAGAGGCGTACCCGGCACCGGCGTGTAGAGCATGAACTGATGAAAGTCCGTCTCATGCGATACGGCGTGCTCAATCTCGTCCACGATGTTCTCCGGCGTATGGTGCTCGAGGCCGACGATGGTCGAACCCAGCAGCTTGATGCCGTGCTGCCGCAGTTCGCGGGTCAGCGCCAGCGTGTCTCGATCCTTCAATTTAATGTAAGAGGAGTGCGGCGATTCGAGGCCCATCCAGATCCAGGAAATGCCCAGTTCGACAAGTTCCCGCATGGTGTATTTACTGATCGCGTTGGCCGACGAGAATACGTACAGTGACCACGCTTTGCCATGCGCCTTCATCCGGTCGAGCAGTTCCATGGCGCGCTTGCGATAGAGCAGAAAGTTTTCGTCCATCACGAAAAAGGTGCGGACTTTCATGGTCGATTCCAGCTCGCACATCACGTTAAAAAGTTCTTCGCCCGTCTGGTAGAAGTTGAGGAATTTTCCCTTGCCGCCGAAAAAGGCCGAGGTAGTACAGAAGTTGCATCCCATCGGGCAGCCGACGGACGGAATGACGGTGGCGGCCGTAGCTCCCGCGGGCGTGGGGATTTTGATGCCCATGGTGCGGAGGTCGAAGCCCGAAACGATGTGCGGATGGCGCACCGGAGCGGCCTCATCCTCGCCGAGAAAGCGCCGCATCCAAGAAATGCCGTCGCCGCGCACGATGTGGTCGGCGTCGATCATGTGCTCGACGCCGGGAATGGCCGCGACGTGTCCGCCGATGACGATGGTCGAGCCGGGCGATAACTCGCGCACCACGCGGCACATCTCGCGCACCTTGCCGATGTTGACGATGATGGCGGAGATGCCGACGATGTCGTAATGATTCTCGGTCAGTTCTTTGGAAAACGCCTCGCGCGTCGGAAAATCGAGCAGCGTGGACGGCGCGGAAATATTCTCCTGGATCATCATGATGCCCCAGGAGCGATGAAACATGCGCAACGAAAAGCATCCCTGGGCGCGCGTCACCTGGTTGTGGTAGAGCTCCATGGGATTGATCCGGCGGCTGCCGAACTCATCGTCTTGCGCGTAGGGTCCAAAAACGGAGGTAAGAAGAACGCGGGCACACTTGCCCTTGGGGTGAACGGTCACAACTAAAATCCCCTCTGGCTTCATTTTACGGCTGGCAGGCGAGTTTGAACGTAATATTTGTGTGTTAATGGCGAGTAGAATGAATTCATGGATGCGTTGGTGGAAAAACTGGATGAGAAGCTGCGGCAATGGACGCCGGAAACCGCCGCGGAAGTCCGGCAGCGAGTCGCGGAAGTGATCGAGCTTGCCGACCATGATGTTCTCGATTTGATTCGATCCCGATCCACCGAGCAAGAGGTCCTGGATATTCTCGATGACCCCGGTCCCCGGTGAAGTGTGGCTTGCGGACCTCGGACTCGCTGCCAAGACGCGTCCGGTCATTATCGTCTCCCGTCGCGATCCGGATCCTCCGCGTGCCCTTGTGCTTTATGTGCCGCTCACGACGCAGGGCAGAGGCAGCACCTACGAGGTCCCGCTCCCGAAGCTTCCGTTCCTGGACAGGGAATCGATCGCGAACGTGCAAGGGCTCGGCTCGATCCCACAGGTAAGACTGGAGCGTCGCCTGGGACTGCTTCCAGCAGAGACAATGCTAAGAGTAAAGCGCGCGCTCGCATTTGCGCTCGATTTTGAGGAATTATGGGGGTCCTCCTCGCGATCATGATCGTGGCCCGTGGTTTCGGGCAGAATTGCATCAAGTATGGTGCACCGACCACGCTGACCGGGATGCTTTCGGTTAGGGATGAGGCGGGCTACAACCAGTTCACGGTTCTTCAGCCGGTATCACCGATCTGCACGGTAGCCGATCCGAAAGATGTAAAGGACACGTCAGGCCCGTACTATCGAATGCAGCGCGATATCAGTGAAGTCGAAGCCGCGGTTTATGGCAGCGATACAACTTCGGCTGCGCTTCGTGATCGCTTGAATAGATTGATTGGCCACCGCGTCGTAATCAAAGGCGACCTATTTCCCGCGACAACCGGATATGACCGCACCAACGTAATGCTTCGCGTTCAGATGATAGAAGCCGCCGACCCATCGGGCCGAAACGCGCTTCTCACCCCAAAACTTGAAATCAAGGTCAAAGACGTCGAAATCTACGAAGTAACGATCAACGCCGGTCGACGCTTGGTTATCGAAGCTCACGAGAGGGGCTCGGCGACTCCCCTCCTTCCTTCCGGGCAATACGTCACCCATTGGATGACCGGGGGTGAGGTGGTCTATTTCGACTGCCGAGACGGCTATGGGCGGAGCCTCATCAGCAGCACTCAGAAGAACGGCGGAATTTGCTTCGATGGAGACGGGCTTTGTGGCCTATCTGCGTTCCCGAAAAGCCCAGCGACTATTAGGCTGCGGTGCAGCAAGAAGCACTAGCGGTTAATGCTTGACGACCTTGCCGCCCTTCATTACGAAGGACACATTGCGGACCGCTGCGATGTTTTCAAGCGGGTTGCCTTCTACCGCGACCAGATCGGCTTCAAAACCCGGCGCGACGGTGCCGATTCTGTCGCCTAGTCTCAACGATGCGGCGCCCATGGAGGTGCCGCTTATGATTGCGTCCATCGGTTTATCGCCACCGTCTTTGACGCGATAGATGAATTCTTCGTAATTGCGGCCATGCGAGCCGGCTACTGCGTCCGTACCGAGGACGATCATTACGTGATGCGCTCGCGCGCGGCGCAGTACGTCGGCAACCATGGGGAGGGCCTTCTCCATGTAGGCGAAGCCCTCCTCGGTATAGTTGCCGATGTTGAGGTACTTCGGCTTGTTGTCGATGTAGTTGTGCAGGACCAGGAAATTCGGGTCGAAGTACACTTTCTTTTCGCGCATCAAGTCGAGCGTCGCGTCGTCGAGCATTGTGCCGTGCTCGATCCCGGTGCATCCGGCGAGAATTGCGGCGCGGGCGCCGTCCGTCGCGTGGGCGTGGACCACCGCGCGCAGGCCTTGCGCTTTCGCTTCGCCGCAGGTGGCGTCGATCTGCTCCGTGGTCATGGTCTGCTTGCCCCCGTCGCGAATGCTGGCGGTGGCGAAGAGTTTGATCACGTCGCCGCCTTCCTGCTTCACCTGGCGGACGATTTCGCGGATTTTTTCGGGATCGCCGGAGCGTTCGTTGATCTGCCGCAGGGACGTGAGAATGCGCGGGCCTTCGCGTTCGCCTTTGTTAATCGAGTCGCGGAGGACGCCGTCCACTGGATCGCCGAGGCTTTGAATGGTCGTGAATCCGGCCAGTAGTGTGGCTTTCGCATTTTCGGCGGCATAGCGCAGTTTTTGCTCCGGAGCCTCGCGGCCTTGGAAAAATCTACCGTCTTCGCCCCAGTGCCACGTCGGATGCGTGTGCGTGTCGATCCAGCCGGGCATCAGCGTCATGCCCTTCAGATCGTAATCCGGTTTGGCCTTGCCGCCGATTCTGACGATTTTCGAGCCTTCAATCGTCACTGTGGCATTTCGGATGATTTTGCCTTTTCCGTCGAGCAGGCGGTCGGCGTGGACGACGATGGTCTGCGCGGAAGCGGCGACTGCCGCTAAAAACAAAAAGAATCTCATAGTATTCTCCGCCTGTCCGCTCCCTGACGGTCGCGGCTCGTTAGTTGCGATTGCCTTGCGGCTCGGTGCGGCCGGCTAGCGGCCTCACGACTTTACCACCGCACACACCCACTCCGGTATTCATGAGGGCGTTCAGGAAATTGTACAGGACGTTGTAGACCATCTGCTCGGTAACGGGAACTTTGTTCGGCAGGCGAAAGTTCGCCGGTAGTTCCTTATTGATCTGCAAGCGGATGGAGTGCGGCAGTGCGCGGCCCTTGGGATCGCGCTGATTGGCTAGCTGAATCGGAGTTTGCAGCACGCTGCCGCTGAGGCCGTCGACGTAGAACTGGCAGCGCGAAAACCAGTGGATGTTGGCCGGGTCGGCCGCGTCGAACAGCAGCAGAGGCGTTTGCCGGCTCTCGGCGTTCAGGTCCAGGACGACGCGGCGCGCCTGGTCGTCGAGGCGAAATTCGAAACCGGCCTGGCGCGCGATGTTCTCCAGAAACTCGGGGTCGAGTTCGAGGAGGAGAAGTTTATTCGCGCCCGCCTTCAGCACCTGCATACTGAAGTCATTCTAGCAGTCGGTATCATGAAAGTATCCACGTCATGAAAAGTCCGGCAATGAAGAGTCTGGTGCTGTTCGATATCGATGGGACGCTGGTGCGCCGCGCAGGTCCGTTGCACCGCGAGGTGCTGATCGAGGCCGTTCACCGCACCACGGGACTGAAAACCACTACTGATAATGTGCCCACGCAGGGCATGCTGGACGGCGATATTCTGACGCAGATGCTTTCGAACGCCGGCGCGTCGCGGGCGCTGATCCGGCGAAACATGCCTTCGATGATGGAACATGCGCAGAGACTTTACGCGCGCCGCTGTCCCGATCTGCGGGCCAAAGTTTGTCCTGGTGCGCGGATGTTGCTGTATCGGCTGTCGCGGCGAGGCGTGGTCGCAGGTTTGGTGACGGGCAACCTGACGCGCATCGGCTGGAAGAAGATGGAGCGGGCCGGGTTGCGGCGGTATTTGCAATTCGGCGCGTTCGCGGAGTTGGCGAACACACGCTCGGCGCTGCTGGGGATCGCGGTGCGGCGGGCGAAGAAAGAAGGATGGATTGGGAAGGGCGATCCCATCGCGCTGATCGGCGACCATCCCAACGACATTAACGCGGCGAAGGCGAATCGCGTGCGTTCTATTGCGGTCGCCACGGGAGTGGTCGGCGCCGCTGAGCTGGCGGAGCATTCGCCGGACGTTCTGGTGCCGGATCTGCGCTCTTTGTCGATGGAGGAATTGTTCGGATGAAGAAGCTTTTCGCGCTCGCCGCACTGGCGCTGGCCGGATGCACGTCGCCCGATGCATCAGGCGTCAAGGCGATTGTCGGCGCGAAGCTGGGTGCGATCGATTATTCGGTGGTGGTGATCGAGGACGGAAAAATCACCGCGGCCGGGCCACAATCGCAAGTTCCGGTTCCTAAAGGGTCCGAGATCACAAGAGGGATCGGCATGATTCTCGAGCCGGACGGAGATTCCATCGAGCCGGGACACGCTGCGAATCTGATTCTCAAGGGCGCGACGGAGCGGAAGATGCACAACGGGGAGTGGGTTCAGCGGTAAATTGGCAATTAGCGTGCTCTCCAAATGGCATGTCCAAAATAAACGAAGCTACTCGCGATCTTGTATCGGATGCGAATTTCGCCTTCCCCAAGGAGCGGAAGGAACCTATCCATGACGCAGCTCACGTGCGCAACGCCATCGCCCGCTTCAAGCAGGTGCAAGGAGTAACCGATGCGGAACGCGACGCGGCGTGGAAGCGCATTCAGGCTGCCGCGAAGAAATATGACGTCGCGTTAAACGAGAAAGACTGGCGCGAACTAAGTTAGTGTAGTGCGCCTCAAGTGGGCCGCCAAAATTGGCGACGAGTCGGCGTTCGCGCCGACGCTGACGAACTTATCGGGGAGCCGCCTGGAAAGGGCGAGTGCCGCCACATTGGCGCCCCACAAGAATTAGCTGCACGATTCGATAGTATATGAGCATCGATGACGCGACGCCAGGCGATTGCCACACTTGCTTTAGGAGGCCCGGCGCTGCTCTCCAGCCCGCTGCCGGCCGATATTAGAATCGCCGAGGTCCACACTTCGTACGAGGATTTTCTATATCGCACGCCGATTAAATTCGGCGGGTCGGTGGTCGATCGCGTGACGTTGTGTAACGTGCGATGCCGGGTCGAAGGTCGCGACGGGCGCAGTGCCACAGGCCTCGGCTCCATGTCGATGGGCAACGTTTGGTCGTTCCCTTCGAAGAAGCTCATGTATGCGCAAACGCTCGGCGCGATGAAGGATCTGGCCGAGCGCGTTGCCACGTTGACCGGCGCACATCGCGAATGGGGGCATCCCATTGACCTGAATATCGCGCTGGCGCCGCAGTATTCGGCGGCGGCGGCGGAGATTTCCAAAAGTCTTGCGGAACCGATTCCGCCGCTTTGCGTGCTGGTGACCGCCAGTCCGTTCGATGCTGCTGTTCACGATGCGTACGGGAAGCTTCACACGAAAAATTGTTTCCAAACGCTGGGGCCGGAGTTTTTGAAAAACGACTTGAGCCACTATCTGGGCTCGGAATTTCGGGGCGAAACGCTGGACCGGTACGTGCTATCGCGCGCGACACCGCAGTTACCGCTTTATCATCTGGTGGGCGCGGTCGATCCGATCATGCCGGAGGATGTCGTGAAACCGGTCGGCGATGGATTGCCCGAAAATCTTCCCGAATGGATTCGCTACAACGGGATCACGCACATCAAAATCAAGTTGAACGGCGACGATCGCAAATGGGATCTGGATCGCGTCCTTCGCGTGCACGAAGCGGCGCTGAAAAGCGCGAAGACTGCTGTCTATTCGCTCGATTTCAACGAAAAATGTCCCGACGTGGCGTACCTGATCGACTTTTTGCGCGATCTGAAAGCGCGTTCGGCCGCCGCTTATGCGCGCATTCAATACATCGAACAGCCCACAGCTCGCGATTTGAAGGCGCATCCTGAAAATGTGGTGCATGAGGCGGCGAAGCTGGTGCCGGTGGTGATCGACGAATCGCTGGTGAGCAAAGAGGCGTTTTTGCTGGCGCTCGAAATGGGATATTCGGGCGCGGCCCTGAAGGCGTGCAAGGGGCAGACCGAATCGCTGCTGATCGCGGCGCTGGGGCAGAAGAAAAAAGTGTTTCTCTGCGTGCAGGATCTGACGTGTCCGGGAGCGTCGCTGGTCCATTCGGTCACGCTGGCGGCGCACGTGCCGGGCGTGAAGGCGATTGAAGCGAACGCGCGGCAGTATGTTCCGGCGGCGAACGTGGGTTGGGAAAAGAAATTTCCCGGCATTTTTAATGTGAAAGACGGGCTGATACGCACCGATGGTATCGACGGGCCTGGATTGGGAGTTGTTGCATGACGCGAAGAACGTTTTTAGCCGCAGCCGCGGTACCGCTCAGGGGGGATACCAAGCGCCCCACGCTCTGCATGTTCTCGAAGCACTTCGCTGAACTGAATTATGCCGAACTGGGAAAAACGTGCAAGGACCTGGGCTTTGCGGGCGTCGATCTTACGGTGCGTCCGAAGGGGCATGTGCCGCCGGAGCGGGTCGCGGAGGATCTGCCGCGGGCTGTCGATGCTCTGCGTAAGGCCGGCCTCGAAGTACCGATGATCACGACGGATCTGACGTCCGCGTCGAACCCTGCCGCTGTGCCGACGTTGAAGACAGCGGCCGGCCTCGGGATTCCGTTCTTCAAACCGGGCTACTGGCGCTATACGAACGTCGACCCGCTGACGCGCATCAAGGAAGTCGGCGCCGACATTCGCGGCCTCGCGGCGCTGGCGGCGGAGCACAAAATCACGATGGGTCTGCACAACCACTCCGGCACCTACGTAGGTGAAGCGGTGTGGGACACCTGGGAAATGATTCGCGACCTTGACCCGCGCTGGACGGGTTTTTATTACGACCCGGCCCATGCTGCGATTGAAGGCGGGCTGGGAGGCCACGAGATCACGCAGAGGATCGTCACGCCACGGCTGAAGATGGTCTCGCTGAAGGATTTTGTTTGGAAGAAGGAGGCCAAGGGTTGGAACCCCGTGTGGTGTCCGATGGGCGAAGGGACCGTCAATTGGAAACAGGTGTTCGCCGATTTCGTGAGGGCCGGATACGCTGGGCCGATGTCGCTGCATCTGGAATACGACGGAGGCATGGACGTCCCGACGCGCGTTGCGGCGGTGCGCAAGGATTTGGCGTATATTCACAACTACTTATAGGAGATCCGCCATAGCTTCTTTCCTCCGTCGTCGGAAATCAGGATGCTGCCGTCGTGCAGCTGCGTGAGTGCCACCGGACGGCCCCACACTTCCTTTTTATTGGGCGCCAACATAAAGCCGGTGAGAAATTCGCGCTCGGGCCCGAACGGCTTTCCGTTTTTGAAGGGGATGAAGGTCACCGAATACCCGACGCGATCCGATCGATTGGAGGAGCCGTGGTTCGCCAGAAATGCTCCGTTGCGGTACTCGGCGGGGAACTGGCTACCGGTGTAGAACAGAAAATCCAGCACGGCGATGTGCGAGACCAGGGACACGTCCGGCGCGATCGAGCTCTTCACCAAATCCGTCCGCTGTTCCTTGATGCGCGGATCGGCGTGCTGGCCAAGATAGGCGTAGGGCCAGCCGTAAAACCCTCCCTGCTTGATGCTGGTGAAGTAATCGGCGACCAGGCCGTCGCCCAGATCGTTGCGCTCCTCGACCGTGGCCCATAGCTGGTCCGTGCCGGGAACGAAGCGCAGGCCGACCGGATTGCGGACGCCGGTGGCATAAATTTCGTGGCCAGTGCCGTCGGGATTGTAGCGATTGATGGCGGCGCGATTCTCCGGGTCGCCGGTGACGAGATCGGCCGAGGAGCCGACGGCGACGTACATTTTCTCGCCCTTGTGGTCGAACACGATGGTCCGCGTCACGTGCCCCTTCACATAGCCGGCGAGCGGCACCACTTCTTCGCCCGGGCCGGCGGTCATGGTTTTCGAATCGTATTTGTAGCGCTTGATCGACGAGGGCTCGCCGACGTAGAGATAGTTTTTCCAGAAGGCGAGGCCGTAAGGACGGTCGAGGCCGCTGAACAGAACCTTCTTCTCGCCGCCTTTGAGGACGTAGACGGAGCCGTTGGCCACCGTATCGCTGACCAGCACTTCTCCGCCAGGGCCTTCGACCATGTAGCGGGGGCGCTGGAAGCTTCCGGTGGCGTATTCTTCCACCGTGAAACCGGCGGGCACGTTGAGCTTGGCGCCGTCGGGACGGGCGATCACGATGGGCGGGTTGTTTACTGCCGGAGTTTCAAAGGGACGGGGAAGGGTCTGGGCCGCGAGGGTCGGGAGGAGGGCAGACAAAAAGATTTTCAGCACGTGGGGCTATTGTAGCGAATGGAGTGGTGCCCGCAACGTACGCGTGAAAAAATCGCACGAAAGATCGTTTCATGGGGCGTGGGCGGCCCAAAACATAGTACCATCTGTGATGTATTCACGGTTTATATGATCGTCTCATTTTCGGTTGAGAACTACCGCTCCTTTAGTTCGGAAGCGACTTTGTCGTTGGTGGCCAGCAGCCGGTTGGCAGGAGAGCATGGCCATCATGCGATCGTCATCCTGGTTCATCTGCGAAGGTGCTTCGGACGGCGGTGATTTACGGCGCGAATGGCGCCGGCAAGTCTAATCTGTTCAAAGCTCTTTCGTACCTTCAATCCATTGTGACTCCCTTCGGGCGCGATGGAGAAGGAACAGGAAGAGAGGCATTTCGTTTCGGCGACCGATCAGACAGCCCCTCGGCCTTTGATTTACAGTTCATCGCCGAGGAGCGTCTGTACCGTTACATAATTAAGCTCGACGACAAGCAGGTCACCGAGGAATGGCTAGGTGAAACGGTTCACGGGCGAGAACGGATGATCTTCAAGCGTGGACAAGATCGAGATGTTGTCCTCGGCGAACACATGAAGGCACACCCTCGCCTAGTCGCGCTCGCCACCGTTGGCTCAGCTCCAAACCAATCATTTCTGCGGACTATCGGCATGTCTGCACTCGGCCTGCCCGATGTGGGCCCTGAACTCTCGTCGGTCCAGATGTGGTTCTGGAGTGTGCTTGTTTTGATGCCACCTGGTGAACTGCATACGTCACTGTGGCGCAAACTGAACGAAGATCCTTCGCTTCTGGATTTTGCCAGCGGCTTTCTTCGCTCTTCATCTACTGGCGTCGACCGGCTGGAGATTGTGAGGTCCCCGATTTCGCCGGAAGAACTGTCTAGTTTTTTCGGGGAACCACGCGCTCGTCAACTCATCGATCAGGCTGGCGCTGGAAGGAGGAGCCTTTTTCGCGCCATTCGAGTTGCCAACGATGCATTGATAGAGGTCGGCGGGCCAGAAGGCTTCCGCCTCGTACGATTTCAGGCGGCGCATAAAAGCGCGGACGGGCGCACCTTCAACATGGACCTCGGCGACGAATCCGACGGAACCAGGAGACTCCTTGACCTGCTGCCTGCGTTACATCAGATGCGAAATCACGAAGGAGTTTATTTCGTAGATGAGATTGACCGATCAATGCACCCGATCTTGGTTAGGGGCATGCTCGATTTTTTCCTGTCCTCCTGCGCCAACAGCCCAGGCCAACTTATTATTACGACTCACGAGTCGAATCTTCTCGATCTGTCCCTGCTGCGGCGCGATGAAATCTGGTTCGCCGAGAAGGACCGCGAACAGGCGACCCATCTTTACTCGCTCGCTGACTTCCAAGTGCGCAATGATCTGGCAATTCGGAAGCATTACCTAGAGGGCCGCTTCGGCGCGATTCCATTCCTCGGAAACCTTGAACAACTGACGAAGGGGCAAGACGAGATCGCGTGACCCTCAAGCCCCGGCCGCTAGTCCGAGAAACCGCTACTTTTCGTGACGACAGGCTTTTCATCGTGGCGTGCGAGGATACGTATGCGCCCAAACAGTATTTCGATATTTTCGAAATTCCGCGAGTGCAAATTCACGTGGTTCCGACAGAGGATGGGCGGTCATCGCCGCAGCACGTTCTCGATAGATTGCTGAACTTCGAGCACGCGGACTACGACCAGCGCTGGCTTCTCTTGGATGTCGATCACCGCGGCTCGGGTTCCCACCTTAGGAATCTCGTGGAAACGCTAAGCGAAGCAAAGCGTCAAGAGGTGAATGTCGCGATCTGTAACCCGTGTTTCGAGCTCTGGCTTCTTCTCCACCATAGAGACGAGGGCGCGTGCACACGATTTGCCGATTGTTCAGATGTTGAACGCACGTTAAGGGAGGTCCTGGGAGGATATAACAAACGCCGTCTGGACCATTTATCAATTCACACGGCCGCACATCGTCGCTGCTTGCATCAGGGCGCGGCAACTGGATCAGAGCGCGATCCCCGAGAGGCCCTCGGCGCAGGTGCATCGCATTTTGGAGTCGATAGCTGAGGGGGCAGCGGCCCACCAACTTCCACAGGAGTTCCGGGAGTTGCTGCCTTAACTAGCGTACTAGGTTTGATCAGCTCGGGGACAGCTCGCCCCCGTTTTGGCGAGCCAGGAAAGAGCCAGTTTACGCCCGAAAAATTGGCGTCCCCAGGGGGATTCGAACCCCCGTTACCGCCGTGAAAGGGCGATGTCCTAGGCCGACTAGACGATGAGGACTTGCTTGACGCGAACTTCCAGTGTAACTTACAGCGTCTTCAAATAGGCGAGCACGTTGTCGCGTTCTTCGTCGCTCAACATGTCGGAGTAGGCCGGCATTCCGTTGCCGCCTGCGTTGATGATCGCTTTAATGTTGGCATCGGTGGGGGCTTTGCCGTTTTTCAGCTTCGCTTTCTTGGTGACGCCCTTCAGGCCGGGACCCATTTTCTTTTCGTCGCTGTCGGCGTTATGGCACACCGCGCAGTTGTCCTCGAAAACGGCCTTACCCTTCTCGGCGTCGCCCGCGGGCGCTGCGAAGATACGTCCACCGATCATGAGAGCGGCGGCTAGACAACTCGTCGCGATGATTCCTTTTTGCATATCTTCTAGTCTACAATCTCCGCATATGGCTCTCCAAATCGGCGACAAGGCCCCTGAGATCAAATCCGGCGCGTTCCAGCTCTCCAAATTGAAAGGCAAGCGGGTGGTGCTGTTCTTTTATCCCAAGTCGGACACGCCCGGATGCACGAAAGAAGCGTGCGAATTTCGCGATCTGTCGAAGAAATTCGACAAAAAGGAGACTCTGATCGTCGGCCTCTCGCCCGATAAGCCGGAGGCGCAGGAGAAGTTCGCCACCAAGTACGGGCTGCCTTACGCCTTCGCCGCCGACCCCGACCACTCCATCGCCGAAGCGTACGGTGTGTGGAAGGAGAAGAGCATGTATGGGAAAAAATACATGGGCATCGAGCGGACTACGTTCCTGGTGGGGGCGGACGGGAAGATCGCTAAAGTTTTTCCGAAGGTGAAGCCGGAGGGGCACGCGGAACAGGTGCTGGCCGCGCTTTCGGATTAGTTTTCGATTATCCTCTCCGCGGCTGTCGCGGTTCCGTAGCGTGCAATCAGTCATTTATCGGCCCAGGTGGCACAGGCTTCAGCCTGTGAAAGACTTTTCGAGCAGATTGCTACAGCTTCGCGCCGTTCTTTAGAATCGACGCGCGCGTGATCTGCGCGACGGAGGCGATTCCGCACTGGCGCATGATGAGGGTTAGTTCGGCGCGCAGGATTTCGAGCACGCGTTCGACGCCTGCCTGGCCGAATGCGGTCAGGCCCCAGATGTACGGGCGGCCGATGCCGACGGCGCGGGCGCCGATGGCCAGAGCTTTGAAGATATCCGTGCCGCGGCGGAATCCGCCATCGACGAAAACGGGGATCTGCCCGCCTACCGCATCGACGACTTCGGGCAGGATGTCGATGGTGCCGCGGCCCGTCTCGGCGGCGCGGCCTCCGTGGTTGGAGACGACCACTCCGTCGGCGCCGTGCTCTCGCGCCAGGCGCGCGTCTTCGCCGGTATCGATGCCTTTGAGGACCAGTTTCATGGTGGTCATCTTTTTGAGGCGGTCGACGTAGGTCCAGTCCGCGCCTTCCGGACTCATTTCGCCGGAGAGGCCGGCGAACATGGGCTTCACACGGTTGCGGGCCGCGTTCGATCCGCCGATCGGGTGTACGACGTGGCAGGAGAGACAGTCTCGTGTGTCTGTCCTTGCGAAACGAGTCGCGGTTTCCGTGTTTCGGCCGGCCAGAGTATCTATGGTCCAGGCCATCATGGTGCAACCGGCGGCTTCCACGCGGCGGACCATCTTTTCCGTTTCCTCCCAGGTGGTCGGCATGTAGAGCTGATACCAAGGAGGGGCGCCCAGAGCTTTGGCGACGTCCTCCACGCTATTGTTGGCGACGGTGGACAACATTTGTATGGCCTTCTGCGCTTTGGCCGCGCGGGCGGTGGCCAGCTCGGCTTGCGGATTGAATTGCTTCTGGTGGCCAACGGCGCTCAGGTAGATGGGCATGTCCCAAGTGGCGCCGAAGACTTCGGTGCGAAGATCGACCTTCGAGACACCATTCAAGCGTCGGGCCCGCAGTTGATAATGCGACATGGCTTCGCGGTTGGCACGGAGCGTCAAATCATCGTCGACGCCGGTTGCCATGTAGCCCCAATGAGCGGGTGGAAGGGCCTTGTGGGCCAGCGGCTCAAAGTCCATCACATCGAGCGCGTCCTTTGCGTTTGTGATGGCGTTCGGCTCCTGGGCCAAGGCAAACGGACTACAGGCGAGGAAGCGGAGGAACTCGCGACGGGCGGAGAGGCTCATGGGTGGTCATCATACCCTACTTCAACCCTTACGTCACTGCTTACTGCACGCTCCGCCCGTCGAGAGGAGTCTCGACGCGGCACGCACGAGTGCGTGCGCCACCTCATAACAATTTATCGATATAGATCGGCCTCTCCGGCGCTTTGCCTTCGCACCAGTAGTGGTCGAAATTCGTGATGCCCGCCAGTTCGCTCAGCACTTCTTCGTCGATCGCCTGATGCCCGGAATAACCGGGAGGCTCTTGAGCGAGGATCGCCATGGTTGCGTCGCAGAGGATCTCGGGCGTCCTCCACTGTTCGCGCGTCGCCATGCTCCAGTTGATGGAGGCCTGGCTTTCGATGATCGTCCGCGGCCAGAGGGCATTGGCCGCGATGTTGTCGGCCCGGTGCTCGGCCGCGATTCCGATAGCGAGGCGGGCCATGCCCATTTTCGTGATCATGTAACAGACATGGCCGGGGCTCGGGCCGGTCGAAATAGGCGGGCACATGTTGATAATGTGTCCCGATCGCTGTTTCACCATATGCGGCAGGACGTAGTGGCTGGTCAGGTAGGCGGCGCGGACGTTTACGCTCATCATCAGGTCGAAACGTTTGGGAGGGGTGTCGATCACCTTCTGCCACCACAGTGCGCCGGCGTTGTTGATCAGAATATCGATGCGGCCCAATTCGGCGACGGTTTTTTCGATCATGACGCGCACGGCGTCTTCCTTGCGGACGTCGGTGGGGACGGCCAGCGCCTTCCGGCCCAGCGCGCGAACTTCGTCCGCGGCGTCATAAATCGAACCGGGGAGTTTTTCGCTCGACGTTTCGCTCTTGGCGGCGATGACGACGTCGGCTCCTTCGCGCGCCAGGCGCAGCGCCAGCGCTTTGCCGATGCCCCGGCTGGCTCCTGTCACGACCGCTACGCGGCCCTTTAAATCCGGATGCAATGCGCTCATAATGTTCTCACCAGATCCTCAAGATTTTCCACCAGCTGAACCCGACGACGGACCAGATGACCAGGTTGACCACTCCCACGACCAATCCTATCTGCCACCACTTTTTGAGCGACACGTAATCCTGCGAGTAAAACATCGGGGCCGGAGTGGTGCCATACGTAGTGAGGCCTGCCGAGAGATTCGCGAAACATGCGAAGGCGTAGACCATCAGGCCGGGCGGCCCTCCTTTGGCCAGTAGCACGGCGAGGAACGCCGGGAACATGGCGATCAAATGCGTGCTGATGCTGGCGAAGGCGTAGTGCGCGAAAAAATAAATGAGCAAGGCGATGGCGAACAGGCCAGCCCATCCGTGGCCTCCGAACATGTGCCCGACGCCTTCGGCAAGTGCCTTGGTCACGCCCGCTTCGTAGAGGGCAGTGCCCAGACGGATCAGGCCTCCGTACCAGATAAAAATGTCCCACGCGGCGCGCTCGCCCTTGACGTCTTCCCAACTCAGGGCTCCGGTCAGGATCAGCGCGACCGCGCCCAATAATGCGGTCACGGTCACGTCGATTTTGGTCCAGGACGACGTTACCCAGAATCCGCAGACCAGCACAAAGACTCCGGCCATGGCCTTTTCGCCGCGCTTCAGACTGCCCATCGCGACCAATTCGCGCGCCGCGAAGGCCGACGCTTCGGGCGTGTGGAGGATTTGCGGCGGATTCATCTTCATGACCACCCACGGCACTACCAGCATAGAGACGGCGCCCGGCAGAATCGCTGCTTCGATCCAAGAAGCCCAGGTCACCTGATAACCGAATGTGCCGGCGATTCTCGCCGCCAGAGGATTGCTCGATTGCCCGGTGTAGAACATCGCGGAGGTGACGCAGATGCTCTGATACACGGAGGTTATTAAGAAGGACCCCAGTAAACCGGCGGTCGCGCCCGGCTTCGATCCGTAGAGCTCGGCAATGGAGCGCACGATCGGCAAAATCGCTCCGCCCGAGCGCGCGCCATTCGACGGGATCACGCCCGCCAGCACCAGATCCGAGAGGGATAGCGCATAGGAAACGCCGAGCGAGCTTTTCCCGAACGTCCGGACGAAGAACAACGCGATCCTGCGCGCGAGGCCGGTGTTCACCAGCGCCCTGGAAATGAAAAACGCGGCCATCACCAGCCAGACTGCTTTGTCGGCGTATCCGGCCAGGGCCTGCTCGACAGTGAGTCCACCGAAGATCGCGGCCAACGTCACGGCCAGCAGTACGAGTGCGCCGCTGGGAACCGGCTGCACGACGCACCCGGCGATGGTGGCGATGAAAATTCCGGTGAGCCTCCATCCTTCGGGCTTCACCGCGGCCGGTTTCGGGATCAGGTAGACGACGGCGCAATAGACCGCCGTGAGTGCGAGCATGCCTCGGGCGGCATGCTTCCAGTCGTAGGAGTGTTCCGTATCGGACGCCATGGCAAAGAGTCAGGATACGTTATTGGGCGCGGGCGGGTGCTGATATCAAATGGCGGACGGGCGTCGAGACGAGTCTCGACGCGGCACGCACGAGTGCATGCGCCACATCGGTGACAGGATTTGCGGTGCAGATTGCGAGCGGGGCGGCGTGGCGAGCTATGCGTGTGGCGTCAACGGCTCCGGAAACGTCCCCGGAACACCACCACCGAACGGGTTCCTCGAAGTAGGTGGCGTGATGTACGACATCAACTCGCTCTGCTGAGGAAGCGCCTTACTCGGTCTGCCTCTCCGCTTCGACGGCGCCCGCAGAGCCTGCGGCCAGAGCCGCCGCAATAATCCGCTTCGCTTCGGTGACGTGTTCTTTGGCCACGCGCACCTCTTCCGGCAGATTCGGCAGCATCTCCGCGCTCACTACCACCGCCGCTATCCCCGACGCCTCCAGCAGCGACTGCACGGAGAGCGCCTCCATATCCGATGTTGTCCCCGCCGATTGAAATACCGTCACCAGGTCGAGGTCATGCGATTCTTCACGAGGATCCATATACCCCGAGCTTACGCCTTTTATTGGCGGGCGCGACAAGAGTAGAATAAAAATATATGGCGCGAGACAACGGAATGCACTTGGTTTGGTTCACGGCGGGGGCGGCGATCGGCGCCACCATCGCTCTTCTCTACGCACCGCAGACGGGGAAAGAAGCGCGGCGCTATCTCGGCAAGAAAACTCGTGAAAGCCGCGAGGCCATTGCCGACGCCGGCGGCGATCTGGCCGATAAGGCCAAAGATTTATTCGACAAAGGCCGTCACATGGCCGATGAGGCTGCCGATCTTTTCGAACGCGGCCGCCGGATTATAGAAGGATAAAAAACTCTCACCTATGACTACTCCCGCCGCAACCGGGCGGCTCTCTGCCTTCACGAATGAGCCCGTTACCGATTTTTCCGTCCCCGCGAACCGAGCCGCCGCCGAAGCCGCGCTGGCCCGCGTCCGCGCCGAAATGGGGCACAATTACGAACTCTGGATCGCCGGCGCGGCGCATAAAACCGGGGATCTTTTAGTCAGCGTCAACCCGTCGAAATCGACGGAAGTGGTGGGCAAGCATCACAAGGCCACGCCTGAGCTCGCCACCCGAGCGATTGAAGATGCGCACGCGTACTTTCCGGAATGGAGCCGTGTCCCTGTCGAACGCCGCGTCGAACTGGTGGTTCGCGCCGCGTCCATCATTCGTAAACGCAAGCTCGATTTCGACGCCTGGCTGGTGGTGGAAGCGGGCAAAACCTGGCCCGAAGCGGACGGAGACGTCAGCGAAGCGATCGATTTCGCGGAGTATTACGCGCGGCAGATGCAGAAGTTCGCGTCACCGGAACCGACCGTGCAAATGCCCGGCGAACAGGACGAAATGATTTATCTGCCTCTGGGCGCGGGAATCGTAATTCCGCCGTGGAATTTCCCTCTGGCGATTCTCACTGGCATGTCGCTGGCGGCCCTGGTTTCGGGCAACACCATCGTCATCAAGCCGTCGAGCGAGACGCCCACCATTGCGCAGAAATTCGCCGAAGTGCTGCGCGAGGCCGGGTTCCCGTCGCGCAGTTTCGCGCTCTGTACCGGCAGCGGTTCTTCGATCGGCGATCCTCTGGTCGAGCATCCGAAGACGCGCTTCGTTTCCTTCACCGGGTCGCGCGATGTCGGGCTGCGCATTAATGAACTCGCGGCCAAGCCCCGGAAAGGGCAGATCTGGATCAAGCGCGTGATCGCAGAAATGGGCGGCAAGGACGCGATTATCGTCGACCGGGAAGCGGATATCGAAAGCGCCGCTACGGGCGTGGTTCAATCGGCCTACGGGTATCAGGGGCAGAAATGCTCCGCCTGTTCGCGGGCCATCGTCGACGAAGCGGTATACGACGAATTTTTGGAGAAGGTCAAGGCCAAGGTCGCCGAAATTACGGTCGGCCCCTCCCACGACCTCAACAATTTCATGGGGCCGGTGATTAGCGCCAGCGCGAAGAAATCGATTCTCGATTACATCGAGATCGGGAAGACCGAAGGGCGAGTGATCGCCGGCGGCGACGTTGCTGAAGGTCCAGGCTATTTCATCCAGCCGACGGTGATCGCCGATATTGATTCCAAAGCTCGCCTGTTTCAGGAAGAGGTGTTCGGCCCGGTGCTGGCCGTGACCAAGGCCCGCGATTTCGATCACGCCCTACAACTGGCCAACGACAGCGAATATGGCCTCACCGGCGCGGCATATTCCAAAAATCCGGCGAAACTACGGAAAGCGCGGGAACAATTTTTTGTCGGGAATTTATATTTAAACCGGAAATGCACCGGAGCCATGGTGGGCGCCCATCCTTTTGGCGGATTTAATATGTCCGGGACCGACTCCAAGGCAGGGGGGCCGGATTATCTGCTTCAGTTTCTGCAAGCGAAATCGATCGCCGAAAAGCTGTAATTCACTCTTCGCTCTATAAAAATATTAAGAAACTTTCCAGGGCTGGGAGGTTTCTTAACTGGGAAGAGTAAGTTTCCTTGTCTCCGATTTCCACAGTAGAAGCCCCGGTTACGGCCCCCGGCCGCGGCGACCTTGGTCCGGCGCGCCTCGCCGAGCACTTGCGAGTGACGGTCCTACGCCTGAAAAGACTTGGCGTTCGGCCGGGCGACCCGGTCGCCAGCCTGCTCCCCGAGGGTCCTGACGTCGCCACGCTCCGGCTGGCGCTGGCTGCCTTCCCGGGTGCAAAATTTGTGACGATCCGGAACGAATCGGAGCTGGTCGAAACGTACCCGAGATTGTTGCTCTCACATCCTGGCGGAAATCCGCTGCGCCAGGTTGCCTCGATCCTTGGTATTTCCGTCGTCAACGTCCTGCGGCACTTCGAAGCCGGCGTCTTTACCCTGGAAGCCGCTGTGTCCCTGCCTCGCGCAGGCGAGGTGCCGCCCCCGCCGTACCCCCATTGGAAAAGCCCCAGAGTCCCGCTGATCCTGATTGCGCCTGAATCGGCGTATTGCCGGTTAGCGAAACGATTAGACGCCCGTAATCCGGTCATCGGCATCACTCCTCCCAGCCTGGAGCTGATGCCCCAGCCTCACACGATTCAGCACATTGCGGCAGAATGCGTCCGCATGCTGCGCCGCTATCGTCCGCATGGTCCTTACGCACTGGCTGGGTGGCGCGCGGAAAGCCTGGTTGCACTGGAAATGGCTCGTCTGTTGGAGGAAGAGGGGGAAAAGGTGGTGTTCGTCGCCTTGCTCGACGCTTCCTCCCTGTTTCAACCGCCCGTCAGCCGCATCGGGCGCGTCCTCTCCACTTTGAAGGGATTCTTGCGAAACGAACCCAAGCCTTTTTGTGAATATATGGAGCAGGCCTTGCGGCAGTATCGTCCTCTCCCCTGGTACGGTAAAATTCTGCACATCCGTCCGCGCGGCGAGCCGTCGCCGAGACGGGCGTTGTTCCAATGGCGGGACATCGCGCCGCATGGCCTGGAATGCTTTGACACGCCCGGAGAAATGCTGGCCGAACCCAGCGTCCAAACGGTTGCCCGGATCCTCGCCTCCCAGTTCGACCCAACGCCGAAGGAATCCGCCCACATCTGAGCCGTTCGCAAAGGCCGTGGACTCCTCTCCCCGCGGTCGCGGCTCGGAATAGCACTCCAGGCAATCAACCATTTACCGAGCCGCGACCGCAGGAAGCGGAGGCCGGATGGAAACCAGCTGAAAGCGGGCTGCAGGCGGATAGCCCGCCCTACCTGCGAAACATGCCAAAATTTCTTTTAGTGAATCTACAACCGATTGCCCTTGAAGGCTCGCATGTGCGTCTGGAGCCGCTTTCGGAATCGCACCACGACGGCTTGTGCGCCGTCGGGCTGGACCCGGAGTTGTGGAAATGGATTCCGATCCAGGTGCTCGACCGCGATTCCATGATGCGCTACATGCGTAACGTTCTCGCCGAGCAGGAGAAGGGAACGTCGATGCCTTTCGCGACGGTGGAGCGGTCGTCGGGCACGGTTGTTGGCGCGACTCGGTTAATGAATATCGACGCCGCCAACAAGCGGGTTGAAATCGGCAGCACCTGGATTGTGCAGCCGTGGCAGCGCTCGGCGATCAATACCGAAGCGAAATACCTGATGATGCGCTACGCTTTCGAGACGCTGGGCTCGAACCGGGTGGAACTCAAGACCGATTCGCTGAACACAAAATCGCGCAACGCGATTTTGCGCATTGGAGCGAAAGAGGAAGGAATCCTGCGCAGTCACATGACGACCTGGAGCGGACGCCTGCGCGATACCGTGTACTTCAGCGTGATCGCGCCGGAATGGCCTGAAGTGAAAGCGTCGTTGGAAGCGAAACTGGGACAATAGAGAGATGCCCAGCTTCCGGGTCGAGACCCCGCAGCGCTCCTATGACGCCATTGTCGAGCGCGGCGTGGTCCGGCGCATTCAGGAATATTTGCCCGCGAAATGCGGCAAGGTATTCGTCGTCACGACGAAAGACGTGTGGGACCTGCACGGCGAATCGTTCGCCCAAATCCCTCATCAGGTGATCTTTTTCCCCGGCGGAGAAGCGCGAAAGCGGCTGGCGGAAGTCGAAGCCATGGCCGAGCAGATGCTGGCTGCGGGCGCCGACCGGTCAAGCGCGGTGGTGGCGTTCGGAGGCGGGATCGTCAACGACACGGGAGGTTTCTTGGCCGCGATTTTCATGCGCGGCATCCCGGTGTTGCAGATTCCGACCACGCTTCTGGCGCAGGTGGATGCGGCGGTCGGCGGGAAAACCGGCGTGAATCTGATTTCGGGAAAAAATCTGCTGGGCATTTTTCATCAGCCCCTGGCGGTGCTGATAGATCCCGATGTGCTGCGAACTTTGCCCGAAAGAGAATACCGCGCGGGGCTTTACGAGATCATCAAATGCGGTGTGATTCGCGATGCCGGGTTGTTCCGTTTGTTGGACGAAGCGATGGTCAGCGTGCTGGCGCAGGAGTCCTCGATTGTGGAAAAAATCATCGCCGACGCGGTGCGCATTAAGGCCGAAGTCGTGTCGGCGGACGAGCGCGAAGGGGGATTGCGGCGCATCCTGAATTTTGGGCATACGGTGGGGCATGCGCTGGAGGCGGAGACGCGGTATTCGCGGTTTTTGCACGGCGAAGCGGTGGCCTTCGGGATGCGCGTGGCGACCGGTTTGGCGGAGCGGGTTGCGGATTTGAAAGAGGGCGCGCAGATCGACCGCGTGATCGCGAAATACGGGCCGATTCCGTCGCTCCGCGGCATTACCGCCGCGAGCCTGGCGAAACGGCTGGTCAGCGACAAGAAGGCGATTCAAGGCGACGTGCATTTCGTGCTGCCCACGAAAATCGGCGAAGCAGCGGTGGTTTCGGGCATCGACGAACATGTCGTAATGGAATCGATCGAGGCGGTTTTGGGTGGAGGATAAAGCTCGCTGGGTGCAGGGCATGTTCGGCCGCGTTGCACGCCGTTACGACCTCTTAAATCACCTGCTTTCCTTCAATCTCGATAAACGCTGGCGGGCCCGGATGGTGAAACGGCTTTCGAATATTGTGGCGCCGGGGGCTCGCGCGGTGGACCTGTGCTGCGGAACGGGCGATGTTCTGTTGGCGCTCGAAAAGAGCGGCGGAACGTGGATCGCGGGCAGCGATTTTTGTCATCCGATGCTGCTCGAAGCCTCGCGCAAGTGTCGCAGCCCGTTGTTCGAGGCGGATGCGCTGGAACTGCCGCTGGCCAGCGATTCGCTCGACCTGATCACGTGCGCGTTCGGGTTTCGCAATCTGGCCTTTTACGATAAGGGGCTGGAAGAATTTCTACGCGTATTGAAGCCGGGCGGAGCGGCGGCGATTCTGGAGTTTTCGCATCCGACAGATCGGGTTTTTGGGGCAATCTACGGCTGGTTTTCGATGCGGGTGTTGCCGAAGATCGGGGGCATGATTTCGGGTTCGCGCGACGCGTATTCGTATCTGCCGCAATCGATCAAGGGATTTCCCGGCGCGGAGGATCTGGCATCGCAAATGAGGGCGGCGGGATTTCAGCGGGTGGAATTCGAGCGGATGACCGGCGGCGCCGTGGCGCTGCACCTGGGATATAAGTAAGACATCTGACAGGCGTCGAGACGAGTCTAGACGCGGCACGCACGAGTGCGTACGGCACAAGGGCGTGACATAATCGCCCACATGCGAGTTTTGTCGATGACCGCAATGCTTGCCATGGGTTGTTTTGGCCAGCGCACCAGCGATCCTGTGGCTCTGGGCTGGATGGTGGGGTCGCCTCCTCCGGCGGATAAGGTGATCCGGTTCTCGGATGGGAGTTCGGGTCAGTTTCCGCAGATCCGATGGACGTATTCGAACATGCGTTGGGTGGTTCCGACAGAAGTGGTGGCACGAGGCAGCGCTCCGGCGAATCTGTTGCCACGGGCGGAGCGGACGGATATCGATGGCGTGCAGTTTATGCCGATCGGCGGCACGAAGGCGATGACGTGGGCGGAGTCGCTGCCGGCCAACTATACGGACGGCATTCTGGTGCTGCATCGCGGGCGGATCGTCTATGAAAAATATTTCGGGGTATTGAAGCCGGAGCGGCAGCATATTGCGTTTTCCGTCACGAAGTCGTTTGTGGCGACCATCGCAGCGTCCCTGATTGCGGAAGGCGTGTTGGACGAAAACGCGACGGTGGCGAAGTACCTTCCGGAGCTGCAGCAGAGCGGACTGGGAGATGCGACTTTGCGGCAGGTGCTGGACATGACGACGGGCCTCGCGTATTCGGAACATTACGACGATCCGAAGTCTCCGTACCTGGATTATGTTCGCGCGGGAGAGTATGTGCCGCGACCCGCGAATTACAAGGGACCGGACGGGGTGTGCGCATACCTGAAGACGCTGACAAAAGAGTATCCGCACGGGGAGCGGTTCGACTACAAGACGGTGAACACGGAAGCTCTGGCGTGGGTGATGTGGCGCGTGACGGGGAAACCGCTCGCGGAGTTGATGAGGGAACGGTATTGGAGCCGGTTGGGGATGGAGCAGGATGGATATTTTCAGGTCGATTCGACGGGGAAGGAAGCGGCGGGCGGAGGATTAAATCTCACGCTGCGGGATCTGGCTCGGTTCGGAGAGATGATCCGGTTGGGTGGGCGATTCAACGGGCAGCAGATCGTGCCGGCGGCGGTGATCGCGGACATCCGGAGGGGCGGCGACAAGGAACAATTTTCAAAGGCGGGTTACAAGACGCTGCCAGGCTGGAGCTATCGCGGCATGTGGTGGGTTTCGCACAACAGTCAGGGGGCGTTCATGGCGCGAGGCATTCATGGGCAGGGCATCTATATCGACCCGAAGGCCGAGATGGTGATAGTGCGGTTCGCATCGCATCCAATGGCCGGAAATGTGGCGATTGATCCGACATCGCTGCCGGCGTATGAGGCGGTGGCGGAGTTGTTGATGCTACATTGAGCGCATTCGGAGATAGCGCTTGATGTCGTGCATGTTGAGCAGAACGCCGGCGACGACAGCCGCCAGCGCGAGGAAGCCTACCAGTTCTCGGGTTTTCATAATCGTTAGATGCTTGCCGGGACATGGCGTTTCTCTGGTTTTGGCGGGGACGGGCTGAAACAGTTCAAGCCAAGATTGGAGAGGCCAGGGAGGACTTGGAGGGCTTTTTCGACGATGGCACGGACGGGGTCGGGATTCGCTGCGGCGCGGAGGTTCAGCAGGAGATGGTGGGTGGTGGACGGAGACGCGTCCAGCGCGCCTTCGACCTGCGGTTCCTGACCGTTTTGACAGAGGGCGGCTTTGAGCGATCCGGCGGGGGTGCGGTCAAGGGCTTTCAAATGGACGATGGGGATTTTGGCGGCGGTGAGGTCGCGGTCTAAGAGATCCAGAAGCGGGCCGAGCAGCAGGGCCGGGGAGATCGGCGGGTCGCAGATGAGGTCGGCTTCAGCGTTGAGCCAGGCGAGCGAGGCTTCGGCTTGTGCGTAGCGTTCGTAGTCGATGTCGAGGATTTTTCCGCTGAGCATGAGCTGGCCGGACATGATTTCGTCGAGCCACGCGGCGACGCCTTGGCCCGTCCGGGCGCTTAGCTGGCGGGAGCTAGATTCGTCGGGGTACAAGTCGGATTTGGTATAGCAGACGATGTCGGCTTCTTCGAGTTGTTTTTGGAAGAGGAAGTCGATGTCGGGGTGGTCGCGAAGGAGGCCTGGGTCGACCAGGACGGTCAGAGGTGCCAGCTGAAACGAATCGGCGAAGGCTTCCTGGATGGGGTGAAGAATCGTTGCGGAGAGGTCGGTACAACTGCCGACGGGCTCGGCGAAGATGACGTCGGGGGAGTGGGCGCGCAGGTTTTCGGCGGTGCGCATGAGTTCGGAGAAGCGGCAGCAGAAGCAGCCTCCGGTGACTTCGGCGGCGTGCCCCCCCCCGGAGCGCGCGAGTTCTGTATCGACTAACGACTCTCCCTGATCGTTGGCGATGATGGCGCAGCGGAGGCCTCGGGCGGTGAGCAGGCGAGCGGCGGCGAGAATGAGCGTAGTCTTGCCCGCCCCAAGGAATCCGCCGACGAGGATCAGGTGAGGGGTCATGCGCGAAGTTTCAGGACGCTGCCGGTGGGAATGATGGCGGGTTCGGAAAAGTGGACCGAGCCGCGGTCGATGCGATGCGCGACGGGTTTTCCGTCGAGCGTGGCGGCAGTGGTTTTGGATGCAGCCGGGAATTCGCAGGAGCGGCAGGACAGGTTTCCGTGAAGGACTTTGATTTCGAGGCCGCGTGTTGTGGAGAAGGTGCCCCAACCGGTCGCGGTGGACCAGAAACAAGTGAAACGTTCCTGCGGGACGCGCGGCATCGCGACCACCGCGGCTTTCGGCGCGTGATAGCGGAAGCCGCTCAGAGCAAGGACGCCGGACCAGGCGGCCATGGCACGTACGTAGTGATGGCCGCATTCGGCTTCGTCCCACGGGTTTCGTTTCAGACCGTCATAACGGGCTCGGATGTCGGCGATGCATTCGATTCCTTCGCGCGTCAGTCCGGCGTAGAGCATGAGCGCGGCGGTGGAGTATTCGAAACCAGTCATGACCTCGGCGTAATAGGGGAACGGGATGCGCGGTCGCTCGGCTTTGCCGTAATCGCAGATCACCATGGCGGACTCGTTGTTCAGCGCGAAAGTGCGCTGCACGGTGTCGTGATCGGCAAGCGAGCTTTTGTGGTTGTAGCGATAGATGGACGCTAGCGTCTTCCTGACGTGGTCTTCGGAGACGAGGGGGCCGAGGCCGGCGACTTCCGCCAGATATTGGCCAACGAGTTGATCGACCAGGCAGCCTTCACCGACCTGGTATTGGGGATGTTCGGTATCGTCGGAGCCCATCTTGCTGCGCAGGGATGGCGCGATTTTGTCGGACGAAAAACCTTGAATTTTCTGGACGTAGAATTCGCCATTGAATAGATTCGCGTCGATCCACTGGCGGCCGGATTCGAAGAGACGGCGATACTCGGAAGATGATGGGTCGCCGACGGCTTCGGCCATTTCCTGGCCTGCGCGCAGAGCGGCCAGATAATAAATGCCGCACATGGGATTGGGACCGTAGAATTCGACGTCGTAAGTGTTGTGCTGAACGCCTTCGAGCACGCCGTCTTTATTGGCATCCCAGCCGCCGGGAACCCAGGCGAATTCCAGTCCTTTCTTGATGCGGGGCCACATGCGGCGCAGCCAGGCGGTATCGCCGGAGAGGGACCAGTCGAGATAGGCGTGAACGATTTGCCCCATCTGTCCGTCGGCGGCGGCGAAGCCGGAGCGCTCCACGCCATCGGGAAGAAGTTGGCGGAAATGCATGGCGCCCTGATCGTCCATCGAGTAGCCGAAAGCGGCTGCGCGCAGAGAGCGGGAGAGCGAAGGGAACAAATGCGGCGTGGACGTTTCGTAATTCCAGACGTGGGTGCAGTTGCCGAAACAGCAGCCCCGGTGGTCGTCGACGCCTTCGAAGCCGTGGAACTCGCCGTCGGCGGTGCGGAAGCAGGTGGTGCTGACGAGCGTCGACAAATTGGCGCTGGCGGCCTCCTTTACGACGCCGGGCAGAGTGCTTTCGCGAATGGCCTGGGCGAAGAGGCGAGTCTGGCTTTCGAGGACCGGGAGATGCTCGGCCGCGTATTCGGCGGCCGCGAGCGCGGTGGGAAAACGGATGCAGTAGTGATTGCCGATGACCGTTTTCCCTTGTCCTTTGGGAGCGGTCCAGCCGGACCATTCGGGGGTGCGGACGGGAAAGCGCCAGGCGAGGAGGAAGATAAAATCCACGTTGGAGCGCGGCGGGACGGCGCGTTGAACAGACACGACGCCGACGGCGTTATGCGGGTCGGGCTCGGCCGAGAGCTTGCCGTCGTCTGAAAAATCGTCCCAGAAGAGCATCGGCGAGTTCCACCAGCGGCCTTGCGGCCAGCCCCGCCAAATGTCGATGTGCGTGCCGGGAGATTTCATCACGCTGACGACGATTTCGCCGTGCGTGGGATCGTCGAGGGGGAGTTGCGCGCTCTGCATCGTGAAGCCGGCGAGAGCGCTGCTTGCGAGAACCTCGTTTTGTCCCTTCATGGGATTGTCGACGGAAAAGGCGATCGAGACGGTGGCCGGCGTGAGGCCGGGGTTGGTGACGCGATATCGGAGAACGGCGACGGGCAGACCGGATTCGTCGGCCTCATGCGGGATGAAGGGAGAAAATGCTTCGAGCGAGACTTTAACGGGCAGCGTGCGATCTTCGAAATCGATGCGGGCGAGGGGGAATTCGCCGGTGAATTTCGCTCCTTCGAGACGTGACAGGCCGGGAGCGTTGTTGGCGCCGAGTCCATTCTGTCCTTCGTAGGGAGGGAGAATGCGGGCTTCGAGAACTCGCGCGACGGGTTTGGCGCTGCCTGCTTGCGCCCAGATTGCGGGGAAGGCGTAGTTGGGGGCGAAGCCTTTATTCGGTTTGTTGAAAATTTCCCAGTCGCGAAGCTGGCCGCGTCCTCCCAAGCTGATGCTGCCTGCGCCGACGCCTCCCAGAGGGAACGCAATCATCTTCAGATGGTCGCCCGAGAAGACGCGTGGATAATCGGCAGGTGCGCCGGCCTTTTGGGCGACAGAAATCTGCGATGCGCCAAGGCCGGCGGCAGCCTGCCGGAGAAATGTTCGCCGATCTGAACCGTTGGTCTTGCTCATCGAGTTTAGTTTACGCCGTTCAGCCCCACTTATCTCCGACGGAGGGGATCTGCGAGGCGCTGGTGACGTCGACCACGAAGATGCCGCCGCGGGTTCCGTCCTGCTCGCCAAGTAAGCGACTTCCGGCTTCATCTTCTGATGCGCGTTGTGCGGGAGCTTTTGCAGTGCATCGCAAGTCCTGGCAGTTATGTGGCGCACGCACTCGTGCGTGCCGCGTCGAGACTCCTATCGACGCAAGTCGGGCATCGACACGAGTGTCGACGCGGCACGCCGGGGGCGTGCGCCACGCTATCCTACGCTGTGCATGCCCCCTTTGACAGGACTCCGCGTCCTCGACTTCTCCCACGCCCTCGCCGGCCCCTATTGCACCATGCTGCTGGCGCAATACGGCGCGGAAATTCTCAAGATTGAGGACCCCGGTTCGGGCGACGTCGGGCGCTCCTGGGGTCCTCCGTTCATCGGAGACGAAGCATCGTATTTTCTGGGCCTCAACGCGGGCAAGCGCAGCGTGGCCATCGACCTCAAGAAGCCCGAGGGCCTCGAGCTTTGCCTCGATCTGGCGGCGAACTCCGACATCCTGATCGAGAACATGCGGCCTGGTACGATGACGCGGCTCGGCCTGGGTTACGAGGCGGCGCGGGCCCGCAATCCTCGTCTCATTTATTGCGCGATTTCCGGGTACGGGCAAACCGGACCGGACCGCGATGTGACGGCGATGGATCTGATCGTCCAGGCGTCCAGCGGACTGATCTCGGTCACGGGCGTCGAAGGCGGGGAGAAGGTCCGGTCCGGCCACTCGGTCGGCGACATCACCGCCGGAATGTTCGCGATTATTGGGATTCAACTGGCGCTCGAAGCCCGGCATCGGACGGGCGAAGGCCAGTTCGTCGACGTATCCATGCAGGACGGCATGATCTCGGCGATGGCTTCGAACTACGCGTTCTACTTCGGCGCTGGCGTGGTGCCGGAACCTCTGGGGACGAGGTTCGCGACGATCGTGCCGTATCGTGGGTATTTGACGAAAGACCGAGAGATTGTGATTGCCGTTGCCAGCCAGAAGCTCTGGAGAATTTTCTGTGCCGCGATCGGCCGGGCCGATCTGGCCGACAATCCCGACTACGCCACGAATCCTCTGCGTGTGGCAAATCGCAAAGTGCTGGAGCCGATCATTGAACAGATTCTTCGCACCCGGACCAGCGAGGAGTGGGCGAAAATATTCGCCGAATTCGGGATCCCTTGCTCGCCGGTGAGGAATCTCGAAGAAGTGGTGAACGATCCGCAATCCGCCGCACGGGAGATGTTCCCCGCAGCCGGGGCTTCGAGGATCACCGGGCCGCCGGTAAAGCTTTCGGCGACTCCTGGCGAGCCGCAGCACGCGGCTCCGAAACTGGGGGCAGACACGCGTTCCACGCTCGCCGAGTTGCTCGATTTGGACGGTGCGGCGTTAGATGCGCTGGCCAGATGCGGAGCGATCTCGTGACTTCTCCTTGTGGGGCCGCCTACCAGGCGGCTGGGCGGTCTTGTTCCAAAAAGCCGCCTGGCAGGCGGCTGCGGGCCGATGGCCCGCCCCACAGTCGGCGGGCAGAACTAAAATGAGCTCCTGTTCCCTCCTCCGCCTCCTCCAACTTGCCGATTCCGCGATCCCCATCGGCGCGGCGGCGCACTCCTTCGGCTTGGAGATGCTGGCATCGGAAGAAGTCTTGACTGCGGAGTACCTGGAAGATTTCCTTGCAGACTGGCTGGAAGAATCCGGGGCGCAGGAAGCGATTTTCGTGCGCCGTGCTTACGCCGGCGATGTCAGGCGGCTCAACGAAGAACTACGCGCGCGGAAGCTCGCCCGCGAATCGCGCGATGCCAGCCTCAAGCTTGGCAGGCGTTTTGCGCAGCTGGTGAACTCGGTCGCCGGCACGCAAATCGCGACCGATCTGCATTACTCGATCGCGTTCGGCGCTGCGGCCGCTCAACTGGCTATTGACGAGGGCGCCGCGGTGCTGGCATATTTGCAACAATCGGTTGCGGGCCTCGTTTCCGCCTGCCAGCGCCTGATGCCTTTGGGCCAAGTTGCCGCCGCTCGCGTGGTTTGGAATTTGAAGCCCGCCATAGAACGGGCCGCCGCTCAAGAGGAAATTTCGTGCTTCACGCCATTGCTGGAGATCGCGTCGATGCGCCACCCGCTGCTCGAAACTCGCCTGTTCATCAGTTGAACCTGCGCTTCGACGGCGCTCTGCGCATCTTGCGTCAGGACCCTCCCTGGAAAGTTGTTCGCGCGTTCGGCTCGCTGGTTCATCTCAACAACGTATCGGGAGGGATTTTGGCGGGGGACCGTTTGTCGCTGCATGTCGAAGCTATGGCTCCGATGCTGATCACGACCACGGGCGCGACGCGGTTGTACCGTCACCGGGCGGGCGCGGAGGATTCGGAGCAGCGCTCGCATTTTTCAATCGGCGAGGGATCGATGCTCGAATATTTGCCCGACCCGCTGATCCCGTTCGCCGGTTCGCGGCATTCTCAACGGACGTCGTTTTCGCTGGCGCGCGACGCGACGCTGGTGTGGTGGGAAGTGCTGGCACACACGTTCGCTTTCGAGCGGCTGCGGATTTCGAGCGCGATCGATATTTGCGGCGTGCCCGTCCTGCGCGAGGACTTTGTGCTGGAGCCGGCAAAACGGCCGCTGACCAGCCCGGTGAGGATGGGACAGGCGAGCCATCTAAACTCGTTTAACTTGTTTTCAGAAGGAAAAACCGGCGGTTTCTGGCTAAAGATGGTCGAGGAACTGCGGAAGAGCGTCCCGGAACGATGGGGCGTCACCGTCGCTACCGGTGGCGTCGTCGCACGCGCGCTGGGACGGAATTGCGCAGGCGATCTGGCAGCATTGCGAAACACTGCGTCGCTGCTGTTAATCGGCAAGCCCGCGCCCGCGCCGCGAAAGGTTTATTAATGCACTTAACCGCACGAGAACAGGAACGCCTGATGATTTATGTCGCCGCCGAAGTGGCGCGCAAGCGGCGCGCGCGCGGGCTGAAGCTGAATTATCCGGAAGCGGTGGCCATCATCACGGCGGAGATTCTGGAATGGGCGCGCGACGGGAAGCGCGTCGCCGAAATCATGACGCTGGGCGCGCAGGTGCTCTCGAAAGACGATGTGATGGACGGTATCGCGGAGATGATTCACGAAGTGCAGGTGGAGGCGACGTTTCCGGACGGGACCAAACTCGTCACGGTCCACGACCCAATTCAATGAGACCTGGAGAATATCTTTTAGAAGACCATGCGATTGCGGCCAACGCCGGACGGCGCACGACGAAGGTCAGCGTCAGGCAGACGGGCGACAGGCCGGTGCAGGTGGGCAGCCACTATCATTTTTACGAAGTGAACGACGCGCTGGAGTTCGATCGCAACGCGGCGCGAGGGATGCGGCTGAACATTCCCGCCGGAACCAGTGTCCGGTTTGAGCCGGGCGAGGAGAAAGAGGTCGAACTGGTGGAGTTCGGCGGCGCGCGAATGATTCTCGGCCATAGGAACATGAAATGAACATCGAACGCCGCACCTACGCCGATTTATACGGGCCCACCAAGGGCGACCGCTTGCGCCTGGCCGACACGGAGCTGGTGATCGAAGTCGAGAAGGATTTCGCGGTTTACGGCGATGAGATCACGTTCGGCGGCGGAAAAGTCATTCGAGACGGCATGGGACAAAGCTCGCGCGCGACGCGCAGCGACGGCGTGCTGGACCTGGTGATCACCAACGCGTTGATCGTCGACCACTGGGGCATCGTGAAAGGCGACATCGGGATTCGCGACGGGCGGATCGTCAAGGTCGGCAAGGCGGGCAATCCGGATACGATGGACGGGGTCGATCCGGAACTGGTGGTGGGAGCGTCGACGGAGGTGATCGCGGGCGAGAATCTGATCGTCACGGCGGGAGGGATCGACAGCCACATCCACTTCATTTCGCCGCAGCAGGTTTATGAGGCGCTGTCGAACGGGATCACGACGATGATCGGCGGAGGTACCGGTCCGGCGACGGGAACCAACGCGACCACTTGCACGCCCGGCGCGTGGAACATCGCAAGGATGCTGGAAGCGGCGGACGCGTGGCCGATGAACTTCGGATTCTTGGGAAAGGGAAATGCGTCGACTCAGGCGCCGCTGGTGGAACAGATTCGCGGTGGCGCGTGCGGGCTGAAGCTGCATGAAGACTGGGGGACGACTCCGGCGGCGATCGACGCGTGCCTGAGAGCGTCCGACGATTTCGACGTGCAGACGGCGATTCACACCGACACAATCAACGAAGCGGGGTTCGTCGAGGACACGATCAGAGCCATTGCCGGGCGCGCGATTCACACCTATCACACGGAAGGCGCGGGCGGAGGGCACGCGCCGGACATCATCAAAATCGCGTCGATGCCAAATGTGCTGCCGTCGTCGACCAACCCGACGAGGCCGTTCACGGTGAACACCATCGCCGAGCACCTGGACATGCTGATGGTCTGTCATCATCTGAATCCGCTGGTGCCGGAGGATGTCGCGTTCGCGGAGAGCCGCATTCGTCCGGAGACCATCGCGGCCGAGGATATTTTGCACGATTTGGGAGTGTTCAGCATGATTTCGAGCGATTCGCAGGCCATGGGACGGATCGGCGAAGTGGTCACGCGGACCTGGCAGACGGCGCACAAAATGAAAGTGCAGAGGGGGGCGCTGGCAGGCGATAATTCGCGGAACGACAATACGCGGGTGAAGCGGTACGTCGCGAAGTATACGATCAACCCGGCGATCACGCACGGGATCGCGCATGAAGTGGGGTCGATTGAACCGGGGAAGCTGGCGGATGTGGTGTTGTGGAAGCCGTCGATGTTCGGCGTAAAGCCGGAGATGATCGTCAAGGGAGGTTTCATCGCGTGGAGTGTGATGGGCGATGCCAACGCATCGATTCCGACGCCGCAGCCGGTGATTTATCGTCCGATGTTCGGGTCATTTGGAGGTGCTACCGCGCAAACAGCCGTGACGTTCGTGTCCCATGCGGCTCTGGCGGCGGGGATTGAGGATCGGTTTCAAAAACGCGCGGTGGCGGTGAAGAATTGCCGGTCGATCGGGAAGAAGGATATGATTCATAACTCGGCGACGCCGGCGATTCAGGTGGATCCGGAGACGTATGAAGTGAGGGCGGACGGGGAGTTGTTGACTTGTGAGCCGGCGGAGTCGCTGCCGATGGCGCAGAGGTATTTTTTATTTTAGTCGCGGAGGCGTAGAGACGAATCTCGACGCGGCACGCACGAGTGTTGCTTGCCTAGCGACTTGGTAGCGATAGAAATGAAAACGAGCCGGTGGCGTGGGGCGGGCTACCAGCCCGCAGCCGCCTACCAGGCGGGTCTTGTTGGCGAACGACGTGGCAGAAGCCGCCCGGTGGGCGGCTGCGGGCCGATGGCCCGGCCCACTGGATCTGCGGTGTTTTCGAGGGTGCGTGCGCCACCTGGCGCTCATAGGAGATTATGCGAGCTTATCGAATCGGCGTGGCGGGACCGGTGGGCAGCGGCAAGACGGCGCTGGTGGATTGTCTGAGCAAGCGGCTGTGGCCCGCTAAAAATCTAGCCGTCGTCACCAATGACATTTACACGAAAGAAGATGCGGAATTTTTGATTCGCCAGGGGACGCTGCCGGCGGACCGGGTGCGGGGCGTCGAAACCGGGGGATGTCCGCATGCGGCGATTCGCGAGGATGCGTCGATGAACATCGAGGCCATTGAGGAATTGGAAGCGGCTCACGCGGGACTGGAGCTGGTGTTTGTCGAGAGCGGCGGCGATAACCTGGCGGCGGCGTTTAGTCCGGAACTGGTGGACGCGTCGATTTACGTGATCGATGTGGCGGGGGGCGACAAAATTCCTCGCAAAGGCGGGCCGGGGATCAAGCGCAGCGGACTGCTGGTGATCAACAAAATCGACCTTGCGCCGCACGTGGGAGCGTCGCTGGAGGTGATGGATCGCGATGCGCGCAGGCAGCGCGGGGAACTGCCGTTCGTGTTCACGAATTTGAAGTCGGGAGAAGGATTGGGCGCGGTGATGGAGTGGCTGGAAGCGCAGGTTGCGGCAGGGCTGACGGCGTCGGGGAGGCCGGAGCACGGCCATTAGCTGCGGCAGGCATCGATACGAGTCTCGACGGGGCCCGCACGCACGAGTGCGTGCGCCACGATGGCAGGCGGCTCTGGATTCAGAGTCGATTAAGGCACAATCCAGACTTGCGTGGTGACCTGCGGCGTGTAAGAGCCGACCTGATAGCTGCTGATCAGGGTCAAGGACAACAGATTAGTGGCGGCACTTGCCAGGGTCACGTTTACTGCCCAGATTCCGGCCACTAATGTGGGTGCGGGACCGGCGTACGTGACCTTTCCGCCGACGGCGGTTACTGCGTACACCGGTGCGGGCAACGGGGTTTTATAGAGAGACCCGTCGGGTACGGGAGGAGTGGTCGGGCCGAAACCGGTGACATAAAGTGTCAGGGTCTGGCCGGCGTGGGCGGGATTCGACTGCGAGTTCAGGGTGCCGTTCTGATTGGCGACGCTGAGCACGCCCGGTGTGAACGTGACCTCTTTCACCCCTACCGTGATTGCGGGCGTGGCGACGCCGTTCTGGATAATCTGCACGGTGGCGGCGGAATGTCCGCTGACCTCAAAGGGCGTCATGCAGACGATGGCCGATGCCTGCACGCTGATCAATGGAGAGGGGACGCCGTTGATCAGGACTTGTATACCGCCGAGGACGGTGGCCACGCGTCCGCTGGAATCGAGCTGCGCGACCAGCGTGCCGGCGGGGCCGAGTCCGCGGCCGGAGATGCGGATCATTTCACCGGGGGCTATGCCGAGCAGCTGCGTCTGAAAGACCGCGGGCGGGTTCAGCACGCCGGTGATGGAGTCGACGACCGAGGATTGAGCGGACAGCTCGATCTTCTCGACAATCGCGTAGCTGGACGCAGGGCCGTCCTGGATGTCGACTTTCGGCGGGTTGGCGAGCGACGCGCCGCCCAGGTAGAGAGTCTGCTGCGGGCCGAGAGCGAAGTGTACCGGCGCATAGGAGGAGCGCAGCAGCGTGCCGCCGTCGGCGCTGTACTCCGCAATGAATCCCTGATCCGAGGTCTGGACTTCGAAGGGCGCGACCGTAGGCAAGCCTCCGGAGTTGGTCGCGCCGCCGACCCAGACGTTGCCGTTCGCCTCGACCGCGACCTGCAGGGGCGTTGTGCCGTAATTGCAGCCTCCGCCAACTTCGGCCAGCCAAACAGGTGAAGGCGAGGACAGGCTGACCTTCATGAGGTAGCCGATCTGCGCGCCGGCGGTGGGGCAGGCGGATCCGGGGTACAGAGAGGCAGGAGTGAAGGGAACAGGATTGGTGGCGGATCCGGCGAGGTAGACGTTGCCGGAGTTATCGACGGCCAAGCCGAGGGCGGAATTGGCGGCATAGCTGAGGTAGGTGACTTGGTCGGCCAGCGGCGAAAGGACGGCGAGAAATCCAACGTCGGCGGAATTTCTCGGAACGGCGGTTTCGATCGCGGTGGGCGTGGTGCCGAGGGTTGCGGAGAAAGTGAGGCCTGCCAGATAAATCGCGCCCGAAGAGTCTACGGCCATCGCCTCGACCAGTCCGCAGGTTTGGGGCACCGCATTCGAGAAAATCTGGTTGCCCTGGGAGTCGAACTTCATGACGACGGGGGCATAGGTTGTCCCGCATCCGCCTCCGACGCCGTTGACGGGCGACGCGGCGAGCTACACGTCGCCGGAGGAATCCATAACCATCGCGCTTGCCGCGAGACCGCTCAAGGGCAAGGTGAAGACCAGATCGCCGCCGGGGCTGAATTTGGTGAGCGCGAGGCCGGCTACGTACGTATCGCCTACCGCGTCGCTGGCGACGACGGTTTCCTGATTGTCAAGGAACGTGGAAAAGATCACGCGGGTGCCGTCGGCGCTCCACTTGGTGAGAAAGTTCTGTGTGCCGACGTAGGTGCCGAGGAAAAACGCGTTCTGACCGGCCAAGGCGGTGTAGACGTAGGGCGTGGAACTCAGCCGGTCCCAGGAGGCGCCGCCATCGTAGCTGACGATCGGATGGGCACCGCCGGGGCTGTTGGCGCTGGTGCCGCTGAGGATGATGTTCCGGCCGGAGGGGCTCACGGATATCGTCGTCGGCTGGTCGGAGGGATCGGAGAGGACGATGGAAAATGTCGCGCCGCCGTCGGTGCTGCGGTAGAGGTTGCCGTTCGCCTCCAGGGCCCAGACGGAATTTTCATCGCGCGGGTCGACGGCGATGGCGTCGATGAAAAAGAGCGCGGGGTTGGTGTTCAGGTAGGGCGCGAACATAGCGCCGGGCGTGGTCCAGGTGTCGCCTCCGTTGGCGCTGCGGTAAAGGAATCCGTCGGAGGCGACGGTGTAGACGACGTTCGGGTCGGAGGGTGCGAGGGCGAAGGCGTAGACGTTGTAGTTATGCGGGCCGATGACGGTCCAGGTGTTGCCCCCATCGCGGCTACGGTAAAAACCGTTGTCGGTGGCGTAGATGGTTGCGGCGAGTTGCGAGGGGCAGCGCAGTGTGGGCGGGAAGCCGAACGGAAGAAACTGGAGGCTGGTGACTGGCGCCCAGTTCTGTCCGCCATCGGTGCTCTTGAACGCGCCAACAAGGGGATTGATGGTGTTGTTGGCGATGGGGTGTAAACGGTGTTGGGGTCGGCTCCGTCGACGGCTAGCGTGTTGGCGCCGGCGATGCCGGGGAGCTGCTGGGTCCAGGTTGCGCCTCCGTCGGCGCTGCGAAAGAGGCCGCTATTGGAGGCGGCGTAGACGACGGAGCCGTCGATGGTGGAGGCCATGGCGAGGACGTCGACGGCGGGGCCGAGGTTGGGATGGGTCCAGGCGTTTGGAGAAATCGCGAGGAGCGGCGGATTGGGCACCGTCGGCAGATAGGCGTGGGTGACCGGGAAATCGGGAGAACTAGTGGTGCCCAGGACGGCGACGTTGCCGTTGGGGTCGACTGCGAGGGCGGTGGCTGCATCGGTGCCGCTTTTTCCGCCGAAGATGTTCGAGAAGGCTGTCGTTGCGGCTGGATAAGATTGACCGAGCAGCGGCGCGATTGAAAATAAAACGCCGGCCCAAGAGGCCTTCATAGTAGATATCGTAACGCGCTGGCATCGAGATGAGTCTCGACGCGGCACGCACGAGTGCGTGCGCCACATTACAACTGGGCTAAGATTACGTAGCGATGCATCGTAAGGGCATATTGTTCCTGTTTGCCGCCGCGGCGATCGCGCAGGACGTGGTGTATACGCAGCACTGCGCGGCGTGCCATGGGGAGAAAGGACAAGGCAGTGCGCAGGGGCCGAAGCTGGCCGGTAGCCGGTCGGTGCGGAGCCGGTCGGCGGCGCAGTTGCGGAGTTTTATTTATCAAGGCGCGCCTTCGTCGGGGATGCCTTCATTTCATTTGCCCGACGCGGAACTGGATACGCTCGCCGCGTTCGTGCATTCGTTGAATTCGCCGGCGGCGGAGAATCCGGCGCAGGGAAACACGGCGGCGGGGCAGGAGTTTTTTTTTGGCAGGGGACAGTGCGGCGAGTGTCATATGGTGCGCGGCAGAGGGAAGGCCGTCGGGCCGGATCTTTCGAATGTCGCGCGGGAGATGACGCTCAACGAAATTCGAGAGGTGCTGCGGGATCCGAATTCCCGCATCACGCCGGGGTACCGGTTGGTGAGCGTCGCGTTGAAGGACGGACGCACATTGCGCGGGTTCGCGCGCGGGCGGACGAATTTCGATTTGCAGTTGCAGGGGCTGGACGGGCAGTTTTATTTTCTGGGCGAGGGACAGATTGTTTCGGTGCGGGACGAGCCTTCGCCGATGAAGCCGATCGCGGCAAATCAGGATTTACTGGCGTATCTGAGCAGGCTGACGGGCACGCCGGCGGGGGGGAGCGCGGCGGCGGATAGCGGCGGGATTACGTTCGACCGGATCAAGAATCCGCAGCCCGGGGACTGGCTGACTTACAACGGAACTCTGGATGGGAATCGATACAGCGGGCTGAAGCAGATCGATACTGCGAACGTCGGACGACTGAATTTGAAATGGGTTTTCCCTATCGACCATTTCGGCCTCGAAGCGACGCCGATTGTCGCCGACGGCGTGATGTATGTGACCGGTCCGAACCAGGCGATTGCGCTGGACGCATCGACGGGCAGGCAGATCTGGAAGTACTCGCGGCCGAGGACTCCCGGGCTGCTGGGCGATGCGGCGCTGGGGACCAATCGGGGGGTGGCGATTCTGGGGAATAACGTTTTTATGTCGACCGACGATGCGCACCTGGTAGCGCTGAATCGGGTGACGGGCGCGCTGGTGTGGGAAGTGTACATGCCGGATGAGCCGATGCATTACGGGTCGACGGTGGCTCCTTTGCCGGTGGGAGATGCGATTATCGCAGGCGTTTCCGGAGGCGACCGCGGGATGCGCGGATTTATCTCGAGCTACCAGGCATCGACTGGAGAAAGGCTGTGGCGCAAGTGGACGATTCCGCTGAAAGGCGATGTGGGAGCGGAGACGTGGAAGGGTGCCGAGCCGCTGTTGGGCGGCGGGGCGACGTGGCTGACGGGGGCTTACGACGCGGAGAGCGACACGCTTTATTGGCCGACCGGGAATCCGTATCCGGACACTATGGATCGCGACCGGCAGGGCGACAATCTTTTTTCGAACTGCATTCTGGCGTTGAATCCGCACACGGGCGAGATGAAGTGGCATTACCAGTTCACGCCGCATGATGTGCACGATTGGGACGCGACGGAGCCTCCGGTTCTGGTCGACACGGAGTATCGCGGGAAGCCGCGAAAACTGCTGCTGCATGCGGATCGCAATGGATTTTTTTATGTGCTCGATCGGATTACGGGTGAGCTGCTGTTGGCGAAAGCGTTCGCGAAACGGATGACCTGGACGCGAGGGATTGGCGCGGACGGGCGACCTTTGCCGCCGCCGGACGCGAATCCGGCGCTCGATTGTCCGGTGGATGCGGCGAACTGGGATTCGGTGGCTTTCAGTCCGGTAACGCGGCTGTTTTTTGTAGTGACGCTCGAAATGTGCCGCATGGGGAAAGTCTGGAAAGGCGCGGAGCCGAGACTGGAACCGCCGCAGAGATTTCTGCGCGCCATCGATATCGGCACCGGCAACGTCGCCTGGGAAATCCCGATGACCGGAGTCGCGATCCAAAAAATGTGGCCCGGCGTGATGGCGACCGCCGGAGGGCTGGTGTTCTACTCGGATCCGAACGGCACCTTCGCCGCCGCGGACGAGCGGACGGGAAAAACGCTGTGGCATTTCCCGACCAACGTGCCGATGAAGGCTTCGCCCATGACATTTACGATCGACGGGAAACAGTTTATGGCGACGGTGGCCGGCCCGAATATTCTGTGTTTCGGGCTGTGACTGATATCATGACGTCATTGATGCGTCGAATTGTTTTTGCCGTCGTGGCGCTCGCGGGGGGCGCATGGTTTTTCGAAAGTCTGTTAACGGTCTCCGCTTCTTCTAAAGGGCCGGCATTCGTCGAATTCGAGAGCGGACATGTGCGTCCGATCGCGATGTCGGCGGACGGGACGATGCTGTTCGCGGTGAATACGCCCAATGGGACGCTGGAAATTTTCGATCTCACAACGGGCAAGCTGAATTTAACGTACCGTGTTCCGGTGGGGCTGGAGCCGGTCGCGGTGGCGGCGCGGAACAGCACCGAAGTCTGGGTCACCAATCAGCTGTCCGATAGCGTGAGTGTGGTGAGCCTGACGGGCACTCCTCATGTGATCCGCACCCTGGTGGTGGGAGATGAGCCGCGCGATATTGTGTTCGCGGGCACGCCGGCGCGGGTGTTTGTGACCACGGCGCATCGGGGCCAGCAGCGGACCGATCCATCGATTGCGAACGTTCCCGGCGCGGGCGATCCGCAGATGACGACGGCTGGGATTCCTCGCGCCGATGTCTGGGTCTTCGATCCGGCGAATCCGGGAAGCACTGCCGGCGGAACACCGCTGAGTATCCTGAGTTTTTTCACCGATACACCGCGGGCGTTAGCGGTTGGTCCCGATGGTCATACGGTGTACGTGGCCGGGTTCAAGACCGGGAACCAGACGACGACCATCAACCAGGCGCGGATTTGCGCCGGGTTTCAGGCGAATAAACCCTGCACGCTTCCCGATGGTTCAACCAGTCCGGGCGGCAATCCGGAGCCGGCCACGGATGCTTCGGGAGAGCCCGCGCCGGAGGTTGGGCTGATTGCGAAATTTATTAACGGCCATTGGGTGGATGAGCTGAATCGCGTTTGGGACAGCTCTGTGCGCTTCACCCTGCCCGATACCGACGTGTTTTCGTTCGACGCGAATACGTTGAAGCAAACGGCGTCCTTCGCGCACGTCGGCACGACTTTGTTCAATATGGCGGCGAATCCGGTGAACGGACACCTCTACGTTTCGAACACCGACGCAGTGAACAACGTGCGGTTTGAGGGGCCGGGAACGTTCGCCGGCCATACCGTGCAAGGGCATCTGGCGGAAGCGCGCATCACGGTCATTTCGGGGACGACGGTGACGCCGCATCATTTGAACAAGCACATCGATTACACGAAACTTGCCGGATCGCCGGGGTTCGATCCGACGGCGAAAACGCACAGCCTGTCGATGCCGCTGAACATGGCGGTTACCAGCGACGGCGCGACGCTGTACGTTGCCGCATTCGGGTCCAGCAGGATCGGCGTTTTTAAAACCAGCGCGCTGGAGGCGGACACGTTCAATCCGGTCACCGATAGCGCGAATTATATTCCCGTCAGCGGTGGAGGCCCCAGCGGAATCGTACTTGACGAAGCTCGCGGAGTGCTCTATGTGGCGACCCGGTTCGATGACGCGGTGAAGATGATCGACCTTCATTCGAACCGCGAGGTTTCCAGATTCGAAATGCCCAATCCGGAGCCCGCGTCCATTGTCCGCGGCCGGCCGATGCTATATGACGCGACGCAATTTTCGGGCAACGGCGAGGCGGCCTGCGCCAGTTGCCACATTTTCGGCGACATGGACGACCTGGCCTGGGACCTGGGCAATCCAGACAGCGCGGTGACGAAGAGTACGATTCCGATTAACTTCGGAAACCTGATCGGCATTCTTGTCAGCCTCGGTGCTTCGACCGGGGTTTCGACGCCGATTAACGGCAGCAACAATCTGGCCGACTTCCATCCGATGAAAGGGCCGTTCACGACGCAGACGCTGCGCGGCCTCCAGTATTCCGGCGCCATGCACTGGCGCGGCGACCGTTCCACGGGTATCTATGGCACCGATCCGTTCAGCTCCAACCTGTCGTTTCTCAATTTCGGCGGCGCATTTCAGACGTTGATCGGCAGCCTCGACCAGCCGTCGCAGGCCGAGATGCAGATGTTCGCCGGCTTCCAGCTGCAAGTGCTTCCGCCGCCGAATCCGGTTCGCAATCTGGACAATTCGCTGACCACGTCGCAGACGTCGGGACAGGCGTTCTTTAACGGGCCTCGTCCATCGGACGGGATCAACAATGCGCTGCTGAACGCGGTCGCCGGGCAATCGTCGTTCACTTGCAACGGATGCCACACGCTGGATGCGTCGCAGGGGTTCTTCGGCACGGGCGGCAACCAGAGCTTTGAAGGACTCACGCAGATTGTGAAGATTCCGCACTTGCGAAACGCCTACGCCAAGATCGGGATGTTCGGCAATCCGTCGGTGAGCTTCTTCCAGCAGGCGGACACGGGATCGTTGGGCGACCAGATTCGGGGCTTTGGCTTCACTGGCGATGGCTCGACGGATACCTTGTTTCGTTTTCTGACCGCGGCGGTTTTCGCACCGACCGCTAACTCGGGCTTCCCGCAAACGAATCCGGATGCGACGCGTAAGGATGTGGAGCAGTATCTGTTGGCCTTCGATAGCGATCTCGCGCCGATCGTCGGGCAGCAGGTGACCTTGACGTCCTCGAACGCCGCGGCGGCCGGGGTGCGGATCAATCTGCTGATCAATCGAGCGTCCACCATGTTCGTTTCGAAGTCGCTGGGCGGGTCGGTGAACGAGTGCGACCTGGTGGTGCAGGTGGTGCAGAACGGCCGGATTATGGGGTTCCTGTACGATCCGGTGGGGAACGATTTTGTTCCCGACGACGGGTCCACTCCGTTATCGGATGCGGCGATACGGGCTTTTGCCGCTACGCCGGGGAAGGAAGTGACGTATACGGCGGCGACACCGGGATCGGGTTCGCGAATTGCGTTTGCACGATGGGTGCCAACGGGGCCGGTGGAGCGGAGACGGTAGCAGGCATCGACACTCTCGAAAACACGCCGCTTTGTTCGCCATCGGCGGTGTTTTCATCGCTATCGGTGCGCCGCGGCGCATCCAAGACACGAGTGTTGCCTTGCCCAGCGACTTGGCCTCGATAGAAATGAAAACGGGCTCGGTGGCGTGGGGCCGATGGCCCGCCCCACTGGATCTGCGGTGTTTTCGAGGGTGGGTGCGGCACATTTAACGCGAGTCCGAATCGCCGTCGGTTTCGGGCTTTTTCGCGTCCTTCTTTAAGTGGTCATCGTACCAGCGAAGGATGCGCTCGTGAAAATCTTTCACTTCTTCCACTGTTGTGGTAGGCATGCCGTGGCCGCCGTTGACGTAACTTGCCCAGGCGACCTCTTTACCCAGCCGGCGCAGGGCGAAATACATTTCCATGGCCTGACGGGGAGGAACGTTGGGATCGGCTTCGCCGGTGGTGAGCAGCAACGGCGTTTTGATGCGGTCCGCATACATGATCGCGGACTGCTGGATGTACTTCTGCGGCTGCTGCCACAGCGTCGCGCCCAGCCTGTCCTGGCTATGCTCCGGCGCGTGGATGTTGCGGACGCCGAGGCGCGGACTGTCGGTATAAAAGCTGATCATGTCGACCTTGCCCGAAATGTTGATCGCAGCCTTAAACCGGTTGGTCTGCGTGATCAATAGATTGGTGGCGTAGCCGCCGTAGCTGGTGCCCTGCACGCCCAGTTTGTCGGGATCGGCCACGCCCATTTCGATCAATTTGTTGGCTGCCGCCGTGACGCCCTTCTCCCAGGCCTCGCCCGGGAACCCGATTTCCAGGTCCACCGAGGGCTGCATCACCGCGTAGCCGTTGGCGGTGAGAACGCTGACCGTGCCGTTGAACGTGTCGTCGAAAAATTGCTCGTACAGGTTAAAAATGGTGGGATACTTCTTGCCTTTTTCGTAATTCGACGGGTAATAGAGAACGCCGAACAGCTTCTTGCCGTCGGCATCGAGATAGGGCACCAGTTCGGTCTTGGCCAGATTTTTTTCCGCCAGCTGCGGGTTCAGTTCGGTCAGCTTGCGCTCGCCATGGAATGACGCGTCGGCCGAAAATACCTGCGGCGGACGGTTTCCTTCCGACGCCAGATACACCCACCGGTTACCGTCATGCGACAGGTGAAACGTCGAATAAATGCGGCCGTCCTTGAGCAAATCGGTCATCTTTTTCGAGGCGACGCTATAGAGCGAGACGCCTCGCTCCCATTTCGTGCGCGAGGAATAGCTCAAGTAGACCGCGTCTCCCGAGGGGCTCCACTCCAGCACCTGATAATGAGGCCCGAGCTTGTCTTCCTCCGGCATTTTGACGAACAGTTCCTTCTTGCCGGTGGCCGTATCGATCATCCATAAGCCTTCTTTCGAAGACGCCACCAGGCGGTCGCCCTTCACGCTGAGCCGCAGCGGCGTGTAGGATTCTTTTTTCTCCTTCTTGTCATCGTTCGTGGGCGCGTCCTCTTTCTTCTTGCCGGCGATGAGTTTCGGCTCTTTGTCATTAATGGAGGAAAAATAAATCGCTCCGTCCTTGGAATAGGCGTACGAATGCAGGTCGCGCGACCAGACCAGGGTCATGCCTTTGGTCGACGGAACCAGGGTCCGCGCTTTGGCCCCGGCAGCGGTGTTCACCAGATCGATGCGAGCCTCGCCCGCGCCCAGCGTTTCATATTCGGTTTTCTTGGCGATGTCCTGGTTCAGAATCAGGTACGACCCGTCTTCCGCCGCGTGAACGGCGGAGATGAGCGAGGTCGGCGCGATTTCCGTGACCTTGGCGCTGGCCATGTCGTAGGCGCCGATCGATTCCTCGAGCGACAATCGACGCACATCGATCCAGGCGAGAAAGGGCTCCGTGCTGGAGTGAAAAATCACCGGGCCCACAGTCTCGGCCAGAAAGCGCTCGCGGGCGCGCTCCTTCCAGTCAGCGGCGCGCAGTGGCAGAATCAGCCTGGCGCCGTCGCGCGTCCATTGCAGGTCTCCGGAATCGTCGATCGCTTTGCCGTCGGGCGCCGTTACCGTGATGAAGTTGCCCGTGGCCCGGTCCCAGATCCGCAAGGCGAACGACTCGCTTCGTAGGGCCAGCATTGCCAGGTGCTTGCCATCGGGCGAAAATTTCAGCCCCTTTACCTGCGTGCGATAAGGGAAAAGATTGGTGGTTGCGCCGGTCTGCGTGTCGACCACGAGAACGTCCATTTTGTGCGGCGCGATATAGGTTGGGTCGCCATATCGGTGATTGTCGATGCCGATGCGATCCTCCAGGCTCGACACGATGAGCGCGGCCCAGCGCCCGTCGGCCGAGACGTCGGCGATGGTCGCGTTGGCGACGTGCAGCATATCGTCCACCGTAAACACACCCGCCGCCGCCGGTAAGGCCAAGAGGAGAAGAGCTGGAAACCGCATGAACACGACTTTATCAATATCGACGGCGGGCTGTTCAGGCTGTAGGGGTGGCGCAAGCTTCAGCTCGTGCCACTGTCTTACCGGCGTATCACCTGAGGCGACGCCCGTATCGCCCTTTCGAACGCCCATCCGCGGATGTGATTGATTTGTTCCTTCATGGTGCGGGATAACGGGACCATCTTGGCTGCGATCAGGATCAGGTCTTCGTGCGTCACCGTACGCTCGGCGAGGCGGGCTTTCGTCACGGCGGAGATTACGCACTGTTCTATTTCGGCGCCGGTCCATCCGATGGTGAATTTGGTGAGTTGTGGGAGGTCGAATCCGGTGATATCGACGCCGCGGCGTTGCAGGTGGATTTTGAAGATTTCGATCTGCTCGTCTTCAAGCGGGATGTCGACGAAAAATACTTCGTCGAAGCGGCCTTTGCGGATCATTTCGGCGGGCAGCAGGTCGATGCGGTTGGCGGTCGCGGCGACGAACAGTCCGCGGGCCTTTTCCTGCATCCAGGTGAGGAAGAAGGCGAAGATGCGGCCTTGTTCGCCTCCGGATTCGGTGGAGGTGATGCCCATCTCGATTTCGTCGAACCACAGGACGGCGGGCGCCATGTCCTCCATCATGCGGCATGCTTCGACGAACGCGCCTTCGGGCTTGCCGTGGCGGCCGGAGAAAATTTCGATCATGTCGACGCGGTAAAGAGGCAGGTTGAAATAGGACGCGGTCGCCTTCACGGTGAGGCTTTTTCCGCAGCCGGGAATGCCCATGATGAGAATCCCTTTGGGGACGATTTCTTCGCTCAAGCTGTCGCGCATCTCGAAAAGTTTGCGGCGCTCCAGGAGCCAGGTTTTGAGGCCTTCCAGACCGCCGACCTCGCCCAGTTCCGTCGCGGTGGAGATAAATTCGATCACTCCGCTGCGGTTGATGAGCAGCTTTTTTTCTTCGAGTAGGGCGGGGAGGGTTTCAGGGCCCAGTTGCGGGCTGACGGCGAGGGCGCGGCGAAGGGCGTATTTCGCTTCGTCGAGCGTGAGGCCTTGGAGGGCTCGGGCGACGGAATATAAGGTTTTCTCGTCGGCGCCGGTGTTTTCTTCGTTCAAGAATGCGACCAGTTCGATCAAATCGGGCGGGCGCAGTTCGAGGAACATCATGCTACGTTCCAGTTCGTCGGGGATGAATCGGACAGGGGAGCTGATGACGACGAATTTTCCGCGGTCGAGGGAGTGTTCATAGACGTCGCGCAGGCGGCGTCGGATTTCGGCCGATTCGCGGAGGGCTTCGTGAAAATCCTTGAGGTGAAAGATGCCGCCGGATTCTTGATTGATGATGTAGTCGAGGGCGGCCCGAGGGGTTTCGGAGCCTCTTGTGCTTTCGGTCTGGCTCCAGGTCCAGACGGGGGCGCCGATCTTTTCACCGACTTCGCGGAGGACGCGGGCGACGCGTTGTTCTTCGGAGGATCGGACGTAGGTGAGGGGTCGGCCGGAGGCGAAGACGTCGCGGATTGTCCGGGAGGCTCGGCTCTCGATTTTGTTTTCTGCCATCGAGTTTATTATCAATCGGCGCGGATCTTGCCGTGCGGACTTGCGAAGCTCTTAGTTCATCTGGTGATCGTACAGTCTAGCCACATGTTGCTGACGAACAGTTGCAATTGCCGGACTGCGAGGTCGCTCGAGAGAGGATCTCGCTTCCGCGCGTCGATTTCGTTGACCAATCTCCGTTGTTGGGCCGTGTATCCCTCCGGCGGGTGCCGGAAGCCGAGCCTGAGTCGCAGCCTGTTGTTCACTCCATCTCCGAGGACTTCCGCTAATCTTCCACTCCGCCAGGAAGTGACAGCCCCCCACGACCCTTCCCGAGTCATCTCAAACGCCCGCCCATTCAGTGCCTCCAGTCGCTCCAGGCTGGTTCCAAGAATTATGTCGTCTTTGGTGTGCCACCTACAAGGACTGTCCTCGGGCCGGTAGCAGATCCTCACGTCATTTACCGTCCGACTGTCTCGCCAAAAGATAGCGAGCGCCGCGCCGGGCGTCTCGGAAAACACGACGGTCCCCGGCTCCGGTCCATCACCACGGTCCACCAGCTGGTCGTGGACTTTGTCCTTGCCAAGAAGCCGGTCCAGACCGGCTCGGGTTACGGATGTTGGGATCGGCCCAATCCGTTCGCCGGGAACGATGAGCCAATCGTTTTGCTGGGCTTGGAGGACGACGGCCCAGAGGACGACGAGAACGAACCTCATAGCTCAAGATACAGCGTTTTGCCGTGCGTTGACGATTCGTCGAGGTTCGATCTTCGACTTCTGAAATTCACCAGCAGTCAGACGCCACTGCCAAAGGCGACGCGGATCGGGCAGGATCAGATAAACAGCCCCGCCTTCACGGAAAACATTTGTCCAAGCTTGCGAGCCTGCTCCGCACTGATCCGCCTCTTGCCGTTCAACGCCTCATTCACGTGGCTGCGTTGGCCGAAAACCGGCAACAAATCGGACGGCTGCCTCGCGGAGTGTTCCATCAGAAATCGAAGGCGCTCGCCCGGCGTCCCATCGTCGGGAGGCATGCTGTGACGGCGGTCGTAATCTTCAATGAGGACGCCGAGCAGATCCATGAGCTTCTCCTCTGCCCGGCTTCGGCGAGCCTTTTTGAGCAATTCTCCAAAACGAGCGTGAATTGCATGATACTGGGCATCGGTCCCGATCCGCGCGGGAAGCGTGTCCACGAGTAGTTGTTCATAAGGGGCGACTGGCATTAGAGATTCTCCCGGCTATATTCCTGGTGTGTAAGCACGCGTTCGATCAGTACGATCTGCTTCTCAAAACTCACCGTGGCGAGCAGGCGGTACTTATTGCCGCCGATATCGAAAATGATCTTTCCGCCGGCGCTGTAATCGGCAGCGGCGAAACTCTGCCTCAGCGCTGGAAAATGCGGCCAACCAGCGGCGCGCGCGATTTCGAGAAATCGCTGCAAGGGTCTACGGGAAGCGGGATGTTTCTGCGCGAATCGGGCGACGAGCGCTTCGCCTAAAACCCTCATGCTTCATGTTCCCATAAGTGGGAACGTATGTCGAGTTTATTCGCTGCGCAGGGTGTCGGCGGGGTTCAATCTTGCGATTCTCGATGCTGGGATCAGGCTGGCCAGGGCTGTCGCCAGCAGCAGGCCGGCGCCTACGGCGATTAGGGTTATTGGATCGCCGGGCTGCACTCCCCAGAGGAAGCTTTTTAGGAATCTCTCCAGCCCGAGTGCCGCGACTGAGCCTGCGGCTACTCCGCAGAGGACCCAGATCAGGCCGGGGCGCAGCGCCACTTGTATGGCCCGGCTTACGCCGGAGCCCAGGGCCATGCGGATGCCGAGTTCCCTGGTCCGCTCCGTCACCAGGTTCGAGATGAGGCCGTAGATTCCCATTGCCGA
>Ga0182030_10000054_pt1 | contig 156302 bp, 127 predicted proteins | sample 812S3MmetaG_FD_121299 | JGI IMG/M metagenome (GOLD analysis project Ga0182030, IMG submission 121299) | Permafrost microbial communities from Stordalen Mire, Sweden - 812S3M metaG (Illumina Assembly) | ecosystem: Environmental > Terrestrial > Soil > Wetlands > Permafrost | place: Sweden...
CTGCGCCCAAGGCAGGTGCGCTACCAGGCTGCGCTACGCCCCGACTATGCCTTGTAATTTTAACATCCTTCCGTCGAAAAACCGATGATGACAAAAGATTCATTGGATCCCTATCAAAAGATTGGACATTGCTTCGTTACCTTTCTCCTCCCCGATCCATCTAATGGTGTGGATGGAGAAAGAAGGCGAAAGATGAAACGCTCTACTCTGGCAGCCGCGTTGGTTCTTATGGTTCCGGCCGGCATGACGGTAGCGCTCGCGCAGGTTCCGGCCGATCAGCAACAGGCCGCGCCTCGCACTGCACTTACGGCTCAGCAATTGGACAATCTCGTCGCGCCTCTCGCCCTTTATCCTGACCCGTTGTTGAGCCAGGTATTGGTCGCGGCCACGTATCCTTTGGAAGTGGTGGAGGCAAATCAGTGGTTGCAGCAGAATCGCAGCCTCACCGGTACGGCGCTGACGGACGCCGCCAAACAACAGAATTGGGATGCCAGCGTGCAAGCGCTGGTGGCTTTTCCCGATGTTCTCGCCCGCCTGAATCAGGACGTGCGTTGGACCACGGACCTGGGCAACGCGTTCCTCGGTCAGCAAAAGGATGTTATGGCGGCCGTGCAGCGGCTGCGGGTGCGGGCTCAGGCCAATGGTAAGTTGAAGAGCACGCCGCAGGAAACGGTGAGCACTCAGACCCAGGACGGCCAGAGCGCGATCACCATTCAGCCGGCCGATCCGCAGGTGATTTATGTGCCTACTTACGATCCGGCCTACATCTGGGGTGCGCCAGCTTGGGGCTATTATCCTCCGTTGTATTATCCGACCTATGGGTTCGGATGGGGATTTGGCATCCCGATCGGTGGATTTTATGGCGGTTGGGGTGGCTGGGGCGGCTGGGGATGGGGCTTCAACTGGTTCGGCGGCCCTTTTATCAACGGCGGGTTCTTTGGCCGCTACGGATACGGCTTGGGTTATGGCGGGTTCCGGGGTGGTTTCGCAGGAAACCGCGCCTGGGCACATAATTACTCGCGCGCTTCGGTTGCGACGGGTAGGGCTGCTTACAGCCGGTCTTATAATACGGCGGCGGGCAGCAGGGCGGCCGGCGCCAGCGCCAGGGCTGGAGCGAGTGGCCAATCCTTTAATAGAGGAGCGGCGGGCCAGTCTGTCAACCGGGGTGGCACGGCGCAGTCCTTTAACCGCGGTGCAACGGCTCAATCGTACAATCGTGGTGGAACGGCGCAGTCCTTTAATCGGGGATCGACGGGACAATCGGCCCGGACGTACTCGGCTCCTTCGCGATCCTATAGCGCACCTTCGGGTGGGCGCAGCTACTCGGCTCCTTCGCGCAGCTATTCGGGCGGCGGCGGTGGGGCGCGGTCCAGCGGCGGAGGCGGTGGAGGTGGATTCCACGGCGGCGGAGGCGGCGGTGGTTCGCATGGCGGCGGACGCCGGTAAGCGCTGAAATCCTCTGGCTGACGAGAAACCGCTCCTGCTGGTCGCGGCTCTGTTTGGAGCACGGTCGGAGTGGGAGCTTTCACAGAGTTGGTAAGGATGGACAAAGACGCGGTCTTGCAGATCATGCAGGGCCGCGTTGCTGTTTGTATACTGCTTAGGACATGTTCAGATGGATTCTGGTCGGCTGGATGTTCCTGATCTCGGCGATTGCGTACCTCGACCGGGTGAACGTCTCCATCGCCGGCCGCGCGATTGAAGAGGAATTTCACCTCACCGACATTCAGCTTGGCTATATCCTCAGCGCGTTCGTGCTCGGCTACGCGTTGTTCCAGGCCCCTGGCGGGCGGATCGCGGATCGTTTCGGGCCGCGAGTCGTTCTGACGCTAGGCGTCGTGTGGTGGGCCGTCTTCACCGTGCTGATCACGCTCCTTTCGATTCAGCTCACGGCGCTGCTGGCTACTCTTATCGCGATCCGATTTGCCCTGGGCATTGGCGAGGCGGTTGTTTATCCGTCCACGAACTGCGTGGTGTCGGCCTGGATTCCGTCGACGGAGAGGGGCATCGCCAACGGGATTATTTTCGCGGGCGTGGGTTTTGGAGCCGGGGTAACGCCGCGGCTGATTGTCTATTTTCTGGAACACGGGGGATGGCGGACTTCGTTCTGGGCTAGCGCGACAATTGGCCTCGCAGCGGGGGCGATCTGGTTTTTCCTGGCGCGTGACAAACCACGGCAACACCCGTGGGTCTCGCCGGAGGAGCTTGCGCATATCGAATCGGGGTTACCGAAAGAGGATCCGAAACTGGGGCCGGCGCGGCTCAATTGGGGCGCGATCTTCTCCAATCGCGACGTTCTCGCGGTCGGTTTCAGCTATTTCTGCTTCGGCTATACAGCCTACATTTTCCTGAGCTGGTTTTTTATCTACCTGAATAAAGTTCGCGGGCTGGATCTGAAATCGAGCTCGTATTACAGCATGCTGCCGTTTCTGGCGATGGCCGCGGGGTCGACATTCGGGGGATGGCTGAGCGACGCGATTACCAAGAAATACGGCAAGAAAACAGGGCGCTGCCGTTTGGCGTCGATCGCGGTGGCGTTTGCGGCTTTGTTCGTGGCGCTGGGGACACAGGTGGAGAGCGCGCGGGTGGCGAGCGTGGTGCTGGCGGCGGGCGCGGGCGCGCTTTATATTGCGCAAAGCTCGTTCTGGTCGGTGAGCGCGGATATTGGAAAGAGCTCGGCTGGGTCGGTTTCGGGGGTCATTAATATGGGCGCGCAGTTGGGCGGGGCGCTGACTTCTTCGCTGACTCCGTGGATTGCGAAAGAGTTTGGTTGGACGGCGTCGTTTCTGGTTGCGGCGGCGCTTTGCTTGACGGGGTCGATCACTTGGTTGCTGGTGGAACCGGACCGCGAGGCGCGCTAGTCTCCGCTCCGTCGAAAGTCTGGCGCATGCGCTCGGCGAGCGCCACATCGAGCGTTTCCTGCCCGCCTGTGCCAGGATTGTAATAGATGCGCGCGAAATTCTCCTCCCTTCTCAGCTTGCTGCTGGCTTCCGCTACGCCTCTACTTCCGCAAGCAAAAACGGCGGTTTCGCTTACGGAGCTCAGCACTGCGTTCGAAACCCTGGCCCGGCGGGTGCGTCCTTCAGTTGTGCAGATTTTTTCCACCGGCTACGCTTCGGCCGAGGAAAGCGAGGGCTCCAACACGTCGAGCCTGCTCGCGAAACAGCGCAGCACGGGGTCGGGAGTGATTCTTTCCGAAGACGGGCTGATCCTGACCAACAATCACGTGGTCCGCAACGCGCTGAAGATTGAGGTCAAGCTGCACAACGAGAACCCCAATAAGCGCATGCCGGATTCCGTCGTGCAGGCCAAGCTCATCGGCGTCGATCGGGAGGCGGATCTGGCAGTGATTAAGATCGAGAAGACGGGGCTGCCGAAGCTCACTCTGGGCAACTCCTCGAAGCTGCGCCAGGGGCAACTGGTGATGGCGTTCGGCAATCCGCTGGGCCTGGAGGGCTCGGTCAGCATGGGGATTGTCAGCTCCACCGCCCGGCAGTTGAAGCTGGACGATCCGATGACCTACGTGCAGACCGATGCGCCGATCAACCCGGGCAATAGCGGCGGTCCGCTAGTGGATTCCGAGGGCGACGTGGTGGGGATCAACACGTTTATCCTGACGCAGTCAGGCGGGAGTGAGGGGATCGGATTCGCGGTGCCCAGCAACCTGGCCCGCACAAGCTACGCGCAGATTATCAAGGATGGCCACGTGCACCGGGGGCAGATCGGGATTGTGGCGCAGACCATTACGCCGACGCTGGCCAAGGGGCTGTCGCTCCCGCAGGACTGGGGAGTGATCGCCGCCGACGTGGTCCCCGGCGGTCCCGCCGATAAGGCCGGATTGAAGCCGGGCGACATCATCGTCACGTTGGCGGGCAAAGAGATGGAGGATGGGCGGCAGCTGGAAAACATGGTCTACCAGCAACCTCTTTCGGCGATTGTCGATGTGACGGTGAATCGCGACGGCAACACGCTGAATTTCAGCATGCCGGTGATCGAGCGTGACGACGATCCGCAGCGCTTCGCCGACATGGTGAGTCCGGAGAAAAACCTGATTCGCCGGCTGGGGATTCTGGCGATTGAGATTACCGATAAACTGTCGGACCTGCTGCCCGATCTGCGTCACGATTACGGCGTGGTGGTGGCGGCGCGCGCCTCCGATGCTCCGGGCGCTGTGCTCGAGCCGGGCGACGTGATTTACGAGGTCAACAAGACGCCGGCGGTGTCGATTGCGGCATTGCGAGCGGTTCTCGATGCGAGCAAGTCCGGCGATACACTGGTGCTGCACATCCAGCGAGGGACGAAGCTGAAATACATCGCGATCGATCTGGAATAAGACTTATGATCCCCGCTCCCAATCGGTCGCGGCTCGGAAACGGGGCCGTCCGCATGCTTGCGCATGGCGGTTCCGCATCGCCGGACAGGCGCGGAAAGCTGCGCGGCGGCTTGCTGCTGGCTTTTCTCTTCGCTGACGCCCTGACTGCTCATCAGGAGAAACCGGCCGAGCCGCCGCCGGCTGTTTTCCCGCTCGAATCGGTCCGGGTTGAAGGCAACCAGAAGCTGACGGTGGAGAAGATTCTCGGGCTCGCGGCGCTGAAGATCGGCGAGCCCGTGATTCGCACGGATTTCGATCAGGCGCGCAAGCGGTTGATGGCGACGGGCGCGTTTCAGAGCGTCGCGTACGAGTTTAAGCCCAGTATGAATGCCAAGGGCGTCGATGGCGTGCTGCGTGTTGTCGAGGTCGACTATTGGTTCCCGTACCGGTTCGAGGATCTGCCGGCCACCGAGGAGGCTCTGCGCGCGATGCTGCGCAAACAGGAGCTGATTTTGGGCGATCAGATTCCCGCTACCAAGGAAGTGATTACCCGGTACACGGCGGCGATCGAGGAATTTCTGGGCGGCAAGGTCGAGGTGACCGGCAAGGTTATTTCTGATGTGCCGGACCACCCAGCCATCGTGTTCCGTCCGCCGTCTCCGAGGCCGAATATCGCGGAAGTGCATTTCACGGGTAACGATGTGCTGCCGACGCCGTCTTTGGTGAATGCGCTGGCGCCGGTCGCCGTCGGCGTGCCTTATAGCGACGCGACGATGCAGGAGTTGCTTGATGCCAGTGTGCGGACGCTTTATGAGGAACGCGGGCGCGTAGGCGTGACGTTTCCGAAAGTCGCGGTGGAGAAGGCCGGGAGAATCGACGGCGTTTCAGTGACCGTTACGGTCAAAGAGGGCGAGTCTTATAATTTCGGCAACGTGAAGGTGGTTGGCGTTCCCGCCGATGCTTCCGACCGCGTGCGGGACATCGGCAAATGGCGGCCCGGGTACATCGCGAATCTGGAAGAAGTTCGCGTGGGCGCGACCAAAATTGTCAACCGGCTGAGAAGCGTCGGCTATTTGAACGCGTCTTCGAAGACGGATCGTACGATTCACGAAAGCAATCACACCGTGGACGCGGTGATCACGGTGACGCCGGGGCCGCAGTATCGTTTCGGCAAGCTGAGCATCGAGGGGCTCGACCTGATCACCGAGCCGCAGATCCGCAAGGCCTGGATCATGAATTCAGGCGCGCCGTTCCGGCCTGAGTATCCCGATCAGTTTCTAAAAGATCTGCGCGAGCAGGGGGTTTTTGAAAACCTGGGGGAGACGAGGGCGGAGAAGAACGTCAATGAGAAGACCAAGACGGTGGATGTGAAGCTGTTCTTTGGCGCGGCGAAGGCGAAGGAAAAGACTGGCGTGCAGTTGCCTAAAGGGCCGTGGCCGTTCTAGCGTCATGCATCGAGACGAGTCTCGACGCGGCACGCATGAGTGCGTGCGCCACGTTTTTTTAAGCTTTGCAGTCGATTCGCTGTGGGCCGGCTGGACGAAGGGCGCGCAAGAACCCGGTTTCGATCCGCTCCAGCCTGCGGCTCTCGTCACGGATTTTTTGCTTGATGAGGCGTATGGTCCGCCGCGCTTCCTCGCCTGCCTTGAGAGATTCCGCCACCGTCTTGCGCAGCTCCTCTGTCGCCGGCAACGATCCGAGCGTTGCCAACGCGGCTTCGCGCTCTTCTCCCGCAGCCTGGAGCGCGGCCAGATCCTGCAACTCGGCCGCCGACAAAATGAGTCGCGTGGTTTGTTCCAGTGTCATGAGCCCGGACTCCCGGTTGCCTTCCCGTAAAGAACCAGGTCGAGGCCTTGCAGGCTGGCCGTCAGCTCGGTTTGTTGCGATTCGTAGGCGGATTCGAGGGCGTCGCTGGCCTCGATCTGCTTGGCCAGATTTTGCTGCATGGCGTTGATCTGATCGGTGGTGGTGGAGATCTGCTTCTGGAGTTCCGTATCGGACGTGGTGTCGCTCGAAATCTCGGTTTGGATAAGGCCGGTGACGGAGTTACTGAACTGGTCGAAATTCTGCGAAAACGCGCCCAGGCCGGTGGTAGCGGAGCCGAGAAAGTTGAGGGCATTCGTGAGTTGGGACGAACTCATTCCGTTCACGACGGTCGGATCGTAGGTTAGCGTTCCGTCGATTCCATTGAACGTGACGCCGAGGTCGGACAGACTCTGCACGCCTCCGGTGGTGCTGGAAAAGTGCGAGATCAAGTGCTGCATGGTTTGCTGCAGCTGAGTGATCGTCGAATCTCCTACCAGCGCTCCGCCGCTGGTTCCCACCTGCGCCTTGACCGCCGATTCCAGGTTGTTATAGTCGCCGACAAAAGTCTGCAAATCGTTGGAGAGCTGCGAAGGATCGCTGGCCAGCGTCAGCGTGGTGGCGGAAGTGGACTGGCCCACGATATTGAACGTAACCCCTGGGATCACGTTGTTGATCGTATTGCTGGCCTGGGTGATGGTGATTCCATTTAGCTGGAATTTCGCGTTGGCGCCCTGGTTAGTGGCTGAAATAATATTTGCCGGTGTTGTCGAGGATTCGTCGTTCAACTGGAGCGTGGTGGCGCCCGTGGAGTTTGCCTGCAAAGACAGATAATTTCCACTCGAAGTGGTCAGGATCGACGCCGTCACGCCGGCGTTCAGGCCGTTGATCTGACTCACCAGGCCCGACAAGTTGTTTTGCGTCAACGTGAAATTATACTGCTGCGAGCCGACCACCAGCTGCATCGCGCCGGGTGTGGTGGTGCCAGTGGTGATGGGAGTTGAGGCGGAGTCGGTATAGCTTGCCAGCGACGTTTCCGACGCCGCCGACGCTACTGACGTCACCGAGTTGATGGTGTAAGTAGAGGGCGACGTCGCGCCGGAATTCGTTACCGTGACCGCGGCTTCGTTGGAGCTGGTGGCGCCCAAGGCGAGGCTCGAGCCATCGGTGCCTAAAGTAGTCAAACTGGAGGTCAGCGCGGCGACCGTCGCTTGCAGCGATCCGAGCGCGGTTTTCTCCGCCAGCACCTGCGTATCCTGCGTTTGCAGTTGCGTCAGGGGGACTTCAGACGTCTGCACGGCCTTATTCAAGATGTTCTGAAAATCGGTGGCGTACTGCCCCGTCAGATTCATCGTGATGGGTGTAATGGTGAAACTACTCACACCATGCTCATCGGCATGGGGCGGGAAAAGTGTGAGCAGGAATTATCCTGCCGGGTTAGACCTTCCGCAGCTTGCTGACGCGGCCTACTTCTACCCACTCCACGACGAAGATGTTGCCGGCGTGATCGAAACAGGCACCGTGCGGAGCTACGAATTTGCCGGGCTTGAACGCCTCGCGAGCCATGGTGCGAGTCTTGTGCCAATCGCTCGACGAATCGTCCCCCAGATGTTCGATGACATTGTTGTCTTTATCGATCAGCGTTACGCGGGCGCCTAAATCCGGGATCACGAAGACGCCTTTGCGCTCGCTGAAATGGCAGGGTTGATTGGTCCCGCCGACGAAGCTGACGTGCTTTCCGTCCAGAGTGAAATATTGCAGGCGCGCGTTGGCGCGGTCGGCGACCAGCAGCAGCGGCTCCTTGCCGCGCGTATCGACCGTAATGCCGTGCGGGCAATCGAGCTGGCCTTTTTCTTTCCCTTTTCCGCCGAAGGTGCGGATGAAGTCGCCTTTGCTGTTGTATTGGTTTATATAGCTGGAGCCGTAGCCGTCGCCCACGTAAATGTCGCCATTGGGCGCGATGGCCAGGTTGGTGGGGCTATATTTGATTTTCGCTGCGCCATAGGCGGGCGATTCCTTCGGATATTCCAGCGTGAACACTTTTTCACCGGCGAGAGTGGTTTTCACGACGAGAGCGCGCTTGGTATCGCACAAATAGAGAAATTCGTCTCGGCCTTCTTTATGGATGTGCAGGCCGTGCGCGCCGCCCTCGAATTCGGCGCCCCAGCTCTTGACGAACTTTCCCTTGGCGTCGTAGACGACCATGGTGTCGTGTTTTTCGCTGGTTTTGTTCACCGTGTGATGAACGTAGATGTGCCCGTGCGAATCCTCACATACGCCGTGGGTGTTGCCGTATTTGAGGCCTTGCGGGAGCTCGCCCCAATCCGAGATCATCTCGTATTGAAACTCGCCTGAGCCGACGATCGGGTTTTTAGAACCGGACTTTGAAGATGCAATTACAGCGGGCGCCATGGCCAATAATGTTCGACGGGTCATCATTTCGGTGGTTCCTCATCTTTCTTTACTAATACAGCGATCAGTTCCGGGTCCGACGCTTCCAGCACTTTTTTCGGGACGTAGCAGTATCCATTGTCGCCCCAATCGGTGCCCCACGAATTCTTAATGATATAGAAATTCCCGGTGTAGCCGACCAACAGCATGGCGTGGCGGCCGTGCTGGCCGCTGGGGGCTTCGGCGGCGTTGAACATCCCGTCGCGGCCGATGTCTGAAAACGCTTGCCCCGTGTTCATGGAAATATGCACCGGACAACCGGCGCTCAGCACCTTGCGCGCGTCTTCGAGAGAAATGGGCAAAGGCGTGGCGGGTAGCGTGTGTTTGCCGGCGTCGGCAGTCAGCACCCGTTCGGACGTCACCGGAACTTCGCTCGAATCCGGCCACAGTTCCTGGCGGCAGGTTCCCTGCTCGGTCAGCAGGCGGCCCGGATCGGGCCCTCCGGTGGTGCCGTCGCCGCCCGCGTAAGCGTACTTATAATCTTTCGCGTCGCCCTGCATGCGCTGGAATTCGAGCATGGTGAAGCTGGGGGAGAGCCGGGGCGCGCTGCCGGTCTTCATGTTGGTGACCAGTTCCGTGGCGTGGGTCCAGGCGAAGGCGGAGCACCTCGATGTTTGGCCCTGGTCTCCTATGGGCGTCGCGAATTTCCGCAGATCCACAGCGTCCTTCGGCTCGACGGCCGCGAAGGCCGGAGGCAAGGGCTGCGGCGGAGCGATGTCGCCTTTCTGCGGGACGCTGACGTCGACGTTGCTGAAATCGACACCGGTGTAGCGAGCCATCAGCAACTGCAAAGCCGCCGCTTCGATGAAGCCGAACGCGTGCAGGTGTCCGTCGCGCTGGTAAAGATTCAGCGTATCGGCGCTGCCGGGCACGACGGTGTTCAGGCCGCGCATGAAGCCAGGGTCGGCGAACTCCTGATAGCCCTGGGAGGCCAGCTTGGTGGCCTGCGTGTCGCCGAAATATTCGTTACTTCCGAACAGGTTCTGGGCCGATTCCTGGTAATCGGTTTCGGTCCATGATCCATCGTCCTCTTGAAAATCTTCTTCGGTGGCGTTGGGGAAATCCTCGGCCGAGGGGGCGGTATCGTCGTCGAGCTCGACTAAATCGTCGGAATCGGAGAAGGACTCGTTGACTTCGTCGTAGTACTGCTCGTCGTCGTTGTTATTATCGCCGTTGCCGTCGCCGTCGGCTGCCTGATCGTCCTCTTGCTGGTCATCAGTCTGCTCGTCGCCGTCCTGTTGATCGTCGTCTTGCTGATCGTCGTCCTGCTGATCGTCGTCATCCTGCTGATCGTCGTCATCCTGCTGATCGTCGGAGTCGTCGCCTCCGTCTCCGTCGCCGAAGAAGCCGCCGCCGTCATCGTCTTCGAGCCAATACCGCCGATTATCGTCGAGAGGGTCCATCAGAGACATCGTACACCTCTCCCTGCGGTCGCGGCTCGTTTTGCTAGCTTAGAAATACGTTTATCCCTCAAGCGAACTTGAGGCCCCTGTTACGGGCGACCTCAAGAGACTGGCGCGCGAATCTACGGCGCCTCTTCGAAAAGAGTCATTTCGTTCTCGGCGACGAACTGTGCGCCTTCGAGCAGGAATTCGCCTCCACACTCGGAGGAGAGTTTTCCGTCGGCGTGGCCAACGGTACCGCGGCGATCGAGCTTTGCCTGCGCGATGCGGGCGTTACTTCGGGCGAAGTCATCACCAGCGCTCTCACCGCGCCGTTCTCCGGCGTCGGCATCCGCGCCTCCGGAGCGATTCCTAAATTCGCCGATATCGATCCCGAGACGCTGCAGATCGACGCCGGCGACGCTCGGTCGCGCATAACGTCCAAGACGAGCGCGCTGATGCCGGTGCACCTGTACGGCCAGCCCTGCGCGCTGACTGATTTCGTGAAGCTGGCTCGGAAGCACAACATCCCACTCATTCAGGATGCCGCGCAGGCGCACGGAGCGACGTTCAACGGCAAACCACTAGCCGCCTTCTCGCGCTTCGTCGCGTACAGTTTCTATCCGACGAAAAATCTGGGTTGCTTGGGCGATGGTGGCGGAATTATTGTGGATGACGCCGCCGCGCGCGATCGATTAATTGTATTGCGCGACGGCGGCCGCCACGGCGACCAGATCGCGCACAGCTTCGGCGTCAATTCCCGGCTCGACGAATTGCAGTGCTGTTTTCTGAGGGCCTTCCTCCCACATTTGAAGGAGTGGAACGCTGACCGCGCGGGGATCGCGTTCATTTATGACGAAATGCTGCGCGACTGCGTCAGACTGGTGAAGAGAACCGAGGGCTCCGTTCATCACCTGTACGTGATTCGGGCCGAGCGCCGGGATCAGCTTCGCGCGCATCTCGCCGCGCAAGGAATCGGCAGCGCGGTGCATTATCCAGTTCCTCTCCATAAACATCCGGCGTTCGCGCAGAAAGGCTCGCTGCCGCACGCGGAGAAGGCGGTGACGGAAATTCTCTCGCTTCCTTTGTGGCCCTATATGAAGGAGAGCGCCGCGCGACGGGTGGCGAAGCAGATTCGAAAATTCTACGGACGCTGACGGACTTCGGTCTCTACTGGAAATTCAAAAGTCTCGCCGGCCGCGTTGGCGGTGAGTTTTCCGGCTCCTAATGGCTTGCCGCCGTTCACGAAAAAAATCGCTCCGTCGGTCGACTGGCCGGGCAGCAGCTTGCTGGCGACAAACGCGATGGCCGACGCCGCGGCTGCCGCCCTCAGTTTTCCGCCGCCCATTTCGGCTTGCGCATTTTGCCTGCGCTCCTCATATCCGTTGGTCGAATGCACGCGAGTGTTGCCGTTCAGCGCCGCTTCGTAGGCGGTAATGAGCTTGATGACGTCTCCACGCCCTGCCCTTTCCATCAGCGATTCGACGACGGTCGCAGCCGGCAGCGCCGCGATAATCCCACCTTCGGCCTTCTCGAATTTAAAATCCTGCGGCTTCACCTGCCACGACACGGGGGATCCGTTGGAGATGGACACCTGCAACACCGCGTACTCCTTAATGTGCATCGGAAGATGGGCCCACATAATGGTCACGCCGCCGCGCGTCAGCGTGCGGTATTTCAATCCGCCGGATTCGAATTCAATGATCTGCGCGTGCGATACGCCGGTGAACAAGATAGCCGCCAGCAGGAGGAAGAGTCGCGACCGCATATGAAAAGAGGAGCCAGAAGCCAGGAGCCAGCAGCCAGCATGATAGCAGATGACCGCTCCCTGCGGTCGCGGCTCGGTGCGTGCGGAGGTAGCCAATAGCCGAACTGAAAACCGGTCTATTCTGGCTACTGGCTCCTGGCTACTTGTTCTTACCAGCGCGTGTCTTCACGGATGGCGCTAGCCAGCCGCTTGCTGACGACAGCTTCGAAATTGTTCGACATCTTCAGCAACCAGCGCTTGCTTGATAGCGGCGAAATTTTGCGGATATGATCGGTGTTGATGATCGTGCTGCGATGAATCCGTCGAAAGCGTTTCTTGTCCAGTTTCTCTTCCAGCGATTTCAGGGAATGATCGCTCAGATAGCGCTGCGCCGTGCTGATCATGTGCACCAGTTCGCCCTCGGCCTGAAACGCCACGATCTCCGAAGGGTCCAGCAGGTACATATCGGAGCCGCGGCGGCCCACGATTTTTCGAAGAGTCTCAGGACTCGCGGCGGGCTTCAGCTGCCGCCTCGCCTTCTCGATGGCCTTTTCCAGTCGTTCGCGTCGGACGGGTTTTAACAGGTAATCGATGGCGCCGACTTCGAACGCGGCCAGCGCGTGATTCTCGTAGGCGGTCACAAATATGATCAGCGGCGAACGTTCTCCGCTCAAAGAGCGCACGACGGCGAGCCCGTCCAACTCCGGCATCTGCAAATCGAGCAGCACGACATCGGGGCGCAGATCGAAAATGCGGGAGATCGCCTCGGGGCCGGTCGAGGCTTCGCCGGCCAGTTCCAGCCCGGCCATGGATTCGACGTGCTCGCGCAGGATTTCCCGCGCAATCGGCTCATCGTCGGCGATCAGGACTCTCAAACAGCCGCCTCCACAATTCGCGGCGCGCCGACGTTCACCGGAATCGAAAACGACACGCTGCTGCCGGCTCCATCGGACTGGATCTGGATTTGCGATTCGGCGCCATAGCAGAGTTGCAATCGGCGGGTGACGTTTTCGAGTCCGACGCCGGATTTTTCTCCGCCCGCGGGCCGAAAACCGGGGCCGGTATCTGATACTGTGACGTGCAGCGCGTTGTGATCCAGGCGAGCACGGAGGCGCACGACGCCGCCTTCCACCTTCGGTGCGATGGCATGCTTCACGGCGTTCTCGATCAAAGGCTCGATGGAAAGAATCGGAATATGCACGCGCATAGCGTCAGGATCGACATCGATTTCCACGCGTAGCTTTTCTCCCAAACGGAGCTTTTCCACTTCCAGATACGCCTTCACAATGTGCAGCTCTTGCTCCAGAGGCAAAAATGTCTTGCCGGTTTCTAAAAAGTAGCGCAGGATATCGGCCAGGTTCAATACCGTGTCGCGAGCTCCTTTGGCTTCACGCGGGATGATGCCGTAAAGCGTGTTCAACGCGTTAAAGAGGAAGTGCGGGTGAATCTGCGATTGCAACGCGCGCAGCTCCGCTTGCGACACCAGGCGGCGCATTTCGGATTCGCGAAACTGTTCGATCTGTTCGATGATGAGCGAGGCGGCGCGGCCCAGCGCGATCAGATCTTCGCTGAGGTAGCGGCGGCCGCCGGAGCGGCGGCCCAGCAGGACGTGGCGGGCGTCGCCCGAGGCGCAGCGCAGAGGAACGATGACCTCAACGCCCTGATCCTCGAGCTCGCCGCGCCTGCGCGATAGCTGGCCGACCAGGACCGGACGGCGCAAATCGAGATCGCACAGTTTCGCATCGTCGACGACGGAAGCGTCCGCGCCCATAAATCGGCCCAGTTCGGCGGCGGATTCCAGCAAATATTGAGCTTCGTCGCGGATGGGCAGTTTCAAGTTATGCAGCAGAGGTTCCTGATCGGGTCGGCGGAAGACCAGCCTGGTGAGCAGCCTTTGCACCAAGCCGCGCAGCATCGCGAAAACGATCAGCAGCAGGCAGGCGCTGGCCAATAGCAGGGCCTGATGAAACGGAGTGGATGTTTGCGCCAGCCAGCCGAGCCGCCACGCCTGCGCGACTGCGACGGTGAACAGCGCGGCGAGAAAAACGTTCGCCAGGAATCGCAGGAACGCGTCGAGAAGCACAAAGCGGTAATCCTGCATGAGCACGAGGAGCGCAAGAGGAATCGCGGCGTGGTGAAAGGCCAGCTCCCGCGACCAGACTTGCGAAGCATGGCCCCCGCCCAGGTGCACGAAGGACATCGCGAGCAGAAACAGAGACATCGTTCCGACCAATCGCGAGGTCGTAGCGCGACGGGTTCGATCGCGCGAGGCGAAGTATGCGGCCGCGGCGAAGCAGGTCAGCAAACCGAAGCCGACGGTGATCATCTGCAAGCCGAGCCGGTGATAGCGCGCGCCTTCGCGGAATAGTTCGGCGACGTGCAACGCGATGGCCACGGCGCTGAGCGCGTAGCCCAAACGGACCAGAGTCCGGTAGCGATTCTGGAGGCACAGATCGAACAGGACGGCCGGCAGCAGACTGAGCACGGAGAATCCGATGGCGACCGTAATGTTGGTGAACGTGCTGCCCGGAGTATTGGCGCCCAGGACCAGCAGCGACGCCAGATTCCAGGCTAGGGCCAGAGCCGCCGCCAGCATCGATTTGGTCGATCCGCGGAGGCGGCGCGCCGGACGGTCCTGGATCAACAAATAGAGGAAGATGCCGAAGATCAGCACGCCGGCCGAGTGTCCAAGCGTGTTGACTAGCAGGGACTCGTTCACGGTCCAATCATATCAATGAGTGGCACGGCTTTGGGCTATTTTTCTTAAGTGATTGAAAAAGAACGGTAACAAAATTGTTGACATATGTACACGCAGATTATATATTTACATTGACAGAAGATATTATGAGGATTACACATCATGCCACTTATCAAATACACGCCTTTCACCGATTTCGAGACGTTTCCGGCTGGACTGAAGGTCTTCCAAGACACTGTAAACCGGCTGTTTACGGAGCCGAATGGTCGGCCCTGGGTGCCCGCCGTGGACATCAAGGAGACGGAAAACGATCTGATTCTGAAGGCTGACATCCCCGACGTGGATATGAAGGACATCGACGTGCGCGTGGAGAGCGGCACTCTCACGATTCGCGGCGAGCGCAAGTTCGAAGGGGAGAAGAATGAGGGCAGCTGGCACCGCGTGGAGCGTTCATATGGACACTTCGAACGCGCATTCGCGCTGCCGGAGACGGTTGATTTCGACGCCGTCAAGGCCGATTACAAGGCCGGCGTGCTGACGATCACGATTCCGAAAAAGGAAGTCGCCAAACCGCGCCAAATCAAGGTAGCGGTTAGCACCAACTAAGTCACGTTGGCGGATTTTTTTGGGGGGGCGGATGAGTTCCGCCCCCTTTTTGTCATTCATGCGAGAATTGCAGGTTGACTACTGTTCGCGTGAACTCGAAGGGCGCCGGCCGTGTTGCGGACGGGCACCCGTGGATTTTTTCGAGCGATGTGACGGATCGGGGCGACGCGCAGCCGGGCGACGCGGTGAAGGTCGCCGATCCTCGCGGCCGGCCGATTGGCGTCGCTCATTATAGTTCGACCTCGCAGATTACCCTCCGGCTTCTCTCCGCCAAACCAGAACCCATCGACCAGGAGTTTTTTCGTCGCCGCCTGACGGCCGCAATCCGGCATCGCGAACGCGTGGTGAAGGATTCTAACGCCTGCCGGCTGGTCTTTTCCGAGGCGGATCTGCTTCCCGGGCTGATTGTGGACCGTTACGGCGCGTATCTTGTCATCCAGACCCTGAACCAGGGAATGGACCGCGCGCGCGACCTGATTGTACGGTGCCTGACGGAGTTGCTGGCTCCCACCGGGATTCTGGCGCGAAACGACGCGGCAGTGCGCAAGCTGGAGAGCTTGCCCCTGGAGGTCCTCGTTCTGTTGGGCGAGGTGCCGGAGCGGGTCGCCATCAAGATGAATGGCCTCGACCTGGAAGCAGACCTTTTAAAGGGCCAGAAGACCGGGGTGTATCTCGATCAGCGCGAAAATTATCTGGCGGCCGCGAATTTCGCGCATGGGCGAGTGCTGGATTGCTTCACTTCGACCGGTGGATTCGCGTTGCACACGGCGCGCAGGGCGGAATCGGTGGAGGCAGTGGATTCGTCGGCGGGGGCTCTGGCGACCGGCGAGGCGAACGCGCGGGCGAACAACATCCAGAACATTCAGTTCCGCCAGGCCGACGTTTTCGACTTTCTTTCCGGCATCGACCGCAGGTACGGAATGATTATTCTCGACCCTCCGGCGTTCGCCAAGTCGCGCAAAATGCTGGACGACGCGGCCAAGGGGTACAAAGAGATCAATTTGCGGGCGCTGAAGATGCTCGGACCGGGAGGGATTCTGGTCACTTGCTCCTGCTCCCATCATGTGAGCGAGGCGATGTTATTCGAGATTGTCGCCCAAGCGGCCCTGGATGCTGGGAAAACGCTGCGAGTGTTGGAGCGGCGGACGCAAGCGGCCGACCATCCGATTCTCCTTACAGTACCCGAGACCCTGTACCTAAAATGCCAGATTCTAGAAGTTCTAGGACCGTAGTGCGGGTTGCCACTCCAGCACCACCTGCGGTATGGTGTCTTAAGTCGTTAACGGCCTTAGTCTCATAATTTTTGGAGGATTTTCCGGAATGCTTTTGACCTCGTTGTCCGCCTTTTTCAGGCGCGCCTTCCCGGTTCTTTTGACTCTTTTAGCAGTGGCTGCCGGATCTGCGCCGCTGCGCGCAAGCGAGGCAGAGTTGAAACTGCCCGACCTGCATACAGCGTCTTTCTTGGGCGGAGCCATCAGCGGACCCGCGCTGCTGATGATCGGCCTGGGAATCAGCGCGTTAGGCTTTGTCTTCGGCATTGTCATGTACAGGCACCTGCGCAACCTGCCGGTGCATGCATCGATGCTGGAAATTTCCGAGCTCATCTATGAAACCTGCAAAACCTACCTGCTGACGCAGGGTAAATTCCTGCTGATTCTTGAAGCGTTCATCGGCTCGATTATCGTGTTTTACTTCGGATTCCTGACACCCAACGGCTCATCGTTCGGGTTGCCGTGGAACGAGGTGGCGATCATCCTGGCGTTCAGCCTGATCGGGATTGCGGGGAGCTTCGGCGTGGCCTGGTTCGGCATCCGCGTGAATACGTTCGCCAACTCGCGCACCGCCTTTGCCAGCCTGCGAGGGAAACCATATCCCTGCTACGCGATTCCGTTGAAGGCCGGGATGAGCATCGGCATGCTGCTGATCAGCGTGGAACTCTTCCTGATGCTGTGTATTCTTTTGTTTGTTCCCGGCGATTACGCGGGGCCCTGTTTCATCGGATTCGCGATCGGCGAATCGCTGGGCGCGGCGGCGCTGCGAGTGGCCGGAGGCATCTTTACGAAGATCGCCGACATCGGCGCGGACCTGATGAAGATCGTGTTCAAGATTAAAGAAGACGACGCGCGCAACCCCGGCGTGATTGCGGATTGCACCGGCGACAACGCGGGCGATTCGGTGGGCCCGTCGGCCGACGGCTTTGAGACATACGGTGTAACCGGCGTGGCGCTGATCGCGTTCATCCTGCTTGCGGTGAACAGCGACCTGGTGAAGGTGGAACTGCTGGTCTGGATTTTTGTGATGCGCGTGATGATGGTGATCACCAGCGGCGTCTCCTACTTCTTGAACGAAGCGATTGCCAAAGCGCGGTATCAGAACGTCGATAAAATGAACTACGAGACGCCGTTGACCACTCTGGTCTGGCTGACGTCCTTCCTTTCGATTGGCGCGACGTACCTGGTTTCGTATTTCATGATTCCGGATCTGGGCGGCGATCCGACGATGTGGTGGAAGCTTTCGACGGTAATTACGTGCGGCACGCTCGCCGGCGCGGTGATTCCGGAACTGGTGAAAGTCTTCACGTCGGTGGATTCGGCGCACGTGAAGGAAGTGGTGTCGTCGTCGAAAGAGGGCGGCGCGTCGTTGAACATTTTGTCAGGGCTTGTCGCCGGCAACTTCAGCGCGTACTGGCTGGGGATGGCGGTACTGGCGCTGATGACCGCAGCTTACTCGGTCAGCACTTACGGCATGGACGGGCTGATGAAGGCTCCGGCGGTGTTCGCGTTTGGCCTGGTGGCTTTCGGATTCCTGGGTATGGGCCCGGTGACGATCGCGGTGGACAGCTACGGTCCGGTGACGGACAACGCTCAGTCGGTTTACGAACTGTCGGTAATCGAGTCGATTCCCAACATCAAGAAAGAGCTGAAGAAGGATTTCGATTTCGACGTAAATTTCGACCTGGCGAAGCATCATCTGGAAGAGAACGACGGCGCGGGAAACACGTTCAAGGCGACGGCCAAGCCGGTGCTGATCGGCACGGCGGTGGTGGGCGCGACGACGATGATCTTCTCGATCATCGTGAAGCTGACCGATGGGTTGAAACCGGAGCTAATCCAAAATCTATCGTTGATGCATCCACCGTTCCTGCTGGGCTTGATCGCCGGCGGCGCGATGATTTACTGGTTCACCGGCGCGTCGATTCAAGCGGTAACCACGGGCGCATATCGCGCGGTGGAGTTCATCAAGGCCAACATCAAGCTGGAAGGCGTGACCAAAGCGTCGGTGGAGGATTCGAAAAAGGTCGTCGAGATCTGCACGCAGTATGCGCAGAAGGGCATGTTCAATATCTTCCTGACGGTGTTCTTCGCGACGCTGGGATTTGCGTTCATCGAGCCGTACTTCTTCATCGGGTACCTGATTTCGATCGCGCTGTTCGGGCTGTACCAGGCGATCTTCATGGCCAACGCGGGCGGCGCGTGGGACAACGCGAAGAAAATAGTCGAGGTGAATTTGAAGGCGAAGGGCACGCCGCTGCATGACGCGACGGTGGTCGGCGATACCGTGGGCGATCCGTTCAAGGATACGTCATCGGTGGCGCTGAACCCGATTATCAAGTTCACCACTCTTTTCGGTTTGCTGGCTGTGGAACTGGGCGTCTCGATGACCGAGAAGCAGGGCGCGACTTTCAGCACGGCGCTGGCAGTGGTGTTCCTGTTAATTTCGATGATCTTTGTGTGGCGGTCGTTCTACGGCATGCGGATCGTCGGATCGACGAAGTAAGCGTGAGAAGAGCCGCCTGGTAGGCGGCTGCGGGCCGAATGGCCCGCCCCACTTTGGTCGTCTTAGAAAAGGGTGATCGGGACGGGCTGCGATTCCAGGTCCCGGCTACGCACGGATAGCTGATATTCGCCCCGATCCAGGCCCGCCGGGACCATGGCGTTGACTTGCCTGCCGTTCGCGTCATCGGCGGGAGCGACGAAGCAGCTTGGCAGATCGGTGCCGTTGAGGCGGAACGAGACTCCGGTTCGCGCGAGGCCTTCGGGTAATCCGGCGACCCACGCCGATAGGCAACTGCCGAGGCCCGTGCGCACCTGGTTTCGCTCCCAGGTGCGGCCGTCACAGACGATGTTAATCTCCAATTCGCGCGTGGTGGGCGTACATTTTTGTTCCTCTCGCGCGAGGTCGACCGCGATGCGACCATGGTTCGACCAATTGCCATCGCGGACGGCTACGGAGACATCGTGCCAGCCGGGCGCGAGCCCTAACGGCAATTTGCAATTCGCCTGCCATCCCGCGCCGACGTTCGACACTGCCGCGGGGCGGGAGCCATAGGGACCGACTTGCACCTGGATCTCGTCGCAGGTAAGCGCGGATTCGCCGGAGTGAATCCAGACCGTGAGGTAATCGTCGCGATGCGCGGAAAAACTGTGGTTTTGCAGTTCGCTGTTTTCGACGACGATCAGATCCGGCGCGGCGCCGGTGCGCGCGACTTCCGCCCATTTGCGATGGCACACGACGTGGGCGCGGTTGTCTTCGACGCTTTGAAAATCGACGCGCGCGAAGCCGGCGGTGCGGCACATGGCCATCAAGCATGAAATATTCGGACCGACCCAGTTGTCGAACTGTCCGGCAAGCTGCATTCCTTCGTAAAACTGCATCGACGGGACGGTGCTGGTGGGCTGATCGTCGGTCACGAAGGATTCGATACACGCCAGATCGGTCGTCAGCTCGCAGACTCGTTCGAGCGCCAGCATTGGATGCTTCAGATGATAGAGAACGCCGAAGAACAGGACGATGTCGAAATATCCGATATCGCGCGGCGTCAAAAAAGAGATGTCGGCGACAACGTGCTCGACTTTGGAGTTGAGCATTGCCTTGGCTTCGAGGAAGCGCGTCCTCTTGGTCGCGTCCACGGCGACGACCGAAGCGCCGCGGCGCTCCATTTCGAAGCTGAACCAGCCGTCCCAGGCGCCGATGTCGAGGACCCGTTTCCCTCGCAGATCCTGGGGAATCGGAAATTGCGCTAGGCGCCAGCGCTGTTTTTCGATGCTCTGGATGCCGGGGATGACGCGACCGTCGGGCAGCTCGATGCTGTGATAGTAGCCCAGCGCCGCGAGCTTTCCGCTGAGGCGCTGAAGGTCGGCCGTATATTCCAGATTGTGCGCTTTTTGCATGCCGCGAATTTAATTATAGTGGGCGGGTTGTTGGTATGATCGAAACCGTTGCACGCACCGACTGACCAGCAAGGCTCCGATTTCAGCGTCCAGCGCGATGACGCCGTCTGTTTCACGGCCGGCCTGCATGGCGTCTCTTTCGGCGCGGGGACGATCCACGCCTATCTCGCATCGGACCGGACGCCTCCGAAAATCACGGCGGGGATTTCCGTCGGCGCGCTGACCGCCGCGGTAATGGAACGGTGCTACCTGGAACTACGCGAATCGCGCACCGAAGCCGCTCGCTGGACCTGGTTCCGGCGCTATCTTTCCTTCCTACTGGACCGTCCGTACGACGTGGCGTGGCACGCGATTCCGAATCCTTCGGATTTCGTGGCCGACCTGCCGCCGGTAGCGGAGACAGGTCTTCCTTCGCGGCCCGACGGCTCGCCCGATCCGGAATGGGAGAAGCGCGAGGCGAACGCGCGACGCAAGCTCCACATCATCGCGCGATTCGGGCGCTGGTGCTCTCATCTGCCGGTGACGTTGAGCTCCGCGGGCTGGATCATGGTTCGCTACGCCCGGCACGAGGAGCAGAATCCGACGGTGCGCGTGTCGCAATGGTGGAACGCGCTGGCATTGTGGACGCGCGTGCTCTGGTTCGAATGGCTGGTGCTGGTGCAGATCATCGTGCGGCCGCAGTTTTTTCCGGAGTGGCAGTTTCGCGCCGGAGGGAAAATGCTCTCGCACTTCCCGGTGCGTCCTTTGTTCGGATGGAAGTTGTGGCTGGCGACGTTGTTTCTCGGTTCGGCAACCATCGCGCTGTGGATCGCGAACCTGTGGGTGGTGGTGCAAGATCTGTTTCAGCAGCAGACGACGCAGGTTCTGCATCTGGGGCTGCTGCTGGGGTTCACGTGCGCGCCGCTGGTGCCGATTTTGCTTGCCCGCGTGAGTTTTCTGCGTGAATGGATGGGCCGCACGAATAATTGGGGATTCAAGAAAATCCTGACGCACCTGGGCATCCGAACCTCGCTGATCGACGATTTTTACCTGCGCCTGAAATTGTTCCGCTTGTTTGAGAGTCGCGGCGAGACGCCGACTTTGAAGGATCTGACGTTGCCGGTGTTGATGGTAGCGGCGCCGTTGCAGATAATCGATTCGTCGCCCAGGCAGCTTTGGCCGGGCACGAACAGCAGTGTCTCGATTGTGGACGCCCTGCGCGCCAGCTTGGCGATTCCGCGATTATTCGCGCCGACAGTGGTGACCGGCGGCGATCTCGACCATTGGGTGGAGGGGGCGCCACGCCCCGCGCGGCTGGACCTGGTGGACGGGTCCGTGGTGCGCCACAATCCCCTTCCGGCGTTGATTCGATTTTTGTCGGAGCCGCAGAACGCCGAGGTGGCGGATGTTTTGTCGCGCCCCACCAGTCGCGTGCACCTGGTTTACGACATCCCGATTCTGCCGAAGCCTCTGCCCGCCCCCGGCTCCGGGGCGAACGAGGAGCCCCGGCTGCCGAACATTGTCGAGACGGGCTTTGCGAGCAAACGGTTGGAGCAGCGGCGAGACAGCCGCCTGGAGGTGATGCGGACCAACTTCGTCAGCGAGATCGAGCGCACACTGCGTTTGGCGACGGGCAAAGTGAGTTCAGCCGACGTTCACACCATCACCGTCGACGAAATTGCGCCGGAACAAGAACTGACCCTCGAAAATACGTTGCAGCCGACGGAGACGGAGATCCTGACGCACATTGCGGACGGATGCCGGCAGACGCTCTCGGTGCTGTATCGCGAGCAGATCGCGGAGTTCGGAAGCGGCAAGCCGGTGGAGTGCGGCGCATTGCTGCATCACATCGCTCCGAACAGAGATTGGCGGGTTGCGGATCGCTACGGCATGCCGGGATTGAGCGAGGTTTGCCGCCATTGTTCGCGAACGCTGCACGCGGCGCCGAAGCCTGTGGACCGGACGCTGCCGGGGAATTTTCACGCGTCGCATGGTGAGCTGGCGAAACGGTTTCCGGAACTGGCGGGCGACCGTCCGCGGATTGTGTTCGTCGCGAGCGGAGGGGTGTTCCGGGGATCGTTCCACGTAGGCATGATCGGCGCGATGCACGCCACCGGATTCAAGCCGGATATGATCGTCGGCGCGTCGGTTGGGACGCTGCTGGGCGCGGCGCTGGGGTCGATGTATTCGTGCAGCAGCCAGCAGGCCCAAGTGAAGCTCCGGCGCTTGACAGACTTGTTCATCGAAGTGGATCAGCGCGTCGCGCTCACGAAGACCTTGAAAGCGGCGGTGAAGGACGTCGGCATCCGCAGCCGCGGCGCGAGCATGAATCTTTCGCCGAATACGCTGCGAAAAATGGTCCGCGCGGGCAGCCGGCAGGATCCCGGCAGTGCGATTACCGGAGCACCGCCGGCGCTGATCGACGCAATTTCCGATCTGTTCCTGATTCCCTATCGAGCGACGGCGCGTATCGCCGCGGAATTTGTGGCGGGCCATGTGACCCGCGCCACACACACGTTCTGGACGCAGATCAAAACCGAGACTATCGACCGGCTGGGGATCTACGATGCGCTGATCGGGTCCTCTCTGCTGGAGCGAGAAACGAGACTGGTGCTGGGCGACATTCCGCAGGACGTGCAACCGTTCCTGGAACAGAGCCGCATCGCTTTTTTCGCAACGGCGGTGAACCTGGTGACGGAGTGGATCACGATTCTGGGCGCGCAGCTCACCGCCGACCGTTACGACCTGATCGAGGCGCTGCTGGCGTCCGCCGCCTTTCCGATGGCGTTCGCGCCGAAGCGCGCCAGCGCGCTTTATCCCGGTGTCGGGCGGCGCGATGTGTTCTACGGCGACGGAGGCATGTTCGACAATCTGCCGTTCATGCCGGCGTTCGAGGTGCTGCGCGAAGTGCAGATGGATCGTTTGCAAGCGACGCTGGGGCAGGGGCGGTGGCGCGAAGAACTTTCGCGAAGGCATCGCGAACCGGATCTGTTTCTAGTGGGCGCGCTGAATATCCGGCAGACGGAAGACGAGCCGGATGCCTACGATTCACTGCGAAAAATCGCGGCCCGTGCGACGTCGCTGGAGGACAACGAAAAAATTTATGGAATGGAAAGGGCTTCGCGTCAGATCGACCGGCAGCTAGGGCAATTGCGCGCGCAAGCCGGGCCCGGCGACGCGAAGCTGCCCAAAGAGCAGGAAGAGTTTCTGAACGGCATTGTGAACGCCGCGGTGATGCCGGTCTATCCGGCCGACGCGGAGCATTTAAACGGCACCTACGAATTTTGCGCGGCGATGGGGATGGATCGGGACCGCATCCGGCGCTCCATCGCCGACGGATGCTTTCAGACCATGATCGGCATTGCAAGGGCGCAGGAGGAAACTCCGCATTCCATGACCAGCCGCAGCGTGGCGGCACTGACCGCGATGCGGCGAGTGCCGGGGATCGTGATCGAACACGATCCGGCGGCGAAACATTATGGCCGCTGTCCGTTTTTTAGATTGCGGGCGGAGGGGGAGGAAACGAAGTCGATCTCGTGTCCGTTTGAAGGGATGCACGGAATCTATCGGACCTGCCGGGAGGATCCGGTGCACCTTCAGGCGATCCGGTAGTGTGGCGTACGCCCCCGGCGTGCCGCGTCGACACTCGTGTCGATGCTGGAGACAGGCGTCGAGAGAGTCTCGACGCCGCCCGCACGAGTGCGTGCGCCACATTGCTACACGGCCAGATCTTCACTGCGGAGATCGTCGAGAAGATTGGGGCCGGCGTTTTTTGGATAGCCGAAATCCCAGAAAGGTTCGCCGGGAGCGCTCTCCCACACTCGCTTGTCGCACCCGGTGAGCAGCTTTTTCAAACGCTCGTCGAGCGCCGTCACATGCTCGTCTTCCGCACCGGCCTGTGCGAGGATCGCCCGCACGTCGAGGTCGTTGCGATAATCTTCCAGACCCAGCGGGTAGCCCCGCTCCACTTGCTCTACAAATTCGCGCCACTTGCGAACCAGGCCCGCGCGGCCTTCTTTGACGACGTGTTCGGGGTAGCCGTTCTCGCGCAGATATTCTTCGACCGTCATGGCCGGCTCCCTTGGCGACGGAAATAGCGCTCACCGTCGTTGGGTTTGAAAAATGTGCGAATCGTGCGGTCGCGATTGTAGGCCCCAAAGGCGCCGGAGCGTTTGTCGAAACGCGTCATCACGCCGTCCGGTTTGGCGATTTCGAGGATCGGACCGCCGGCGGGCGCATCGCGCAATTCCTGAGCGAGTTGCAGGTATTGTTCCCGAGTCACGTTACCGAATTCGCTCGCGTGCTTGGCGTAATGTTCTTCAAAATGCTTGCGTGAGCGGAAACCCGGGCCGCCCGCCAATAGCAGGAGCGCGGCGAGCAACAGCCCGATCGCAATGCGTGATTGTCTCATAGAGTAATTTCTCTTCCTCCGTCAAGAATCGACTTGCGGGCGGCTTCGATCACACGTTCATTGTGGCGGCTATTGGCGGGGGTCGCGATGATGCCTTCATCGTCGAAACCCAGGCTGCATGCCGCTACGATGCGGTCGATAGAGCGGTAGCCGTAGCCCACAGGGCCTGATGGCACGTACTGAAAATAGTCCGAGCTGGGCTCACTGTAGGGACCGCCGAGGTAGGAATATTCCATTCCTCGATATTGATCGGAATGGCGGATCATCGCGCCACCGCTGTCACCTGAACACCACATGGTCAGGCCCTGCATGTTCGAGCCGGGGCCTTCCTCGGGATAGCCGAGGCTGTTCTGCACGTTCAGGCTCGCGCCGTTGGACCAGCGCACGCGCGCGTCGGTCCACAGAAAACCTTCGCTGCCATTCGGATAGCGGTCGCGCAGGCCGTAGACGCTGACGGCGACCGGTTCCAGGCCGGTGATGAACTGAACCAGATCCACATAATGGCAGCCGATGTAGCAGAACGCGTCGGAATTTTCGCAGGTGCACCAGTTTTGAAAATTCGATTGGCGATAGTTCCACTTTTCATGCAGGCAGGCGTTGCCCAGCCGGAACTCTCCGAATTTTCCGTCGCGATAGGCGCGACGGGCCATCAGGCTGCGGTCGTCGAGGCGCTTGTGATAATCGATGCCAACAAAGAGGCTCCGCCTCCCTGCTTCATTCTCGATTTTTACGGAGTCTTCGACGGTCATCACCAGAGGCTTCACGGCGCAGACGTGCTGATCGGCTTGTAATGCGGCCAGAATCACGTCGCGATGCAAAGGGTCGGGGACGGCGACCACCGCGAGTTGCCGGGGAGGCATCCCCTTCAGAACGGTTTCGAAGGGCTCCGTCGTCGGGTCGAATGTCTGGCCGGGGAATGCGGTGCGAATGATTTCCGACGCGGCAAGTTTTTCGAGCGTAGAGGTGTTGCGAGCGCATACGCGAATCTTGCCGATACGCCCCAGGCGGCGCAATTGATACAACGACGGCAGCAGCTGATCGTGCGTGATCATGCCTCCGCCGACGATTACGGCGTCAATCAAGCGAGAATCTCCGCCGCGGCTTCTTCGAACGCGCCGATACTTTCTTCGAGCGCAGCTTCGGTAATGGACAGTGGCGGACAGATCTTCACCGTCGCTCCGCCGAATCCGACCGGCGCGAACATCAGGACACCCTTCTGAATCGTTCGCCAGACGAGATCGAAGGCCAGGTCGGCCTCGGGTTCCTTCGAGCCCGGCTTGACGATGGAAAGGCCCGCAACCAGGCCTTTCCCGGCGACGTCTCCAATTTGCGGATAACGCAATTTCATGGCGAGCAGACGCGTATGGAGCAGCTCACCGAGGCGGCGCGCGTTCTCCGCCAGGCCTTCGTTGACGATGAGATCCATCGACGCCATCGCGGCGGCGCAGGAGATGGGATTGCCGGTATGGGTCGACGTCATGCTGCCCGCCGGATGCAGATTCATGACGCCGGCGCGGCCCGCGACCGCCGACAGGGGCAGCGAGCTGCTGATGCCTTTTCCGAACAGCGCCAGGTCCGGCACAATGCCGTAGTGTTCGAATCCCCACATGGTGCCGGTGCGCCCGAACCCGGCCTGCACTTCGTCGCAAACCAGCAGAATATTGTGTCCCGCGGTCCACTCGCGCAGGGCCTGCATGTATTCGCGAGGAGCGAATGCGGCGCTGCCGCCCTGATAGGTTTCGAGAATGACGCCGCAGACATTTTGCGGATCTACCGCGCTTTCCGAAAGCGACTTCAGGAAGAAGTCGAACGACACATCGGGGGTGCGGAAGCCGTCGGGAAAAGGCACCTGCGCGAAGCCCCTGTCGGGGTTGACAATCCATTCCTTCAGCGAAGGGATGCCTCCAGCCAGCTGCGAGCCCAGCGTTCGCCCGTGAAACGCCTTGTCGAAGGAAATAACAACATTCTTGCCGCGGCCGCCTACTTTTACGCCGTGCGTGCGGCATAGTTTGATGGCGCATTCCACGGTTTCTGACCCAGTGGTGAGCAAAAAAACGCGGTTGAGCGACAACGGCAACAGCGATGCGAGCTTCTCCACCGTTTTCGCGCGGATGGCGCTAGGGAAGCAGTAATTGTGCAGCAGGCCTGACTCGGCTTGCGCCGTGATCGCGTCGATCATTTCGCGGCGGCCGTGGCCGGCGTTGGCCACCAGCACGCCGCTCGACCAATCGATCCAGCGGTTGCCCCAAGCGTCGGAGACTTGAAAGCCCTCGGCGCGATGCCACACAATCGGCGGCTGGCCCTGCATCGAAATCGGCTCGTGGCGATGCAGGCTTTCGAGAATCGGGAGAGATTCGGGCGCTGGAAGCGGCGTGACGATCTGCCGCAGCGCCGTTTCCACGCGCGCGACGGGGCGCGGGGTGAGATCAAACTGTCGGGACATGGGTGAGTTTCCATTGTAGCGACGGTTAGAATAGGGATGCAGATGCCTGTGCTGTTTGCCCTCACCCTCATGACCCTTATTGCTTCCGCAGACGACGCTGTTCAGCCTCCCGTCGCCAAAATCATCCCCCATTCGTCGACCACGCTGGGCGAGACTCGCATCGATAATTATTTCTGGTTGCGCGATCGCAACGATCCCGACACCGTCAAATACCTGGAAGCGGAAAACGAGTACACCAAGGCGCAAATGAAGCACACCGATGCGCTGCAAGGCAAGGTGTATTCGGAAATTCTCGGCCGGATCCAGCAAACCGACCTGAGCGTTCCGACCAAGCGCGACGATTATTTTTATTACACGCGTACCGAGGAAGGGAAGCAATACGGGATTTACTGCCGCACGCATGGGCCAGAGGGGAAAGAAGAGGTCCTGCTCGACGGGAACGCGATGGCTGAGGGACACAAATACTTCCGCGTCGGCAACTTCGCGGCGAGCCCGAATCACAAGCTGCTCGCTTACTCGGTGGATTACGAAGGTGACGAAGCATACACGATTCACGTCAAGAATCTGGCCACCGGGAAGCTGCTGGCGGACACGATCAAGAACACCTATTATTCGCTCGAATGGGGCAACGATAACGCGACATTTTTCTACACCGTGCTGGATGCGGCGAAGCGTCCTTACAAGGTCTATCGCCACACTCTCGGAGTGAAGAGAAACACGCTGGTCTGTCACGAAACGGACGAGCGGTTTACTGTGGAACTCGAAAAGACGCGGAGCCGCGCTTACATCCTGATCAACATCGGCAGCGCTCTGACTTCGGAGGTCCGCTATATCAAGGCGGATCATCCGAAAGGCCGGTTTGCAACGCTGCTGCCGAGGGTTCAGGAGACCGAGTACGACGTCACTCATCACGGGGATTCGTGGTTCATTCGGACGAATGAGGGAGCTAAGACGTTTAAGTTGGTCGAGGCTCCAGTGAAGGACCCCACGCGTCCGAATTGGAAGGAAGTGATGGCGGCACGTCCAGAAGCAACGATTGAAGGCGTCACGGCGTTCAAGGACGATCTGGTGACCGAGGAGCGCGACCGGGGCCTGATCAAGATCCGCATCCAGAATTTCTCGACCGGCGCCGCACATTACATCGAGTTCACGGAGCCAGTCTATACCGCCAGCATCGGCGGCAACGCCGAGTACGATACCAAGCTGCTGAGGTTCAACTACACGTCGCTGGTGACGCCCAACTCGGTGTTCGACTACAACATGGCCACGCGCGAACGGGAGCTAAAAAAGCAGCAGCCGGTGCTGGGCGGCTACGACCCGTCGAAGTATCAATCGGAACGGATCTACGCCACCGCGCCCAACGGCGTCAAAGTACCGATTTCGTTGGTCTATAAGAAGGGGCTGGTGCAGAACGGCAAGGCGCCGATGCTGCTCTACGGCTACGGCGCGTACGGCATCAGCATGGACCCGACGTTCAGTTCGGACCGACTCAGCCTGCTCGATCGCGGGATGATTTACGCCATCGCACACATTCGCGGCGGTGCCGATTTGGGCAAGCCGTGGCATGAAGACGGGCGCATTCTGAAAAAGAAGAGCACGTTCACCGATTTCATCGCCTGCGCCGAGCATCTGATCGCAGAGAAGTACACGTCGCCAGAGCGGTTGGCGATCATGGGCGGCAGCGCGGGAGGCTTGCTGATGGGCGCGGTGACCAATATGCGGCCGGATCTGTTCGCCGTGGTGGTGGCGAAGGTGCCGTTTGTGGACGCGTTGAACACGATGCTGGATGCGTCGCTGCCGCTGACCGTGGGCGAGTACGAGGAGTGGGGCAATCCGAACGAGAAACAGTATTACGACTACATCAAGGCCTACGCGCCTTATGAAAATGTCGCCGCGAAGCGGTATCCGCGGATGCTGGTGACCGCGGGGCTGAACGATCCGCGCGTGTCCTACTGGGAACCGGCAAAGTGGACGGCAAAACTGCGCGCGATGAAGAAGGACCACCATCTGCTGCTGCTCAAGACAAACATGGGCAGCGGACATTTCGGATCGTCGGGACGGTACGAATACATCAAGGAAACTGCGTTCGACTACGCTTTTCTTTTGAATGCTCTGGGTATTGAATGACGCTATCCTGAAACCATGAACCCGCAACAACCGCAAACGGAGATTACGCTTCACAACACCCCCGACTATCGCGAATCCTACGCCAACAGCGTGCAGGTGCGCGTCAGCCTGTGGGATTTTTTTCTGTTGTTCGGGACCATTAACCAGAGCGCGCCGGACCGGGTCGCGATTTCGAATTTTCAGGGGCTGTTCCTGAGTCCGCAACAGGCCAAGGCGCTGGCCAACGTGCTGAACCAGAATATCCAGCAGTATGAGACCGCGTTCGGCGAAATCAAGCTCGCGCCGCACGCGACCGGCGGCGTGATCCAGTAACGGTGTTCTCCCGGCGCGCGTCTCTGCTATTTTTCCTCATCGCATTCGCGTTGATGATCGCGCTGCATCTGCCGTTTTTGAAATTACCTTTTCACTGGGATGAGCTCGGCCAGTTCGCGCCGGCGTCGCTCGATCTTTTTACCGACGGCTCGTTAGTGGCGCATTCGACGCTGCCGAACGTGCATCCGCCCGGCGTGATGGCGATGGTCGCGCTCACCTGGCGAATTTTTGGCATGTCGGTGGCCGCCGCGCGCGTGGCGATGCTGGCCGTCGCCTCGGCGGGCTTGTTGTTTTCGTACCTGCTGGCGTTAAGACTATGCCGCCAGACGGCACCGGCCATCGTCGCGGTCTGCTTTCTATTCGCCTCGCCGATCTTTTTCGCGCAGTCCGAGATGATCCTGCTCGACATGCCGGCGATGACGTTCACCGCGCTGGCGCTGCTGTTGTTTCTCGACGATCGCTATCTCGGCTGCGCCCTCGCCTGCACCGCGCTGGTGCTCACCAAGGAAACCTCCATCACCACCCCCATGGTATTCGGCGCGTGGCTCCTGTTTCGCGAGAGGAAGGTTCGTGAGGCGCTGTACTTTTTCGCACCTGCCGTGGCGCTGGCCGCTTGGCTGGTGCTGCTTCACGGCAAAACCGGCCACTGGCTCGGAAACGAAGAGTTCGCCCGCGACAACGTCGGCGGTGCGCTGAGCTTTCTTCACATCCTGTTCGGCTTTGGTGGACGCTTTCACTTCCTGTTCATCGCCGACGGACGCTTGATCGGAACCATCGCTCTAGTCGCCGGGTTTCGGCTGTTGCGCGGTAAGGAGTGGAAAATTGCGACACTGGTCGTCGTGGCGCAGGTGGTCATCGTCACGGTGCTCGGATACGCGATGTTGGAGCGTTATCTCATCCCCGTCCTGCCGGTCCTATACGCTGCCATTGCCGCCGCCGCGATGGTTTATTCCGCGCGCTGGAGATGGATTTCGCACGCGGCGATGATCGCTCTGCTGGTCGCGGGATGGTTCTGGAATCCTCCGTATCCGTTTTCGTACGAGAATAATCTCGCCTGGACAGATTTTGTGACGCTGCAAAAGGACGCCGCGAATTATCTTGAAGCGAATGCGCCGGACAAGCGTATCGCCAGCGCATGGCCATTCACCGGAGCGATCAAACATCCCTATCTTGGATATGTGGCGCGGCCGCTGACCGCTGTCGAAGTACCTGGCCTTCACCTGGACGAAATCAATGGGGCGGACCGGAATTCATACGATTTTCTAGTTGTCTATGAGAGGTTCTGGACCTTCGAAGGGCGCGCGTTCGACAACCGGCTGCTGCGTCCCCTCATTCGCCAGTACAAGGACTATCATCCGCAGGCGACCGAAGCGGAAATTCGCGCTGGAGTCGGATTGGTTCCCGTCAAGAGATGGGAGCGCGGCGGGCAGTGGATCGAGATTTTTGGGAAACCGGAGCAATCGCAGCGATCGCTCCCTGCGGTCGCGGCTCAGTAAGCGAGGTTACGGTCGTTTTTTCTTGGTGGCGGGCTTCGGAGGGTCCAGATCCGCCAGTATGTGCTCGATCTGGCCCCTCAATCCGTCGTGACTCTTACGATTCGGATCGAGCGTCGCCAGCGCCTTCCCGTACAACTCGATGGCGTGGGGCTTGTCGTTGTGGGCCAGCCACGCGGTCGCCTCGGTGGACAGGCCGACTGCGGAAACCATGGCCCGCAGCGCGATGGCATTCCCTGCCGCTTCCGTTCCTTCGTCCCACTTTTTTTGCTCCCGATAAAAGACGGCGATTTTTTCTTCCGTGTCGGCGATCATCGGTAGATTTCCTATCAGCGTCCATAGATCCAGCAGGCGCTTGTAAAAAACCTCCGCATTGTCGTACTTCTTCTGGCCGAACAGCGAATACGCCAGCCCGTCTAGCGTGGTCAATAAGTCCGCCGACTGCGATCCCTCGATTCGTTCCCGAATCGCCAGCGTGCGACGAAAGGTGGTCTCCGCCGCGTCGTAGGTACGCACCGCAATCTGCGCCGCGCCCAGGCGGTCGAGTTCGGAAAGCAGCCCGGGCGAATCCACGCCCAGAACTTTCTCGCGAATTCCGATTACGGTGTACAGCGTCGGAATGGCCTTCTCCGGTTTGCCTTCAGCCAACTCCACCAGGGCGATGCGGCTTATATCGTCGGCAACGTCGGAGTTTTCAAAATTTCCGTGCGCCTTGGTATGGATTCCCGCCACACGTTGCAGAACACCAATGGAACCCTCGAAGTTTTTGCGCCGTGCGTAGATTACGGCCAGCTCGATCAGATCGTCGGCCAGTGCAGGATCGTTTTTGCCGACCGCGTTTTCGCGCCAGGCTATGGCCTGCTCGATATAGTTCTGCGCTTCTTCCTGGGCGCCGGATGCGCCCAATACACCGGAGAGGTTCTTCAGGATTTCGTAACGCTTCGGGTCGTTATCGGGAAGCGCGCTGGCTGCCGCCCACGCCGCTTCAAAGGATTTGCGCGCCTCGGCGTAATCCGCTTTGCGATAAGCTGCATGGCCGGTTTTGAGCAAAGCATCGATATCCGTTGGCGCTTGCGCCAGCAGGCCCAGGGCGGCGAAAAACAGGATCATGCGCATATTCAGAAACGATCATACTATACAATTAGTACGATTGCGTTAGCGGCCAAGGCGGAAGCAGGCCATTTCCTCGGTATTGCGGACCAGCAGCAGGCCGTGGTCGATAGCCGGGATGTTCCAGGTTTTTCCTTCGATCGCCTGGAAGCGCGCCACTTCCTGATGAGACTCGGGGGTCGCGCGCACCAGCACCAGTTCGCCTTGCTCGGTGGTAATGATCAGGTAGCCTCCGGCCAGCAGCAGTTGGCCATAACCGTAGCGGCCGCCCTTCCACTTCAGTTCGCCTGTCTTCGGATCGAGGCAGGCCAGAATCGCCTCGTCGAAGCCGTAGACATACCCCTGATAAAGCACCGAAGAGTTGAATTTGTTTTTTAGGCGATTGTTCTTCCACACCGGCTGCGCGGTGAACGCGTCGCCATCCTTCGCGATCTTCAGCAGGGCCGTACCCGGGCCTTGTGCCGAACTCAGCAGCACGTCGGAATCGTCGATCACCACCGGTTGGGAGCAGTTCATGTCCATCTGAGCCGGCCACGGATATTCCCATAGCAGCTTGCCGTCCTCGACGCCGAGTCCTACGGCTCGTTCCCCACTGATCCATACGATTTGCCGTTTTCCGGCGAGCGTGGCGACAATCGGCGACGTATACGCGGCACGGTCGTTGAGCGACTTCCATAACGGAGCTCCATTGAGGCGGTTGTATGCGACGATACTCTTGCCGCTCGTGCCTCCTGGAGTCACGATGACCATGTCGTCGACAATCAGCGGCGCGCCGGACATCGCCCAGTGGATATTCTTCGCGTCGTTGTCGGCCAGGATGTTTTTCGACCATTTCGGTTTACCCGTCGCGGCGGAGAGGCAGTACAAATCGCCCATCGCTCCCAGCGAGTACACCAGCCCGTCGTGATATACGGGTGTCGCGCGAGGGCCGGGACCGCCCAGCACTTCGTCGAACGACGCGGGATAGGAGAACGCCCACACTTCGCGGCCCGTTTCAATGTCGTATGCCGTGACCGCTTCCTTGTCGCGCCTTTGTTCGATGGTGTAGGCGCGCCCTTCGCCCACGGTGAACGACGCGTAGCCGCCGCCGATGGGTTGTTTCCACAATCGCGGCAGACCCGCGGCGGGCCAGTCCGTGTTGATGGGCGATTCGGAATACTCGCCCGCCCGATTCGGGCCGCGGAAATCGGTCCAGTAGGCGGTTTTTATCAGCTTCACGGGAGCCGCGGCAACTTCGGCGGGCTTTTCGATAGGCGCGGTAACAGTAACGGGCTCGCTTCGCTGCGCCGCGCGGCTTTCCTCGACCCGTGCGTTGTCACGGGCCAGGTTCTTGATTCGCACGCTCGACATGTTGCCGGTCCAGTCGATGCGAAATCCGTAGAGATACAAAATGCCGGCAAGCCCGGCTAGAGAAAGCGTCACCACGCTCACCCGCAACGCGATGCGACGAAGCATACCGATACTGTACACCGCTCGCTATGGCCGCGCGGCTCGGCTTATGTGTACGCACTCGCGCGTGCCGCTTCGACACTCTCGAAAACGTCGACGGAGGCGACTGTTGTCGGGCCGACAATCTTGGCGGCAGCCGCCCTTCAGGCGGCTCTTAATCGACCATCAAAAAAGCCTGCTGAAAGGCAGGCTGCCGCCAAGATTGTCGGCCCCACAAGGCCATCGGACCCGAACAGCGTGGTTTTCATCGCTATCGGTGCGTCGCCGCGCAGCCAAAACACTGGTGTCGATGCCTGGTTTTCGCTCGAGGGTCATGCATCGAGACGAGTCTCGACGCGGCACGCACGAGTGCGTACGCCACATAAGCGATCATCTGAACTGGTTACATAAGTTTGTTCAACCGCTGCCGCGCGGTCCTTCTCAGGTCGATCACGCGTTGCCGGTTCAACCCCAGCCGCGCGGCGATCTTCAGGTCGTCCAATGGGAGTCCGTTCCACACCCTGGTCAATTCCTCGACCGACATCTCTACGGCCTGGGCGATCTGCGCCAGGCTGGCCACGCCGGTGACCGGTAAGAGCGTCAGCGCCGCTTCGCCCCGTTCGTCGCGCAGATTCAGCAACAGCGAAATGCGCTGCGCGCGCGGCAGTCCGGCGATCTCGCCCCAGACTTTTTTGAGCCACCCGCGGTGCGCGAGTTTCGTTTCCACGGTGGGCCCCTGATGCGCCAGGTCCAGTCCGCGCAGTTCGCGTTTGTCGGAAATGCGCCAGTGCCGGGCGACGCGCTCTACCAGATCGTCGAACGGGAGAGGCGTGGACAATTCATCCAGGATTTTTTCTACCAGCCGGATGGCTGCGCGCGACCCGGCGCGCACCACATCGGGCGCCGAAGCCTTCACCAGCGGTAGACGATGCCGCAGCGCTTTGTTCCCGCACAGCCACTCCCCGTCCGGACCTACCCAAATGGCCACGCGCACGTGCTTGCCCAGCAGATAGCGAAGCTGATTCTCCAGGCGGAAGCGTTGCGGAAAGGCGCGGCGGTAATATTTGTCGCATCCGTGATAGGCGGCGACGGCCGAATAGGCGCGGAAATCGCGTATCGTTTCCCGATCGCCCGATTGCTTCAATTCGCGCAACCGCGAAATGAGATCGGCGAGAACGTCGCTGCAAACATCCTCGGCGGTCGCGCCGCGAATTTTTGACGAGACGATCCGCTGCACGATGGGCGAGGCCTGTTCGCCAACCAGTTGTTCCAGCAGCCGCTCCGATTCTCCCAAATCGGCACAGCCGAGGAACCGCGCCAGTAGATCGTCATCTATCGGCAGAATGTGCCCGGCCCTTTAGTCATAAAAACAAATATTTCCAGAGTGGAATTAAACACAATTTTCCCCACAATGACTAAGGCGAAAAACAAGACTCGGATTTTCACTTAGAGGCGCATAATTTAGGCTCCTTGCCCTCTTCAAGGGGATGAACGTGGGATCGCCCCTTCGAGAAAAACGATGACTGAGCCGAAAATCATGACAACTCTATTGCGCCGCTCGCCGCTGTTTCTTTTTCCTGTATTGATCAGCGCACTGCAGGCCCAGACGATCACCGTTACCCCGGCCGAGCCCTATGTCGGCGTCGGGTCCACCCAGCAGTTCTCGGCCGCTGTTACGGGCTTGTCTAGTTCCAGCGTCACCTGGTCGTTGAGCGGCATGAGCCCTCTGAACAATCCCAAGCTCGGCACCATCAGTTCCACGGGTTTATATACCGCTCCTGCCACTCCGCCCGCGCAGAATCCGGTCACCGTGCAGGCCACCGGTTCCGACGGAAAGACACGCGGTATCGCCTACGTGCTGGTGGAAGGCCTCGGCCCGACACTCACTTCGGTCACACCCAGTCCGCTTAACGTCGGCACCTATAACGTGACGATCAACGGCCAGGGATTCGTCAAAGGAGCCGGTATGCTCGCGGGCGCCGTGGCGCTCAGCGTGACTTATGTGTCCCCCACGCAGCTTACCGCCAACGGATACCAGGGCGCCGCCGGCATCGTCCCGTTCAAGGTGTCCAATCCCGGCACGCTCTATTCCAACACCATCAATGTGCCGTTCGTCACGCCGCTGACAGTCTCCCCGGCCACCGCAAAGGTTGCTCTTGGCGCATCGAAAACGTTCAGCGTATCCGGGCAGACAGTGACCTGGGCCGCGACCACCGGCTCGATCACCTCAGCCGGAGTTTATACCGCTCCTTCGACGATGCCGGCTTCCAGTTCCGTCACGATCACCGCCAGTGGCAGCGGCGGACAGACTGGAACAGCGTCAGTAACCCTCTCCCAGCCGCTAACGCAAGTGGCCCCGCCCACTTTCAGCCCGCCCGCCGGAACCTATACCGCGGCGCAATCCGTGACCCTCGGCAGCACCACCAGCGGCGCATCGATCCGCTACACAACCAACGGCACCTTCCCGAGCGAAACCGCCGGAACCTTGTATAGCGCGGCTTTCTCCGTCGGCGCGACGGAGACCGTAAAGGCCATCGCCTACAAAACCGGCATGGCCGACAGCGCGGTCGTCTCCGCCGTCTACACCATCAATCTGCCCGCAGTCTCGATTTCCGTTTCCCCGACGACCGCCAGCCTTTCCGCGAACCAAACACAAGGCATTACCGCGACCGTGACCAACAGCACCAATCCGGGGGTCACCTGGACGCTCACCGGTGCCGGAACGCTCAGCTCTGCCAGCTCCACATCGGGCACGCCGATTACCTACACCGCGCCCTCGACCGTCGCCAGCACGACCACTGTTACGGTCACCGCGACCAGCTCCGCCGACGGCACGAAGACCGCTATTTCGACCATCACCCTTACGCCCGCGGTTTCGATCTCCATTTCGCCCACCACTGCCAGCCTCTCGGCGAATCAAACGCAGGGCCTCACCGCGACCGTGGTCAACGGCACGAACCTGGGAGTTACCTGGACCCTCACCGGAGCCGGCGTGTTGAGCGCGACAAGCTCCACGTCAGGCACTCCCATCACGTACACCGCGCCCGCCACCATCGCCGCTACAACCACAGTGACCGTCACCGCCACCAGCGCGGCTAACAGCGCTAAGACCGCCGTTTCCACCATCACCCTGAACCCAGCCGTCGTCACCGGCGGACCCATCACCGTCTCTCCGTCGACCGCAACGGTCGCATTAAACGCAACGCAGACGTTTACGGCATCGGGCCAGCCTTCCGTCACCTGGAGCGCTTCCGCCGGCACGCTTACTTCGGGCGGAGTCTATACCGCACCCTCCGCCATGCCCTCCACCGGCACGGTCACCATCAGCGCCGCGGGCACCAATAATCAGGTGGGGACCGCAACAGTCACACTGACCACCGGCACCACGCTGGTCCCAACCGCCACCGCGCAGCGATTCCTCCAGCAGGCGGCTTTCGGGCCTGCCCCCGCCGATATCGCCAACGTGCAAGCCATCGGCCTGCCAGGCTGGCTGAACCAGCAGTTGGCAATGCCGAAAGTTTCGAACTACGCCAACATGACTGCGAACATGTCCGCGCGATTCGTCACCAATTCGGTCATGAATGCCGACCAGTTGCGGCAGCGCGTGGCCTTTGCTCTGAGCCAGATCACCGTGGTGTCGCTCAACTCGCTGATCTTCCCGGAGAACGTGACGCCGTTTGAGGACCTGCTGCTGACCGATTCCTTTACCAATTACCGGCAGATCCTGGGCGACGTGACCCTCAGCGCGTCCATGGGCGCCTTCCTGAACACGGTGAACAACGCCGCCGCCAATCCGGCTCTTGGCACCGTCGCCAACGAGAATTACGCTCGCGAAGTGATGCAGCTTTTTTCCATTGGCACGGTCATGCTCAATCAGGACGGATCTGTGCAAATCGGCTCCGATCAGCTTCCCATCCCCACCTACAATCAGACCAACGTTACTGAACTGGCCCGCGTCCTCACCGGCTGGACCTTCGCGCAAAACGGCGTCGCGCCTTATTGGGGGGCCGGGATCAACGACGGCAATACGAACGTCGGCGCGCCGATGGTCGCCATGCCGCAGTATCACGACAACGGATCGAAGACGCTGCTGCCGGATTACGAATATAACAACGGCAGGGTTCCGTACGTGGCTGCGCCAGGCCTTCCGCAGGCGACCGATCTTTCGGCCGCGCTAGACAACATCTTCTATCACCCCAACGTCGGGCCGTTTGTCGGCCGCCAGCTTATCCAGCATCTGGTGAAGAGCAATCCTAGCCCCGCCTATATCTCGCGCGTGGCGGCGGCATTCGCCAACAACGGCAGCGGTGTCCGCGGCGATATGAAGTCTGTCATCACCGCCGTGCTGATGGATCCCGAAGCGCGCGCCAACGACGCCGGAGGCAACGATCAGCCGACCGACGGCCACATGCAGGAGCCGGCTCTCTACCTTGCCGGCCTGATCCGCGCCTTCAACGGAACCGTCAACGACCAAAATTATTTCCCCTACGACCTGCTGAACCTGGACCAGGATATTTTCAACGCCGCCAGCGTCTTCAGCTACTACGCGCCGAACTACGTCGTGCCGGCCGGCTACATCCTGCCCGCGCCCGCCACCCAGCCCACCGGTGGCGAGTTCCAGATCTTCGACACCTACACGTCCATCTATCGCGCCAATCTGGTGACGAACCTGTTTGGGAGCTTTTCCAGCCCGCTGATCAATTACGGGCCGGGCACGGCCATCAATCTCACTTCCTACCAGGCGCTCTATAAGAACCCCGCCGCGCTGGTCAACGCCATGGACCAGACACTCACCCGCGGAACGCTCCCCGCGAACATCAAAAGCATCATCACAGCAGCCGTCGCCGCCGAGGACCCGGCCGGGTATACCAATGGAATGAAGCAGGTGGAGGCAGCCCTCTTCCTGATCGCCACCTCGAATTACTACAATGTCTGGCACTAAAGACCATATTGGAAACAGCCAAGAGAAAAGGAAATTATTCATATGCTGATTCGTTCCAGACGAGATTTTTTGCGCACTACGCTCCAGTCGGTTACGGCCCTCGGAGCCATGGGCGCGATGTCGAATGCGCTCGCTGCCGGCGGCACGCCCTACCAGGCGCTGGTATGCGTTTTCCTGACCGGCGGCAACGACGGCCACAATACCGTGATCCCCATCACCACCGCGCAGCAGAATTATTCGCTCTACGCCACCAATCGCGGGCCCCTGGCGCTGGCCTCGAACTCGCTGCTGTCGATCCCGTCCGGCAGCGACACCTACGGGCTGCATCCCAGCCTGGTCGAGATCGAGAACCTGTATATGCAGAAAAGAGCGGCGATCCTGGCTAACGTCGGAGTGCTGGTGGAACCCACCAATCGCACTTCTTATCTGGCGGCTAACGGAGGCGCGGCTGTCCCCGCCGCTCTGTTCTCCCACTCCGATCAGGCCAGCCAGTGGCAGACCTCGGTTCCCAACGGCCTGGGCGCCACCGGTTGGGGAGGACGGCTGGCCGATTCCGTCCAGTCCTTCAATACTGGAGCGCAATTCCCCACCGTCACCTCGATTCAGGGCTGCGGCTTATTCTGCACCGGCAAGAACTCGCTTCCGGCCACCGTTCCTTCCTCCGGGCCGGTGCAGTTGAACGCCGCCGTGACCGACCCGAACGTCCAGGCGGCCATGAATTCTCTGCTCCAGTTCAGCAACGGCGTGCAGTTGGTGCAGGCCGCCAACAGCATCGTGACGAACGGTGCGAACTACGCTAATACTCTGGCTTCGCAGATCAATACCGTGACCATCAACACTCCGTTTCCAGCCAACAACCCGTTAGCCGCCCAGTTGCTGATGGTCGCCAAGCTCATCGGCCTGCGCAACACGCTGGGCATGACGCGCCAGATCTTCTTCTGCAATCTGGACGGCTTCGATACGCATGGCTCGCAGCTCGAAACCCAGGTCACCCTGCTCCAGCAACTAAGCCAGGCCGTCAACGCTTTCTATCTGGCGACGCAGGAGTTACTGGTCGACAGTCAGGTGACCACCTTCACGGCTTCTGAATTCGGCCGCACCCTCAGCCCGAACGGGAACGACGGCAGCGACCACGCCTGGGGCAACCATCACTTCATCATTGGAACCGGCGTAAAAGGAGGAGCGATGTACGGCGCCTACCCATCGCTGGCCTTCGGCAGCCAGAACGATACGAACACGCGCGGTACGATCATCCCGACAACTTCGGTCGATCAATACGGAGCCACGCTGGCGACCTGGTTCGGCGTCCCCGGCTCGAGCCTGTCCACGATTTTCCCGAACAGCTTGAACTTCCCGGCATCGAGCCTGAACATCGGCTTTCTGGGCTGAACTGGCCTTGTGGGGCCGACAATCGTGGCGGCAGCCACCCTTTCAGGCGGCTTCTTGTCGATCTTCGAAAAGCCTGCTAAAAGCCACGCAGCCGCCAAAATAATCGGCCCCACAAAAGTCGCGTCCCTTGACGTTTCGAGAGTCGTCGATGCACGCCGCCTAAAACTGCTCGTCGGGCTTCACTACATACCCTCTTCCCGGGCCGTTCGTCAGATCGTGAATCGTGTAGTCCGCCGGGATCTGAAACAGCGTCGGCAAAGGCTCGCTGCGATTGATGTTGGTCAGCTTATACGTCGTCGTCCCCGTCCGGGGATCGCTGCGCGTGCTCATCACCGTTACCTGCAGCTCCGGCGAATACCAGCGTTCGGAAACTGTCTCGATCGGCAGCTCGTTGCCGATCTGCCCGGCCGGAATCGTGATCGTAGTGCGGGTGCCCTCAGCCGAAACGCCCTCAATCGTCTGTGTGCCCAGGTGCTCCACCTTGGTATTGGCCTTCGAGGAATTGACGTCGGAATTCGAGAAAACGAACGTCTCCTGACCGGCGCCGTTTGAGGTGCTGAAGCTGAATGAGCGCGTATCGGTCGTCACGATCGCACCGCGTCCGCCACCGCCGCCGCCAACGCCAACGCCAACACCAACACCAACACCAACACCGACGTGTTCGCCGGGGCTGAAGACGAAGTTCCTCTGCGCCGTCTTCCGCGCCTCTTTGGTACCAGGCATCAACATGTAGCTGGCGCCCTCTACTGGATCCGTAATAAAGATACCGGCGACCGCGCCCTTCCTCGTCTCCTCCCGCCTCTCCCGACCCTGGCTGTCGCGATACAGCATCGAAGAATTGCCGCTCTTGATGTGGTTCCCGTCGGCCAGCGCTTGCACCATCTCATTCACTACCTGCGCGGAGTAAGGCGCGCCCTTGACCGTCGGCCCGTTGATCATCGCGCCGCCCAGGACTTTTACATCATTGATCTGCGCCTGCACTTCGTCGGCTATCTTCTTCTTCAGGAGGGCAGGATCGTCCTGCGCCAGCGAAACAACGCCCATGAGGGCTCCACAGAGTGTGATTTTCGTCATTTTATCTCCTTTGTATTTACAAATCGAATGGCTCGGGCGAGCCCTTCTTGCCCAACTAAAACGTCCGCTTGCACCGTTTCAGTCAGGCGATCCTCACTTACCGGCACCCCAACGCTCCGCATGGCGGCCGCCGGCAGGCTGACCCGCAACAACTCACCTCGTTCAAACGGTGGCGGATCCTCCATCAATGGGTAAAACTCGGTCACGATTTCCTGAGGCGGGCGGGGTTTGGGCCGGATCGCCCGCTTAGCCACCGGCAGCGCCGGAACCGGCGGCGTAACTATCGTGATTTCCATTGTTTGCGGTTTTGGAACCCGAACAAAAAACAAAGCCATCCCTGCGGCGGCAGCGGCAAAGTACGGCCACACGCGCCGCTTGTATTTCTCTCGAAACGCAGCTGTTAACCGAGTTTCCACCTCCGGCGGAGCCTCTTTTTTCCGGTCGCTATCGGCCAACGCTTTTAGCAACTCCTTCATACGGAACTCCTTACGGCCAGCTTCTGGGCCAGCATGGACCGTCCCCTGTTCAACCTGGACCGCACTGTGCCGATCGGACAATCGAGCGCCAGCGCGGCCTCCTCATAACTTGTATCTTGCAGATCGCAAAGTACTACTGCTTCCCGATAGACCGGCGGCAGGCTCAACACTGCGCGACGGACATTTTCCATCGTCTCGCGCCGCGTCAGATCGTCCAGAATGTCTTCTGGACCCGCATAATCCTCAATCTCCGCCGTCTTTTCAATCCGCCGCAGCACCAGATTGCGGGCAACCCCGTACAAAAACGAAGCCAACGAGCCCCGCGCCGGATCGTACCTGGCGGTTTTCGACAGCAGCGCCATAAAAACTTCCTGCGTCACGTCCTCGGCAATGACCACATTCCCGGTCATTTGCAGCGCGAACCGGTAGACTGGCCCCTGCCTTCGGCGATAGAGCGCAGTAAACGCCTCCTCGTCGCCCGAGAGCATTCCCGCCAGCAGTTCGTAATCGGTTGGCTGCACTTTCTACAACGACTTGCGGCAACAGGGAACGTTAGTTCCCGTAAGTTTCCATCCGCATGCTCACGCATGGCGGTTCCGCGTCGGCAATCAACCGGCATGCGTAAGCATGCGGACATGTCGGCAATGAACCGCCATGCGTAAGCATGCGGACAACCCAATGCTACACTGAAAATAAAATGACCTACGACGTGATTGTCATCGGGAGTGGTCCCGGTGGATATTCGGCTGCGATTCGCGCCGGGCAATATGGATTGAAAGTCGCCTGCATCGAGGCCGACCCAAGACTGGGCGGAACTTGCCTGCTGGTCGGTTGCATTCCGACCAAGTCGCTGTTGCATACGGCGGATGTCTGGGACCGGTTCCTGCATTCGGAAGAAGAGGGGATTCATTGCGAGAACCCCCGCCTCGATTATCCGATGGTCAGCGACCGCAAGAACAAAATCGTCAGCAAACATTCCAAGGGCATCGAATTCCTGTTCCGCAAGAACAAAGTGGACTGGATCAAGGGATGGGCGCGGCTGGCTGGACCGGGGAAGGTCGAAGTAAGGGCGCCGGACGGGGCGAAAACCATCTACGAAACGAAAAATGTCATGCTCGCCACTGGATCGGCCGCCCGCATGCTCCCGGGACTGAAGCCGGACGCCAAACGCATTCTGACCAACATCGAAATTCTGGATCTGCGCGAGATTCCGAAGTCGCTGGCGGTGCTGGGCGCGGGCGCGGTGGGCGTGGAATTCGCGTCCTGCTTCCACCGGTTCGGGACGAAGGTGCAGGTTTTCGAGATGCTGCCGCGCATTGTTCCCGTCGAGGACGAGGAAGTCTCGAAGGAACTGTTGCGGTTGTTTAAGAAGCAGGGCATTCGCGTCGAGACCGGCGCCAAAGTGGAGAATATTAAGGTCACCGACAACGGCGTGAAGTTCGAAGTCGCGCTTGCTGACGGAAAACGCGAGACGGTGGAGACGGAAGCGCTGCTGGTCGCGGTGGGACGCCGTCCTCTGACCGAGGACGTTGGCTTGCAGGGCACCAAGGTCGAGCTGGATCGAGGATTCGTGAAGGTCGACTCCATGCAACGCACCGGCGAACCCAATGTTTACGCCATTGGCGATATCGTCGCCGGGACGCCGCAGCTGGCGCATGTGGCGACGGCCGAGGGCATGGTCGCGATGGCGCACATCGCGGGTAAGCCGGTCAGTCCGATCAATAGAAACCGCATTCCGGGTTGCACCTATACCGACCCCGGCATCGGCAGCGTAGGGCTGACCGAGGCGCAGGCGCGGGCGGCTGGCTACGCGGTGAAGGTCGGGAAATTTCCGTTTGCGGCGAACAGCAAGGCGACCATCCTGGGATCGCACGACGGGTTCGTGAAGGTCGTTGCCGACGAGAAGCACGGCGAAATTCTGGGCGTCCACATCATCGGGCCGGAGGCGTTCGAGCTGATCGGCGAAGCGGTGCTAGCGATGGAAGCCGAGGCTACGGTCGATACAGTGATTCACGCGATTCACGCCCATCCGACGATCTACGAGGCCGTCGGCGAGGCGTTCAACGCGGTTTACGGTCAGGCGATTAATGCCTAGCGGTTTGATGAAAGAGGTTTGGCCGCTGATGAACGCGGATAAACGCGGATCGAAAACAAATCGGTCATCCGCGTTCATCGGTGTTCATCCGTGGCTAAAATTGCCTTTTCTTTCGGTGTTTTTGTTTGGAATCGCCTTTGGACAAGACATCCCTCTTGTCACGGTGTGCGAGGCACTGCAAGGGCGGGATGTCTACGACGGAAAGCCGATCGTGGTTGTCGGGCGGCTCCACCTCAACGTCGAAGGCAGCTGGCTATCCGAGGATTGCGACAGCAAGATCGTCACTGACGGATTCATTTGGCCCAACATGGTCGCGGTGGGCTACTACTCTCGCTCCGAGGGTGGGCAGGCCCCCGATTTGCCGAAAGACTTTGAGTGGAACGAAGAGCTCTTATCAAGGAAACTCAAGGCTGTTCAGAAGACCACGAAGATCCAGATTTTCAAAGGCAATTTCCTCAGCGACCGCTGGGTGGCGATATTTGGGCGTTTTGAGACTCTGCCGCTTCAAGTTGTTAGGGGAGGTTCCGCCTCCGGACATCTGGTTTACTCTGGCAAGACAATCCACGAACTGAAGGCGAAATGATAGCGACGGAAAGAGCGTGTCAGATTTGCGACCTCGGGCGGATGCGTTACGCGGACGCTTTGGAGCGTCAAAACCAATCGGTTGAACTGAGGAAGAGCGGAGCGATTTCCGATCAACTCCTCATCGTCGAGCATCCCCACGTCGTCACCATGGGCCGCAACGGGCATCACGAAAATCTTCTCGCCCGGCCGGAGCTTTTGGCGCGATCCGGCATCGAGTTTTTTGAAACGGACCGCGGTGGCGACGTCACGTATCACGGGCCGGGGCAGATTGTGGGTTATCCGATTCTCGATTTGCGAGAATGGAAGCGCGACGTGCATGCGTATGTTCGGGCCATCGAGCAGGTCATCATCGACGCGCTGGCGGGTTTTGGCATCGAATCCTGGCGCGAGGCGGGCGCGACGGGCGTTTGGACCAGTGAGGGAAAAATCGCGGCCATTGGGGTTCACATCAGCCGCTGGGTCACCTCGCATGGGTTCGCGCTGAATGTGGATACGGATTTGAATTATTTCCGGTACATCGTACCGTGCGGTTTAACAAGACCGGTCGCCTCGATGCGAAGCCTGGGCTGCCAGGCGGAGCGCGGGGAAGTGGTCGCAGCACTCATACAGAACTTTGGACGCGTATTTGAACGCCAGATGGAGACCCTATGATTGACGTCGTCATGCCCCAGATGGGCGAGAGCATTGTCGAAGGAACGCTGACCAAGTGGCTGAAGAAGGCCGGCGAAACGGTCGTGCGCGATGAGCCCCTGTTCGAGATTTCGACGGACAAAGTGGATACGGAGATTCCGTCGCCGGCGGCCGGAGTGCTGGCCGAAGTGCTGATTGAAGAGGGCAAGACGGTGGGAATCAATACCATCGTGGCTCGTATCAATGATGGAGCCAAGGCGGATGGCGCGAGCGCGCCCGTTGCGGCTCCTGTTGCCACGCAGGCGGAACCGCCCGCGCCACCTGCTCCAACCCCAACTGCCGCGGCGCCGACGCCCGAACCGGTTGCAACCGTGGTCGAGGAGACGGCCGGGCCGCTTTCGCCTCTGGTGCGCAAGATGGCTCGCGAGAACAACATCGATTTGAGCTTGATTAAGGGAACAGGCGCCGGGAACCGGATTACCAAGCAGGATCTCGAAACGTATCTGGCGTCGAAGAACGCGCCCCCGGCGCCGGTTGTTCAGGCTGCACCGCCGCCTCCTCCGCCACCACCGCCGCCAGTACAGCAGGCGGTCGCGACCATTCCGCAAACGGTCGAAGTTCCCTCGCCGCCGCGTGTCGGCGAAGCGCCGGGGACTCGCGTGGAGCCAATGAGCGTCATGCGTCAGAAAATCGCCGAGCACATGGTGTTCAGCAAACACACTGCGGCGCACGTGACCACGGTTCACAAGGTCGATTTCACGAAAGTGGCCAAGGCTCGCGATAAGGCCAAGGGCAACGTCCAGGCGCAGTATGGATTCTCGCTGACGTTCCTGCCGTTCGTGCTGAAAGCCACCTGCGTGGCGCTGCGGCAGTTCCCGATTTTGAACGCGTCGATCGAGGGAACGAACATCATTTACCATCGCGACATCAATCTGGGGATCGCGGTGGCGCTCGAAAACGGCCTCATTGTGCCGGTGATTCGCAATGCGGACGAGAAGAGCGTGATCGGGCTGCAACGCTCGGTTGCGGATCTGGCGGCGCGCGCGCGTTCGCGGCATCTGCGGCCGGATGAGGTGCAGGGCGGGACGTTCTCCATCACCAATTTCGGCAGCTTCGGCAGCGTGTTCGCGACGCCGGTAATCAATCAGCCGCAGGTGGCGATTCTGGGTGTCGGCACGGTGGAGAAACAACCGGTGGTGATCGACGACGCGATCGCGATCCGGTCCATCGCGTACCTGGCGCTGACCTTCGATCATCGATTAATCGATGGCGCGCTGGCGGATCAGTTCACGGGAAAGATCAAGTCGATTCTTGAGGGGTGGGCGGAGGAAGTCTCTTAAGAAGAAGTCAGGAGTCAGAATGGCGGACATCGTACGGTTGACCGATCCGGAACATCTGACTGTCGTCAGCATTGCTCCTTCGTTTGGGAACAATGCTTATTCGATGACGGTGCGCGGCGTTGAGATTTTGTACAAACCTGCGCCGGATCTGGATGTGTGGCGCGCCAAGCGCGGATTGGGCGGAGTGCCTCTCTTATCGCCTTGGGCCAACCGGATCGACGCGGATTCGTTTTATGCGAATGGGAAGAAGTACTTGCTGAACCCGGGGCTCGGCAATGTCGGGTATGACGGGCATCATCTGCCGATCCACGGCCTCGCGGCGTACACGGACAAGTGGCGCGTGATTAAGCGCGACAACGCTTCGGTCACTTCGCGGCTGGAGCCTTGGAGGGAGCCGGATTGGATGGCTCAGTTTCCGTTCGCGCATGCGATTGAGGTGACCCACCAGTTGCACGGTGGGTCGCTCGAAGTCGCAACGATGGTTGAGAATCTTTCCAGCGAGCCGATGCCTTTGTCGCTGGGATACCATCCTTACTTTCAATTGACCGATTCACCGCGCGACGATTGGAAAGTGCATCTGGCGGCGCGCGAGAGCGTCCTCTTGTCAGATCTGCTGGTCCCCACAGGCGAGCGGAAACCGATGGAATTCGGAAATCCGTATCCTCTCGCGGGACATGTGCTCGACAACGTCTTCACCGGACTGACCGGCGGCGATTGGGTGCTGGAAGGAAAGAAGCAGAGAATCGCCGTGAAGTTCGGACCGAAATATCCGGTGGCAGTGGTGTATGCGCCGAAGGGCGGGTCGTTCGTGTGCTTCGAGCCGATGGCTTCCGAGACCAATGCGTTCAACATGACCTATGCCGGCAAGGATGCCGGCTTGCAATCCATCGCGCCGGGAGCCAAGTGGAGCGAGAGCTTCTTTATTACTCCGACGGGGTTTTAGAAACTCATGATTACGGCGTCCGCTACTTCCACGTTTGAATCTCTCAACCTCGATTGCGGCGTTACCTTGACGCCGGTCGAGGTCGCCTATGAAACCTACGGCACGCTCAATTCCGATAAATCCAACGCGATTTTAGTCCTGCACGCGTTTTCGGGCGATGCGCATGCCGCGGGCGAAGGCGGATGGTGGTCGAAAATGATCGGGCCCGGCCTCGGTTTCGACACCGATCGGCACTTGGTCATCTGTTCCAATATTCTCGGCGGATGCCGCGGCACGACGGGGCCTTCTTCGATCAATCCCGAGACGGGCGAGCCGTGGGCGATGTCCTTTCCGGTGGTCACCGTCGCCGACATGGTGCGGCTGCAGAAAATGTTGATCGATTCGATGGGCATCAAGAAGCTGCTGGCCGTTGCCGGTGGATCGATGGGAGGGATGCAGGCACTGGAATGGGCGGTCGCCTATCCCGACAACGTGGGCGCTGCCTTGCCCATCGCCACCACGGCGCGGCACAGCGCGCAGCAAATCGCCTTCAACGAAGTGGGACGGCAGGCGATCATGGCCGACCCCGATTGGAACGAGGGAAATTACTACGGCCGCAAGTTGCCAGCCCGCGGATTGTCGGTCGCTCGTATGGTGGGCCACATCACCTACATGAGCGATGCCAGCATGCGCGAAAAATTCGGACGCAGGCTGCGCGCGCCGGATCAGTTCGAGGTCGAGAGCTACCTGCAATATCGCGGCAGCACGTTTGTCGACCGCTTCGACGCGAATTCGTATTTGTACATCACGCGCGCGATGGATTCGTTCGACCTGACCGAGCGCGGAACGCTCGCGTCCTTATTTGAAAGAATCGGGACGCGATTTTTAGTCATCAGCTTTACGTCGGACTGGCTGTATCCGAGTTATCAATCGCTCGAAGTGGTCAGCGCGCTGCGCAGCCGCAATTGCGATGTGGCGTATTGCAACCTGGCGTCGGATTACGGACACGACGCGTTTTTAGTCGAGGTGAAGGAGCAGGCCGAGATCGTCCGCGGATTCCTGGCGAGTACCCATGTTTGATGTGAACCATGCTTGACGTATTTGGGCGGCGCGATTACGCGATCATCAGCGAATTGATTGAACCGGGGACGCGGGTGCTCGATTTGGGCTGCGGTGAAGGCGAACTGCTTGCGTGGCTGCGCGACCACAAAAACGTCGACGGGCGGGGTGTGGAACTGACCGGCGCGAGCGTGCAAAAGGCGATCGCCCGGGGAGTCTCGGTTTACCAGGGCGATTTGGAATCGGGGCTCGACGATTATCCGGAGCAGGCGTTCGATTACGTCATTCTGAGCCAGACCTTGCAGCAGACCCGCGACCCGCTCAAAGTGCTGAAGGGGATGCTGCGAATCGGCAAAAGGGGCATCGTGGCGTTCCCGAATTTCGGACACTGGCGGGTGCGGGTATCGCACCTGTTGACGGGCCGCTCGCCGCAAACGGAACTATTTCCCTACGACTGGTACGATTCGCCGAACATCCACTTTTTGACGGTGCTCGATTTTGAGGCGCTGGCGGAGAAGCAGAACTGGCGTGTGGAACGAAGAATTTTTCTTGCCGGGAGCCGCGAAGTCGCACTACTGCCGAACCTCATGTCGGAGGTCGCGGTGTTTTTGTTCACGGCGGGCTGAACACCCGTCCGCATGTTCTCGAGTGCGAAAACCGTAGCGTTGACCGCTCGGAATCAGGTTTTGCGAAACCACCGGCACGGGCAAACCGCTTGGTAACTGAGCGTTTGTCCGCATGCTCACGCATTGGCGGTTCGGTAAGAGAAACAAACGGCGAGCAGACCGGTTTTACTGAACCGCCATGCGTAAGCATGCGGACAGACGATCAAACCACCGCGACTTCGAACTTCTTCCGCAGCATTTCCATCAGTTCCTGGCCGTGGACCGGATCGGCCAGCGCGAATTCCACGAACGCTTCGAAGTAGCTGGCGAAGTTACCCACGTCGTAGCGGCGCTCCTCCGGCGTCAACTGGACAGCGTAGACGCGTAGACCCGCGGTGCACATGCGCTCAATGGCGTCGGTGAGCTGGATTTCCCCGCGCTTGTCGGGTTCCACGCGTCGAATCTCATCGAAAATGCGCGGAGAAAAGATATAGCGTCCGGCGATGGCGAGACGACTGGGCGCTTTTTCGGGACCCGGTTTTTCCACCAGATGCGCGACCCGCACGGCGTCTTTTTCGAACTGGGCCGGCGCGACGATGCCATACTGCCCGGTCTCTGAGAGCGGCACTTCCTCGACAGCGACAACGCAAGCAGCGGCATTCTGTTCGAACACTTCGATCATGCGCGAGACGGCGTGGGACTTGGCATGCAGGCCGAGGATCGAATCACCGAGAGCCACGACAAAAGGATCGTGCCCGGCGAAATGCTCACCCGAAAGGACCGCGTCGCCCAGACCTTTGGGAGAACTCTGTCGCGTGTAAAAGAACTTTGTGTTGCCTGATTCGAGGTCGAAATGATCCTCAATCGACGTCTTGTTGCGGCCGGTTACGAATAAAATCTGCTCGATGCCGTTCGCCGCCAGCTCGTCGATGACGTATTCGACAACGGGTTTTCGCGCGACGGGCAGCATTTCCTTGGGCTGCGAACGGGTGGCGGGCAGAAGTCTTGTACCGAGGCCGGCAACGGGAACAACAGCGCTTCGAATCACAATTTTCCTTTACTATTTAGGATACACGAGTGGCTCTTTCCTTCATCGCAAAAGCCGGCGAACGGCTGGATCATTATCTGCAAACCCAAATGAGCGGGTATAGCCGCGCGCGTTTGCAGGCTTGGATCAAGGACGGCCTGGTGACGGTGAACGGCGCGCATTCCAAGCCGTCGGCGCTGCTGCGCGGTGGCGAACGAATCGAGGTGACTCCGGCGGATCCGCCGCCGCTGAAGGCCGAGCCAGAGGACGCGCCGATCGACATCCTGTATGAAGACGCCTCGGTGATCGCGGTGAACAAGCCGGCCGGACTGGTAGTGCATGCGGGCGCGGGCGCGCACTCCGGGACGCTGGTAAACCGCCTGGTGCACCATTTCGCAACGCTCTCGCAGGTAGGCGGCGAGCTGCGGCCCGGTATCGTGCACCGGCTGGATCGCGGAACCAGCGGAGTCTTGCTCGTCGCGCGCAACGATGCGGCGCACCGGGCGCTGGCCCGCCAGTTCGCCGAGCGCACCACGGAGAAAACGTACCTGGCACTGGTGGAGGGCCGAGTCAACGCGGAGTCGGGGCGCATCACCAAGCCGATTACGCGCGACCCGGCGCATCGGACGCGCATGACGGCCCGGCTCGATTACGGCCGCGACGCGCTGACAGATTACCGCGTGCTGCGGAGATTCGAAAAGTTCACTTATCTCGAAGTACGCATCGGGACCGGCCGCACGCACCAGATTCGCGCGCACCTGGCCAGCATCCGTCATCCGGTGGCGGGCGACAAGCTATATGGGGCCGCGGTCGCGGACAGAATCTTCCTCCATGCGTGGCGGATCCGTTTCGATAGCCCGGCTACGGGCGAGCGCATTACTGTGGAAGCGCCTCTGCCAAAGGAACTAGAAATGTGGCTGGGGGCTATAATTTAGTTGAACCTCGCATGAAACACGGTATCGTATTCGCGTTAGCCCTGACGCTCGCCGCGCAGCAAAGCGATCAGACGCGCATTTCGGTGGACGTGACGCGCGTCAATCTGCTGTTCACCGTGTCGGATAAGAAAGGGCGTTTCGTCAACGATCTTTCTAAAAACGACTTTGAGATTATCGAAGCGAAGAAGCCACAGGAAATTGTTCAGTTCACCGCCGAAAGCAATCTGCCGCTGCGCCTGGCGATTCTCATCGACACCAGCAACAGCATTCGCGAGCGCTTCAAATTCCAGCAGGAAGCCGCGACCGATTTCATCAACACCGTGATTCGTCCGCGCCAGGACAAGGCAACGGTGGTTAGTTTCGACATGAGCGCGGAGTTAGTAGCGGACATGACCGACGATGCCGACAAACTGGCGACCGCCATCCGCGGCTTACGGCCTGGCGGCGGTACGGCGATGTACGACGCGATTTTCTTCGCCTGCCGCGACCAGTTGACGAAGGATCAGCCGCCCGAGAAGTACCGCCGCGCGATGGTCATCCTCAGCGACGGCGAGGACAATCAAAGCCGCTGGACGCGCGAACAGGCTCTGGAAATGGCGCACAAATCGGACGTGGTGATTTACGCGATTTCGACCAACCGCAGCGGCATCGACACCGACGGCGACAAAATCCTGAAATTCTTCGCCAACGAAACGGGCGGCCTGGCGTTTTTCCCCTTCAAGGCGCAGGATATGGCGCAGGATTTCGAGAATATCGCCAATGAATTGCGGCACCAGTACAGCGTGCTGTTCAAGCCGGAGCCGTTCAAGGCAGACGGCCTCTATCACGCGGTGCGGGTGAACGTGAAAAATCGCAAAGACCTGGTGGTTCGCGCCCGGCACGGCTACTACGCGCCCACTGTGAATTAGTGTTCGGCCAAACTTACAGTCCGCCGGACCTGGGCGTGATTGCGCTGCTGGTCTTTTTCGAAGGCCTGCTCTCCATCGACAACGCCCTGGTTCTCGCACTGCTGGCCCGGCGGCTTCCGAAGCCTCTGCAAGCGAAAGCGCTGACCTACGGGCTGGTGGGAGCCCTGGTATTTCGGACGATCATGGTCGGCTCGGCCGCGTTTCTGTTGCAGTGGCGCATCGTCAAACTGCTGGGCGGAGGATACCTGCTGTGGATCTCCGTGCAGCATTTCTTCTTTAAGAAGCCAGAGCCACCGCCGCTCGACGATGCCGATGTTAAGCCCGCGTCGAGTTTCTGGGGCACTGTGGCGCTGATCGAAGTGACCGACGTGGCCTTCGCCGTCGATTCGATCCTGGCCGCGATCGCACTGGTGGGCAGCGCGCCTCCCGGCCATGTCGGGCCGCATCCGAAACTCTGGGTTGTGATTACGGGCGGGATGATCGGCGTCATGTTGATGCGCGTCGCGGCGGCGATGTTCATCCGGCTGCTGGAACGTTTTCCACGGTTCGAAACGTCGGCCTACCTGCTGGTGATGACCATCGGAATTAAGCTGCTGGTGGATTGGGGATTCAATTCGGAGCAGCATCCGCACCGCGCGAATTTCCACGATTCGTCGTCGCCGTTGTTCTGGACGTTCTGGTCGGTGATGGTGGTCTGTATCGCGATTGGGTTCCTGCCGCAGAGAAAGAGTTAGGACCAACTGTGGGGCCGCCAATTTTGGCGGCGGCCCGGCCTTTCTATGTGGCTTGTCGCGGCCAGATCGTTACTAAATCCCCTCCATTACTGTCGGGGTTCCATAAATCTGATGTGGAACCCCGACAGTAATGGAGGGGACGACGCGGTAACGTTTTCTTTGCGACACGCCATTAGGCGGCCCCACCCGGACCACACGATCTGAGAATCGCTCTAAATCGTTCCCGCGTACAACTGAAACGGCGCCCAATAAAAAGGTTTCCGATACACGTTTCCGCCGCGCAGCAGCGATAGTTTGGCGTGCCGCAGGGCTTCGACGGGCGGGACCTTTTGCGACAACTGCTGGTAAAAATCCGCCATCAGCGACGCGGTGGAGCGGTCGGTGACGTCCCACAATCCGGCGACCACCGATCGGGCACCGGCGCGTAAAAACGCCCAGGAGAGTCCCACTTGTCCTTCCCCTGAATACGTCCTGGCGCCTGCGCTGCGGCAGGCCGAGAGCGTGACTAAGGTGGCGTTCAACGGAACATTCATGACCTCGCGTGCCGATAGCTGATAGCCCGAGCCGTGGCGGGATAAGATCAGCGCCGAATCCAGGGGACTGCCCTGATTGACGACCGCGTGGGCCGCGAAATGGATCCAGGAAAATTGGCCCGGCCGGGCATCGCGGTAGGCCTCGGGATTGGCCTCGGCGCCCTCGAGGACCTTTTCTTTCGGCGGCGGCAGCATTTTCGAGATCCGTTCGATCTCGCTCGCCGCGTAGGGAAGGCGCGGATACTCGTCGACGGCCTGCAACGGGTCGCCGATCAGGAGAAGGGAATCGGTCGTCGACGAAGGCCGCCGTGGATCGGCCAGGATATCGAGCGATGGAGCCAGTTCCAGCGTCGCGCGCTCGATGAAATATTTCGAAGGATTGTCGGGATCGGGAAGCGTTTCGAAATTGAGCGAATGGAGGGAGCGGTCCGGCACCAGCACGATTCTTTGCGCGGACGCGAGCAGAGGGCGCACCGGCCCAAGGAGAATTTCCGACAGCTTCGGCCCGGCTGGATATTCCGATTTGAGCGGATCGCGGAGATTTTCGATAAAGGACCGGTATCCGGCCACCAGAGGCGTAATCCGGCTCTCCGCCGGAAGTTGGTGCAGCGTGATTCCCGCAGCCGTGACGGCCCATAAAAACGAGCGGTTCTTTCCCAGCCAGTAGGAAAGAAACACGCTGCCGGAGGAGCGGGCCATCTCGCGCATCCGCGCTGCGCCGACCAGGGCGTGCGCGGGCTTCGCTTGCAGACGTTCGTCGAGAACGCGCGCGCGGCTCGATTCGGCGACTTCGAGCGCTCGCTCCGGCTGGCCGCGATCGACCAGAAAATTGATGTAGCGATCGTAAAAGCGGATCAACTTCGCAAAATAAGTCATGCGATTGTCCACTTTCGCCAGGGCCGCGCGCTGGCTCTCCAGATACGCGAGCGTGGCGCGGAACTGGGCGTCGGCCTGCTCGAATTCGCCTTTATCCGCCAGCACTCCGGCGAGGCCAGCCTGGGCCTCCAGGATCGGCACCGGATTCATGCCTTCGCGATATTCGGCGATCAGTCCTCTGTACAGCGCTTCGGCCTGCGGGTCCTTGCGTCCGGCGGCGATGTGCGCTTCATTGACGCGGGGATAGAAATCGGTGTGGTTCCCGATCGCCTGCCTGCGGCTGAGGGCCTCCTGGTTATAGGTCTCGGCTTGGTCGAAGTCGCCGAGATCGATGGAGACGGTGGCGAGACTGTAATACCACCAGCCGGTCAGGTCCTTTTCGTTCTTGTCGCGCGACTCGGCGATGGCGAGCGCCTGCTTGAATTTCTCCGCGGCGCGCGGCAGGTCGCCCTGATCGTACAACACGGCGCCGCTGTTGCCGATCCAGAGCTGCTCGCTGTAGCGGTCGGGGATCTGGTGCGCGTGATCGGCGGCCAGTTGCAGATCCTGGAGGCCTTTGTCGAGGTCGCCCAGGCGCAGGTAGCAGTTGCCCAGATTGCCCAGCGCGAGGTAATACGCGTTCCTGTTGCCCAACTGTTGGAACATCGCGCTGGCCTTGTCGAGCCAGTAGATGGCGTCCTCAAAGCGAAACGCATTCTCGAACAGAAAGCCCAGATTGTGCTCCGCAGTGGATTCGAGATACGGGTCGTGTTGCGCGGCGGCGACCTCAATTACATGGCGAAGGGCCTGCTCCGCCATATCCAGACGACCCTGCTTCACGCATATCAAACCTACGCGGTTTTCGATCATCGCGTCGAGCAGCGGCAGGTTCAGCGGCTTCGCGGCAGCGGCGGCTTGCCGCAGTAACTGCTCCGCCGCGGAATAGTCGGGTGTCAGATAGTTCACGTACGCTTGCGCCATTCGCAACCGCGCAAGGGACTCACCATCGGAGGGCAGGTTCGGGGATTCCAGCAGCGCCTTCGCCCCCTTGAGGTCGGAGCGCGAGAGCAGAACATCGGCCTTGAGGATTCGAAATCGCCACGAAGGCTCGGCCCGCAAGCCAGCATCCGCTTCGCGCATGGCGTCCGTGAGCCTGCCTTGCTTTAGAAGCAGTCTGCCGTTTTGATAATGAACGTCGGGAGACGTGCCGCAGCCCGCAAGAATCGAACACGCGATGGCTAGACGAAGCAGATCCATCGGCGGGAACCGTGTTTAGCTGCCTCCGGGGAGTCCCTGACCGTTGGCGCCCGTGTCGCCGTAACCGTTGCAGCCCTCTACCGAGCAGCCCAGATCCACATGCAGCATACGCAGACGGCGCGACGTAGCCGTGATGTAGTATTCCGCCGCGTAGATCGTGCCGAAATGCGGAACGTAAATGCCGTGATCCTTGTGCGAAATACCGCGCGGAAGGTGTTTCGGAAAGCGCGCCAGCGTGCAGGCGAAAACGCCGTTGTGCAGGGGCAGGGTGTCGCCTTTTTTCGGAAACAGCGCCAGTTCGTCCAGCTCCTTCCGGATGGCGGGATCGTTTTCGTAGGCTGCGTTCAGCTTGTCCCAGGTACTGAGTTCGCTGAACAGACCGATCGCCAGATCGATCTCGATCGCGTGTCCGGCGATTCGCAGTCCGTTGAAATGCGTCCCGTGCAGGATAAAGGATCCCTGCGCGTCCTTGTCATGCTTGGAAGTGAGCCGCGTCATCAGGCGGTCGCAGGTGACGACGTTCAGGGTGCTGAGCCTCTCCATCACTACGGACGCGAGCGTGCCGTGAGCCTTGTCCTTATCGCTATAGCTGCTGACGACCTGGCTCTCGATTGACCCGATCGATAAATAGTCGAGGTGTTTGAAATTCTCAACCCGTACTTTGCCGAATCCGGCGCCGATAGCCGAAGCGATGGAGGCCTGCAGCGGCATCGTGTCGCAAACCGGCAGCGAAATATGGCCCGATGCTCCAACCGCCTCTGTGTGATACAGAAAAGTCGTTCGTGACATAATGTAGGAGATTAGCTTACTTGAATCGAAGTGTGAATGGGAAACGGGCGAGCTCCGTATCTTTCGCACCGTCCAGACCCCGCATCACCAGAACATACTTGCCCGCCGCGAACTGGTGCGAAGGAATCAGCATGTGAATCGCTTCGCCAGGCGCGCCGACGTTGACCGGTACGGTCGACTGCTCGGTACCAGCGGCATCCAGCAGCACGGCGCGATACGACGAATAATCGCCGTCCCAGGTCTTGTCCAGATACAGCGTGTAAAATTTCGACGCGGCCGCCGGCGATACAATCGTCTCCTCGCCGCGCGCCTGCGCATAAAGTGGATACGCCGAAACCGCCTGCGCGCTTTCATGCGGCGCGAACACGCCATAACCGGCAAAGATGCCAATGAGCAATGCTCCGAGCGCCATTGCCCACTGGCGACTTCCCAATAGAGGCGAAAACCCTCCCCACCAGCCCGCCGCGCTCTTCGGCACGGGCACGCTGGCGGGAACCGGGGCCAGATCCTGCTCGGCGAAAACGGCCCGAGCATTCTCCTGGAAAATCGTCACCGCCCTCAACTCCTCCGAGCACTGAGGACAATCGAAGAAATGCCGTTCGAATTCTTCGACCTCGGACACGGTCAGGTCGCCGAGCATGTAACGCTCAACAGCCTTCATGTTTTCCGCATCCAAATGATCCATCTTCCATCCGCCTCACGTAATTAAAGTGTTTTCAACCAACCAGCCGTTTCACGATTCCGTCAAATTTCAGGGCTGGTCGCGCCCGTCTTTGTCCAGGACGGCGCGAAACCGGATTTTGGCGCGATGCACCAGTACTCTCAGATAGTCACGGTTTACCTCGAACTTCTTACATACTTCGCCCTTATCCAGATCCTCTAAAAACACCGCGCGCAAAATGCGGCGGTCCTTTTCCGGCAGCTCGTCCAGGACGCTGCGGACCATGTCCTTGCGCTCCCGGGTGACCACTTCCGTCTCCGGATTCACGCTCCCGTCGACATATTGATGCGCGTCCTCAGGCATCGCCGGATGCCGGGTGGACGCCCGGAGCAACTCCATCATCACGTTGATCGAAACCGAATGGACGTACGCCCCTAGCCTCTCCGGATGGTCCATTGATTTGTCGGAACGCAGGAAATTCAGCACCCGCAGGAACGTTTCCTGGCGGATATCGTCGATCAACTGCCAGGATCGCAGCCGATACCGGAGCGACAAACGGATGGCGTTGCTAAAATGATGAACAAAATGGCGCTCCGTATCGGCGTCGCCCTGGCGAAGCCGGACCAGGTAGTCGTTGTCAAACGGCGTCTTGCTCAAGTAATTTAGGATACTCCAGGCAGCAAATGGAGCGTCGAACTGGAGGTTGTCCGCGCTGAATCTTTACATACTGACATCCCCTCCATGACTGTCGGGGTTCCACTTCGGCCAGAGGAACCCCGACAGTCATGGAGGGGATAAGTCGGCAAAATAGAAAGCTCACGTAGCCCTTCCGCATCCTGTGACGCATGGGGTCGCAAGGGTAGAGGTAACCTAGTAATGTAGCCCCCCGATGCCACTGTCTCGTTTTGACCACCTAACCCGGCGCTGGTTCACGGAGCGGTTTCCGACCGTCACCGAGCCCCAGTTGCTGGGATGGCCGGAAATCCAGGCCGGGCGCGACGTGCTGATTTCTGCGCCCACCGGATCGGGGAAAACATTAGCAGCATTCTTGATCGCCTTGGATTCGTTAGTCCGAAAGTCCCGTTCGGGCGAGCTGGAAAATTCCACGGAGATCCTTTATGTTTCGCCGCTAAAAGCACTGTCGAACGACGTTCAGAAGAACCTTGACATACCTTTGTCCGGGATAGCCGACCTGGCCGCTCAGGAAGGCGTGCTGCTGGCGCCCATCCGCACGGCCGTCCGCACCGGCGACACGCCCGCGTCCGAGCGCCTGCAAATGATGAAGCACGCGCCGCACATTTTAGTGACGACGCCCGAATCGCTCTTCATCCTGCTGACGTCGGAAGGCGGACGCAAAATGCTGCGCCGCGTGAAGACTCTCATCCTCGACGAAATTCACGCCGTCGCCGGGTCGAAGCGCGGCTCGCATCTGGCGCTGTCGATTGCCCGCCTCGAAGCGCTGGTTCAAGGTCCTTTACAGAAGATTGGCCTTTCGGCCACGGTGAGCCCGATTGAGCAGGTCGCGCAATTCCTAGGCCGAGATCCGAAAATCATCCAGATCGGCCATCGCCGGGCGATGGATCTGGCCGTCGAAGTGCCTCGCGACGAACTGAACTCTGTCGCCAGCAATGAGATGTGGAAAGACATCTACGACCGGCTGGCGAATCTCGCGCTGGAGCACCGGACCACGCTGGTCTTCGTCAACACGCGCCGGTTGTCCGAAAAAGTAGCGCATCATCTTGCCGAGCGCCTGGGCGAAACCGCCGTCCTGCCGCATCACGGAAGTCTTTCGCGCTCGCTGCGCCTGGAAGCCGAGCAGCGTCTCAAGCGCGGTGAACTGCGCGCGGTCGTCGCGACGGCGTCTCTCGAACTGGGCATCGATATCGGCACGGTCGACCTGGTCTGCCAGGTCGGATCGCCTCGCTCGATCGCCGCTGCGTTGCAGCGTATCGGCCGCGCCGGTCACTGGGTAGGAGCGTTGCCGAAAGGCCGCCTGTTCTGCACCACGCGTGACGAATTGATCGAATGCGCGGCGCTGGTCCGCGCCATTCGCGCCGGGATTCTCGACAAAATCGAAATTCCCAACGCGCCCCTCGATATTCTCGCCCAGCAGTTGGTCGCGACCAGCGCTACTGGTGAGTGGAAAGAGGAAGATCTCTTCGAGATGGTGCGCAGCGCGTATCCGTATCGCGATCTCACTCGAAAAAGCTTCAACTCGGTGGTCGAAGTTCTGTCCGAAGGGATCGCCACTATGCGCGGACGCCGTGGAGCGATGCTGCATCGCGACCAGGTCAACGGCGTAATCAAAGGCCGTCGCGGCGCGCGGCTCATCGCCATCACCAACGGTGGAGCGATCCCCGAAACCACCCAATTTCAGGTCATCGCCGAGCCCGAAGGCACCCTGGTCGGCACGCTCGACGAAGATTTCGCGATTGAGAGCCAGGCGGGCGATATTTTCCTGCTGGGCACGACATCGTGGCGCATCAAGCGCGTCGAAAACGGCCGCGTCCGCGTGGAGGATGCCCACGGCCAGCCGCCTTCGATTCCCTTCTGGAACGGCGAAGCCCCCGGCCGGACCATCGAGCTCTCGCGCGAAGTTGCCCGCCTGCGCGAAGACATCTACGCAGCAGGCCGTCAGCCAGCCTCAACCGAACCGCCATGCGTAAGCATGCGGACAGACGCAATGACGCTGCTAGAGCGCGAATGCTCTCTCGACAGACGCGGCGCGGAACAAGCCGTCGAATACGTTAACGCAGGCCAGCGAGCCTTGGGGGTTATTCCCAGCCAGGACGTGATCGTCGCCGAACGCTTTTTCGACGAAGGTGGGGGGATGCAGCTGGTCATCCATTCGCCGTTCGGCACTCGTATTAACCGGGCATGGGGGCTAGCCCTCAGAAAGCGCTTCTGCCGGACGTTCAACTTCGAACTCCAGGCCGCCGCGACAGACAACGGGCTGGTTCTCTCGCTCAGCGATCAGCACTCTTTCCCACTGGAACTGGTTTTCGATTTTCTAAAGTCGCCGACGGTCGAACATGTCCTGACGCAGGCGATGCTCGATTCGCCTCTGTTCGGCGCGCGCTGGAAATGGAACGCGCAACGCGCACTCGCCGTCCTGCGCTTCGCGGGAGGCCACAAGGTTCCGCCGTTTTTGCAGCGTATGCGCGCCGACGATCTGCTGGCGGCTTGTTTCCCCGATCAGGTGGCGTGCGCCGAAAACCTGACCGGCGAAATCCGCATTCCCGACCATCCGCTGGTCAACGAGACCATCGCCAATTGCCTGGAAGAAGCGATGGATTTGAAAGGTCTCATCAACATTCTCGACCGCATGGCGGACGGCTCCGTGCGAACCGTGGCCATCGACACGCCCGAGCCCTCGCCTTTCTGCCACGAGATTCTTAACGCGAATCCGTACGCGTTCCTGGATGACGCGCCGCTTGAAGAACGCCGCACCCGAGCCGTCATTATTCGTCGCACTCTGAACTCCGACGACGCGGCGGGCATGGGCGCGCTGGATCCCGCGGCCATCGCGCAGGTGGCCGAAGAGTCCTGGCCCGTGGTCCGCGATCCCGACGAATTGCACGACGCGCTGCTCACGCTGATCCTGCTGCCGCCGGTCGAGCAGTGGCAATACTTCTTCGATCAACTCCGCGCCAAAGGCCGAGCAAGTACCGTCGACGGCCACTGGGTGGCGACGGAGCGTCTCGACAAAACCACCGACTTCATCTCCATCCTCCGAGGATGGATGGATTCGATCGGCCCGACGACGACCGCCGCGCTTGCCGGGCGCCTCAGCCTGCCGCTGGTGGAAGTCGAAATCGCCCTCGCGCACTTGGAGGCCGAAGGACAGGTCCTGCGCGGGTCATGGTGCTCCCAAGAGAACGAATTCTGCCATCGCCGCATCGTGGCGCGTATCCATCGCCTGACGCTGGGCCGACTGCGCAAGGAAATCGAACCGGTCACCGCCGCCGATTTCATGCGCTTCCTTTGCCGCTGGCAGCACATGGCGCGAGGCACGCAACTGCACGGCGTCGACGGCCTGTTTCAGATCCTCAAGCAACTGCAAGGATACGAAATCCCCTCGGCGGCGTGGGAAACGTCGGTTCTGCCGAAGCGTATCGCCGATTACGATCCCGACCTTCTGGATCAACTGTGCCTCTCCGGCGAGATTGCCTGGGGCCGCCTGTCGCCTCACAAAGCCTTCGATCCCGAATCTCCCACCAAGCGCGTCCGGCCGACGCGGAGCGCGCCCATCACGTTTTTCCGCCGCGAGGATTTTTCATTTTTAGCCGCGCCGCGTACTGAAACCGCTCTTTCCCATCAGGCGCGGGACGTATTCGAGTCGCTCCAGAAACGGGGCGCGTCGTTCTTCGTGGAACTGGTGAAGTCGAGTGGGCGTCTGGCCAGCGAAGTCGAGGACGCGCTCTGGGAACTGGTCGCCGCTGGCCTGGTCACCGCGGACGGCTTCGACAATTTACGTGCTCTGCTCGATCCACAAAGACGAGCCCGAGGTACGAAGCGTCCACGGCATTCCGCCGGACGATGGGCGTTACTGGAACGTGCCGAGGCGGAATCGACCGACGTCGAGTTTTTCGCCAAATTGCTGCTGGACCGCTGGGGCGTCGTGTTCCGCGATCTCCTCTCGCGCGAGCCTTTGGCTCCCGCCTGGCGCGACCTTCTCGTCACCTACCGCAGAATGGAAGCCCGAGGCGAGATTCGCGGTGGCCGCTTCATCTCCGGCTTCGTAGGCGAACAATTCGCCAGACCGGAAGCCGTCGACCTGCTGCGCTCCGTGCGCCGGTCGCAGAACATGGCCGAGGAAGTGGATGTCGCCCTCGCCGATCCCCTAAACCTGACTGGTATCGTGATCCCGGGCCCGCGCACCAGCGCGCTCGGTCAAGGCTCCATCGTCATTGGGGGAATCATGCCAGTCCCGGCCCCGCCGCCGGCGCTGGAAAGCACCAGTGGCCTGTATCCGCGAGTCCGATAGCAGGCCCCTCCATTACCGCCGGGGCCCGGTGGGTCTGGGCCCGGACGTGCGGCTTTTCGCGATTTTCGTTTCCTGGCCCCTGGGACACGTTTAGACGCGATTTCCGAAATTTCCGCTATAGGGGGCTGGCGAAGGCTCTTCCGGCGCGCCGATTTTGGCGAGTTTGACACGCAAAAGCTGATTCTGTGGGGGTTGCCGGAAAATGTCCACGAGTGGCGCGTCGCCGGGAAAACATTAGTATCCCCTCCATTACTGTCGTGGCCCGGAAGGAGACCCGAGCGCCTGGACTCCGCGAGGGCACCTGTGGGGCGGCCATTTGGGATTGATCGGCAAATCCGGCTCCACAAAAAGGTGTCAGTGCGGAGGCTCCGCCCCCGGGATCGCTCCGTCCGGCTGCACCGCCACCACGACGTCGGTGGACTTACCCCGGTAAACAAGCACCAAATTGGCCTTCTTAATGAACGGTTGATAATACGACTCAGGGAGGACATAGACCGACTTGCCGCAAGGAGGGTCGCCGTTTATCGCCGTAAACTCGGGGAAAGTCTCTCTCTTCGACAACACCCGATAGAAGTTTAGCGGACCGGTGTAGAACCCGTTCGTCGCGACGTCCGTGACGCCGTAGGTGTGGTTGAGCCGGGCCAATACGGAATAAACGTCCTTAACGTCGGCATCCCATTGATATTCCTTGAAATAGGTCAAGCGGAGACAGAGCAGAAAGTAAAAAGCCAGGCAGATAAACACCCCGGTGATGCCGCGGCTAAGCCATTGGGAGACCACGGATCGCGCCGGCGCCGCCGCGATGACTCCAGCTACAAGAGTGCACAACGGTATCAAAAAGATTCCTGTCCGGCCCAACGGCAGAGGCACGTCGTGGAAACGGAATGCAAGCCAGTGGAGCAGCACGGAGAACGCCGTGATAGCGGCCAGTGCGGCTCCGAACCTGCCAAGCCATCGGGTCCGTTCGTCCACGAACCACGAGCCATCCAGCCTGGTCGCCATGAGCTGGCAGAGACAAAGAATCACCAGCAGAGGCGGCAACCGGGGCCGGAGAAAATCCATCAGGTCGTACAGGTCGGCATCCAGGAATCGAGGATTCAGCCGATAGAGCGAAGACTGCATCAGGCTCTGCCGCATTTCCTTCAGCGATTGCGCACTTTGCCAGAACGCTCCTTTCGGCCAGTGCGCCAGAGGATAGCCGCAGAGCAGAAGCGCGACGAACATTCCCGGTAACGCACAGTAGCCGATGGCGCGCACGACGGATTGCCCCTCTCGACGCCGAATTGCCCAGATCAGGATGGCAAGGAACGCCGCCAGATCGACAAAGGCAAATGAAAAATTCGCCGCGAACGAGAGTCCCAGCGCCAGCGATGCCAGCGCACAGGATGTGTGGAGTGTTGGGCGGCCCTTCACGCGATGCCAGACCGGAATCGCGATCGCGGCCAGAAGGAATGCATTCGCCAAGCCGTAGCCGCGCGCCGCCACCATGAAATCAAGAATAAAAGGGTTATAAATAAGACAAATAAATAGAGGAAGCCGGAGATGAAAGTCATTCGTAATAGAGCGGCACAGAAAATAACAAATAGAAACATACAGAATCGCGCCCGCGAGGGCCGGCGCGCGCACCGTGAGAATGGAGGTGCCGAAGGCGTGCGTCGTCATCCACATCAGCAGCGTATTCAGGACGTGGTTGTTCGAGAACGGATGAAACACATAGCCCACAGGACGCGCGACAAACCAGAAGTAGGTGTCCGCTTCGTCGAGCGTGATCGCCTGTACACACGCTCTCAGGATGGCCCAGAAAATCGCAAACAGAGCGGCCAGGATGAGGCAGATTTCTTCAAATACACGTCTATTTACAGGCGTCATAAAAGTGTTTCCATTTGACACAGGCTGTGTGTTATTTTTCCGACAGGAAGGGACTTGACGCGGGAAGGGGACGACCAATTATGCGGATAAATGGATAAAATTGTCAAGATATTTTAATTTCGGTACAATCGTCACTTGCGCCACTTCTTTCGCCGCGACATTCCCGCGCTGACGCGTATCCTGCTGGTCGAGAGCGGCTCGCGCCACCTGTTCGACACGCTGATACCGAAGCTGTTTCAGATCTTCGGCGACGGCATCGAAATCGATCTGCTCACCTGCTTCGCCGGCGTCCCGGAGGGCTTTCACGGGAGCGTGTATCGCGTCACCGATTACACCGAGCCGGCGAGCCGCGCGCAATTGCTCGGGACTTTGAAGTCGCACCACTACGCCGCCATCGGCATCATCTGCGCGGCTGAGCCGATCATGACCAAGTGGAAGTGGTGGCTGGCCGCGAAAATTCCGGCGAAGCTTTTCGTGGTCAACGAAAATTGCGATTTCTTCTGGGCCGATATGGGCCAGTGGCGGCTGATTCTGCACTTCATGTTGTTTCGCGCCGGCCTGACCGGAGCGGCAGCGGTCCCGGCGATCGCGCGTCTGTTATTCTTCCCGGTGACGCTGGTTTATTTGCTTCTTTACGCGGGCGCGGTGCATCTACGAAGGAAAATCCATGAAAGCCATCTATATTGAAGAGACCGGCGGACCCGACGTCCTTAAGTACGGCGACATGCCAAAGCCGGAGTTGGTTCCCGGACACGCGCTGGTAAAGGTCGAGGCGTCGGGCGTCAACTTCATCGACACGTATCACCGCAGCGGATTGTATAAGCTGCCGCTTCCGGCGATCCTCGGCTCGGAGGGCGCGGGGACGGTCGAATCGGGCACGCTGTTCAAGAAAGGCGATCGCGTCGCTTGGGCCATGGCGCGCGGGTCTTACGCGGAATACGCGCTGGTTCCGGAGTCATACCTGGTCGCGCTGCCGGATTCTGTCAGTTTTCAGGACGGAGCGGCGGTGATGCTGCAAGGCATGACGGCGCATTATCTTTCGCATTCGACGTACCCTTTGAAAAAAGGCGACACCGCGCTGATTCATGCCGCGGCCGGTGGCACGGGGCTGCTGCTGGTGCAAATGGCCAAGCTGGCGGGCACGCGCGTGATTGGCACCGTCGGAACCGAAGCCAAGGCAAAGCTGGCTCGGGAAGCGGGAGCCGATGAAGTGATCCTTTATTCGACTGAGGATTTCGTCGCGGAAACGCGGCGGCTGACCGATGGAAGAGGCGTCGACGTGGTGTACGACTCCGTTGGCGCCAACACGCTCATGAAGAGTCTCGATTGCCTCAGGCCGCGCGGGATGGCGGTGTCGTTCGGGCAATCGAGCGGCGCGGTTCCGGCGTTTGAGCCGCTGTTATTGACGCAAAAAGGGTCGCTTTTCTTTACGCGGCCGTCGTTGGCGAATTACATAGCCGAACGCAAAGAGCTCGATTGGCGCGCGTCCCAGATTTTTCAATGGATCGCCGAGAAGAAGCTGGTCTTGCGGGTGGACCACGTCTATCAACTGGCCTATGCGGCGCAGGCGCATCGCGATCTGGAAGGCAGACAAACAACGGGCAAGCTGGTGCTGCTTATTTGACGTCGAGCAACACGACTGCCTGCGCTTCGGCCGATTTGCCTTCGCCGACCGGTCCGACGCGCTCCGCGGTTTTGAATTTCACCGAAACGGAGTTGACGTGGATGCCCATGGTGGCGGCCAGCGCTTCGCGAATCGGCAGGCGAAAATCCTTCAGCTTAGGGCGCTCCAGAACCACGGTTGTATCGACGTTGACGATCTCGTGACCTTTGTCGCGAACCAGCCACGCGGCGAAGGCCAGGAACTGCCTGCTGTCGCCGCCCTTCCATTGCGGGTCGGTATCGGGGAAATGCATGCCGATGTCGCCTAGCGCGAGTGCGCCCAGCAGCGCATCGGTGATGGCGTGCGAAAGAATGTCGGCGTCGGAGTGGCCATCGAGGCCGAATTCGGATGGAATCGTCACGCCGCCTAAGATGAGAGGACGGCCCGCGGCCAGCCGGTGGGTGTCCCAGCCTTGCCCGATTCTCAAGCGGGCTTTCCGGCCGTTTCTTCGTCGAGAAACAGGCGCGCCAGTTCCATATCCGTCGGCTTGGTAATCTTGATATTGCGGTCGCTGCCTTGCACGACGCTGACCTCGACTTGTTCCAGGCGCTCCACCAGGCTCGATTCATCGGTGCCGGTGAAACTGTCCTCGCGGGCCAGATCGAAGGCTTTCCTGAGAAGACCGAAACGGAAGACCTGAGGCGTTTGGGCCAACACTAGGTGCTCGCGCGGCAGCGTCGCGCGGATCTTGTTCTTATGGACGCGCTTTACCGTGTCGACCGGAACAATGCCGACGATGGCTGCGCCGGAGACGGCGGCTTCGGCGATGACCTGTTCGACCAGCGAAGGATCGATAAAAGGACGCACGGCGTCGTGTACGGCGACCAGTTCGGTATCGGGGGTGAGCGTCGCCAGAGCGTTTTCAACCGACTGCTGGCGACTATCGCCACCGGCGACAAATCGCACGGTTTTGACGGGATGCTCCCGAAGGACCAGGCCGCGAGCCCAATCGAGATCCTCGGCACGCAGGGCGACGACGATTTCGGTGACGGAGTTGCATTGCAGGAATTTGCGAATGGTGTGAATCAGGATCGGCGCGCCGTCGAGCAGCATGAACTGCTTGCGGCTGATGCCGGATTTCTCCCGGCCCATGCGCGTGCCAAGGCCGGCGGCTGGGAGGATGACGGAGACTTTCATAAACGAAGTCTGATTTTAGCGCACAAATGAAGAAGTTCAAGCGGGCCCTCAGCGAACTGATCCTTGCGGGCGCGAGAAGCCGAGCCAGGCCGCGGACGCGACTGACGCCAGTCCCAAAGCGACGGGCACGATTCCATAGAGCACTCTGCTTGAGGAAAGGTACGGCTCGTTGGGCGATCCAGGCGTAAAAAGAAGAGACATCGCACCGTAACAGAAAAGGAACGCCCCATCGGTTGTCAACAGAATTTGCGCGACTCTCATGTGTGATCTTCTTGCCTTCTCATCTCCGCGGTGCTTCGCGTTGGCTGAAAGCTACAGGCTACGAGAGATTGCTGCAAAAGGCAAAAACAATGTTGGCCGCCGATGAACGCGGATGAACGCCGATTGAAGATCACGCACCAGCGGCCGGCGTCGCGTGTTCGCGCGCCGGGGGACGATCCTTGTCATGCACCGCGTGGGTGCGTTCGTCGAAGCGGCCGAAGATCATTTTGCCGGCGGTGGTTTGCAGCACGCTGGTGACGGCCACGTCGATGGTCTTCGAGATCATCTTGCGCGCGTTGTCTACCACCACCATGGTGCCGTCGTCCAGATAGGCGACGCCCTGGTTGTATTCTTTCCCTTCCTTCAGAATGAAGACGCGCATCAGTTCCCCGGGCAAAACCACTGGTTTGAGCGCGTTCGCCAAATCGTTGATATTCAAAACCTGGACGCCGTGGAGCTGCGCGACTTTGTTGAGATTGAAATCGTTGGTGACAATTTTCGAGTCATACACCTTGGCGAGTTCAATCAATTTCATGTCCACATCGCGCACATTTGGAAAATCATCCTCAAAAATCTGGATGTTTAACTGCGGCATTTTCTGGATGCCTGAAGAACATCCAGGCCGCGGCGGCCACGGTTGCGCTTCATGGAATCGGAAGAGTCGGCTACCAATTGTAATTCGCGCAGGACGAATTGAGGGATGACCAGCGTGCCATCTACGAAACCGGTTTCGACAATGTCCGCGATGCGGCCATCGATAATGACGCTGGTATCGAGAATTTTGAACACCGTCTTGGTGGTTTTTTCGGCGCCGAACAGGCCTCCGAACGCCGCCAGGTTGAGGGTTTCCCCTTTTGCCGCGCCGACGACGAGGCCGCAGTACATCATCCAGCCCAGGAGCACGACCTCAATGAATGGAACCGTCGCGTTGTTGGCGGGCAAGGCATGGCCCAGCACGAGTGAAATGAGAAATGCGCCAAAAATTCCGAGAATGCTGCCGGCGGCGGCGCCAATCAAACGGGTGAGGCTCACCTGCTTTATGCGAATCTCGAAAAAGACGACACAGAGCCCGGCGGCGGCCCCAACAGCGGCAGCGATGGGTCCAGTAAGGTTGAACGGCCTCAGGAAGAAGGCCGCGCAACTTAGGACGGCAATAAATAAGACGCGAATGACGAGAAGATCATTCACAGCAACACCTTCCCTTCGGGCTGCGGCATCCCCTTGGTGCACCCCGTGGACACAGTCCCGCCCGTTATGAATAAAGAAACGAATACATCCAATACTTAGCGCGTAAGTATACCATCATTTGTCAAGTGTCGTCGGTGAAACTTTGTGGCCCGCCGTACAAAATTATTGGTTCGAAGCGTCAGCGGGGGTGGAGCGGGGGCTCTCGTTGCCCTTTACGTCGATCGCCGATACCGCGTAGCTATATTTTTTGCCCGCCTCTATTTTGCTGTCGCTGAAGGTGGGCGAGAGGATCGCTTCGGCGATTCTTTCGAACGGACCGCCGTCGGTGGAACGATATACGTTGTAATCCTTGAAGTCCTTCTCAGAGTTACGTGTCCACGCCAGCTCGATGGTGCTGACACCGAGAATCGCGGTCAGGGCGCCGGGGACGGCGGGCGGGAAAATATCGGTGGGCGTACAGGAAACGGGCGGCGACACTTCGCTGCCGTGCAGATCGTCGGTGATGGCCTGGACTCGATAGCTGTACGTTTTGTCGTACTCCGTGGTTTCGTCGATGAATTCGGGGCGGTCCGACTCGCTGAGGCGCTCGGGAGTCGCATCGGCAAGGGCGCGGAAGATCCGGTATTTTGGGGCCGTCCCGTGCCAGGTGATCTTCACGCCCGCTTCGACGTTGTCGGCTTTGAGGGCGGTGGGTTGCGGCAAGGGAGGATGGACGGAGAGGAGTTTCACGGTGGCCCATTGCGCTGATTTTCCCTTCGGACCGACGGCGCGGACGGAGATGAGCACCTCTTTATTCACCCAATCAGAAACAGGGATTTCCTTGGTAAACGGGCCGGGCGCGGGAGAGGGGATGGGATATGGCTTGGCCGTTTTGGCCCATTCCTCGGGAGTAAACGGATTGACGCTGGGGCCGAGGCGAACTTCCAGGGATCGTACGGTGCGGAGGGGGTTGCCTTCGGTGGTCAGATCGGGCTGAGTGAACTCGACCAGGATCTTGTCCCCGTATTCGATGGCGTTGACGTACGGGACGGGCTGCGGAATATCGAGCAGAGGGGGCAGGACGGGGCCGATATAGCCGCAGCCGGTGAGCGCAAAGAATAGTATGGCCGCCGATGAACGCCGATGAACACGGATCGGAAGAAGAAGGCCGCCAAACATTTAAAGAATGTACCGGCTGAGGTCCTGATCCTTCACGATATCGGCCAGTTGCTTGCGGACATAGACGGCGTCGACCTTCACATTTTTCTTCTTCAGATCGGGGCCGTCGAAGGATACGTCTTCGAGAAGCTTTTCGAGAATCGTATGCAGGCGGCGCGCGCCGATGTTTTCCGTCGATTCATTGACCTGCGCGGCGAACGAGGAAATTTCCTTCAAGGCGTCCTCTGTGAAGACCAGCTTGATTCCCTCGGTATCGAGCAGTGCCTGATACTGTTTGATGAGCGCGTTCTTCGGCTCTTTCAAAATACGGATGAAATCCGCTTCGGTGAGCGATTTCAGCTCCACTCGAATGGGGAAACGGCCTTGCAACTCGGGAATCAGGTCGCTGGGCTTGGAGACGTGGAACGCTCCGGCGGCGATGAACAGAATGTGATCCGTGCGGACGAATCCATAGCGCGTGTTGACGGTGGTTCCTTCGACGATGGGCAGAATGTCGCGCTGCACGCCTTCGCGGCTGACGTCGGGGCCGTGGCCTCCTTCGCGGCCGGCGATTTTATCGATTTCATCCAGGAAAATAATGCCGCTGCGCTCCACGCGCTCGATGGCCACGCGCGTCACCTGATCCATGTCGACGAGCTTCTGCTCCTCTTCTTGCACCAGATAATCCAGCGCCTCGCCGACACGCATTTTGCGCTTGCGGGTACGTCCGCCGAACAGGCCTGGCAGGACATCCTTGAGATTGATGTCCATTTCCTCAATGCCCGTTGCGGTGGTGACTTCGAACGAGGGACCGCGTTCCTTGACGTCGATCTCCACCATGCGGTCGTCGAGTTTTCCTGCGCGCAGCTTCTCGCGCAGTTTTTCGCGCGTGCGGTCGGCGCTATCGGTGGTTTCGGGCTGCGCGGGCATCAACAGGTCAAGCAGCCGCTCTTCGGCGTTGCGCTCGGCGCGCTCGCCCACTTCGTTGAGCCGCTCCTCGCGGACCATGTCGATGGAGATCTCGACCAAGTCGCGAATCATGGATTCGACATCGCGGCCGACGTAGCCGACTTCGGTGAACTTGCTGGCTTCGACCTTGAGAAACGGCGAATTGGCCAGCTTGGCGAGGCGGCGCGCGAGCTCGGTTTTGCCGACGCCCGTGGGGCCGATCATGAGGATGTTTTTGGGCATCACCTCCTCGGCCATTTCCGGTTCCAGCTTCTGGCGGCGGATGCGGTTGCGAAGAGCGATAGCGACGGCGCGCTTGGCATCGGCCTGCCCGATGACGTATTTATCGAGCTCGCGGACGATTTCGCGGGGCGTCAGTTCGTCGAGCACGGGCAGATCGTCAGCGGCCTGCGAAGGAAGATAAATTACCATCAGCCGAGCTCCTCAAACACAAAATGATCATTCGTATAGATGCACGTTTTGCCGGCGATGGTCATGGATTTTTCGGCGATCTCGCGCGCGGAGAGCTTGGTATTTTCAAACAGTGCGGTAGCGGCCGACTTCGCGTAGGATCCGCCGGAGCCGATGGCGGCGATGGAATCGTCCGGGTCGATGACGTCGCCGGTCCCGCTGACGATGTACGTCGCGCCGATATCTGCCACCAGCAGCAGCGCTTCCAGATGACGCAGCATGCGGTCCGTACGCCAGTCCTTGGCCAGTTCGACGACCGAGCGCGGAAGGTTGCCGTTATGCTGTTCGAGCTTCTGTTCGAAGCGGGCAAACAGGGCGAACGCGTCCGCGGTAGCGCCGGCGAATCCGGCCATGACCTTTCCGTTATAGAGCCGGCGGAGTTTTTTAGCCGAAGCTTTCAGAACCTCCGAACCGAGGGTGACCTGTCCATCGCCGGCCATGACGACTTTGCCGTCGCGCCGCACGCAGAGGATGGTTGTGGAACGAATCTTTACTTTTTTCTGCACGAACCTTCAGTTTGGCACACTCCCGTCTAAGATACGCTTCTAATAGGAAGTGGCATGCTGCGCGAGAACCTTACCGCCCTTTTGTTGCTTTACATACGCCCGGTGGCGGCCATCAGCCGGATTCTCGATCACGGGCGGCTGTGGTTCGCGATTGTGGCGGCATTGGGCGTTTCACTGCTGCTGCGCTATACCGCAGTGGGTCCGTTTGGCCATCTAACCCTTACTGAGTACGCGATCTTCCACTGGATGGGATATTCGATGCTCGCTCCTTTGGCCGCGGTGCTGGTGGTGTTTGTGCCGGTCGTAATTCTCTTGCGAGCGGTCTCTGGGCACCGTGGATTCGGAGTGCTGATGCGAAGCGATTACTCGTCGCTGTTGTTATGCGTCCTGATAGCGTGGGCGGCGGCGTATCTACCGTTCGCGGTGGTGGGATTCTTCCTGCCGTTCGGTCCTCTATTAGTGATCCCAGCGAACTTGTATTTCGTCGTGTTGGCCGCATTTTGCGTTCGCACGGTCTTTGGAACTGGATTCGGAGCAGCGATCGGACTGTCGATCGTCGGATGCGCCGCAGCGATCGGCGGGATCGCGCTGTCCGATTTCGCGGGGCCGATGAAGTATTACGTGATGTCGCCATTTCTCCTGTATTACGCATATTCGATGTTCGGATCCGATGTGCGGTCTCTGGGCGAAGGCTTGCGGTCACGGCAGCATTTGCGCCAGCAGATGGAGATTGCCACTACCAATCCTCGCGACGCCGACGCGCACTATCAACTGGGGCTCATCTATCAGCAGCGACGACAATACACCGAAGCGATCGCGCGGTTTCAGAAAGCGATCGAGATCGATCCGACGGAAGCGGAAGCGCAGTTCCAGCTCGGCCGCATCGCCAACCAACAGGGAAGGTTCGCCGACGCCATCCGGTTCCTGAAAACCGCCGCCGGCTTGAACGAAAAATTATCGTCCGGTGAGGTATGGCGCGAATTGGGCACGGCGTATTTCGGCGCGGGGCACTTCGAGGAGGCGGCCGCGGCGCTTCAAAAGTATACCGAGCGGCGTTCCTACGATCCCGAGGGGCTTTATTGGTTCGGGAAATCACTGGCCGCGCTGGGAAAATCGGCGGAGGCGCGCGAGGCGCTCGGGCAATGCATCGAGGCGGTCGATACCATGCCGAAGCACCGCCGGGCCGAGGTTCGCAAGTGGAAGGGCCTCGCTAAAACGGAACTGAAAACGGTAGAGGCCTCCCGGTGACGGCGCGGAATCCCGCCAGTCGCACCAGCGGCCGGTCCTTATAAGAGACCAGCGGCATCAGGCCCCGGTCGATCAGCGCGAGCACCTGCGTTTCCGTCATGAAAAATTCGCCGCACGGCGTCATCAGCCATTCCGAGTCCTTTTTATAGGTGTGCGCGGGCAGATGGTCGAGGTTCAGATCGTCCGCATCGGCGCGCAAGAGGACGGCAAGACAGGCGATCGCAGCATTGCCCCATAAATAATGCTGGTGCAGTGGCACGGCGGACATTTCTTCATACGTGAACGAATCGATGGGGCTGGTGTGCGGTCCATACGGCAATCGCAGCAGCAGGCGGGGGAGCGCGAGGCCCAGGTAGGAAGCCTCGGGGATGTCGGCGAATAGCTCCGACGAGATCGCGGGCGAGCCCTGCGCAAGATACGGCACCTGCGCATCGGCCGCGACTAGAGCGATGCGCGCCAGCAGTTCGATGTCGTTCTCGGCGAACGAATGGAGGCCGACGGCCGCCGTCCAGCGGCGCGCATGGAGCAGCGCAAAAAGACGTGTCGCTCTCAGATTATCGGAAGCCAGGTCGGCGGCCAGATCGTCCTGCGAAAACTGCACGATGTGGACGCGCGCGACCGCGTCGTCCATCTGGCGGATCGCGAAATCAAGGCCTCGCCAGGCGGATTCGAGCGTCTGAAATCGCGGGTGGTGCAGCATCGAATTCATACGCTCGCTTAACGCGGCGGAAGGATCCATGCTCTTTTTCTGCGGCGCGGCGTGTGCGCGGCCGAGTTCCTTCACGTATTGCTCGAAGGGATCGGCGGCGCCTCCGGCGATCTGTTCGAGCAGGCTGGCAGGGCGGAGCAGCGCCGCGATATCGGCTTGCGGCGACGCGGGTTCCGGTTCGGGCTCCGGCGCGGATGGCGCTGACAGGTCGAAACGCTGATACAAGCGGTCGGGATGAAAATCCTCGAGGTCGCGCAGACGCATGCCGCCGGCCTCTACGTGAAGGATCGCCAGGACGGCGTCCAGATTGTCGCGATCGACCGCCAGAGGCTCAGCGGTGCGGGCGCCAAAATCGCCCAGCACCAGATATCGCGCGGGCTCGTCGGCCGGAGCCACGATTTTCGTGCGGCGAGGCGCGACATCGAGTTCGATCATGGGGTGATTATACTGTCAACAACAAGTTGCCTGCGCGGTCGACCCGGAATTTCCATTGCGGAGGCACCAACGTAGTGGAACCGTAATCGAGCACCAGCGCCGGGCCTTGCTTCGTGCGATCGCTGAGCTGCTGGCGCTTCCAGGAATCGATCTTTTTGAACCCTCCGCCCGTCCAGACGCGCCTTTGCTCCGGTTTGCCCTTCTTCGCCGCACCGCTGCGGACCAGTTTCGGTTTTTCAACCGTCGTGCGCGCGCGGACGCGGATGGTGACGATTTCGACATCGCGATCGGGGTTCGCGTAGCCGTAAATCTTCTCGTGCTCGCGATGAAACAAGGTAGCGGGATCGCCGTTGTTCCAGGGAACGTTCAATTCGTAACTCTGGCCGCGATAGCGCAGGTCGGCGGTGCGTTCCATTTCGCCGCCGCGAGCCTGTTTTTCAAGATTCGCGAAGACTTTTTCGATGTCGCGCCGGCCGATGACGCCCGCCGCGTAATCTCGCACCGCGTCCGCCATCAGCATACCGAGCGCGGAGAGCGCCCCCGCATATTCGGGAACAATGACAGTGCGGATGCCCAACTCTTCCGCAATTTCGCACGCGTGCAGGCCTCCACAGCCGCCAAATGCGACCAGCGCGAAATCGCGAGGATCGTAGCCGCGCTCGACGGAGACGACGCGAATAGCCCGCTCCATGTTCGCGTTGGCGACGCGCAAAATTCCGGCAGCGGCCGACGCAAGATCGATTTTCAGGCGTGCGGCAATTCGCCCGACCGCCGCTTCAGCGCGATCCGCATCGATGGTCATCGCACCGCCCAGCAGTTGTTCCTCCGCGATGCGGCCCAGCACGACATGCGCATCGGTGACGGTCGCTTCCGTGCCTGTTCCGTAACACGCAGGACCGGGATCCGCTCCCGCGCTTTCCGGACCGACGCGCAGCAGGCCGCCGGCGTCGACGCGCGCGATCGATCCTCCGCCCGCGCCGACGGTGTGGATATCGAGCATCGGCACGCGAATCGGATACCCGTCGACCGAGGCTTCCGTCGTGTGGCGCGCCACGCCGTCGACCAGGCTGACGTCGGTCGACGTGCCACCCATATCGAACCCGAGGACTCGCGTGAAGCCGCTGGCCCGAGCCGTTTCGAGCGCGCCCACCAGTCCTCCCGCCGGACCCGACAGCACCGTGCGGACGGCGTGTTTGCGCGCGTCGCGAGCGGAAAGAAAGCCGCCGTTCGATTGCATGATGGCGATGCGGCGCCCCTGCGGCGAGCGTTCCAGCTGGCCCAGGTAACTCTCCATCAGCGGGCCGACGTAGGCGTTGACCAGCGTGGTCGAGCCGCGTTCATACTCCCGAATTTCGGGGCTGATTTCGTGCGACGTGCAGAGATAAACGCCCGCTTGCGCCAGCGCCTTGGCGGCGGCGCGCTCGTTCGCGGAGTTTTGATATGCGTGCAGGAAACAAATGGCAACGGACTTCGCGCCGGACTTCTTTAGCCGCGACGCGACGCGCTTCCACTCGGCAGGCGACGGTTTTTCGGCAATCGAGCCGTCGAAATACACGCGCTCCTTTACGCCGAAACACATCTCGCGATCAACCAGAAGGCGCCGCGGCGCGGGCATCAGGTTATAGAGCTCGGTGCGATTCTGGCGACCGATTTCGATCAGATCCTCGAACCCGGCGGTCGTTACGAAGGCTGTTTTCGCGCCTTTGCGCTCCAAAAGTGCGTTGGTCGCGACCGTCGACCCATGCACCACTTCGGCTTTGATTTTTCCCGCCGCCCGCTCAATCCCGGCGAGAATCACCTCGGCCGGCGCGCGCGGGTTGGAACGAATTTTAAACGTCGTCAGCCGCCCTTCATCATCTAAAACGATGAAGTCCGTAAATGTACCACCCGCGTCGACCCCGATGCGCATACGTAATTCATCATACTGAGATCGGTGATCGTTCTTCGTGGAGTTTCCAAGCGGTTCGACGGCAAGCGCAAGGTGACCGCTCTGGAGCACGTCGACCTGACCATCGCGCGGGGCGAGATGGTGGCCATTGTCGGGCCGTCGGGTTCCGGCAAATCGACGATGCTCAATCTGATCGGCGCGCTGGACCACGCCACTGAGGGAGAGATCGAGATTGACAGGGCGGCGCTATCTTCCCTGAACGACGACGATTTGACCCGCGTTCGTCGCGATAAGATCGGCTTCATTTTTCAGTTTTTCAATTTACTGCCGACGCTGACGTGCCTCGAGAATGTTTCGCTGCCGCTGCATCTGCGCGGTTGGGCACGCAAGGAGATTGATGCCCGCGCGCGTGAACTCCTCACGCTGGTGCAACTCAGCGAGCGTCTGGATCACCTTCCCGATGAATTATCCGGCGGGGAGCGGCAGCGGGTGGCCATCGCGCGGGCGTTGAGCGTGTATCCTCCGGTGCTACTGGCCGACGAGCCGACCGGCAACCTGGACACCGTCACCGGCGCCGAGATCTTGAAACTGATTCACGATCTGCACCAGCGCCTCGGCGCCACCGTGCTGATGGTGACGCACGATCCGGCGGTCGCCGAAAGCTGTGAGCGGACCATTCATATCCGAGACGGAAAAATTCACCAGGACGTCCGCCGGTGATTTTGCTCCGGCTCATCAGTTGGCCTTACGCGCGCAAGCATTTGCTGCGCTGCTCTTTGACTATTCTCGGAATCGTGCTGGGTGTAGCCGTTTTCGTCGGCATGCACACCGCGAATCAGAGCGTGCTGGCGGCGTTCCGCCAAACGATCGATCGCATCGCCGGGTCCACTCAGCTTCAGGTATCGGCGGGCGAGCCCGGGCTCGACGAATCCGTGCTCGAAACGGTGCAAAATCTCCCCGATGTGCGCGCCGCTGCGCCCGTGATCGAAGCCACCGTGCAGTTCGGCAAGGGCAACCTGCTGATCCTCGGCGTGGATATGCTGGGCGACCGCAACCTGCGCAGCTACGATCTGGAGAATACCGATGAGGCCATCGACGATCCGCTGGTATTTCTCGCCCAGCCGGATTCGCTGCTGATCACGAAATCATTCGCCGCCGAAAATGCTTTGGCGCTGAACAGTCGTGTTCCCATGCGGACGATGGATGGCGACCGTGTGTTCACCGTCCGCAGCATCATGAAACCTGGCGGCTTGGCCAGCGCCTTCGGAGGGAACCTGGCCATCATGGATATTTATGCGGCGCAGAAAGTTTTTGGACGCGGCCGCAAGTTCGACCGTATCGACGTCGCGTTGCAGGATGGCGTGGCGCTCAGCGATGGCCGCGCGAAATTGCGGAAGGCGCTCGGGCCGGGACTCGACGTAGACCTGCCCAGCTCCCGCGGGGAGCAGTTCGAAGCGACCTCCCGCATTTACTCGCTGGGATCGAACATCACCAGCATGTTCGCGCTGTTCATCGGGATGTTCATCATCTACAATACGTTCGCGATCGCGGTGACGCAGAGGCGCAGCGAGATCGGGATTTTGCGCGCGCTGGGCGCGACGCGCTCGCAGATTCGCACGCTCTTCCTCACCGAAAGCGCGGTCGCCGGACTCATGGGAACGCTGGCCGGGGTCGCCTTCGGCATCGCGATGGCGCGAGCCATGGCCGGATACATCGGCACACTGATGGCCGACGTGTATGGTATGGCGCAGCAGGCGGAGCACATCGAAATCGATCCCTGGTTGATCGGAGCGGCGGTCTCGATGGGAGTCGTCACCAGTCTGATCGCCGCCGTGCTTCCTGCGCGCTCCGCCGCTGGAGTCGACCCGGTGAAGGCCTTGCAGAAAGGACGCTATCAATCGATGAGCGAAGGCGAAAATCGGATGCGCCGCCGGTGGGCTCTGGCCTGCGCGGTCGTGTCGGTCGCGACGTTGACGCTGAATCGCAATTCCATCGTCTTCTACGGAGGCTACCTTCTCGCCGTGCTGGCTGCCGTGCTGCTCTCGCCTGCGCTGGCGCACTGGCTGGCCCAAATGCTGCGGCCGGTGTTTGCCTGGATTCATCCTGTGGAAGGGACGCTGGCTGCAGACAGCCTGATTCAGGCGCCGAGGCGCACTTCGGGCACTGTATCCGCGCTGATGCTGTCGCTAGCGCTGGTGGTTTCGCTCAGCGGACTGGCGCAGGCCAGCTACGATTCGATTTCCGAATGGATGCGCACCGCGCTGAACCCGGATCTGTTCGTGACTACCGCGGAGAGCCTGACGTCAAGAAGTTTTGTATTTCCGGCCGCGCTGGGCGAGGGACTGAGAAAGGTCGACGGCGTCGGCGATATACAGCGTGTGCGGAGTGTGCGTGTGATCGTCAAAGGCGCGCCGATCATGCTGGTGGCGGTGGACATCGAGTCGCTGGCGCGGCACGCGAAGCTTCCGGCAGTGGCGGGCGATAGCGGTGAAATGTATCGAATCTCTGCCGAAGGAAAGGGCGTCATCGCGTCGGAAAATTTCGCGCGGTTGCACGGCGCGAAGCTGGGCGAGATCCTGGAAATCACCACGCCCACCGGCGTTCTGCGCACTCCCATCGCCGGAATCGTGCGCGATTTTTCCGATCAGCAGGGCAGCCTGCTGATGGACCGCGACGTGTTTATTCGCCACTGGAATGACGATTCAGTCAATATCTTCCGTATCTATCTAAAACCCGGCGCGGATGGCGTGAAAGTACGGCGACGGATCCTGGAAAAGTACGGCACCCAACAACGCTTGTTCGTGCTGACCAATCAGGACCTGCGCCAGTACATCCTTCGCCTTACCGATCAATGGTTCGGCCTGACCTACGTGCAGATCGCGGTGGCTGTGCTGGTCGCGATCCTGGGCATCGTGAACGCGCTGACCGTTTCGATCACCGACCGGCGACGCGAGTTGGGCGTGCTCCAGGCCGTGGGCGGATTGCGCGGACAGATCCGGCATACCATCTGGCTGGAGGCGCTGTGCGTCGGCCTGATCGGACTTACGCTTGGCCTGGCGCTTGGCGCGGTGCAGCTTTACTACACGGTGGAAATTGCACGCCGCGATCTGATCGGGATTGAGATCGCGTATGTGTATCCGTTCCGGACGGCGCTGGCGCTGGCGCCGATCATTCTGATCGCGGCGTTTCTCGCGGCGCTCGGTCCGGCCGAACGCGCCGTGCGCGCGACACTGGTAGAGGCTCTCGAATATGAATAGAACATTCATAGGAATGGTTGTTTTGGCGTCGACCGCCTTGGCCCAGGACCCGAAGCAGATTATCGAGGAAGTGCAGCGCCGTTCGCGCTCCAACTCGCAGCGCTATGAAGGAACGCTCGAAGTGATCGGCGCGGGCAATCGCGTGGCAACGAAGCGCTGGACGTTCGAACGCATTGGATCTTTCGGCGAGAGCAAAGCCCTGCTGCGCTTCACCGCGCCGGCCGAGGTGAAAGGCGTCGCTCTGCTGATCGTGAATCACCCCGAGCGCTCGAGCGACCAGTGGATGTGGCGCCCCAGCATCGGCCGCGACCAGCGCATCGCGCTCCAGGACCGGTCCACGCGATTCTTCGGCACCGATTTCAGTTTTGAGGATCTGGAGGAGCGCGACGTGCAGCAGTACAATTTCAAGCTGCTGGGCGACGAAAACGGGCAATGGAAAATCGAATCGCGCCCGCGAAAATCGTCGCAGTATACGTATTCGCATTTGTGGGTGAAAAAAGACAACTACACCATCGTCAAGGTGGAAGCGTACGGCAAGAGCGGACTGGTGCGCACGATCGACTATCGCGATTTCGAGTTTTCGAGCGGCATCTGGACGGCGCGGACTATCGAAGTGAACGACGTCGCGCGCAGGAGCCGGACGGTTCTGAAATACGACAAGCTGGAATATAATCTTCCTTTGAAAGAGGACGATTTCACCTTGCAGGCGCTGCGACGCTCGTCATGACCGGCGTTCTGCTCGCGCTTGTGCTCGCGCAGAATTTCGAGCAAAGCGGATTCATCGAAAATCAAACACTGGCCTATCCGCAAACCGCGCCGAACGACAGCGGCACGATCGTCAATCAGACGCTGTTGCGATGGGAGGTCTCCGATCAGGTGGCGCCGTGGTTGAAACTCTCCGGCTCTTTCGACGCGCGCACCGACACCCATCAGCAGACGGCATGGGTTTTCGATGTCGACGACCGATCGATCAAACGCCCGGCGTTTTCCCTGCGCCGCGCCAGCGCGACGATGCACAAGGGAAAATTCACGGTGGAACTGGGCCGCCAGTTCATCCGCTGGGGCAAGGCCGATATTCTGAATCCCACCGACCGTTTCGCGCCCAAGGATTACTTGAGCAGCGTCGTTTCGAGCGATTTTCTCGGCGTCACTGCGGCGCGCGTAACTTACGAATCGGGTTCCAACACCGTCGACGTCGTCTGGCAGCCTCTATTCACGCCCAGCCGCACGCCTCTCCTCGACCAGCGCTGGACAGCCCTGCCAGCCTCGGTGCAGGGCATTCCGATTGCGGATCTCGGTGCGCAGTACCCCGGGGGTTCGCAGTACGGCGCGCGCTTCAATCACGTCGGCGCGGGCTATGAAGCGTCGGTATGTTTTTTCGACGGCTACAACAATCTGCCGAACTTCACCGCCACGGGAAACGTATCAGGGGCGGGTGTTCAGCGCTATTATCCGACGCTGCGCCTCTACGGTGCGGACCTGGCGGTGCCCTTGACGTGGTTCACCGTAAAGACGGAGGGCGCGTATTTCACATCGTCGACCGCCGGCGCGGACGAATATGCGCTCTACGTGATTCAACTGGAGCGCCAGGTGAAGGAGTGGTCCTTCGTCGGCGGTTATGCGGGCGAAATCGTGACGCGCTCCACCGGCAATCCTCTGGAGTTCGCGCCCGATCGCGGCTTTGCGCGGTCGTTTCTGGGCCACGCCGGCTGGACCATCGACGCGAATCGCAGCCTCGCCTTGGAAGCCTCTGTTCGCGCCCATGGGTCCGTAGCGAAAGCGGAATATTCGCAGGCCTTCGGGCAGCACTGGCGGGCGACCGCTGGCGCGACCTGGATTCGCGGCGCGGAGACGGATTTCATTGGCCAGTATCATCGCAATTCCTATGTTTCCCTGGCGATTCGATATAGTTTTTGATGTAACTGCGACCGTTGTTTCGAGGTAGACAACTTATGCACGCCATTCTTGCTCTTCTGTTATTAAGCTCCGATGTCGAGTGGACGGCTTACGGCCGCGACGCCGGCGGTACTCGCTACTCGCCTCTGGCGCAGGTCTCGCGGCAGAACGTCGCGCAGTTGAAACCTGCCTGGGAGTATCATACTGGCGCGTTGAGTTCGAAATCCGATCTCAACGAAAAAGCGGCGTTCGAGGCCACGCCGATTCTGGTCGATGGCACGCTCTATCTGGCGACGCCCTTCAATCAAGTGATCGCGCTCGACCCCGTGACCGGCAAGGAACGCTGGAAATACGATCCCGATATCGATCGCACGCACGGGTATTCGGAGGTCACTTCGCGCGGCGTCTCCACCTGGCTCGATTCCACGCGCAAGAAGGGCGACCCCTGCCAGAGACGCATCGTTTTCGGCACCATCGACGCGCGCCTGATCTCGGTCGACGCTGCGACCGGCAAGGTTTGCGACGGCTTCGGGGAAATCGATTTGACGCAAGGCGTCGGCCTGAAGAGCAAGGGAGATTATCAGGTTACGTCGCCTCCGGCCATCGTGGGCGACCTGATCATTACCGGCTCCTCCATCGGCGATGGGCGGCGCGCCGATTCGGAGCGAGGCATCGTGCGCGCCTTCCACGCCCGCACTGGAAAGCTGGTCTGGAGTTTCGATCCTCTTCCCGCGTCGCTTAAAAATGCCGGGGCCGCGAACGCGTGGTCGGCGCTGGCCGCGGATCCCGAACGCGACATGGTGTTCGTCCCCACCGGCAGCGCCAGTCCCGATTTCTACGGCGGCGAGCGCCCGGGCAACAACGGCTACGCCAACTCCGTGGTCGCGATCCGCGCGTCGACGGGCCAGGTTTTGTGGGCTTTTCAGATGGTTCATCACGACCTGTGGGATTACGATGTCGCCTCGCAGCCCGCTCTGGTGACGTGGAAAGGGATTCCCGCCGTCGCCGTGACCACCAAGATCGGCCATTTTTTCGTCCTCGACCGCAGGACCGGACAATCGCTGCTGCCGATAGAGGAGCGCGCCGTTCCGCAATCGAAAATTCCGGGCGAACAGACGTCTCCCACGCAACCTTTCCCGAAATACGATGTTCTCGCTCCGCAGAAGTTCACGGCTGACGATGCCTGGGGTCTCACGCCTGCCGACAAGGCCTGGTGCAAGTCGCGCCTCGAAGGCCTCGACTGGCGCGGCCTGTTCACGCCGCCCAGTTTGGAAGGCACCATTATCTTCCCCGGCAACGTTGGCGGCGTCAACTGGGGCAGCAGCGCGTATGAGCCGGAGCGAGGCTACCTGATCGTCGCCTCGGACCGCCTTTCGACGATTGTCAAACTCATCCCTCGCGACAAACTCGGCGATGAAGTGAAGATCGCCCATCAGAACCGTTTCAACGTCGAAGTCGGCCCGCAGCGCGGCACTCCCTACGCCATGATGCGCGAGCATTTGCGCGCCCCCAGCGGCCTGCCCTGCAATCCTCCTCCGTTCAGCGAACTGATCGCCGTCGATCTCGCGACGGGCATGAAAAAATGGTCGGTGCCGTTGGGCTCCATCCCTCTTCCCAACGGCTCGGCGATTCCTGGAGGACTGGCCATCGGCGGCCCCATGGTCACGGGAGGCGGCCTCATTTTCATCGCCGCCACAACCAGTGAGCAGAAGCTCCGCGCCTTCGACGTCGATTCCGGGCGCGAACTCTGGTCCGGCGATCTGCCCGCGTCCGCACAATCCACGCCCATGACGTTTTCCATCGGCGGCAAGCAATATGTCGTGATCTGCGCCGGCGGACACGGTAAGGCGGGATCGAAAATGGGCGATTCCGTGGTCGCCTTCGCGCTGCCATAATCAAGAGGTGCGAAGCCTTGCTGTATTGTTCATGTTCCTCATCCCTTCAATGACCGCGCAAAACTTCGCCGACATGAAAATCGACAAGCTGGCCGCTGGCCTTCAATTCACCGAAGGCCCGGTGTGGTCGAGAGACGGCTTTCTGTTGTTCAGCGACTGCGTCACCAACAAGATTCACAAGTACGTCCCCGGCACAGGCCTCTCCGATTACGCCGAGATCGCTGGTGGTCCCAACGGCAATACTTACGACGCGCAAGGGCGCCTCTATACCTGCGAATTTCGCACCCGGCGCGTGACCCGAACTTCGAAGAAGGGCACCGTGGAAGTGCTGGCATCAAAATTCGAAGGCAAGCGTCTGAACGCCCCCAACGACATCACTGTCCGCCGCGACGGCCATGTTTACTTCACCGACCCTGCTTTCGGCAATCAGCAGGATCATCGGGAGCTCGATTTCTTCGGCGTCTATCACCTCACCCCGAAAGGCGACCTGGAAGCCATCGCCAAATGGAAGACGCGCCCCAACGGCATCACCTTCTCGCCCAATGGTAAAGTGCTGTACGTCGCCGATTCCGACGCCCGTGTGGTCCGCGCGTACGACGTCGATAAATCCGGCACGGCAGCCAATGAGCGCGTTGTCGTAAAAGACATCGCCGGCGTCCCCGACGGCATCCGCACCGATGAAAAAGGCAACATTTACGTGGCGGCCAAGTTCGTTTACGTTTATTCCGAAGATGGAAAAGAAATCGGGCACATCGAACTGGGCGAAACGCCATCCAACATCGCTTTCGGCGACGCCGATCTGGAAAGCCTCTTTATTACCGCTCGTACTTTCGTCTACCGCATCAGACTCGGAGTCAAAGGAGCGTTGCAGTATTAGCCGCCGCTATCCGAAGCATCCGTTGCCGGGCGTGGGTGCCCTGATCTTCCGCCGTAATTCGATCCTGCTCGTCCAGCGTGCCCGGAATCCTTTGAAAGACTACTGGTCGCTCCCGGGAGGCCTCATCGAGACCGGAGAAACAATCGAAGTTGCGCTGAAGCGCGAGGTGTTGGAAGAAACCGGCCTCATCGTCCGTCCGAAAGAAATGTTTGAAATTTTCGAGCGCATCATCCTCGATGCCGAAGGCCGCGCCGAATACCACTACATCCTGCACGACTACGTGTGTACAGTGGTGGGAGGGAAGCTCGAAGCCGGAGACGACGCGGGCCGCGTAGCGTGGGTTCCGCGCGACAAGCTCAAAAGCCTCCAACTGACCGAAGGCACCCTGGAAGTCATCGAAAGAGCATTCCGCGTCCATTAGTATGCACCCCGCCGCCGTCCTCGAATTCGAACCCTTGCGTGCCCTTCTGGCCCGTTACGTCCGCAGTTCCCTGGGCCGCGCCGAGTTGGCGCAAATCGAACCTACCTCCGACCGCGCCGAAATCGAAGCCGCGCTCGCCGATACCGAAGAAGCCGTCACTTACGTCCGCACTTCTTCTGAACCTGGACACAGGACCGCTCGCGTGCGTTTTGACGACATCGCCGAGCTTGGTCCCACGCTGGCCCAGCTTCGCATCGAAGGCTCGACCCTGGATGGGGCGGAAATTTACGAACTGTCCCGCCTTCTCGACCTAGCCGCCGAGGCCAGGACGGCTCTCCTCTCCGCCTCCGAAAAATTCCCGCGCCTCGCCGCGCACGCCAGCCGTATCGCCGACCTCCGCGAGCTCGCTCACGACCTGCGTGGCAAAATTCTCCCCGACGGCACGCTGGCCGACCATGCCAGCGTGGCTCTTGGACGACTCCGTCGGGAGTGCGAGAAGCAGCGGCATCTCATTCAGGAATCTCTCGAACGCTTCCTCCGCGCTCATCGCCAGGACGGCACGTTGCAGGAGGATTTCGTCACCATCCGCAACGACCGTTTTGTCGTGCCGGTGGTCACCGGACGGGAGCGGGGCGTGGACGGCGTCATCCACGGCGCCAGCGGCTCCGGCCGCACTCTGTTTGTCGAGCCACTCGAAACCATCAACCTCAACAACGAACTTGTCCGCCTTCATGAAGAGGAGCTGCGGGAGGTCCATCGCCTACTGCGCGAGTTTACAGCGCGCCTGCGCGAACACGCAGCGGAGATTGCGTCCACCGCCGGAGCGCTCGCCAAACTCGAACTGCTCTTCGCCAAAGCCGAATTCGCGGTCGATTTCAACTGCGTCGTGCCTCGTTTAAGCCCCGATAACGCTCGGAGGCTTAGCCTCAGCCGCGCCCGCCATCCTCTCTTAGAGGACATCCTGCGGCAAAAGAAAAAGAGCGTGGTCCCCGTCTCACTCTCGCTCGATCAATCGGTGCGCACGCTGCTCATCAGCGGCCCCAACACCGGCGGCAAAACCGTCGCGCTCAAAACCGTCGGCCTGCTCGCGCTGATGACTCACGCTGGGTTGCCCGTTCCCGCACTCGAAGCCGAGTTTCCGCTGTTCGATCAGATCCTGGCCGACATTGGCGACCATCAGTCGCTTCAGGAAAGCCTCAGCTCGTTCTCGTCGCATATCCTGACGATCGGCAAAATGCTGGAAGACGTGACGCCGGATTCTCTCGTGCTCGCCGACGAACTGGGCCGCGCGACAGATCCAGAAGAAGGAGGAGCGCTCGGTGTCGCCGTACTCGAGGCGTTTCAAAACGCCGGAGCATTCACGCTTGCTTCGACGCATTTGATGGCGATGAAGGTTTATGGAGCGTCGACAAAAGGCGTCCGCAACGGCTCGATGGGCTTTGATGACGCGTCTCTCGAACCGACCTATGAGCTACGCCTCGGCGCGCCCGGCAAATCCGCCGGCCTCGATATTGCGAGCCGCCTGGGACTCGATCCGCATTTGATTGGCGTCGCCCGGTCGCGCATGACCAACGTCGAACGCGACGTCTCCCGCTTTCTAGCCGAATTGCACGATCGCATCGATGTATTGGAGCGCGAGCGCGCCGATCTGACCGCCCGCACGGCGGCCGTCGAAGCACGGGAAAAGTCGTTAGAGCAGACCTGGGAGAAGAAATATGCGGCCAAAATCCGCGAACTGGAGCAGAAGGCATCGGAGCTGACCGCTCAATTCGAACGACGCGCAACAGAAACCATCGGCGAGCTCAGCCAGAAAGCGCATGTCAAAGTCGCCAAAGCGAAACGTGAGTTCAGGGAATCCGTCGAAGCCCTGGCGCCTCTGCCCGCGTCCGCTCCGCCGCGATTGAAAATCGAACCGGGTGCGCGGGTGCGACTGAAAGGCATCCGTCAACCCGCCAGTGTGCGCCGCTTGCTGCCCGGAGATATTTTGGAAGTCGACGCGGGGTTCCTGAAAATGCAGGTTTCCATGTCCGACGTTGAGGAAGTGCTCGCGCCGGCCGACCGGCCGAAGCAAAGCGTCACGTTCAGCCAGGGCCCGAGCTTCGCTACCGGCTACCGCGAAATCAACGTCATCGGCCAGCGCGCGGAGGAAGCGGTGGCGCACGTTGATAAAATGCTCGATAGCGCCGCGCTGGCGCAGGTGGAACGGATTCGCATCGTCCACGGCCACGGAATGGGAATTTTGAAGAGGGCGATCGCGGATTTATTGAAGACGAATCCGCATGTGGAGAAATTCTACGTCGCGTCGCAGGAAGAGGGTGGTTCGGCGGCGACCATCGTGGAGTTGAAATAAGCGAAAATTAGTGCACTGGTATAGTTCGCAGCTTAGGCTTTCGGTTATTATCGAGGAACGGATGTCCAAGAGGAACAAAACAGAACTGGCGAAGGAGATCGGAGCTTTTCTGCGCCAGTATCGAAGAAAGGCAGAACCGGGGTGGGATCCGAACGACCGAGGATACGACCGAAAGGTTGAGCAATACCTTAGCCGTCTGAAGCCGGAAGACCTGGATGAAGTTCTCAACGGAGTTGAAGACGAGCGACTGCCGAACACGCCCAATCGAAGCTGAGGATCTGCCAAAGGCACTTTGCCAGTCAGAACGGTTTGTTTTCATCCGACGGCGAGTGCCGTAGAGCCCCATGCGTCAGCTTGGGGCTATTGCGGTCACTGGTGCAAGCCCCAAGCTGACGCATGGGGCTGAAATGCCAACAAATCGTCCAAACTAGATTGTTTGACCGCGCTTAATCTTCTCTTCCCAACCCTTTAAGACACGTTCGGAGAGCGCTTCCAACGTTCGGTCGGTCACCAGAAACGCAGCCATGCGCGGCGAGACCTTCAACTCCGCGGACGTCGCCTCCCGCGCAAAAAGTTTCACGTGAAGTTCCGCAAACTTCGCGTCCAGGTACTGCTTCAATTCTTGGTCCATTATTTACTACTTTCAAACGCCAGCGCCTGCTGCCGCTGCCACGCCAGTTTGCCTTGATACTCTTCCCACAGCGTTGTGCAGCCGGCCCAATAATATCCGCCGACAAACAGCAGCAGGAACGGGATGGCCAGGAAGTTGTAGGACTCAATGGCGAACACCACCATGGCCATGAAGTACGTGCCGACGGCAAGTTCCGCGTAAGGAAGCCATCCGCTGCGGCGGCGGTATTGGATGTTCTGAATTTGCACCTTCTGCTGCCCGCCAATGGCGTACTTCGGGGTGCGCGCGAAACCAGTCTGATAACCGATCAGCGCTTCAAAAACCGCTCTGGAGTTAATGATCGTCAGTGCCACTCCGGCCGCCATCAGGGCGGGAAGGAACAAAAACGCCCGTTTCCATGTCTTCGGATACAATTCGCGGTGCGCGATCACGTAAAACGCTGAGATCGACCAGAACGACGCGGCGATCAGCGGGACGTCGATCAGCAGCATTTGCAGCCAGCCCTGATAGAACCGGACGATCATCACCGGCAGCATCAGCGCCGAAACGATGATCATCATCGGATAGGAAATATTGGGAGTCAGGTGAAAAAACGCTTCCGCCTTGACGCGCCACGGCAGATCCGATTTCAAAATCTTCGGCAGCAGCTTCATTGCGACTTGCGTCAGCCCTTTCGCCCAGCGCGACTGCTGGACCTGGAAGCCGTAGGTCTCGACAGGCAATTCCGAAGGGCACTCGATCGACGGCAGGTAGACGAACTTCCAGCCCTTCAACTGAGCACGATAGCTGAGGTCGGAATCCTCGGTTAGTGTATCGTGCTGCCAGCCGCCGGCATCGTCGATCATTTCGCGGCGCAGTGCTCCCGCGGTGCCATTGAAGTTGAAAAACAATCCTGCGCCGGATCGCGCGACGTGTTCCAGCACAAAATGCCCGTCCAGCAGCATCGCCTGGACCTCGGTCAACACGTTGTAATGCCGGTTCAGATACGCCCAGCGCGTTTGCACCATGCCGACCTTTGGATCGGCGAACTGGTGGACCACCCTCTCCAGAAAATCGACCGGCGGAATAAAATCGGCGTCGAAAATCACCACGATTTCGCCGGTGGCCGTTTCGAGGCCGTTTTGCAAGGCTCCGGCCTTGTAGCCGTGGCGATTGGTGCGATGAATGTATTCGATGGGCAGCCCACTGGCTTTGTATTGCTCGACCAGGCTGGCCGTAAACGGATGCGTTTCGTCCGTCGAATCGTCGAGAATCTGAATCTCCAGCAGTTCGCGAGGGTACTCCATCTTGCTGGCCGATTCGATCAGCCGCTCGATGACGTACTGTTCGTTATAGATCGGAAGCTGTATAGTCACGCGCGGCAGTTGCGCATAGCGTTGCGGAGGCACTTCGGTGAACTTCTTGCGGTGCTTGAAAAACCCGCGAATCATCTCGTAGCGATGCAGCCCGTAACAGGAAAGCACCAGCAACACGGCGAAATACGGGATCATCATGGCCCAATCGAACCAGTCCAGATGATGAATGCCGGCGAAGGTGTCGTCGAACAGAGCTGCGATGAACCGCTGGGTCGCGGTGGGAGTGGAGCTCATCAACAGAAATGCCGGTGCAGCGGACACTCCTTCTATTATATCTTGAGAAGTCACTCTCATGAAGCAGATTCGCTACTCCTTAAACCCGTCCTCACCGTCGACCACGCCAGATTCGCCGGATGTTCGCTACGGCCCTCCCGCCGATGCCGCCACACCAGGGATTCGCCTTCTCCCCCCCTGCGCTCCCACCAAGATTGTCTGCGTGGGACGCAACTATCTTGAACATGCCAGGGAACTTGGCAACGAAGCCCCGGCGGAACCTCTGATTTTCTTGAAGCCCCCGTCTTCGCTGATCGCGTCGGGCGATGCCATTGTGTATCCCTCACTTTCGCAGCGCGTCGATTTTGAAGGCGAGTTGGGAATCGTCATCGGCGACCGCGCCAGGAACGTGTCTCGCGAGGATGCCCTCGATTACATTCTGGGCTACACCATCGTGAACGACGTCACGGCCCGCGACCTGCAAAAGAAAGACGGGCAGTGGACCAGGGGCAAAGGATTCGATACTTTCTGCGCCGTCGGCCCCTGCCTGGTGTCGAAAGATGAAGTGGATTTCGCGTCCCTGCGGGTGCGGACTTTGGTCGACGGAGTGGTCAAACAGGACGGCTCCGTTCAGGATATGATTTTTCCGCTCGATGCTATAATCGCCTACATTACGGCGTTTATGACTCTGGAGCCGGGCGATTTGATCGCCACGGGCACGCCTCCTGGTGTCGGCCCGCTCGCGCCGGGATGCACCGTGCGGGTCGAAATCGAGGGCATTGGCGTTCTGGAGAACCCCGTGATCAAGGACTAGGATCGCTTAAGAGATGACGGCAGACGTTCAAGTTGCCGTGTTATGCGGCGTCGCAGTGGTGCTGATCGGAGTCGCCGGGTGGATCGTGTCGCGAGTGCACGGCACTCCGGAAAAGCGCGAGCGAAAGCGCAGGTTGAACGTCCATCGCCAGGGACGTCTGGGCGACGCCATGATCTCCGAAGCGACGGACGACACGCTCTACTACTTCTACACCGTCCGCGGCGTGCACTACACTGCGTCGCAGGATGTGTCCACGCTGCGCGAGTATTTGCCCGCGGACCCGCACCGGCTGATTGGGGTTTCGGGGCTGAAATATTCTTCGAAAAATCCGGCCAATTCGATCCTGCTTTGCGAGGAGTGGTCTGGTCTAAGGGCGCCCGCTGGGGTTAGGGAAGACGAAGGAACGTCGGCGGGGGCAGCGAACTAAGGATAAGGTGAACACGGGCTGAGCCTCCGGTCACAGGCGGATGGGAAACATGGTTGTCCCTCCAATTAACTCCTCCCAAGATAGACGAAGCGCGCGATGAACAGCGCGGCTAAAACGTAAACCAGCCACTGGTCGCGTCGAAATTCGCCCTTCAACAGTTTCAGGATGGCGTAGGAGGTGAAACCGAAGGCCAGTCCGTTGGCGATGCTGAACGTCAAAGGAATGGTGATCAACGTGAGAAACGCGGGGATCGCCACGATGGGATCGCTCCAGCGGATTTCGTTTACCTGGGACATCATCAGGGAGCCGACGATGATCAGCGCCGGTGCGGTGGCCGCGCCGGGGACCGCCCCAACTAAGGGCGCAAGAAACAGAGCCGCGATGAACAGGAGTCCGGTGACGATCGCGGTGACGCCGCTGCGACCTCCGGCCACCACACCCGCGGCGCTTTCGATGTAGCTGACCACGGTGGACGTTCCGACAAGCGATCCGGCGATGGTCGCAGTTGCATCGGAAAGCAGAATGCGTCGGATGCGCGGGATATGGTTTGCGTTATCGAAGAGACCCGCCTTCTTGCCGACGCCGACCAGCGTGCCGATGTTGTCGAACAGGTCGACGAACAGGAACACGAAGACCATTTCGAGGAGGCCGAGCTTCCATGCCGCGCGGATGTCGAGTTTGCCGAAAGTAGCGGAGATGTCGGAGATACGGTAGGTTTCGGGCGCCCAGTGCGTCAGGCCACAGATGGCGGCGAGCAGTGTCGTCGAAAGAATGCCGATCAGCATCGCGCCTTTCACGTTCCAGGCGAGAAGTGCCGCGATGATCAACAATCCGGCGACAGCGACCAGTGTGTTCTTGTCGCGTAGATTGCCAAGCGTCACGAGAGTCGCCGGGCTCGCGACAACGATCCCTGAGTTGCGCAGACCAATAATCGCGATGAAGAGTCCAATGCCGGAGGCGACCGCGGCGTACAGTTCCTGTGGAATCGCCTCAAAAATTAGTTGACGAATGCCGAGGAGGGTCAGGACGAGGAAGGCCACGCCGGACAGAAAGACTGCGCCCAGAGCGGTCTCCCATGGCACGCCCATGCCTTTGACCACGGTGTACGTGAAATAGGCGTTCAGGCCCATGCCGGGCGCCAGAGCGATGGGGTAACGCGCGAAGGCTCCCATGGCGATGCTGCCAAAAGCGGCGCAGAAGCACGTCGCCGCGACCACGGCTTTGAACGGCATGCCGGCTTCGTGAAGGATGGAGGGGTTCACGAAAACGATGTAGGCCATGGTGACGAAGGTCGTCATGCCGGCCAGGATTTCGGTGCGCCAGTTGGTGCCGAGCTGCTCGAATTCGAAGTAACGCTCCAGCCGATGGAGAATTGTGCCGATAAGAAGGGTCGGGCCCACGTGTCCCGACAGGTTACCAGATCCGTGCTACACTTTCGAAATTCTGTGATTTCCCGTCGTACCCTTCTTCGGAGCGCCGCTGCGTCTCTGGCTGCGCCAATGTTCGCGCAGAGTCGCGCGCCTTATTGCGCGCGCACGGTTGACCTGGTTCAGACCTCGACCGTGATCGATATGCTGGGGCTGTTGACGCTCGATTACAGAAAGTTTTCGAGCTGGGAAACAAACCCTTCGCAATTCCGGCAAGTCGATTTTCTGAGGCTGCAACGCTCCGGAATTAACGTGTTCCATCCGGCGGTCGGATACACCAGCGGTGATATTTACGGTGAATCCTTGCGCGACATCATGCGCTGGAATACGTTTATCAAGGCGCGGCCGGCGCAGTTCCTGCGGGTCGAAAAGGCCGCGGATTTTGAGCGTACCAAGGCGCTGGGCAAGATCGGCATCGTGATCGGCCAGCAGAACTCGGAACATTTTCGCACCTTAGACGACGTGGACCGGTTTTATGCGCTGGGGCAGCGTGTCTCGCAGTTGACATACCGGGGGAACAGGATCGGCGGAGGGTCGTCGGACGCGCGGGACAGCGGATTGACCGATTACGGCGCCGCGATTATTTCGCGGATGAACCACATCGGGATGGCGGTGGACATCTCGCATTGCGCGGACCGGACTACGCTCGATGCCATTGAGGCGTCCGGGCGTCCGGTGCTGGTGACCCATTCGAATTGCCGGAGTCTCGTCGCCTGCGCGCGCTGCAAAACCGATGACGCGATCCGCCGCATGGCGAAGAAGGGCGGCGTCATGGGCGTGACCATGGTACGCGGGTTCGCCAGCGAGCGCGGCGTGACCACCATCGATGCTGTGCTGGACCATATCGACTACATCGCGCGACTCGTAGGAGTGGAGCACGTGGGCGTCGGGAGCGACGTGGATCTGGATGGAAGAGACCCCCATTCTGCCAGGGAGGGAAATCTCGCCAGGAAATATGACTTAGACGGAATCGACTATTCAAAGAAGATTTTCGATTTGACCGAGGGGCTGGTACGCAGGAATTACTCTAGCCCCGATATCGAGCTGATTCTAGGCGGGAACTTCAAAAGAGCGCTGGCCGGAATCTGGAATGGATGAATGCGGGGCCCCGGAGCGTTTAGAGAGGTATGAAACACCTCCATTCTCTCACTCTCCTGGCCGCCGGCGCTCTCCTGGTCGCCGGTTCCGCGCTGGCAGCCGATCTGCCGGCTGTAGGCGCGAACGCTCCTGATTTCACGCTGCAATCACAGGAAGGCAAGGCCGTCAGCCTGCAGGATTTTCGCGGCCAATGGGTGGTGCTGTACTTCTACCCCAAGGACATGACCCAGGGCTGCACCATTGAGGCGCATAACTTCCAGCGGGACCTGGCCCAGTACACCGCGAAGAAGGCGGCGATCGTCGGCGTCAGCGCGGATAATATCGATTCGCATCAGCAGTTCTGCACGAAAGAGAGCCTGACGTTCAAGCTGCTGGCCGATCCCGACAAGAAAATGATCGCGGCGTACGGGTCGCTGGCCGGCAACGGCATGGTGGCGTCGCGCAACACGTTTCTTATCGATCCGAAGGGTGTGATCCGCAAAGTGTATACGGGCGTGAAGCCGAACGTGCACAGCGAGGAAGTGCTGACGGCGCTTGGTGAGTTACAACATTAAGTAGTGTTTCAGAATCAGGACGAGTTCGAGCGGATCGTGATGCCGGAGGCTCCACGCCTGTCGCGCTTTGCGCGCCGGCTGACCGGGGAGATGCATGCAGCGGACGACCTGGTTCAGGAGACTCTGCTCCGCGCGTGGCGGAATTTCCGCCAGTTTAAGCAGGGCACGTCCGCTCGCGCCTGGTGCTACCGCATCATGTTGAACGCGTTTTATGGACAGGGCAGAAAGGTCCGAGCCATGCCGGCCACAGTTCCGTTGGAGGACCGCGTTCTGATTGGCGCGACGTCGCCTGGGATCGAGAACGTGGAGATTTCCCAGGCTCTGGACGCGCTGCCGCCCGAGCATCGCACCGTGCTCCTGCTTGGCATCGTAGAGGGATTCACCTGTCGAGAAGTGGCGGAGATTTTGTCGGTTCCCATCGGCACGGTGATGTCCAGGCTGAGCCGGGCCAGGCAATCGCTCCGCGAAAGATTGACGCGCAGTGAAAAGGTCATTCGATGAATTGCAAAGATATCGGGGAGTTGGCGCCGCTTTATTTCTCTGGGGAACTGGAAGAAGACCGCAAGGTCCCGTTTCATACGCACCTCGCGGAGTGCCGGAGTTGCGCCCAACAGATGGAGCAGCAGGCGGCGATGGATGCACGGCTTCGCAAGGCGCTGTGCGCCGGGTTGCCCGATGCGGGTACGCTCGAACGCTCGGTTTCGCGGCAGATCGCGCGAGAGCGGGCGGGGCAATGGATGCTCGCGGGGGTCGCGGCAGCTCTGCTTATCGCCGCAGCGTTGGGATATCGAGCGCTCCGACCGGAGAAGTTGTATAGAGACGCCGCCCTCGACCACCTTCAGGAAGTGGTCGAACATCAGCCGCGGCACTGGCGTTCGGATCGGGGGGAGATCGAAGCGCTCGCGGCCCGGTATGACGTGGCGGATGTGGCGGCGCTGGCACCGGCCGGGTATCGTTTGGAGCACGCGAAGATGTGCGGGATTGACGGTCAGCCTGCATTGCACCTGGTTTATACGAATGGCGCACAGGAGGTTTCGGTGTTTGTGCGCCAAGGAGGGGGATCGGAACCAGTCAGGGCGCATAGCGTGGGATCGGAACATCTGGCCCGATTCCGGACGGCGAGGCACGAAGCAGTGGTTGTGACTGCCGGCTCCAGCGGGGAATGTTTACAGTTCGCTCGGGTTGCGGCGGCGGTTTTGTGACCGCTAGATCGACGTTCCAGCCCCATGCGTCAGCTTGGGGTTACACTCCACGCCATCGGTAACCCCAAGCTGACGCATGGGGCTAACGGACTACTCCCGCCAGCGGACTGCTCGCCGACGCGTAGAGCTTCTTCTCCATCCTTCCCGATCGAAACGCGTACCGCCCCGCTTCCACAGCCAACTTCATCGCCATCGCCATGCTGACCGAATCCTCGGCCGCCGCGATGGCCGTGTTCATCAGCACTCCGTCGTAACCCAACTCCATCGCAATCGCCGCGTCCGATGCCGTGCCCACACCCGCGTCCACGATCAAGGGGACGTCGGTAATCATCTCGCGCATGATGCGGAGATTGGTCCGGTTCTGGATGCCCAGCCCGCTTCCAATGGGCGCGCCCATCGGCATCACCGCCGCCGCTCCAGCGTCGATCAGGCGGCGCGCGTTCACCAAGTCGTCGTTGGTATAAGGCAGCACCACGAATCCCTCTTTCACCAGCACGCGCGTCGCCTCCAGCAGCCCCGCGTTATCCGGGAACAGAGTCTTCTCATCGCCGATCACTTCCAGCTTCACCCAGTTCGACAACCCGACTTCCCGGCCCAGGCGGGCGGTGCGGATGGCCTCATCGGCCGTGTAGCAGGCAGCCGTATTGGGCAACAGGAAAAACTTCGCACGGTCGATATGATCCAGCAGGGATTCTTTCGAGCGATCTGTCAGATTCACGCGGCGTACGGCGACCGTGATGACTTCGGCTCCCGAAGCCTCATGGCAGCGTGCCATTTCGGGAAAACTACGGTATTTACCCGTGCCGACAAACAATCTTGACGTAAATTCGCGTCCGGCGATCCTCATGGTGTCCATATCTTTATCTTAATGCCGTCGCGAAACTGCGCCCCGTGTAGAAATCGGCCAAACCGTCCGATGTAGCTAACGAGAAGAGACAGATCGGCGCGACAGCCGCACGGGACCACACATGAAAAAGAACAATCTGCTTAAACTATTGGGGATCGCGTTCGTTGTCGCGATTGTTACAACCGGCGTGTTTTACGGGCTTTTCGTCAATAGACTGAGCAGCAGCACCAGCAGTGGCAAGAACGTGGTGGTGGCGGCACGTCCTCTGAAATCCGGCGCCGTCATCGCGGCCGGCGACGTCCGCACCATTCAATGGCCGGGTGTGCACACACCCAAGGGCGCCTTCGAAACTCCGGATGAGGTCATCGGCAAAACGGTATTCGATTTCATCGGCGAAGAGGAGCTGATTTCCGATACACATCTTGCTTCGGCGCACTCCGGCGGAGGATCGGGCGTTCCCGAAGGGATGCGCGCCGTTTCCGTTCACGTCACTGATTCCAACGGGGTGATCGGTATGCTCCGCGCCGGGCAGAAGGTGGACGTGCAAGTGGTGCTGGGCAAGACCGGCAGCGAGATCACGGAGCGCACCGCACTGGAAGATTTGCAGGTGCTCGCGGTTTCGGCGCCGGAAGGCACCTCGCAGGGATCCATCCTGCCCGCCGTAACGCTGCTGGCCGGCCCCGCCCAGGCCGACGTTCTGGCCGCCGCCGATTCCGGCGCGCGCGTGCGCCTGACGCTCAGGAATCCTCTCGACGACCAGACGCGCACCAACGCCCCTGTTTCGCTCGGCGCCGTGGTTCATTCCTCCACCACCGTCGGGGCGCCGGCCAAGCCCGCGCAACAGGCCAAATCGGCCTCCGGCGCGGCGCAACCCTAAACGGGAGACCCCCGGAGCTTTCATGCTGATCGTCTCGATTCTCGCCTTCTTCATTCTCACGTTTCTGCTGGCCTCGATCGCGGTGGCGATTTCCTGGATGGCGTTTCTCAAGTCGCGCGCCGAGGAATCGGATGCCGAACGGGGAGAACAGGGACTCGCCGACGACGCCGCTCCCTTGATGCGGACGGAGCGTCTTTCGACCATCAATTTCTGGGACAATCTACTCGCTCACTTCGACTTCATGGAGATCGTCAAGACTCGCATCGCGCAAGCCGACCTCAATTGGTCCGTGGGCCGCGTGACCATCGCCATGGCTTTGGCCGGGACGGTCGCCTTCCTGATTGTCTTCAAGTTTCTGGGCTTCCCGCCGGCGTTGGCAGCAGCCATTCTGGCCGCTCTGGCGCCCTACGGCTATATCCTGCGGCTGCGCAACAAGCGATTCCGGAAGTTCAGCGAAAATTTCCCCGACGTGCTCGATTCACTCTCTCGTGCCCTGCGCGCGGGCTATCCTCTGTCCGCCTCGATGGACATGATCGCGGCCGAAACCGTGGCGCCGGTTTCCACCGAGATGCGCAAAACCTCGGCCGAGGCGAATCTCGGGGTGGGTTGGAATCGCGCGCTCGATAATCTGGGCCGGCGCGTGCCGCTGCTCGAAGTGAATCTGTTCATCTCCGCGGTCGAGTTGCATTCCCGCACCGGCGGCAAGCTCAGCGATGTGATGAGCCAGCTGGCCGAGAACATGCGCGAAGCCCTTGCCTTGCAAGGCGAAATCCGGTCGCTCGCCGCGCACGGAAAACTTACCGGCCTGATCCTGACCATCCTGCCCATCGGCATCGCCGGCATGATGATGTACGTCAGCCCGGGCTACATGGAAGTCCTGTACCACCACCCTTATGGAAAGAATCTGATTACCGCGGCCGTGGTGTGCCTGATTCTGGCGCACTTTGTGATCCGCAAAATCGTGGACATTAAGGTATGAGCGCCGAACTCTTGATCGGGCTGTTCTTTTTCGTGCTGACGGCAGTCAGCGCGGTGGGATACGTAATCCTGCTGCGCCCCTCGCGCGAGGAAGCAGCGACGACCTTCATCCCTGCGCCCATCGCGCTGGAACAACCTGAGATGCAGGGCGCGCAGGCCGCCGTAGCCGACCTGTTCCGCTTCATCGGCGAAGCCATGCCCGGCGGGCCGGAGCAGTCTAACGCCGCGCGTCAAAAACTGATCATCGCCGGATACCGCTGGCCTTCCGCCGTCTCGGTTTTTCTCGGAATCAAGTTCGCGACAGCTGTCATGCTTGCGGCAGCCGGCATCTGGGCCACAGTGACCTTCCGGCCCGACGCCAACCTTTTTCAAATGCTGCTGTCCGCGATCTGCGGAATCGGTTTCGGATTCCTGCTGCCCGACCGCGTGCTGGCCCGGCTGGCCACTCATCGCGTGGAACGTTTGCGCCGCGGATTGCCCGCCGCCCTCGATCTGATGGTGCTGGCCATCGAAGCCGGGCAGGGCCTGGACGCCGCGATTCTCGACACCAGCCGCGGCCTGCGCGCCACCCATCCCGACCTGGCCGCCGAATTCACCCAGCTTCAATTAGAGTTGCGCGCCAACACCACGCGAGCCGAGGCCCTTCGCAACTTCGCCGAACGCAGTAAGGACATGGAACTGCGCAAATTCGCGAACCTGCTGATCGATACGGACCGCTTCGGCACCAGCCTCGGCCCGGCGCTCAAGACCCACGCCCGTTATCTGCGCATCCGCTTCCGGCAAATCGCCCAGGAGCGAGCCCGCAAGGTCGGCGTCAAGCTGATTTTCCCGGTATTTTTCCTGATCTTCCCGTCGGTGATTCTAGTAACACTGGGCCCCGCCGTGATTCTGATCTTCACGCAGATGCAGCACTTACTGGAGTAACAGTCATCTATCCGCATGCTCACGCATGGCATGGGCCATATGGGGCGGGAACCAGCCCGCAGCCGCCTACCAGGGGGCCCAGCCGAGGCCCTTTTCATTGCCAAATACCAATGGAACCGAACAGTTATGCAGGGGATAACAACGGCACGCCGGCTTTCTTAAACACCGAAACACTCGACTCCAGACATAGCTTGGCGCTCTCCGCCGGTGGCATTTCCTTAAGCCCTCGCCCGAAAACCTCCACGCTCAACGAATCTTCATACCCGATTTTCTGAAGCGCTTTCAGAAAACCAGTCAGATCGATAATCCCCTCACCAGGCAGCAGCCTCTGGTTGTCGCGAATCTTGTCCGGCGGCAGATCCGGCGCGTCGTCGAAGTGCACCACCACGATGCGGTCTTTTCCGGCCGCCAGAATGTCGCCCACCGTCCCTCCGGCGTGATGCCAGTGCCATGCGTCGAGCGTCAATCCCACGTTCGACCCGCACTCCTTGGCAAACTCCAACATCTCGTCCATCTTCCAGATAAATTCGTGAGGAAACTGCTTCCGGATGTGCAGAGGACCCAGGAATTCCAGCCCCAGCCGGCAATGGGAGCGCGCCAGAATACCGGCAATTTCGGAAAGGCGTGCCTTGTATAGCCTCCGCAGCTCGTCCTTCGGAGTTTCGCTCGACGACCCGATATACGTCATCAAACGGGGGCATCCGATCGCAGCGCAGAAGGGCGCCGCATCCTCCAGTTTCTGAAGCCCCAGCCGGAACGCCGCATCGTCCTTGCGATATTCTACCGGCAGACTGGCAAAGGAAGGCCGCAAATGAAGCTCTGCGAGCAAGCCATGCGTCTGTCCGACCCCGGCCGCCATCGCGGGCCCGAGCATTAGATCGACGCCGCCAAATCCAGTAACCGAAGCCAGCCGCGCGAACTCCGGCCAAGCCAGATTGCCGCCGATCGGGACGCCGTTAAGAGCCAGATACATGTTTGTCTTAGAAACTGGTGGGCCCTGTTGGATTCGAACCAACGACCAACGGATTATGAGTCCGCTGCACTAACCGCTGTGCTAAGGGCCCCGCGGGTCCATCGTACCAATTCATGGTCCCGCAAAATTAGATGATCCCGTTTCCGGCGATTCGCGCGAATAGAGGCAGGGAGATAGAACGGGCTGGGACGCAGAACAGAACGGAATGAGCCGCAGATCGGATGTGCTGAAAGCGGTGGCCACCCGGAAATCGGGGTGACCACCGCGCGATTGTTTAGGGAAGTTCGAGGAAGCTGCCTTCAGGTATCTTGACCTCTTGCCTGCGATCCCGGATTTCGTACACCACGGTCAGCGCCTTCACCGACCCCAGAGCCGGGTCGAAACCCATCTCTTCATTCGAAGCCCGGATACGCAGACGGCCGTCGCGCATGCGGTCCTGGAGCAGCCGCGTCACTTCCCGGTTGCGCCCCGGCGCTCCCCAAAAAGCGTTCAAGATGCGGAGATCGCCGCGCCCGACGTCGCCGTCACGGCGGGTTTCCGAAGGAGGGCCGCCTTCCATCGCCCAACTGACGCGCAAAATGTAGCGGCCGAAGCCGCCCTGAGGATCGCGGACGCGGATAATCACTTTGCCGCCGTTGCGCCGGGACGGCGCTTCCACCAGTTGCACGTCGCCGCGCTTTTCGAGCACCTCGAAGTTGAACCCGCCAACCTCCCGTCCCGGCAGAGCGGCGTTGCATTCCGAGCCCTCATCCCGCGCGTCCTGGCCGGCCAGCGTTCTCACCAAGGCCTCTTCGCGATCGAGCACCACTTCCACCTGATCGTCCACCTGCAACCGGATCACGCACACCCCGCGGCCCTGCGGAGCGTCATTGCGCGTCATCCGCCGAAGTGGAAAGCGGGTATCGGCAAATGCCGGCAGCACGAGCAATCCGGCCACAATGAGGCCGGCAATTCGATGATTTTTCACTTTTCACCCCTGCTTTTGAGTGTAGCTCGCAGCCGGCAACCGTTCGCGCTAGCAGACCGTCCCGGTCATTCGGCGAGGACCCGCCGATCATGTCAATGTCGGATGTTTCAAGTGGAACCCCGTCGCGTCCTGATACGCCTTCGCCACCGCCAGTAGTTCCGCCTCGCCGAACGGCCGCGCGTAAAAGGTGAAGCTCCCCGGCGTGCCCGCCTCCGTGAACCCGTGCACCACGTTGATGGCCGGATAACACGCCGTATTCGCCATCGCGAAATGACGTTGAATCACGCTTCGCCGCGCATTCGGATCGCCTCCGCGACCCCTGCCAGCGCCATCCGCCCCTCGTCCGCGACCGCCCCCGCCTCCGCCGTTATTCGCTGGAACCAGGTACACATCGACGTCTACTGTGGCCTCGGCGAGCTTCATCATCATCATGCTGCGCGCCCTCTGCGATTGCAGATACTCCACCGCCGGAATAAAACGTGCGCTGCGGAACCCCGTCGCGCGCCCTGGATTGGTCATCTGTTTATCGCGGCCGGTTCGTATCATTTCATCGAAAAACACCGCCGATTCGACCCCATACGCGGACCCGTCCACCGACCAGTCCGGCATTTTCACCGGCACCAGCTTGAACCCCAGTTTCTCCACTTCTTGGACGGCCTTTTCGTTCATCGCCTTCTGCGCCAGGTCGCGCACTTCATCGAAACCGTCCTTCAAGTACCCGACGCGCAACTTGTGAATATCCAGGTGTGCGTTCCAATTGAAGGGAATTTCGGAAACGCTCAGGTCGCGACCGTCCGGTTTGGCGATCACGCTCATCACCAGCGCGCAATCTTCGGCGTAGCGGCACATCGGCCCCAGGCGGTCCTGCGTCCAGCTCAACGCCATCACTCCATGACGGCTGACGCGCCCGAACGTCGGACGCAATCCCGTCACGCCGCAGCGTCCTGACGGACTCAAAATCGATCCGCTGGTTTCGGTTCCGATCGCGAACGCGACGCATCCTCCGGCCGTCGCCGATCCAGGCCCGGCGGAGGATCCGCTGGACCCCTGCGTGGTGTCCCAGGGATTTTTCGTCTGCCCGCCGAACCAGTTGTCGCCCTGCGCCAGTTCCCCCGACGTCAATTTCGCCAGCAGCACCGCGCCCGCGTCACGCAACATCTCGATCACGCTCGCGTCGCTATCGATCATCTGATCTTTATATGCGCCCGATCCCCAGGTGGTCTTGTATCCCTTCACCGCGATGATGTCCTTGGCGCCCCACGGAATTCCGTGCAGAGGGCCCTTGTATTTTCCCGCCGCGATCTCCGCATCGGCCTTCTTGGCCTGCTCCCGCGCCACGTCGTCGAGAAACGTCACCACGCAATTAAGCTTGGCGTTGTACTTATGCAGCCGCGCCAGATACATTTGCGTCAGCTCCATCGACGTCACCTGCTTGGTCTTGATGAGCTGCGCCAGTTGCACCACCGGCCAGAACGCGACATCCTCCAGATTCGCCGGCCTCTTCACCACCGGCGCGCTGAACTGCAGGGGCGCCTTGGTGCGATTCACCTTCATCCCCGGCACAATCGAGCTGAAGTAAAACGGCGGCGAGACGTCGTTGGGAATGTCCAGCTTCCGCACTTCTTCGAAGCTGGTCAGGCTGCGGTTCACGCCTTGCAGCACCGCTTTCCGATCCTCATCGCTGAACGTGAGCCCGGCAATCGCCAGCGCGTTCTTCAGCATCTCGTCGGTGACGCGGGGCGTCTCGCCCTCCTGCTGCGTCTTTGCTTGAGTTTGGGCCCATAAGACGCCGGGCAACAGGCTGGAACCCAACCCGATGCCGGAAAAATAGGAGAGAAATCGCCGCCGGTTTTCGCCGGTATGATTGCGCATAATAGGCGCGATTATAGCGAACTTCAGTCCGATCGCAGCGCCTGCATAACGTCCACCCGGGCCGCCCTGGCTGCCGGAAGCACCGAAGCGACCACCGCCGCAGTCAGCAGAATCAGAGCCGACCCCGCTACCGGCACCACTCCCGGCATCTTCAGGTCGGGGAAATAACTCCCCGACAATCGCGCCAGCGCGAACCCGCACACCGCGCCGGCGACGATGCCCGCCACCGCCATCCACATTCCTTCTGCGATCACGATCCTCAGCACCTGTTGCGGCTGTGACCCGATCGCCATCCGGATGCCGAACTCCCGAATCCTCCCGCTCACCGAAAACGCCAGCACGCCCGCGACGCCCACCACCGCGATAATCAGCGCCACCGCCGCGAACACGCCGAACACCAGCGCGTTCAAACGATCCGGCGTCAGCACGTCGGCGCGAATATCTTCGAGCGTCGCCGCTTTCTCCACCACCTGCTCGGCCGACAATTCGCGGATCACTCGCGTCACCGGCTGCACCAGAGAATACGGATTGCCGCGGGAGTGGACGAACAGCCTGCCTCCGTCCAACTGCACCTGTGCCACCGGATGATAGACGGCCATCGCTGGACCGGGCACGACATTTTCATCGTCGACATCGGCCGCCACGCCGACAATCCGCCGCGGCGTCGTCGCCATACCGATGAATTGCATTACCGGATCCGTCCACATCACGTGACGATTCACCGCGTCCTGATTCGGGAACATCCTCTGCGCCAGGCTCTGGCTCACGATGACCACGTTTTCGCCGCCCTTTTTATCCGCATCGTTGAAATCCCGTCCAGCGATCAGCGGAATGCCCAACGACGTGAAAAACCCCGGCGATACCGTCCGGAACCGCCCCCGGGGATCTTCCTCGCCCGCCGCGCGCACATGCCCGTCCGCCGAGAATTCGAACCCCGGACCAAACGCACCCGCATCGCGCCACGGAACCATTCCGCCGAAGGAGACGCCGTCCACACCCGGCATTTCCTTAATGCGGCGGATTGTCTCCCGGTAGAACGCGCTGGTCTGCTCCGGCGTTTTTCCGTACGACATCACCGGCACGTTCACCGCAAGAACGTGCCGCACGTCGAATCCGGTCTGTACTGCCTGTAACGACAGCAAGGTCGTCAGCAGCATGCTCGCCCCGGCCAGTAGCACGAAACACGCCGCGATCTGGGTCACCGCGAACACCGATAGCCTGCGCCTGGTTCCTCCCGTGATCCGCAAGCTCCCGCTGGCCAACCCATGCGCCGCGCCCGCCGAAGGCAAGCGTGGAACGAACGCCAGCAGCACCGCCGCCACCACCGCCAGCCCCGCACCCACCCAGATCATGCTCGAATCGACCGTCAAATCCAGCGCGCGAACAGAAAATCGCGAGGCATAGCGCGCCAGAACCGCCACCATCGGTTTCGCGATGATCACGCCCAGCGCCGCGCCCGCCCCGCACAGCAACAGGCTCTCGGCCAGCAGCGTTCTCCGCAGCGCGCCGCTGCTTGCCCCCAGTGCCGCGCGAATCGCCAGCTCGCCTTCTCTGCGCACCGTCCTTGCCAGAATCAGGTTGGCGACGTTGGAGCACGCGATGATAAAAACCAGCCCCGACGCCGCCATCAGCACCAACAGTATGTTCCTCGCGCGCGACGTAATCTGATCGCGCAGCAGTTTCGCGTCGATCCGGAAATCCGCCTGCTTCGAATACGCCTCCGGATGCGCCTTCACCATCGCTCCGTGAATCGTGCGCAACTCCGCCCGCGCCTGCTCCAGGTCCGCCCCCGGCGCCAGCCGCCCGAACAATTGCGTCATCCGGTGCACCCGTCCCGTCACCATCGTCGCCGACAAGTGATGAGGACTCGTCACCACGTTGGCGATAAGTTCCGTGTCCGCCGGATAGGGTACCGACGGTTCCAGCACACCCACGATCGTCGCCGGCCTCTGCCCCAGCCGGATTGTCTTCCCCAGCACCGTGGGATCGCTCTTCAGCGACTCGGTCCAGTACCTGTACGTCAGCACCGCCGCGCCCGCTGCGCTCGGCCCGTCGTCGCGCATGTCGATCAGCCTGCCCAGCACCGGATGCAATCCCACCACATCGAAGTACGATCCGCCGACCACGCCCGCGCGCACCTCGCGAGGCTCGCCCAACCCGACCATGGTGAAGCCGATGGTGGAGAAATCGCCGAGCGCGGTGATCGTCTTCAGACCCGCCTTCAGATCCTGGATCTCGGGAACGGAAAACGCCGCGTTCTCCTCCGCAATTCCCGGCGCGCTCTGCTGGATGTAAACCAGCCGCTCCTCTTCGCGATTCACCAGCGGCCGCAGCAGCACCCCGCGCACCAGCGTGAAAATCGCCGCGTTGGCCCCGATGCCCAGCGCCAGGGTCAGCACCACGGTCACCGCCAGCCCCTTGGTGCGCTGTAGCGACCGGATCGCGAATTTTAGATCGTTCAGAAAATTCATAAATGCCTCGACTACCCCAAAACCCTGAAAATCTCGGCCGCAATCTCTTCCGCCGGCCTCCGCAGGATGGTCTCATTCACCATCAGATTCATCGGACCCTGCGCCGGAGGCCTGGAAATCATGATCCCCCGCTCCGCCAGCCGTTTTTGAAAATCCGCGCCCGGCGCAACAGGAAATTCCACCTGGAAAATATTGGTCCCCGCGTCCAAGGTGTGCACCTTTACCTTCTTCTGTTCCAGCAGCCGCAGCAGTTCGTTCCCGCGCTCGACCGCTTTCCGATACCGCTCCTCAAAGCCATCCGAGAAATGCAGCGCGATCGCCGCCGATTCCCATGCATGCAGCATTCCTCCTCCAAACTGATGGCGCAGAATGGCCGCCGCGTCGATCAGCGCCGCGGTCCCCGTCAGCATGGCTCCAAACGGCGCATTGAAGTATTTGTACATCGAGACGTATACCGTGTCAAATAACTCCGAATACCTCGCCGGCGAAATCCCTGTGTACGCCGACGCCAGGTACATCCGCGCGCCATCCAGATGCATCCCATCTTCTTCTCCCGCGCGTAAGAAGAGATCTTTTTCATCTCCTCAAAATCGAAGCTTCGGCCCGTCATGCGCCGGACCGGCGATTCAATGGAAATCGCGCCGACCGGGACAGGATAAGGAGGCGATCCAGCCTTCTCCACCGCCTCGACAATTTCAGAAGCCTTGATGGTCGCCCTTCCCGGCGCCAGAGGAACCAGGTTGAGCCCGCTCAAAGCCTGGGCGCAGTCGCCCTCATCGCGATAGAGATGGCTTTCCTCCTGCACCAGAACGTGTTTGCGCTCTCCGGCGAGCAACCGCACCGCCACGTGATTGGCCAGCGTTCCGGTAGGAAAGAAGAGGGCCTTCTCCTTCCCCAGCGCCTTCGCAAATCGCTTTTCCAGCTCTTCCACCGCGCCGCCTTTCATATATACGTCGGGCGACGGCTCCAATTTCGACAAAAGACTCAAATATTCTTTTGGCGCCAGATTCACGCCGTCCCCAGTCAGCGAGACGCGCTGCTCCACCGTTTGCGGCAAAGCGACCTGTGGAATAGCAACCGCGGATGCGGCAACTTTAAAAAAAGTGCGTCGATTGGAGGAATGCATCCTCATTCTATATCACGACTCGTGATAAGCGTCCCACCCGCCTGCAATTGCTGGCAGGCTGTTCCGCCTGGCGACAAGGGCCTCTACCGAGCCCCGACAGTAATGGAGGGGATTACCCTGTCAACGGATAAATCCCGCAGTTAATATCCACCGCCACCGCCGAATGCGTGATCGCCCCCGACGAAATGAAATCCGGCCGAGCCTCCGCATACGCCCGAACGTTGGCCAGCGTGATCCCTCCGGAAATTTCCGTCTCCGCGCGATGGTCGATCAGCCCGACCTCAATTGCTGCCTCGTCGGGCGTCATATTGTCGAGCAGAATCCGCGACGCCCCGCACTCGAGCGCCTCCTCGACCTCGGCGCGCGTGCGGACTTCAACCTCGATAGGCTTGCCGCTCTTGCGGGCCTGCTCCATCGCCTTGCGGACGCCTCCCGCGAGCGTGATGTGATTATTCTTGATGAGCACCGCGTCGTAGAGCCCCATCCGGTGGTTCGTCACGCCTCCAGCCGCCGCTGCCATTTTTTCCAGCACCCGCAGCCCGGGCGTAGTCTTCCGCGTGTCGAGAATGTTGACGCCGGTGCCCTTTACTTCATCGACAAACCGGGCAGCCAGCGTCGCTACGCCGCTCAGGCGCTGCAGAAAATTGAGCGTTACGCGTTCGCGCGTGAGCAGCTTCCGCGACTCCCCCCGCACGCGCGCCAGTTCTTCCCCGGCGGTCACACGGTCGCCGCTTTTCTTAAGCAATTTGACGTCATCGAACAACAGCCCAAGCAACTCGACTCCGGCCACCGTCATCTCCTGCTTGGCGACAAACCGAGCCTCTGCATGCGCATCGGCCGCAATGCAGGAATCGGTGGTGACGTCGCCCGACCCGAGGTCTTCTGCAAGCGCGCGCTCCACCGCCGCGCGCACGTCGGGATGCGAAATATCGAAAGTCATTCGTTCGCCAGCGCGTCGAGATTTTTCTTCAGTTGCGCCTCGTAGCCAGCGAGCTTGCTGCGTAGCGTCTGGACCACTTTTTCCGGCATTTTGGCGATGACGTCGGCGTTATCGAGCTGACGCTTGGAGTTGGCGATCACTTTTTCAAGCTCGGCATTTTCCTTCATTAAACGCGAACGATCGATTGGTACGTTGAGCTTAAGCGGTGAAGAACTGGCCGCCAGCGTGAGCTTTACGTTTCCAATTCGCTCAATGGCGGTGCGGTTTTCCTCAAAAAGGGCTAGATCCGGGTCTTCGCTGCCCATTTCAGCAAGAAGGACCTGACTCTTGTCGATTTTGTTGGCAGCCCGATTGAGGCGAATCTCGGCGATCACATTCATGAGCTTGTCCATGTCCCTCTCCGCGCCTGTAGACTCTCTCGGAAAGTCAAACTGCCAAGGAGTCATTTTTGGATACGGCTCCAGTGCAATCGATTTGTCCGATGTTCCTGGCAGCTCCAAGCGGTGCCACAACTCTTCGGTCAGGAATGGCATGAGGGGATGCAACAACCGGAGCCCGTGCTCATACACGACGTAAGAGTAACTCCAATCGGTCTCCAGCTTCTTAAATTCCAAATACCAATCGCAGAAATCATCCCAGAAAAAATGCCACAGCGCCTGTGCAGCCTCGTGATAACGATGGTGCTTAAACGCCTCGTTAACCGTTTTGGCGCACCATTCAAGCCGATGGCGGATCCACCGGTCGGCAAGCGATACCGGTTCACCCGCATCCTCCCTCGGCTTACTGAACAACAGCCGCGACGCATTCCAGATCTTGTTCGCGAAATTCCGGCAGCTCGCGATGCGATCCTCGCTCAGGGCGATATCCCCGCCCGGCGCGGCGCTGATCAGCAGTGCGAACCGCACGGCATCGGTGCCGTATTTTTCGTTGATCACCAGAGGATCGATGGTATTCCCCTTGGTCTTCGACATCTTCTGCCGCTCGGCGTCCCTTACCAGTCCGTGAATATGGACTTGGCGGAATGGCACATCGCCCATCATCTCAATGCCCAGCATCATCATCCGCGCAGCCCAGAAGAAGATAATGTCGAACCCCGTCACCAGCAACGACGTTGGATAGAACGCGCGCAGATCGGCCGTATCGTCCGGCCATCCGAGCGTCGAAAACGGCCACAGCCCGGAGCTGAACCAGGTATCGAGAACATCGGTTTCCTGAGTAAGGCTGCTCTTGCCGCAGTGCGAGCAAGCGGTTGGCGTTTCGCGCGCCACCGTTATTTCCTTGCAGTCGGCGCAATGCCACGCCGGGATGCGATGACCCCACCACAGCTGACGCGAAATGCACCAGTCGCGAATGTTGTACATCCACTCGAAATAAGTCTTCGACCAATTGGCGGGAACAAACTCGATGCGGCCTTCTTCCACCGCCTTGATGGCCGGATCGGCGAGCGGCTTGATCTTCACCCACCACTGCGTCGATACCAGAGGCTCGACAATCGTCCGGCAGCGATGGCACTTCGCGATGCTCAGCTTGTGCGGCTCGATCTTTTCGAGCAGCCCCAGCTTTTCAAGCTCGGCTACGACTTGTTTCCGTGCTTCGAACCGGTCCAGGCCCGCAAATCTCCCCGCCTCCGCCGTCATTTTCGCGTTCTCGTCAATAACCTTGATGCTGGGCAAGCCGTGACGCTTACCGGCCTCAAAATCGTTGGAATCGTGCGCCGGCGTGATTTTCACCGCGCCGGAGCCGAACTCCGGATCGGCCATCTCGTCGAACACAATCGGAATCTCGCGATCCGTCAGGGGCAGACGTACCATCTTGCCGCGCAGCTCGTCGACGCGCTTATCTGAAGGATTGATCGCCACCGCGGTGTCGCCCAGCATCGTCTCCGGCCGCGTGGTGGCGACGACCAGCTTCAAATCACTGCCGACAACCGGATACACAATATGCCACAGGTTCCCCTGCGTCTCCTCGTGCTCCACTTCCAGATCCGACACCGCGGTCTGGCAGCGGGGGCACCAGTTCGTCATGTACGCGCCGCGATAAATGAGCCCTTTTTCGTACAGCCGCACGAACGCTTCCCGCACCGCCCTCGACAAACCTGGATCGAGCGTGAACCGCGCCCGCGACCAATCGCAGCTTACCCCGGCACGCTTCATCTGGCAGACGATCTTGTCTCCGTACTCTTCCTTCCACTTCCAGACCCGCTCCTCGAATTTCTCGCGCCCCAGGTCGTGCCGCGTCAGACCCTCCGTCGCCAGCTGCCTCTCCACCATGATCTGCGTCGCGATCCCGGCGTGATCCGTGCCCGGAACCCACAGCGTGACCTTGCCGCTCATCCGCTGCCAGCGCACCTGCGCGTCGATGATCGAGTGCTCGAACATGTGCCCCATGTGCAGGGACCCGGTCACGTTTGGCGGCGGAATCACCAGCGAAAAATAGGGCGTCCCGGGCGGCGGCGCTTCCACGTGGAAGAGATTGGACTCCACCCACCACTGGGCCCAGTGCGGTTCGAACCGCTGGGGTTCATATACTTTTTCAATTTCCATGGGGAACCTTCATTTTAACGCAATGGCAAAAGGATAAAATGATTTCATGAACTACTACGGAGCAAAAGAACTCGCCGCGGCCTACCGGACGGTGCGCAAAAATACCATTCAGATCGCCGAAGAAATCCCCGAGGAGCATTACGGCTTCCACGCTGCCCCCGGAACCCGCACCGTGGGGCAGATGCTGGTCCACGTCGCGACCTCGCCCCGCTTCCCGCACCAGATCCACGCCGTCGAGCATCTCTCGGACTTGTCCAAGTTCGATTTCATGGACTTCTTCGGCACCCTTGCCGTGATCGAACAGAGGCCGCACACCAAGGAACACATCCTCGCGCTGCTTAAAGAAGAAGGCGAGCGTTTCGCCGGCTGGCTGGACACGCTCGACGACGATTTTCTAGCCGAAGTGGTCACGGGCCCGATGGGGCCGCCCAGGACCCGCTTCGAGATGCTGCTCGGCCCCAAGGAGCACGAAATGCATCATCGCTCCCAGTTGATGCTGATCGAGCGGATGCTTGGAATCACCCCGCACCTCACGCGCCAGATGGAAGAGCGCATGGCCGCAATGCGGGCCCCGAAAGCCTGAGCCCATGTGGGGCCGCCATTTTTGGCGGCAGCCGCACTTTCGAGGCGGCTTCCGAGATCGTGACGCACTCTACTACCAGATGGCAGTGCGCCGCGTCTATTCTGCCTCCGCTTCCTGCGGTCACGGCTCGCAGGGAGTGGACTTTACGACTTTTTCCGCAGCCTGGCTTGTGTCAGCAAAACTATTAGCATCCCAGTGCCTTGTAAGGCGGCCAATTTTGGCTGCAGCCGCATTTCAGGCGGCTGTTGTTAATCTTTGACAAGCCTGCTCAAAGCAGGCTGCAGCCAGAATTGGCCGCGCTACAAGAAGCAAAGCTACGCCATGCCAACGAACTCCCGGCGACAACCCACTAGAGATTGCGATCAGTATCTCTGTCTCTTGTGGGGCCGCCCTTTCAAGGCGCTCCCCGGTTAGTTCACCAGCGTCGGCGGGAACGCCAACGCGCCGCCATGATTGGCGGCCCCACTTGGTCGAAATGATATTTACTACACTCTAGACCCTCGGCGCCGCCGACAGCTCGACGATCTCCAAAAACTTCACCGCGTCGATGGGCTTATTGATGTAGTTGTCCATCCCCGCTTCCAGGCATCGCTCGCGATCGCCCATCATGGTGTGCGCCGTCAACGCGACAATCGGGGTTCGCCCGCCCTCGCGCTTCTCGCGTTCCCGGATGAGAGCCGTCGCTTCCAGGCCATCCATATCCGGCATCTGCAAATCCATCAGGACCAGATCGAAGCGCTTCTTTTCCAGCCAGTCGAGCGCCTGGCGGCCGGACGACGCCACTTCGACCCGGTGCCCACGCTTCTCCAGCAGCCTCATCGCCAGCCGCTGATTCACCGGGTTGTCCTCCGCCAGCAGGATGCGTAAGCTGCCCTGCGCCGCAACGTCGCCGGCCGCCTCCAACATGTTCGTCAGGCTCTTCGAATCGACCGGCTTTGCCCCGGCTGGAACCGCCGCCAATCCAAACCTCACCGAAAACGAGAACGTGCTCCCCGTGCCGATCTCACTCGTCACCTCAATCGAGCCGCCCATCATCTCCACCAGCGACGAACAGATCGCCAGGCCCAGTCCCGTCCCTCCATACTTGCGCGTCGTCGATCCATCGGCCTGCCGGAACGCCTCGAAGATCAGCTTTTGTTTGTCCTGCGGAATCCCGATGCCGGTGTCGCGCACGGTAAACCGCAGCAGGGCGCCCTCGGACGCTGATTCCTTTGTGGCGGTCAAGTACACCCCTCCCACAGACGTGAACTTGATCGCATTCCCGATGACGTTGTACAGCACCTGCCGCAGCCGGTCCGGATCGCCGACCACGTTGTCCGGCACATCGCCCGTCACCTCGCACTCCAGCACCAGCCCCTTTTCGGCCGCCCCCACGCGCAGCATCTTCGCGGTCTCGCCGACGCACTGCCGCACCGAAAAATCGATCGGATTCAGGTCCAGCCGCCCCGCCTCGATCTTGGAAAAATCCAGCACATCGTTGAGAATCGTCAACAGTGAATGCGCCGACAGCCGCGCCGTGTCCAGATAATCCCGCTGCTCCTCGGATAAGGGAGTCGTCAGCACCAGATCCGTCATGCCCAGGATTCCGTTCATGGGCGTCCGTATTTCGTGGCTCACGTTAGCCAGGAATTCGCTCTTCAACCGGCTGGCCTGTTGGGCTTCCGTCAGCAGCCTCTCGATTTCCCGGTTTTGTTGCTCGGCGCGGACCTTCTCCTCCACCACCCTCTGCTTTTCCTTCGATAACTCCCTGGTCCTCTCCGTCACGGCCTTTTCCAGGCGATACCGTTCCGCTTCCAGGCGATAGGTCCGGCGCGTCCACATCAGGCGTCCCAGGAGCAGCGCGACAACCACTGTCCCCAGCCGGAACCACCACGTCAGCCACCACGGCGTCAGCACTTGAAACGACAACCGGGCTGGCTCCGCGCTCCACAATCCCTGCGCGCTCCGCGCCATCACCTCCAGCGTGTATTGCCCCGGCGGCAGCTTCGGATAATTCAATTCGCGCTGCGATGTTTCGAGCCAGTCCGCCGTCCCTCCATCCAGCCGGTAGCGGAACGATACGCTCGATTCCTGTACGAAGGTCAGCGCCGCGAAGCGCACCTGGAGCGAATTCTCCTGATACGGCATTTCCAGGGAGTGCGATGGATCCGCCGCCTTTCCGCCCAGCTTGACTGAAGTCAGTACCACCGGAGGCGGCACATTCGGCGCCGGCGTCGGCGACGGCCGGAATCGAGATAATCCGCGGCTCGTGCCCACCCACACCGCTCCATCCGCGTCGGCCAGGAAAGCGTTGGAGTTGCAGTCGTCCCAGATCAGCCCATCGGACCGTCCGTAGTGCCGCCAGCGCGCCTTATCGAACACATCGACGCCGTGGTCCGTCCCCACCCACAGCCATCCGCGCGCGTCGAATTTCAGAAACAGCGTCTTGTCCGATCGAAGCCCGCTGGCTTGCGTGTAAGACTCGATTTTCACCCCGTCTCCCGGGCCGGTAAACGTCAGATGAGAGATCCCATACGCATCGCGATACCCGATCCATAACGACCCGTCCGCATCCTCCACCACCTGCGCAATCTTGTCGTCCGCCAGGCCGTCCTGCTTGGTAAACCGCCGCCAGCGGTCACCCGAGTAGCGCAGCAACCCCCTGTCTCCGGCCACCCAAATCCGCCCCTCGCGATCGGCCAGCGTCATGTGGAAGATCTCCGCCGGGTCCGTTCCCGCCGGAATCACCTGCTCGAACTGTCGATTGTCGGCGCCCAAGCCCCGGTAGAGGCCGCGGTACGTCGCCGCCCACACCCGGCCTTCGTGGTCCAACGCGACGTGCCTCAGTTTGACGTTCTTCAGGCCTTGCGCCTCCCCGATCTGTCGCACAACGCCGGTGGTGGGATTCATCGCCATCAGGCCGTTCGGATCCGTCCCGATCCACAGCGTCCCATCCGGGCCTGCCGCCAGGGAGCGGATGAATCCGTCCGTGGCAAGCGGTTTCTGCCGCCACACCAGCTTCCCGCCCGCCGTCTCGGCGTAGTTCAATCCGAATTGCGTGCCCACCCACAGCCGTCCCGCCGCGTCCCTGACGAACGACCAAGTGGATTCGCGGCTCAATCCCTCCCCCTCACTCCAGCTCTGCCACTCGTTGTATCCGAGCCAGCGCGCCAGGCCGGACCCCAGCAGCCCGATCCAGATCGATCCCTCGCGATCCTGAATCACCGCCGAAATGTCGTTGGTCGTCAGGCCGTCTTTCGCGTTGACGATGTCCCAACCCGTATCCGTCTGCCTGGCCAGTCCTTTGTAGGTAGGCGCCAGCATCCGGCCAGCTGGATCCAGAGCCATGGTCGGATAAGTATTGGTGGATTCCGGCAACCCGCCGCGGGCGGCAAATCGCCCCTCCGCCGACCGTTCGTACAAGAACTTCTCGCTGCGGACCCACAGGTTCCCTTCCAGATCCCCCAGAATCGCGTCCCACCGCTGCTGCGGAAGTCCCAGTTCCGCGGCCGTTTCATGCGCCTGTCCTTTGTCCAAGGTGCAAAGAGCGGTCCCGCATCCGAACCAAACTTGTCCCTTCGCATCCACATAGACGCTGGTCGCGGCAGGATTGCCGGACCTCTGCGGATTCAAGACCAGCCTGAACTGGAGACCCTTTGGCGACGCTGTTCCGGTAACCAGTCCGTGTTCCGTCGCCACGTACAAATTTCCTGCCGAATCGGAAGCGATTCCCTCCCGCCCCACAATGCCCACCGTCCCGCCAAGGGGCACTTTTTCGAAGTGTTCTCTGTCGCGCCGCGCCAGGCCGAACCTGGTTCCCACCCACAGCGTCCCGTCGATCGATTCATGCAGCGATTCAATATGGGCATCGGGCAGACCGTCGGCTTTTCCGAACCCCGCAAACCGGTTCCCGTCGTACCGGAATAATCCGTTCTGCGTGCCCACCCAAAGGAACCCGGCACGATCCTGCAAAACGACCTGCACCGCCAGGCTTTGCAAGCCCTCTTCTTCGCCGTAGAATTTAAAATTGTACCGCTGGCCGTAGAGCGCCGAAGCACCCAACATGAGCGAAATAACCAAGGAGCGTATCGGCATCTATTCCTCAGATAATTCGGCAGATACCACTGATTTGTTTACGGCACTAGCCCGCTGTGCAACAGGCTAGTAAACTGCCCCAGTGCCGATTCCTTCGAACCGCCATGCGTGAGCATGCGGACAGAGGGCACTCTAGTCGAGTTCGCCCGCATGCTCACGCATGGCGCTTCAGTGTCGACACGGAGCCGGGATCGGGCATGCACGAATGAAATGACTGCTTACTTAGGTCGCCGGAAAACATCAGGCTCGGATAGGGAACCCGACCTCCGCGAGCGCTCCACAACTCCACAACCGAGCTCCGACAGTAATGGAGGGGACAAGCGGCCGCGCTGTGATGTTAGTCTCAAGTGAGTGCCTACCCTACGTGCCGCCGTGGTCGGCGCCGGTTCCTTCGGCAAAAACCACCTGCGGGTTATCCACAACTCCCCTCACGCCGAACTGGCTGGCGTCTTCGACACCAACACGGCCCGAGCCTCCGAGGTCGCGGCCCCTTATTCCTGCCGCGTGTTTAGCTCGCTTGAAGAATTGGCCGCCAACGCCAACGCCGCCGTCATTGCCACGCCCACCGTCAGCCATTCGGAAATCGGGTGCTTCCTCATGGAGCGTGGCCTCGACGTCATGGTCGAAAAACCCATTTCCAACACGCTTGAAGCGGCCCGCGCCCTGGTCGAAACCGCTCAACGGCAAGGAAAAATCCTGCAAGTCGGGCATCTGGAGCGCTTCAACCCGGCGATCATCGCGCTGGAATCGATCATCACCACCCCTCTGTTCTTCGAAGTGCACCGGCTCAGCGAATTCAGCCCCCGCAGCCTCGATGTGGATGTCGTCCTCGATCTGATGATTCACGACTTGGACATCCTCCTCTCCCTTACCGGCAAGAAACCGGAGGAGATCCGCGCCGCCGGCATCTCGATTCTGTCGTCTAAAGTGGATATCGCCAACGTACGCATGCAGTTCCCCGGCGGCTGCGTGGCCAACATCACCGCCAGCCGCGTTTCCACCGAGCGCGTCCGAAAATTGCGCCTGTTTCAGCCCAACGAGTACATTTCGCTCGACTACGGCCGCCAGGACGGCGTCCGCTACCGTGTCAAGCCTCCCATGGGAATCGATTTTGCCCCTCTGGCCGTAGTCAAGGACGAGCCTTTGCGGCTGGAGCTCGAAAACTTCTTCGACGCCATTGTCACCCGCCGCCCGCCTCGAGTCACCGGTGAGCAGGCTTTGGCGGCCCTCGAAGTAGCCCTGGACATCCTGGCCAAAATTGAAGAACACGCCTCCTTGGTAGCCGAATCCCTAGGAACCGTATGATTCTGAAGCTATCAGGTAGCACGACCTTCAGCTTGCGGCGCCGGCTTCAGCCGACGTCTTCGAGCCACTGCCGCAAAAATGGCCGAATCCCCGCACCGACGGGACGGGGTTATAACCCCTGGCGTAAGCCTGGGGACTTTTCGCTAACCGCAACTTCTACCATGCCAAAGGCGTCCTAAGATTGGCCACTCGATGTCTCCGGTAGACATTTCCGCTAGAGCTCTGCCCGAACTGGATCTCCTTCCGGCGCGAAAACCTCTGTCTACTCGTCACTTCGTGGCTATGACTTTGGGTTCGATTGCCGTCCATGTGGTGATCCTGGCTGTCTTTTTCAGCCTTCCCGAAGTGATTCCCCCGCCGCGCAGCGTCATTATCCGGTCCGACCTGCATAAGGCCGTGCACATCTACCTGCCCAAGCAGTTCGAGCCGACCCAAAAAGATCCCAACCTGAGCAAGGTCGTTCGCCACGAGCTCGATGTACGTAGTGAAGTGGAGGCTCCACAAACTCAGGCCCCTAAGTACCGGCCTCCGCAGCCGGCGCCCGGTCCGGTCGCGCCTCCTGTTCCGGTGCAGGCTCCGCTGGTCATCGAACCCCCGAAGATCCAGGTGGCGGCCGCGCAGCCTCCTCCCGCGCCTCCAACTGTCGCCCCCCCGCCCAATCCGAACGGTTCCACGGCCCAGGCCGCGCCGCCGCCTGCTTCCTCTAAGCCTAAGCTTTCATTCGAAAATGTCGCGCCGCCCAAACCCGTTCAAATGAACGGAATCCCTGACCCGCGGCTTCTGATGCAGCGCGCCGCCATCGACAGCCGCGCTCAGGAGGCCGCGCGTCCCACCGGAGGCGGAGGCATCACGGTTGGCGATTCCGGGGACAATCTCGACCAGCCCAGGCTCAGCCAAACCCAGGCCAAAGGCCAGATGGGCAGCAACCTCCAACTGCTCAGCGATTCCAATGGCTTCGATTTCAAACCCTATCTGATGCAGGTACTTGCCTCGGTCCGTCGTAACTGGATGTCGGTCATACCGGAGAGCGTCAAGATGGGCCGACGCGGGCAGGTCCTGATACAGTTCATCATCGACCGCCATGGCGCGGTTCCCAAACTGGTAATCGCGACCTCCTCCGGAACCGAATCCTTCGATCGCGCCGCCGTCGCCGGCGTCAGCATGTCCAATCCTTTCCCTCCCCTCCCTCCCGATTTCAAAGGCGACCAGATCCGGGTCCAACTTGCGTTCCGCTATAACGCGCCCGTCCATTAGGGTCCATAAACCATGACGGATCTTAGGTTTATAGCGGCCATGTGTACTTACGGAATTCTCGCTCTCCTGGCAGGCTTCACCCTAGAAGGCCGGTTTCGTCTTGCGGTGTGGATTTTCTTAGGTGGAATCGCGACGAAAACGCTTCTAGTGGTCCTGAAACGCCGCTTGGACTAAGCAAGCGGCATACTCACCTTCGGATTATTATTAGGCCCCTTCTAAGGTAAAGCTTCGAGATACGAAGTGGGGCTATCACCCTTACCCTTCTATTTACCAGTCAGTTTCCGGTACTTTCGTATGCCAAAACGGTACGAAAGTCCCGGTCCGGGAGAGGGCGATGAAATCACGGTACCAAATCAGAACCAGCGCCAAAAAAGGACGGTTATTCCGTCGTCGACCCAGCCTGTCAGCCCTAAGGTTTCCCACTGATTCTAAGACATTAAGTAGTTTTCGCTCCTCCCCCGATTCTGCGTCCGTTGGGATTGGTCTGGAGCGTGCATTTACGGAAGCGCCGCCAGACAAAAGGCGCTTCCACCCCAAGGCCGCTAGGAGAGAGTTGTGATGATGATGAGAAAAATGAAGACCGCTGTGGCCGCCGTACCGCTCCCGGTCCCTGTTCGCGAAATTTCATCGCGGGCCCGAACTGCCCCCGGCAAGCCGATGGGCATCAGCACGACGCTACACGCAGTGCCGCATGTGGTGCCGGCAGGCCACGACCCCGCCCACCCCTCCGTCCACACTAAATCGAATGGAACCGCGCAGGCCGCACGTCTGGCCCGCCGCGACCGCGTTGTTCTGGAGCACCTGCCGCTGGTGAAGGCCATCGCCGTCCGGGTCCACGAAAACCTGCCGGTGCATGTCGACCTGGACGATCTGGTCCACGCCGGGATCATCGGTCTGTTCGACGCGGCCACCAAGTTCAATCCCGAAAAACAAGTGGTTTTTTCGAGCTACGCCAAGCACCGTATCAAGGGCGCGATCCTCGACAGCCTGCGCCAGCTCGACTGGGCCTCCCGCGACATGCGCCGCCGGCACAAACAGGTGGAGGCCGCGACTCGCGATCTTTCATCGACCCTCCAGCGCGCCCCAACCGAAGCCGAAGTAGCCGCCAAGCTGGGCATGGATGTCGACCGCTGGCGCACCATGATGCTGGACCTCCGCAACGTCGGCCTGGTCTCGGCATCCACCCGTTCCAACGACAGCGAAGATCTGCCCGCCCCCGATTTTCCCAGCAAGGTGGAAAATCAGCCCGATTCGATTTGCGCCCGGGAACAACTGCGCGGCGTCCTGGGCGAAGCGATGAAGACATTGCCCGAGCGCTATCAGAAAGTGGTTGTGCTGTACTACACCAACGAAATGACCATGAAGGAAATCGGCGGCGTGCTGGGCATCAACGAAAGCCGCGTCTCGCAGATCCACAAGTCGGCGCTCGAAAAAATGATGGTGGTGTTGCAGGCGAACGGAATCCAGTCCAGCCAGGCGTTTTAGCTATTTAGGATACCCCGCCGTCGCCTTCACCTCGGCGATCTGCTTATCGTGACGTTCGGTGTGCAAAGGGATGTAGATCAGCCACTGATACGCGTTCAGAGTGTTGAACACCGGAAAAGGATGTTCCACGGTGAACTGTTTCAGCTCCACCGTCGTTTCCTTAGCGAATTTTTCGATTTCGGCGCGCTGCTTTAGGAACCTCTCCCGCACCTCGGTTTGCGTCAGCTTGCCTTGCGGCACGATCGGATCCGGCGCGGTGGCCTTGCCCAGCCGCGGAGCCATCACCCTCTCGATAAATTCCGTTTTGCCCTTGGTCTTTTCTTCCCAATCCGGATTTGGCGGCGACGAAATGGCTTTCTGGACATTCGCGAACAAGGCCGCCTCAGCCAGCACGATGTGCTCGGTTGTTTCCCCCACCGACCATCGCTCCGGCGCCGACTTCCATTTCCACTGCACCGCGGTCACGCCGTCGATGGCGGCCAAAAACTCCTTGCGCGATTCCTCCATCCAGTTCATCACCTTGGTCCGCTCCTCCGCAGTCATGTGCGCGTCAGCCGCGCTCAGAGGCAAACAGATAAGCGCCGCCAGGACAATTCTATTCGTCATGAATCCCTCCTCCACAACTGCATCTCGATAAAGCGCCGCTGAAATCCGCACTGGTCGGAGAAACCGAACCCGTCCCGGAGATGCGCGCCTATTTCGCCGAGTTTATATACCCTGCGTTCCACGACGCTCATACTATCGCCCAACGTGAAAGTCATCGCATGCTGGGGCAGGTTCGAAAGCGGAATCACCAGCGCCGCCGGACGCGACGGGTCTTCGCCGTGCGAAAAGTCGCCTAAAAAGAAGTAGGATGGCCGCTCCATGGGCCGGCTCGCCGCCTGCGACAACCACTGTTCTGTAGCGCGCCGCCGGACCAGATAATCGGGCTTTAGTGTCGGGCGCAATCGGCGCAGCCGGTCCAGCACCTGCTCCGCCTCCCGATCCGCCAGAGCGCAGATGTTGCGGCATGGTCCGATGGCCGGATCATAACGATGCGTAACGACCTCAGGCATGGCGATCACTGTGTTATATTAGCTGAAAGGTTTCGTGCTATGCGTAACGATACTGTCCGCTACTAGCTCTCGCTCGTAATCTCGCCGTCCCCCGGCGGAACCCCTTTCCACCCAAAGCCGGAGTTTATGTCCAACGTTATCTCTCAGCGGAGCAGTCTATTTTCATCCCTACGCGAAGCCGTGATGGGCGACACGCATCGCGACTTCACCGAGGAGCGCATCGGCCGCGCCATCATGCTGCTGGCCGTGCCGATGATGCTCGAAATGATGATGGAGTCGTTGTTCGCCGTCGTTGACATGTTCTGGGTGGCGCACCTCGGCGCGGATTCCGTGGCCACGGTTGGATTTACCGAAGCACTGCTGACGCTCATTTATACGATCGCTCTCGGTCTGAGCATCGCCACCGCGGCGACGGTTGCGCGGCGGATCGGCGAAAAAGATCCGCAGGCGGCATCGGAAACCGCGGCGCAAGGGATCATGATGGGCGCAATCATCGCCATCGTGATCGGCGTGACGGCAGGCATCTTCGCGCCGCAATTGCTGGCGCTCATGGGAGCGTCGCCGGCAGTGGTGAAAGTCGGCTCCGGCTACGCCCGCGCGATTTTCGGAGGCAGCGGGACGGTGCTGCTGTTGTTCCTGATCAATGCCGTATTTCGCGGCGCTGGCGACCCTTCGCTCGCCATGCGCGTCCTGTGGACCGCGAACCTGATCAATATCGTTCTGAACCCTCTGCTGATTTTCGGCATCGGCCCGTTCCCGCGTTTGGGTGTAACCGGCTCCGGCATCGGCACAACCATCGGGCGAGGCATCGGTGTGCTCCTCCAGTTGTGGATGCTGACGAATTCCTGGTCCAGAGTTGTCGTGCATACCCGCGAATTCCGTCTGCGTCCAGCAGTGATGTGGAAGCTGCTGCGGCTCTCCATGGGAGGCATGCTGCAATACTTCGTCGGCACGTCGAGCTGGATTCTGCTCATCCGCATGACGGCTCCGTTCGGCAGCGTGGTCATCGCCGGCTACACCATCATGCTGCGCATCATCCTGTTCGCGCTGCTGCCCAGTTGGGGCATGGCCAACGCCGCGGCAACTCTGGTCGGCCAGAACCTGGGCGCGAAAAAACCGGAGCGAGCCGAGGCTGCGGTGTGGCGCGCCGGGTTTTACAACATGATTCTCCTGGGCGTGGTCGCGATCCTGTTCGTGACCTTCGCCCGACAACTGGTCGGCATCTTCACCAACGATGAGGCCGTGAAACAAGTAGCCGCCAGCGCGCTGCGGATCATCAGCTGCGGGTATATTTTCTACGCCTGGGGCATGGTCGCGATCCAGGCGTTCAACGGCGCGGGTGACACGTTGACGCCGACACTCATAAACCTGTTCTGCTTCTGGGCCTGCCAGTTGCCCATCGCGTGGTGGCTGGCGTTCCATACGGCTCTGGCGCACAACGGGATTTTCGCTGCGATTACTATTTCGCAATCGACGATTGCTGTGATCGGAATGCTGGCGTTTCGAAGGGGCAAGTGGAAATTACGAAAAGTGTAGCTTGCGACCGAGCGGAGGGCCTCGGGTCACTCCCTGCCGGGAGCCCGATGCCGGCGTCTAAAAACGCCAAGGATTCCGGCCAAACCAGCGGCTAGCATAAGCAAGGAATTTGGCTCTGGAACGACGCCACTGGTAGTGTATTGGGTTCCTGAGCCGGAGATGAAGGTTGGGTTGGTTACCGGGTTGTTGTTCGAATCAAAAACCTGCAATTCTGAGAGTACGGCAGTATGGAAGAAAGTCAGAAGAGGCGCTGCCGTTCCCGATCGAAAAATGCTCGGCCGTGTCTGTCACTAGATCGAGAATGACGTTGAACGGCGTACCGAAAGTGAAGGGGATCGCCAGAAACGTTACTTGGCCAGTCTGACCAGCTATTCGCTGAAGGTTGGGGTCGCCGAAGCTTTGCGAAAGTTCGACCTCCCAGCCCGCCTCGCCGGAGCCGCTTTGGGACGCTGTCCCGCTCACGGTGAGACCCACTACCAGGCTTCCTGCAGTTCCGGTGAGGTTTGCTCAACCACTGATCGTGAGCGCCTCAACCATCACGGCCGTGAAAACCTCGTTGGCGGACGTCGTGCCGACGGGATCGACAAGAGATGGTCGTTGAGGCGGAGCTAAGGGTGCCGAACGTAGCGGAACCGAGCACAGAAAGCTGGTATAGGCTGCCAGCGCCGATGCCGGGGGTGGAGGTGCTGTACGACAGGCTTTGCGTGGTCAGTCCCCCGTAGTTGATCGGCGTACCTGAGCACGGGTTAAAAATTCCGTCCGGCTCCACACACGCTTTACCGGTGACGTAGGCATTCGGTGTGAGCAAACCGCAGATTCCGGTTGAAGCAATCGTCATAAGGCACAATAGGAGCTTAAAGGGCATTCTTTTCATTCTCCAGACCATAGATAAGAGACGTGGAACAACAGTGTAACCCCCCCCCAGCACGAGTCAAGCCAAAACGCTGAGGCTGGTAAACTTAGAACTTCAGTGCCCCCCGCCACCAAAGCGATGACCGTCCGCCAGTTCTTCGGCCGCAAAGGGCTGCTGTCGGAATGGCATCCGAACTATGAATTTCGTGCCGGGCAGTTGGAGATGGCGGAGGCTGTCGCCGCGGCTCTGACCGACAAGAAGCATCTGATCGTCGAAGCAGGAACAGGGACCGGCAAGACGCTCGCGTACTTGGTCCCCGCCATCCTCTCCGGCCGCCGCGTGGTGATCTCCACCGGCACCAAGAATCTTCAAGAGCAGCTTTTTTATAAAGACGTTCCGTTCCTGGCTCAACATTTCGAAACCCCGCTTCGCGTCTGCTACATGAAGGGCCGAGCCAACTACGCCTGCCGGCAGAAAATTTACGACGCGGAGACAGAGCCTGTGCTGACCGGCCTCGAAGAGGTCGCCGATTTTCAGATCATTCGCGACTGGGAGAAGACGACCGAGACCGGCGACCGCGCCGAGATCAAGACGTTGCCGGAATCGAGCTCGGCGTGGGCCAAAATCGACGCCCGGGGCGACCTTTGCACCGGCCAAAAATGCCAGCAGTTCGAGCGCTGCTTCATTACGAAGATGCACCAGAAGGCCCAGGAATCCGACATCATTATCGTCAATCACCACCTGCTGTTCGCCGACCTGGCGGTGAAGCGCGAAGACCTTGCCGGCATTATTCCCGAGTATTACGCGGTGATCTTCGATGAAGCGCACGATGTCGAAGATGTCGCGGGGCAATATTTCGGCGTGGCGGTTTCCAGTTACCAGTTCGAAGAGTTGACCCGCGACGTCTCGGCGATTGCGAGGAGGAAGGAATTCGGGTCGGTCGAACTGGACAACATCCTCATGATCCTGGGCGACCGGGCGCAGCACTTTTTCAATCTGTTCGTGGCCAATGAAGGGCGCACCGGATTCCGCGCGCATGAAGCGTTTTTGGAGTTAAACAACGACGCCTATCACGACGTTCTGCATGCGCTGGAACTGGTCTCGCTGCAACTGGAACTGCTGCGATTCGGGCCGGAGGAGACGATTCCACTGGTGAACCGGGCGCGCGATATGGCCCGGCGGCTGGAATTCTGGATGGACGGGAAGGACCGCACCTTCGTCTACTGGATTGAGCGGCGCGGGCGTGGAACATTCCTGCAGGCCACGCCGATTGACGTTTCGAAGCTGCTCGACGAGCGGCTTTTCGACAAGATCGATACGGTTGTGTTGACGTCGGCCACGCTCGCGGTCGCCGGGGATTTTGAATTTGCGAAAACGCGGCTTGGGCTGAGGAGTCCGCGGACGCTGATCGTGCCCAGTCATTTCGATTACCAGCAGCAGGCGCTGCTGTACGTCCCTCAGAATTTGCCCGATCCGAGAAACGCCGCGTTCACGGCGGCGGCGGCGCGTGAGATTGTCGAGATCCTGCACCTCAGCCGCGGCCGCGCGTTCGTGTTGTTCACCAGCTACCAGCAGATGCGGCTGATTTACGATCGTGTGTCGCTGGAAATCCCTTGGGAAACTCTCATCCAGGGCACCGGGCCGAGGAGTGCGCTGCTCGAAGAGTTCCGTTCCACGCCGAACTGCGTGCTGTTCGCGACGTCGAGTTTCTGGCAGGGCGTCGACGTGCCGGGCGAGCAGTTGAGCTGCGTTATCATTGACAAGTTACCCTTCGCGGTGCCCAGCGACCCGGTGGTGGAAGCGCGCATCGCGGCGATCAAAGACGACGGCGGCGACGCGTTCCAAAGCTACCAGGTTCCGCAAGCCGCGATCGCGTTGAAACAGGGCTTCGGACGCCTGATCCGCAGCCGGACGGACCGGGGAGTGCTCTCGCTGCTGGATAATCGCATCACGAAGACCCGCTACGGCCAGATTTTTTTTGATAGTCTTCCCGATTACGCGTTCACGACCAAGCGGGAAGACGTGGAGAGGTTTTTTGAAGCGTCGACCGGCCCGGTTCGTTAGCTGGGTACACTATTTGCATGTCGCTGCTATCCCCTCCATCACTGTCGGGGTTCTGTTGGAAGTGCTTGGACCGTTCCCGGTTTCTACCGAGCCCCGACTGTGAAGGAGGGGATTTACAAGTGAGTAAACGGAGTGAGAATGTTTGAAGTAACAGTAGACCAGACCTTCGCCGCCGGCCACGCGCTGCGGAATTACAAGGGCAAGTGCGAGAACGTGCACGGCCACAATTTCAAAGTGCAGGTGACCATCGAAGGCCAGAGGCTGGACGACGCCGGCATGCTGGTGGATTTTGTCGACGTGAAACGAGTTATGCGCCAGGTGATCGAGCGGCTGGACCACCAGTTTCTAAACGACGTGTCACCGTTCGATGTAAAGAACCCGTCGGCGGAGAATATCGCGGAGTATTTCCACATCGAAATGACGTCGGGGCTGGCGGAGACGCCGGTGCCGGTTAGGATCAGTGAGGTGAGGGTGTGGGAGACGGATATTCAGAGCGCTTGTTATCGGCCGTAGAAACGCAAACCCCCTCCATTACTGTCGGGGCTCCGTTTGAGAAATGACCACAAGGCCGGAGATTCTGGCGCGGTCAGGTTAGTGAGGCGGAGGCGAGAGCAGCATCCGCTCCAGTCCGTCTCGCAATGTTCCCGCGTCCGCTTCTGGCGTTAACTCTTCCGCACACGCTAAGAGGCCCTGGATTACCTCGATGTTTTGTTTTCTCAGAAGAGTCAAAGCTTTTTCCGAACTCTGCTTGCGCGTCCCTCGTTTGATCTTGCACGGCATAGAGGAACCACCCCAACTCCAAGTGTGCATCGACGTACTCGTCGTCGAGTCGAAGCGCCTCGCGCAAAGCTGACTCTACATCCTCTGGTGGGCCTTCCACTTGCGAGAGTTGCAAGCACATCGCCTTCAACACCAGTAATCGGGGGGACGTTTTTGTCGTTGCCTCAAGCGATTGAATCTCAGAAAGCGCAGACTCTATATCTTTCGTGCGAATCTTCTGCTGGAGCCGCTCAAAAGTCGCGTTCACGTGTTCCCTTTGCGAGCTTAGCGCCTTTGCGTGAACAAAGGTTTTGGGGCTTACCGTCCGAAATATGTCGCGTTCTTCTGCGCGTAATCCGCCCACTTCTCCGGCAGATCGTCGAGCGCGAAAATCGCCGACACGGGGCACACCGGGACGCAGGCGCCGCAATCGATGCACTCTACCGGGTCGATGTAAATCATGTCGTGACCAGTGAACTTGGGGTCGTCCTTTTTTGGATGGATGCAATCCACCGGACAGGCGTCCACACAGGCAGCATCTTTCACTCCCACGCAGGGATCAGCAATTACATATGCCATAAAAAATCCTATTTTAGCATAGGCTCAAGGCAGGATGACGCCTTTCCACACGGCGTGGCGCATCAATTCGCCCATATCTCGCACATTGAGCTTTCTCTATGCGAAGGGGGTGGTAGGGACGGGCAGATTCGAACTGCCGACCTGCCGCTTAGGAGGCGACCGCTCTATCCATCTGAGCTACGTCCCCGACGAAATCAATTGTACCAGCGTTTCAGACCTTTGCTGCCGATGTCGCGACGGTAATGCATTCCGTCAAAGTGAATGTTGTCAACGCCCGCGTAGACGTTGGCGATGGCGGTAGCCAGGTCGGGTCCCGAAGCGGTGACGCCCAGCACCCTGCCTCCAGCGGTCTCTAAGCCGCGCGGGCCGATTCTGGTGCCGGCGTGGAACACTTGAGCGGGAGTATCGTGGATCTGGATCGGGTCGCCAGTGCGGACGTTCCCAGGATAGCCGTGGGCCGCGACGACTACGCAGACTGACGGATCGCTCTTCCATGTGAGGCTCGCGCGATTCAACTGGCCGCTGGCGGCGCGAGCCAGTGCTCCGGCGAAATCGTCGTCGATCCGATGCATGAGTGCTTGCGTCTCCGGATCGCCGAGGCGGACGTTGAACTCCAGCACTCTCGGCCCTCCGGCCGCCATCATGATTCCGGCGTAGAGGAAGCCGGTGAATCCGGTTGCATGGACCGCGGGTTCAATCACCGTGTCAAGGATCTTTCCTGCGTCGATAGGCGAGAGAATACGGCCGTCGCAGTAGGCGCCCATGCCACCAGTGTTGGGACCGGTATCGCCGTCACCCACGGCTTTGTGGTCCTGGGTCGGCTCCAGGGGGACGACGTTGCGGCCATCGCTGAGGACGATGAAGCTCACTTCCTCGCCTTCCAGGAATTCTTCAATCACCAGACGGGGGCCGAGCGAGGCGACCGCGGCCTCGGCTTCGCGGCGGTCCTGGGCGATGATGACGCCCTTGCCGGCTGCCAGTCCGTCGGTCTTCACGACGACGGGGTATTCAAACCGGTCGAGCGCCGCAAGGCCTTCCTGTGGAGTTTCGACGCGCACGAATCGAGCCGTGGGGATTCCGACGCGGCGCATGAACTCCTTGGAGTAGATCTTGCTTGCCTCGAGGCGTGCAGCTTCCTGGCTGGGACCGACAATGGGCCGGCCTTGTGCGCGGAACTGATCCACCACGCCGGCGACGAGCGGCGCTTCGGGTCCGACGACGGTGAGATCGGACGGGATCGTGAGGTAGTCAGTTGTGGCGATATTTCTGCCGACCCGCGCGGTCCCGGGATTCCCCGGCGCGCAAACAATCTGATGACCTTCTAGGGCGAGTCGCCAGGCAAGCGCATGCTCGCGGCCGCCGCTTCCAATGACAAGAATTTTCAATACGCCAATTTTAGCGTCATTTAAGGGTTAGAATGGTCTTGAAAACCGCAAAATTATGGTCAAATACGATGTCATTGTGGTGGGTGCGGGTCATGCCGGTTGCGAGGCGGCTCGCGCGTGCGCCCGTTTGGGGCTGAAAACCGCCATGGTGACCATGAACCTCGACCTGATCGCACAGATGTCGTGCAATCCGGCGGTAGGGGGGATCGCTAAGGGCCATTTGGTCCGGGAAATTGACGCCCTGGGCGGAATTATGGGCGAGTTGACGGACGCGGTCGGCATCCAGTTCCGGCTCTTGAACACCAGCCGCGGCCCGGCGGTCTGGTCGCCAAGGGCGCAATGTGATAAGAAGCAATACCGCTTACGGATGCGAGACCTTCTCGAGTGCGAGCCGAATTTGCGAATTCTACAAGCCGAGGTCGCGAACCTTATTCTCGACGGGCGGCGGGTCACCGGCGTCCAATTGCGCGACGGAAGAGCGCTTCAGGCCGATGCGGTGGTCATCACAACTGGCACATTCTTAAATGGGTTAGCGCATATCGGCGAAGCAAAAGTCAACTGCGGCCGGAGCGGCGAGGCACCTTCCAATCTGCTCGGGGATCAGCTGCGCAAACTAGGTCTGGACTGGAAACGATTGAAAACGGGCACTCCGCCGAGGTTGGATGGTCGGACCATCGATTGGTCGAGGTTCGAGCCTCAACACGGCGACGCGAACCCGACTCCATTTTCGTTCCTGACGGAGAGGATAGATAGACAGCAAGTGCCTTGTTATGTTGCATATACAAATGATATAACGCATGAACTGCTGCGTCAGAACATCTCGCGGTCGCCCATGTATAGCGGGCAAATCGAGGGGGTTGGACCCCGATATTGCCCCTCGATTGAGGATAAGGTCGTAAAGTTCCCCGACAAGGCCCGGCATCAGCTGTTTCTAGAACTGGAGGGCATCGATACATATGAGGTTTACCTCAATGGGATGTCAACCAGCATGCCCATTGATGTGCAGACCCGGATGGTGGCTTCAGTGGAGGGTCTGGAATCGGCGGAGATGCTGCGGCCCGGCTACGCGATTGAATACGATGCCATTGATCCTCGGGAGTTGTCTCATTCCCTGGAGGTAAAGAGCATCGAAGGGCTGTTTTTGGCAGGACAAATCAATGGCACGTCGGGGTACGAGGAAGCAGCTTGCCAGGGGCTGATCGCGGGCATCAATGCCGCGAGGCGGATCGGCGGCTTAGCGCCGGTAATTCTCAGCCGTACCGACGGCTATATCGGAATTCTGGTCGAGGATCTGATCAACCAGGGAGCGGATGAACCCTATCGGATGTTCACGTCCCGTGCAGAGTTTCGTCTGCACCTGCGAATCGACAATGCCGATGAGCGCTTGACGCCCCTCGGCCGTGAAGTGGGGTTGGTGAGTGAGGTTCGCTGGAGTGCTTATCTACACAAGCAGGAGCAGAAGAAAAAGATCCTGGCGCGGATGCAATCGGTTAGGGCGGAAGTGGACGGGAATCCCACCCTGGCGGTGTGGATGCGCCGGCCGGAGGCTAAAATTGAGACGCTGAAGCCGGCTTTGCGGGAATTGCTGGGCGAGGATGCGCTGCATGGGGTGCTGACAACGGTTGAGACGGAGCTGAAGTACTCCGGGTACATAGCTCAGCAGAACCGACAAGTGGAGCGACTGCGCGAGTCGGGCGCGAGGCGGATTCCGGAGGACTTCTGCTATCGGGATATTCCCGGCTTGTCGAGCGAGGTCCGCGAGAAGCTGACGCGCGTGAAGCCCGATACGCTCGGCCAGGCCGGTCGGATTCCCGGTGTGACACCGGCGGCCGTGGCAGTTCTGGATGTGTATCTTACCGTGTCACGCCCGCACTGAGATGTTCAAAGAGTTGCTCGTGGCTGAGTTTAGCGCTTACGGTTCCCTCTCTGGCGGCCAACTGGATCAGCTACAGAATCACTATGCGGCGCTGACTCGCTGGAACGAGCGTCTAAATCTGACACGAATTTGTGAGCTGGGCGACTCGGTTCGACTCCATTATTGCGAGTCGCTTTTACTGGCGCAGTCCTTGCCGCCAGGTGCTCAGCGAGTTGTCGACATCGGATCGGGTGCTGGATTTCCCGGGATTCCGATTGCCGTCTTCCGGCCTGACTGCGAGGTGAATTTGGTCGAATGCCACCAACGGAAGGCGGTCTTCTTACGGGAGGCCACCCGGGAGCTTTCAAATGTCAAAGTAATTTCGAAAAGGGCGGAAGATGTTCGGGACAGATTCGATTGGTTGGTTTCCCGCGCGGTTGCTCCCGGAGATGTTGTCCGCCTGAATCTTGCGGAGAACGTGGCGTTGCTGATGGGAGAAGGCGACGCCGCCAAATTAGCCGGGCGCGCCACGCAGGTCCCCTGGGGTAAGCAGCGAGTTTTGTTCCACGTGAAACGGCAGGACTCACGGAATCGATGATGTGCCACGTGGAACATTGCTTGAGCCCGCGGAGGCTGCGTCCTTAAGTTCATGCTAAGATCGGAGCGTTGTGGGCAAAATAATAGCGATTACGAATCAGAAAGGTGGCGTTGGTAAGACCACCACGTCGATAAACCTCGGCGCGTCATTGGCAGCAAATGACTTACGCGTCCTCCTGGTCGATTTCGATCCCCAGGGAAACTCCACCAGCGGCCTGGGAATCGACAAAAACAATGAGATTCTCACTGTCTATAACGCTCTTCTCGGTGGAATGCCGATTGAGAAGACCATCGTTAGAACCGAGTGTGAGGGACTTGACATCGTCCCTGCGGACAAAAACCTCGTCGCGGCAAACCTGGAACTTGTCGATCTGGTTGACCGTGAGCACCGGCTGAAAGAGGTTCTCGGTGGCATTAAGAGCAAGTATGACTATATTCTGATCGATTGTCCCCCAGCTTTGGACTTGCTAACACTGAACGCGCTGGTCGCGGCCGAGTCTGTGCTCATACCGATTCAGTGCGAGTTTTTCGCGCTGGAGGGTATTTCCCAGCTCATGGACACCATCGATAAGGTCAGGGAGGCGTTCGCCCATCCCCTCAAGGTTGAAGGAATCCTGCTCACCATGTTCGACGAGCGAACGAATTTGACCCGCCAGGTGTCCGATGATTTAAGGGATTTTTTTCACGACGAGGTCCTGAACACGGTGATTCCCCGCAGCATCCGCCTGGCGGAAGCGCCCAGTTACGGAAAGCCGATCCTTATGTACGACCCCCGCTCACGAGGCGCCGAGAGCTATATCAAGCTTGCGAAGGAGATTTTGGAGAATGAGCAGCGCAACCGACAAACCACGCAAAGTGCTGGGTAAAGGACTTTCGGCACTTCTGCCTGCCCGGTCGTCCTCTTCACCTACCGCCGCGGCCTCCGAACCCGAGTCGAAGTTCGCCCCCTCGCACGTTCCGCTCGCGAGTATTCACGCCAATCCGATGCAGCCTCGCACGGTATTTCAAGCCGACAGGCTGGAAGAACTGGCCGCATCCATCCGCGCAAATGGGATTATCCAGCCGATTGTGGTCCGGGAATATCAAGGTGGCTACCAGATCATAGCCGGGGAGCGCCGGTGGCGCGCGGCAAAGCTTGCCGGAATCACCGATGTTCCAGTGGTGGTCCAAGACGTGGCCGATCCAAGGATGCTGGAACTCGCGTTGATCGAGAACATCCAGCGCGAAGACCTCAATCCGATCGAGACCGCCCACGCCTACGAACGCCTCAGCCGCGAACTTGGCCTATCACACGAGGAAATAGGGCGCCGTACCGGAAAAGACCGTACTTCTATAACCAACATTGTACGACTGCTGAAACTCCCCAAGGAGGTCCAGTTGCTGGTGGCCGAGCACCGCCTCACCATGGGGCACGCCCGCGCGATTTTAGGCCTTCCGGACGCCACCACGCAGATCCAAATCGCGGAGAAGGCGGCGGCCCAGAACCTCTCCGTCCGGCAAGTGGAGGCGCTCGTCCAGGAATTGACAGCGGAACGGCCCAGGGAAGGCTCCGGCCATCGCAAGGAGCAGACGCTCGACCCGAACGTCAAGGCGGCGATTGAGGAGCTGGAGCGTGCCCTCGGCACGCGCGTCCGGATCGTCGAACTGAGCGAGCAGCGCGGCCGGATCGAAATCGAGTATTACTCGCAGGCGGAGCTCGACCGCCTGTTTCAACACATTACCGGATCAAGTTAAAAATGGTGCCGGCGGCGGGATTCGAACCTGCTACCTACGGATTATGAGACCGTCGCTCTAACCAACTGAGCTACGCCGGCGCATCTACCAGCGTATGAAGGGAGCGCGCTACCTGTCAAGTCTCTCTCTGGTCTACAATTCTGTATAGTGCCCGCAACAGCCGTCGAATTCTCGCGCGTCTCGAAGAGCTACTCCATTTACGCCGCGCCGGGCGACCGCCTGAAGGAACTGATGACGTTCAATCAGCGCCGGTTCCATACCGATTACTGGGCACTCCGCGATGTCAGCTTCGAGGTGCAGCGCGGGGAAACCTTCTGTGTTGTCGGCGAGAACGGTTCTGGTAAGAGCACACTTCTGCAAATCTGCGCCGGAGTGCTGGAGCCGACCTCGGGAACGACCTCCGTGAATGGCCGCGTCTCGGCGCTGCTGGAACTGGGCTCCGGCTTCAATCCGGAATTCTCCGGCCGGGATAATGTCTATCTGAACGGCGCCATCCTGGGATTCTCGAACAAGGAAATGGACCGGCGTTTCGTGGAAATCGAAGAGTTTGCTGAGATCGGCGATTTTATCAACCAACCGGTCAAAACCTATTCCAGCGGAATGGTCGTCAGGCTGGCATTTTCAGTGGCAATTCACGTCGATCCGGAGATCTTGCTGGTGGATGAAGCTCTCGCTGTCGGCGACGTTTACTTCCGTCAACGGTGCATGCGGAAGGTTCACGAGCTGCGGTCTCGGGGAATTACTATTTTGTTCGTTTCTCACGCTACGGGAGATATTAAAGCGCTGGGAGACCGCGCGGTGTGGCTCGATCACGGCAAGGTGCGCGCCATCGGCAAGGCGGATCTCATTGTAATGAAATATCTTGCAGCGATGGCTGAGAAAGACGCACACTATCTGGCGAGCGACACCCAACTCCATCCTCAGCATTTTTATCAGGCACCAGAGGAGATTGAAGAGCACATTCCAAATATCGACCACCGGTTCGGAGATGGCCGCGCGGAGATCCTGGGTATCGCGATTCACGATGCTACGGGTGTCAAAATCCCATCGCTTCAGCCAAATACTACAATAATAGTTAGAATCAGTTACCGAGCCAAGGCGAACCTGGATCATCCCATCGCTGGCTTCATGTTCCGCAATCATCTGGGTGTCGATTTTGCCGGTACCAACACGGCGCGCGAGGGACATCACCTTCCGCCCATGGCATCGGGCGACCTGTGCACGGTGGACTTTCACCTCGACCTGCCTGCGCTCTACCCTTCGTCATTTTCCTTCTCGCCGGCGATCGCCAACGGATCGCTGGAACATTATGCCATCTGCGACTGGATCGATAACGCGGTCGCTTTGCAGATGGACCCGTCCGAAGGACCGATTTACGGCCAGTTTCATTTCCCGTGCCGGGTAGAAGTCAATGCGCGCTTGGGCACCGGAGTTCCGACGCTGTGAGTGAGTTTGCTGGCAGGGAATTTACCGGAGAGAGAGTCATCCCGGGCCAGGTGAATGACGATCTCTGGGCCGAGCACATTGCCCGCTACGCGTTCGCGGCGCGGCTGGCCGCCCGATTTGGAAAAGCGGCTCGGGTCCTGGATATCGGATGCGGAACCGGATACGGTACCACGGAACTGGCACAGCACGCGCAGTCGGCAATCGGCATCGACGTTTCCGACGACGCAATTCACTATGCCCGCCAGCACTATCCGAGCGCGACTTTTTTAACCGCGTCCGCGACCTCGATTCCGTTGCCCGCTGCTTCGTTCGATCTGATTACGGCCTTCGAGGTGATCGAGCACCTGGAAAATTGGCACGAGCTGCTGATTGAGGCCCGACGGCTGCTCCATCCCAATGGGGTCTTTCTAGTCTCGACGCCGAACAAACTTTATTATGCGGAGTCACGGGCGAAGGAGGGACCGAATCCGTTTCACACACACGAGTTCGAGTTCGCCGAACTTCGGGATGCGCTGGCCGCCGTGTTTCCACACGTCACGATGCTGTTGCAGAACCGGCTGGAGTCCCAGGCCTTCTATCCGCACGCGACGTTTCCTCCCGTGGATGCAAGGCTGGACGCCTCGCGAGGCTCGCCGGCGGAGGCGAACTTCTTCCTGGCTGTCTGTTCTGTCGATTGCGCCCCTGAGACTCGGTCCTTTATATACGTCCCGCGCGGCGCGAATCTTTTGCGGGAACGCGAGCAGCATATCTTTCTCCTGCAAAACGAGCTCGAGAAAACGAAAACGTGGCTCGAAGGCGTCATCGCAGACAGGCGCAAGCTGATCCAGTCGCAGGATGAACTGAAAACTCATCTCGAGGAGCACAACCGCTGGGCCCTCCAGTTGGAGAAGAACCATCAGGCGGCGCTCGCGCGCATTGCCGAGTTGCAGAATCTGATGCAGTCCGAACAAGCCAAGGCCTTGGAGATGGCCGCGGCGTATCAGCGCACGGTCGATTCGTTAGAACAGGAGAATCGCGACAAGACGGCATGGGCGTTGGATACCGAAAAGCGGCTCAGTGCCGCCCTTGCGGCGAAATGCCAAGAACTGGCGGAAACCGTGCGCCTCTTGGATCGCGCCGAGGCCACAGTCGTCGAGCGCACCCGGTGGGCGCAGGATCTTGACCGCGGTTTGCAGGATGCGAACGCGAAGCTCCAAATGGTCGCGGGATCGCGCTGGGTAAAACTCGGGCGCGCGGCGGGAATCGGGCCGGATCTCAAAGGAGACGGCGGCTGATGCGCAAGACGCTGGGCGTCGCGTGGCGCCTGACTCGGGGATTGCCTCTGGCGCTACTGTCGCCGATTTTTCTTTTCACCGCCGCCATCATTCTTTTCCTGGCCGACTTCGCCAACGCAGTCTCACCCAAAAGGAAACCGCGTCCGGAGACGATGCCGGACACCAGCAAGGCGAGCATCGTTATACCCAACTGGAATGGACGCGACCTTCTTTCCAAATATCTGGGCTCGGTGGTGGCGTCCATCGAAAATCACCCCGACAGCGAAGTGATTGTGGTCGATAACGGATCGACAGACGGCAGCGTTGCTTTTATTGAAGAAACGTTTCCCAATGTGCGTGTGTTGCCGCTCAAGGAGAATCTCGGGTTCGGCGGTGGATCGAACGCGGGATTTCGCGTCGCACATAACGACATCGTTGTGCTGCTAAATAGCGACATGCGGGTAGAGAGTAATTTCTTGCAGCCGCTACTGGATGGGTTCACGGACGAGAAAGTCTTTTCAGTCTCCTGCCAGATTTTCTTCTCTGACCCGAACAAAATTCGGGAAGAGACGGGCCTCACCGAATCCTGGTGGCAGCAGGGAAGCCTGCGGGTGCGGCATCGGAATGACGAAAAGATCCGCGGGCTTTATCCCTGCGCTTACGGCGGCGGCGGATCCTGCGCCTACGACCGCCAGAAATTTCTGGAACTGGGCGGATTCGACGAAATTCTTGCGCCGTTTTATCTGGAAGACACGGACCTCGGCTACATGGCTTGGAAGCGCGGCTGGAAGACGATGTACCAACCGGCCAGCGCGGTCTATCACGAGCATCGCGGCACCATCGGCAAGAAATTTAGCGACGCCTATATTCAAGCTGTCCTCAAGAAGAACTTTCTTCTATTCACCTGGAAAAACATTCATGAGTGGCGCCGCCTGGTGGGACATTTCGTCTTCACCTGGTCCAGCGCGTTCATCAGCTGGCTGTTCGGCGATTCGCCGGAGCGCTCGAACTTCGCAGGCATCGCGCGGGCGACGTTTCAGCTCCCGGAGACGTTTATATCGCGGGCGCGCGCGCATCAGCTTGCGGCTATTTCCGATACCGAGGCTTTTCGGCGGCCCTTAGGCGGGCACTTTCGCGACACGTTTTCGCCCATGGAAGTGGGCAAACTCAAGGTCCTCTTCGTCTCGCCTTATCCGATCTGCCCGCCGGTACATGGCGGCGCGGTGTTCATGTATCAGACAGTGCGCGAACTGGCGCGGCTGTGCGAACTCCACGTGATCGTATTGCTGGATTACGCGCATCAACGCGAGGCCCATAACGAACTGGACGCCATGTGCGCGACTTCGGAGTATATAGTCCGAATGGAAGGACGGCAGAAGGCGTTCGGGTCGACCGAACCTCACGCGGTCCGGGAATTTCGCAATGCCGACCTGGCGTGGCTGATTCACCGGCAGATTTTGACCCGCGAAATCGACGTGCTGCAGTTGGAATACACGGTGCTCGGACAGTACGCGGGAAAATTCAAGCGAATCCCGAGCATCCTATTCGAACACGACATCTATTTCCAGTCCATCGCGCGCCGGCTGCCGTTTATTACCAATATCGTCGAAAAAATGCAGGCGCGCTGGGAATATCTGCGCGCGCTGCGCTATGAACTACGGATGCTGCCCGCGCCGGACCGGATCCAGGTTTGCAGCAGCGACAATCGGGATTACATCACGTCCTTCCTGCCGTCCCTGAAAGACCGGATCGATGATACCTACCGCGCGGGCATCGAAACATCGCTCTACGATTTTCAACCGCGAGGGCGGGAGCCCTTCACGCTGCTGTTCCTCGGCAGCTTCCGGCATCTTCCGAATCAGGAGGCGCTCACGTGGTTCCTGCGCGACGTCTTCCCGAAGGTACGCTCGGAGGAACCGCGGGCGCGCGTGGTGATTATCGGGTCCGATCCGCCGGCAAGGCATTCGCTTCCGGAGGCGGAGGCGATTGAACTGGTCGGATTTGTCGACGACGTGCGCGAGCCTCTGAAACGTTACTCGGTGTTTGTCTGCCCGATTTTGAGCGGGTCCGGTGTGCGGGTGAAATTGCTGGAAGCGTTCGCAGCCGGGATTCCCGTGGTTTCGACGCGCCTTGGGGCGGAGGGGCTAGCGGATAGAGATGGCGACCTTTGCGCCCTGGCCGATGACGCTGCGACGTTCGCCTCGCATATCGTGAAACTTCTGCGCGATCCGGAAAGCGCTGCGCAGATGGCGGAGAGGGCCCGGGCTGACGTGGTCGCGAAGCGAGATATGCAGGTGATGACGGAACGGTTGGTTGAGTGCTATCGCGATACAATCCAAAAGATGCGCGGGTAACGTCGTGGCGCGAGGTTCAGCTTGCAGCATCGGCAAACGCCGGCTGAAGCCGACGCTGCCGACTAAAGTCCGCGCCACATTTACAACGATGCGAGGGATTCCAGCTCGGTAACCACGCGGTCGAGTTCTTCTACTACGGGAGAATTTCCGGCGTTACGGAGAGCGGTTACCATGGCACGGTAATACCAGAGCGTTCCACGACGGCCTCCGGTGAAACGGCTCCACAGTTGTTCCCCGCAGATTCGATAATCCATCACCAGCGAGCGAGCGTTGTGGATTTTGTCGCAGGCTGAAACCAGGCGGACCGATTCGGACGCCTCCGCGATGTGCCGCACATAGGCTTCCTTTCGCGCACGCCACGGAGGTTTGGGCGATTCGTCACTATCGGTGCAGCCGTCTACGATTTCGGTCACCCGGGGGCCGAACTGCCGCAATATCGACCGGCGCGCGATTTCTCCGCCCTGATCCTCAATCGCGTCGTGAAGCAGCGCCGCGATCGCTTCATCTTCATCGCCGCCATATTCGATGGTCAGCGCGCAGACCGCCATCAAATGGGAAATATACGGCACACCGGAGCCTTTGCGGCGCTGGTCTCCGTGCAGGCGCGTGGCATAAATCATCGCCCGTTCAAAGCGTTCCGTCAGCACTCACTTGCCCTTTTTGTCTTTTTCAAGCTGCGCCGCGATTTTGTCGGCCACGTGATTCAATTCATCCGGCTGCGAGTTCTTCGGACGGACATAATCGCTCCACAACACGTTGCGCGTTTTGGGATCCACCAGGAAAACCGCGCCCTTGCTGCGCGTTCCTCCGGCCATGGGGCCACCGCCGAAGGTGTTCTTGTCCTTATCTTTATCCTTGTCCTTGTCCTTGTCGTCGACGCCGTCGGCGGAACTGGCAACCTTCTGCTCTCCGAAAAGAGAATTCATTTTCTCCTCGAGCGAGGTTCCAATGTGGTCACTGATAATCGCATCGGCCTTTTTCGGATCGGTCACCACTTGCAGAACACCGCCCTTGGTCAGACGGATGGCCAGAAACTGGTCGAGGGAATAAGTCATCGGCAGCAGATACACGGTCTTGATTTCCACCAGCTCCGGACGAGGCTCACCCGCGTGCGCCAGGCCCATGGCCAAGAAAACGAAAAGCAATTTCATAGAACAATGATACGCTCGCACGCTATTCTGGTGGTTCGTAGAATGTACAAGCAACAGTCGATCACGGTCATCATTCCGTGTCTCAACGAGGAACAGGGCATCGAAGGAGTCATGAAGAGAATGCCGGAGTTCGTCGACGAAGTGATCGTTGTCGACAACGGTTCCACGGATCGGACCGCGGATGTAGCAAAGAAGTTCGGCGCCAAAGTGATTCAGGAAGACGCGCGAGGCTACGGGCGTGCCTACAAGACCGGCTTCTCGGCAGCAACTTCGGATCTGATCGTCACGCTGGACGGCGATCAAAGCTATCCTCCGGATGCCATTTCGTACCTGATCGAGGCGTTTCTGCACCTGGACGTTGACTTTCTCAACGCCTCGCGGTTTCCGGTGCGTGATTCCAACGCCATGAGCCTGAAACATAAAATGGGGAATTTGATTTTGTCCCTGGCGATGTCGATTCTCTATCTCCGGTGGATGCGCGACTCGCAATCGGGAATGTGGATTTTCCGGCGATCGATTCTGCAAGACATGAGGCTGGAATCAGACGGGATGGCTTTTTCGGAGGAAATCAAAATCGAGGCGCTGAAGCGAAACCGGCACCGGTTCGCGGAGCTTTCGATTATGTATACGTCGCGACTGGGGGAAATTAAACTCAACCCGTGGCGGGACGGGTTTTATAATTTGTGGTTCCTGCTCAAGAAGCGTTTCTCATGAAATGGCCGCTGATGAACACGGATGAACGCGGATACGAATCACTGTGTGATCTGCGTTCATCAGCGTTCATCGGCGGCCCAATTTGTTTTTTCTTATGACGGTCGCCGTGGTCATCCCCCATTGGAACCGGCGCGATTTACTGGAACCTCTGTTCACCAGTCTCGCCGCGCAGACTCGTCCGTTCGACGAGATTATTCTGGTGGACAACGGCTCGACCGACGATTCGGCGGCGCTCGCCGAGCCACATGCTACGGTAATCGGCCTCCAGCAGAACCTGGGCTTCGCCGCAGCCGTCAATCGCGGGATCGCGTCCACCAGCGCGGACTGGGTCGCGATTCTCAACAACGATGTCACTCTGGCGCCTGACTGGCTGGAGAAAATCCTGAGCACCGACGCGCCGTTCGCAACGGGAAAGCTTCTCAGCGCGGCCGACCATTCCATCATCGACGGGACTTACGATGAGATCTCACGGGGAGCCTGCGCCTGGCGGTGCGGCTCCGGCCAAGCCGATTCCCCGATTTGGAATGTGCCGAGGCCGATGCAGTTCGCTCCGATGACCGCAGCAATTTTCCAGCGCTCGCTGTTCATCGACGTCGGGCCCCTCGACGAAAACTTCGGGTCCTATTTAGAGGACGTCGATTTCGGGATCCGCTGTGCATTCGCCGGGCACCACGGCAGCTATATTCCATCCGCCGTCGCCTATCACCGGGGCAGCGCAACAAGGGGAGCGTGGAATAAAGACACAGTGAAACAAATCTCCCGCAACCAAATCTTACTTGCAGTCAAGCATTTCAACGGCGAGCCACGATGGCCCATTGTGGCTGGTCAAATGCTCTGGGGATTGGTAGCTCTCCGCCATCTGCGGGGCGTTTCTTATCTGCTAGGCAAGATTTCAGGCTGGAAAACAGCTCGTGCCATTTATCGCGACAACAGAAATGCAACGAAACATCAAATCTCGACGGTCGCCGCGATCAGCGAGCGTGAGATCTTCTTGCTTCAGCAACAGACCGGCTTCGACTGGTATTGGAGGGTCTACTTCTGGCTGTCGCCGCAATCATCGTGACCTTCAACTCGGAAGCCGTCATCCTGCCATGCCTAGATTGTCTCGCTAAGATGGCTCCCAACGTGACCCCCATCGTCGTCGACAACGCTTCGAGCGATCGAACGGTGGAGGTGGTTCGTGAGCAGGCACACGTCCACGTGATCCCGAATCGCGAAAATCGCGGATTCGCAGCCGCCGTCAACCAAGGCATTTCCGCCTGCGAAGCAGACTACTTGCTTCTGTTGAATCCAGACGCGCATCTGCTCACGGCGGTTGACGCGCTGGTGGACGCCAGCGAAAAATTTGGCCTGGCGAGCGGGAAACTCGTCGATGGATCGGGCACCGGACTGACGATCCGCCGACTGCCTACGCCCGCGTCGCTGATCTTCGAGCTGTTCGGCATCAACCGCTTATGGGCTTCCAATCCGGTGAACCGCCGGTATCGGTATCAGGATCGCGATCTGGACCAATCAGGTCCGGTGGAGCAGCCGGCGGGCGCGTTCCTGATGACCCGGCGCGACGTCTGGAAAACGTTGCAGGGCTTCGACGAGAGTTTTTATCCGGTGTGGTTTGAGGATGTCGATTATTGCAAACGGGCCCTGGATGCGGGCTACCGCATCGAGTATGTGCCATCCGTCCAGGCTGCCCACAGCGGCGGGCATTCCGTCAACGAGTTACCCCCCAGATGCCGTGCCCTCTATTGGTGTGTTAGCCTTACAAGGTATGCAGCGAAGCACTTCCATTCACCCGGGTACCAAGCCGTATGCCTGGCGGTGGTGCTCAGTTCCTTCCCGCGGATGGTCGCGCGGATGATTCAAGACCGAAGCCTTCAGTCGGTTGCCACTTATAGAAAGATTGTCCGGTTTGCAGGCCTGTGCCTCTTCTCTTCCGGGAGAAGTGTGGCGCGGGGCGGTAGAAATTCTTAAATCTCTGATATCGCATGGCCTACAACGACTTAGTCTCCGTCACCCTGGTGACCTACAATAGCGGCCGATTCATCAAGCGCTGCCTTGAATCCGTCCTCGAACAAAAGTACCCGAACCTGGAAGTCATTGTCGTCGATAATGCGTCGACCGACGGAACGGTGGACCTTCTCGAACAGTTCGCCGATACCTGCCAGATTCATTACAACGACGAGAACATTGGCTTCGCCGCCGCGCAGAACCAGGCGATCGGGCTGTCGAGCGGAGAGTGGGTCCTGACCTTGAACCCCGATGTCCTGCTGCTGCCGAATTTTATTCAGGCGCTGGTGGAGGCGGGGCAAGTCGATCCCAAGGTCGGCACGGTGTGCGGCAAACTGCTGACCATCCGTGCCACGTTCGATCTGCCGGATAAACAACTGGTCGATTCCACCGGAATTTATTTCACGCCCATGCTGCGCCATCTCGATCGCGGAAGCCAGGAAGTGGACAACGGCCATTACCTGAATTTCGAGTATGTCTTCGGCGCGACGGCCGCGGCGGCGCTCTACCGCCGCGAGATGATCGACGATATTTCCATCCTCGGCGAGTTTTTCGATCCCGATTTTTTTGTGTATCGCGAAGACGCCGACGTGGCGTGGCGCGCGCAGTTAATGAACTGGCGCTGCCTTTATACGCCTCTGGCTCGCGGCTATCACGTGCGGGCGGTCCTGCCGGGCAATCGCCGCGCCCTGCCGCCGGAAATCAACATGCATTCGGTGAAGAACCGGTTCCTCATGCGCATTAAAAACATGACGCCGGATCTGTATCGCCGCAACTGGGTTTCGATCACCTCGCGCGATCTCGTAGTCATCTGCGCCTGTGTCGTGCGGGAACATTCGTCGCTGAGGGCGTTCTGGTTCCTGGCCAGGCATTTTCGCAGCGTGCTGGCCAAGCGCAAGGAAATCATGCGCCGGCGTCGCGCGAAAGACGATTACATTTCCAGTTGGTTTTCCTATGAACCGGTCAGCCGCCCTGCGCCCAAGCCAACGGCAAGAATGCTGGCCAAAGCATCCCGCACCGGCCGCGGATAAGTTTTGAACACCGCTTGCAGAGAATCAGGTGGCGCGAACTTTAGTCTGCGGCGTCGGCTTCAGCCGGCGTTTGGGCCGTTTTCTCATCTCGCCGGAGATCGGCTGAAGCCGGCGCTGCAAGCTGAAGCTCGCGCCACATGGCGCACCCAAGTACCAGCGTGAAGTTCGCTATCCTCGGCACCCGCGGCATTCCGGCCCGCTACGGCGGTTTTGAAACCTTCGCCGAGGAGCTTTCCACCAGGCTCGCCGCGCGAGGGCACCGCGTAACGGTTTATTGCCGTCAGAAATCCGAGTCGCCGTACCGCGGCGTTTCTCTCGCTTGCCTTCCCACCATCCGGCACAAGTATCTCGATACGATCGCGCATTCGTTTCTTTCCACGATGCATTTGCTGTTTCATCGCAACGACGTCGTGTTGTATTGCAACGCGGCCAACGCGGTTTTTACCTGGATGCCAAGGCTCCTCGGAATGCCCGTAGCCTTAAACGTCGACGGGCTGGAGAGGAATCGCAAGAAGTGGAACGCAGTCGCCAAGGCCTGGTATCGAATGTCCGAGTGGCTGGCGACGTGGATGCCTACGGCGGTGGTCACCGATGCGGTCGCGATCGCGAAGTATTATCGGGAACGCTATCATCGTGAATCGACCATGATTCCGTATGGCGCGGAGCTTGGACCGGTTGCGACCAGCGCAGTGCTCGACCAATTGGGTTTGCGGCGTAAACGGTATTTTCTGTATGTCAGCCGGATGGAGCCGGAAAATAATGGCCTGCTGGTGCGCGAGGCGTTTGAAAAGGTCGAAACCGAACTGAAGCTCGCGTTAATCGGCGACGCGCCGTATGCGGCTGAGTACATCGAGAAAGTTCGTGACACCCGCGATCCGCGCATCGTGATACCTGGGGCGATTTATGGGGATGGATACAAGGAACTGGGGTCGCACTGCTTCGCTTATATTCACGCAACGGAGGTCGGTGGGACGCATCCGGCGCTGATTGAAGCGATGGGGCGAGGCGCGCTGACGTTGTATCTGGATACGCCGGAAAACGCGGAGGTCGCGGGCGGCGCGGGAATCGCGTTTACGCACGAGAATCTGACGGACACGATCGAATCTACCTTGCGGATGAGCGATCAGGAGCTAGAGGCGTGGCGATCCACGGCGAGGCGGCGCGTGGAAGAACGCTACAGTTGGGATGCGGTGACCGATTCCTACGAAAATCTGCTCAAGAGGCTGGCGCGTGCGTAGCTGGATCGAGATCTCGCGGTCGGCGATACGGGATAATTTTCGCGCCGTAAAAGCTTCGGTTGGCGAGGTCGACGTAATGCCGGTGGTGAAGGCGGACGCCTACCGCCACGGCTCAATAGAAATTTCGAAAATCCTGGAAGCCGAGGGCGTGAAATGGCTGGCGGTGTCGAACGTCGAGGAAGGAATCGCGCTGCGCGAGGCTGGGATCGCCGCGCGGATTCTTGTCATGGCCGATTATCTGCCAGAAAACCGGCCTCTTTTTAAGGAATTCGGGCTGACACCGGTGATTCATTCGCTGGCCGATGCAGTGACGGCTGAGGTGCCTTATCATCTGAAGGTTGATTCCGGGATGGGGCGATTGGGAGTTTGCGAGAGCCCCGCGGCAATTGCGCTCTCCGTAGCGGCGACACCGTTAGAAGGGCTGATGACCCATTTCGCATCGTCGGCTAATTACCAGAGCCCTCAGACCGACCAGCAAATTGCCCGCTTCGAATCCGTAATAAAAGCGACGGGACGCCCGCGGTATGTTCATCTCTCGAGCACGATCCCCGTCGCGTATCAGCGCACCGATGCCTGGGGGAACCTGGTGCGGCCCGGCCATGCGATTTACGGCTATGTTTCTCCATCGCGCGGAGGCCCGGAGATGCGGCTGCACGTGAAACCCGCGCTAACCTGGAAGGCGACGGTCTTGTCGGTGAAAGAATTGCAAGCAGGGGCGTTGGTCGGCTACGGTGGGATTCACAAAACCGCGAAGCCGACGCGCGTTGCCATCCTGGCCGCTGGTTATGCAGACGGGATTCCCCACCGGCTGTCGAATCGCGGCAAAGTGATCGCTAATGGGAAGCTGCTGCCGATTCTCGGCGCCGTTTCGATGGATTTAACGACAATCGAGGCTGGGGATTTGCGTGTCGGCGAAGCGGTGACGATTCTGGGGCCCGGCAACGACGCGCAGGACATCGCCCGGATCGCGGGCACGATCTCCTACAGCGTTCTGTGCGGAATCAGCGCGCGAGTGAAGCGCGTGTATGTGGATTGAAAATCCCCGAGCTCACGCCGCAGGGTTATAACCCCGCACGTCAGTGCGGGGACCAGGGGAACTAAACGTCCAAATTGCGGACGTCGAGCGCGTTCTCTTCGATGAATTTGCGGCGGCTTTCGACGTCTTCGCCCATTAGCGTGGTGAAGATCAGGTCGGCTTGCACCAGATCTTCGAGGCCCACTTTTAGCAGCGTGCGGGTCTCGATGTTCATGGTCGTCGACCAGAGCTGCTCGGCGTTCATTTCGCCAAGCCCCTTGTAGCGTTGAACATTGACTTCTCGAGTGCCTTCGTTTTTCACGTAGGCCAGCAGCTCGCGCCATCCGGGGAGGGTTTCTCGATGAGCGTCCTTCACGACCACGAACGGAGGGCGATTGAACTTGGCCGCCGCGCGGGCTCCGGCGCGCAGACGCTTATATTCAGGCTGCGTCGCGAGATCGATATCGATGGAGCGTTCGGCGTTGGTCGGATCTTTGAAGGTCACTCGCCATGATGAGTGCTCTTCTTCGCGGCTGATCGTGGCGTCTAGTTTTTCGGCTTTGAGGGCGTCATACAAGGCGCGGAGATTCTTCTCTTCCTGAAAGTCGGCCTTGGTGTCGATGGCGATATCGGTGCGGGAGAGCGCGCCGACCACTCGGGGGTCGCGCAGGCGGCGCTCCAGGCGGCGCCAGGTGAGCTGGAAATCGTCGAGCGACATCAGGAAATTGCGCAGTTCCGTGCCTTCGAGCACGGCTTTATCACCGAGCTCGACTTTCACGTTTTCCGTCGCTCGACGCAGGATTTCGCGGGTGAACTCCTTATCGTCCTTGATGTATTTTTCGCTCTTGCCTTTTTTGATGCGATAAAGAGGCGGCTGGGCGACGAAGATGTTGCCGCGCTTGATCAGTTCCTGCATGTGGCGGAAAAAGAAGGTCAGGAGTAATGTCCGGATGTGCGAGCCGTCCACGTCGGCATCGGTCATGATGATGATCTTGCCATACCGCAGGCGGGTGACGTCGAAATCGTCTTTGCCGATTCCCGTGCCGATCGCCGTAATCATCGCACGAATTTCTTCGTGCCCCAGCATCTTGTCGTAGCGCGCTTTTTCGACGTTGAGAATTTTGCCGCGCAGTGGAAGAATGGCCTGGTAGCGCCGGTCGCGTCCGCCCTTCGCCGTGCCCCCGGCCGATTCTCCTTCGACCAGAAACAGCTCGCACCGCTCGGGATCCTTCTCCTGGCAATCGGCAAGCTTGCCGGGCAGGCCTCCGGAATCGAGAGCGCCTTTGCGGCGGGTCAGATCGCGGGCTTTACGGGCCGCTTCCCGGGCCCGCGACGCGTCGATGGCCTTCGAGACGATCTTCTTCATCACCCCGGGATTCTTGTCGAAGAACTCGCCCAGTTTTTCGTTGACAAGTTGGACGACGTAGCCCTGAATATCGGAATTAAGCTTGCCCTTGGTCTGGCCTTCGAACTGAGGCTGTGGCATCTTCACGCTGACGACTGCGGTTAAGCCTTCGCGAACATCGTCGCCGGTGAGATTCTCTTTGACGTCTTTAAATAAGCCGCCGGCTTGGCCCGCGGCGTTGATGGTGCGGGTCAGCGCGCTGCGGAAACCGCTGAGGTGCGAGCCTCCGTCCACGGTGTTGATGTTGTTGGCGAAGCTGAAAACGGTGTCACCATAGGTGTCGTTGTACTGGAGGCCGATCTCCATGCTCAGCGTGCCTCCGTGCGGCAGCTCGCGGTCGCCTTCGAAGTGAATCGGCTTGTCGTGCAGGACGCTCTTGCCTTTGTTCAGCAGCTTGATGAACTCGGCGATGCCTCCTTCGAAGTGAAAAGTTTCGACGCGAGCCGGTTCCACGCGCTCATCGGTCAGAACGATGCGCAGGCCTTTGTTGAGGAACGCGAGTTGGCGCAGGCGCTGAGCCAAGGTGTCGAAGTTAAACTTGGTCGCGTCCATGATGGACGAATCGGGTTTGAACGTGATTTTTGTGCCGGTCTTTTTGCCGGCCCTGCCCGTCGGTGTCAGCAGGCCCTTAGGAACGCCCCGTTCATAATCCTGCTCCCAGGTGGAGGACGCGGTTTCACCTTTTTTGGGGCGCCAGATTTCCAGGTGCAGCGTTTCCGAAAGGGCGTTGACGCAGCTGACGCCGACGCCGTGCAGACCACCCGAGACCTTGTACGAGTTGGAGTCGAACTTTCCGCCTGCGTGGAGCTTGGTCATCACCACTTGGGCGGCGGAGACGCCTTCTTCCTCGTGAATGTCGACCGGGATGCCTCGTCCGTTGTCGATGACGGTGACGGAATCGTCCTCGTGGATGGTGACGCTCACTTCGGTGGCGTAGCCCGCCAGCGCTTCGTCAACGGAGTTATCGACTACTTCGTAGACCAGGTGGTGCAAACCGGCTTCGCCGGTGGAACCGATGTACATCGCGGGGCGCAGTCGAACGGCTTCCAGTCCTTCGAGCACTTTAATGCTGGTTGAATCGTAGACGTTCGCCGCGCCGGAATCTCTTGTTGCCATGTTTGGTAAATTTACTTCCTAGTTCTTCAGAAAAAATCTAAAGGAACCCACGCTGCGGTCAGATGCGCATCGGCATGATCACGTAGCGGTAGTTTTCCGCTTTCTCGCCTGCCGGGCGGAGCTCGCCTGCGCTGTGCGGGTCCTTGAACAGGAACGACACCTGCTGATCGTTGACGGCTCGCAAAAAATCCATCATGTATTGCGCGTTGAAGCCGATCTCGACGGATGGGCCTTCGTATGCCGTGGGAATGCTCTCTTCGCTTTCGCCTGTCTCGGAAACAGACGAGTGAATTTTCATTTCGTCTTTTTCGACGCGGACGCGGATGCCGCGGGATCGTTCGTCCGAAAATTGCGCGACACGTTCAATGGCTCCGCGCAGCTCATCGCGTTCGAGAGTGACGCTATGGCCGTGCTCCTTGGGCAACACGCGTTCATAATCCGGGAAATTGCCGGTTAGCTTGCGGCTGAGCAGCAACCGGTCGCCGAGTTGGAAGAAGAGATGATTTTCGTCGCCCGAAAAATGGACGATCGCCGCCGGATCGGAATCGCCGGCCAGCTTCTGAATCTCGCTCATCGCCTTTTTTGGGAGCAATGCCCGGTAGGACCCGCTGATGCCGGGAATATCGGTAGTGCTTTCGACCATCGCCAGGCGATGACCGTCGGTCGCGACCATGGCCAGCCCGCCTTTACGGAGGACCATCAGCGCCCCGTTCAGCGTGAAGCGCGATTCTTCGCTTGAAATAGAGAAAATCGTCTTGCCGATCATCGAGGCGAGCACACCGATGGGAATTTCGGCGAGCACCTCGGGCATTTTCGGCAGTTCAGGGAAACTCTCACGCGACATGCCGGCTATGCGGGTCTTGGATCGGCCGCATGTCAGGCTCGCCCAGTGATTGTCCTGAATCTTCACCTGGACGTCGGAATCGGGCAGCAGGCGCACATAGTCCAGCAAACGGCGCGCGGGGATGGTTCCGCCGCCGCCCTTCTTCACGCGGGCTGGGCAGGAGCATCGGATGCCCAACTCCAGATCCGTGGCCGTGAGGACGATCTTATCGCCATCGGCCTCCACCAGAACATTGGACAGGATCGGAATCGTCGTTTTCTTCTCAACCACGCCCTGCGAGAGGTTCAGTTCGCGAACCAGATCTGCTCGGCTGACAGTAAATTCCATGCGCGCTTTCTCTATTCTCTTTTTCTCTAGAAAATACTAATTAGAGAAGAAGAAGATTCATAGGGACTGTTGAAACGTTGATTTCTCTCTAAATTATAGCAAGACCGGGCGTTTATTGCTACTGTGACTGTGCTTTTCAGGGTGTGAAGCGGTGTATTTTTTCCCCTCCCGCGGTTCTCCCACAGGCGTTGACAGGCAAAAATAATCCCCGATTGTGGATAACAAACATAAACTCAATTGATTGAGTCGATTACACTGTGTATCAACCTGTTCAAATCCGCGTCGCGCTGGCGCAACTTGTCGATCTTTTGGACCGAATGCAGAACAGTGGTGTGGTGCTTGCCGCCGAACATGCGTCCGATCTCAGGCAAAGAGGAGTGGGTCAGCTCTTTGATCAGATACATCGCAATCTGGCGCGGGTAGGCGATCTGCTGGGCGTTGGTCTTCTGCTTGAGCTGGGCAGGCTGTAACTGGAACTTGTCGGCTACGGCGCGCAGCACCGCGTCCATATTGATCCGGCGCTCGCCGCCAGGGATCAGGTACTTCAGAACCTGCTGCGCCATGTTCATGTTGATGGCAGAGCCAGTAACAGAGGAATAGGCGACCAGCTTGATCATCGCGCCTTCCAACTCACGCACGTTCGATTTCGTTTTGGTGGCGATGTAGTTTCGCACGTCTTCCGGAAGATGGACGCCTTCCATCTCGGCCTTCTTATCGAGGATGGCCATTTTGGTCTCGAGGTCGGGAGGCTGAATGTCGACCATGAGACCCCATTCGAAGCGCGAGCGCAGACGTTCGACCAGACCAGGCGTGCTTTTCGGCGCGGAGTCGCTAGAGATGACGATCTGCTTCTGGTGATCGTACAACTCGTTGAAGGTATGAAAAAACTCTTCCTGCGTGCGTTCCTTACCCGCCAGGATCTGAATATCGTCCACCAGAAGCACGTCGGCCGAGCGGTAGTGGCGATGGAACGCCGGCATGCGGTCCGAGCGGATGCAGTTCACCATTTCGTTCATAAATCGCTCGCTCGACGTATAAACGATGCGCATGGTGGGGTAGCGGTCGAGAAGATCGCGACCGATGGCGTGCATCAGGTGCGTTTTCCCCATGCCCACTCCACCGTATATGAACAGAGGATTGTAGCTGCGCGAAGGCGCGTTGGCGACGGCTCGCGCGGCCGCGTTGGCGAATTGGTTGGAAGATCCGACGACGTAATTGTCGAAACGGAACTTAGGATTCAGCTGGCCGCTGGCCGAAGCGAAGATCGGCTCGAGTCCTCCGTTTTCAGAAGGAGCGGGAGCGGCAAACACCGCGGCGCCGGGCAGGTACACAATGCGGTCGACCTCGAGATGCAATTCACGGATGGAATGCCGAATCTCTTCGGCGTATTCCTGCTCCATCCAGTCCTTAGTGACCTGGTCGGGAACCGTGACGCGGAGTATTTTTCCATCTGCTCCTTCGAACGAGGTTCGCATGAACCAGTTCTGAAAATCCTGAGGGCTGATCTTGGAGGCTATCCTCGACTTGATCTGATCCCAAAAATTTGACTGCATAGGCGTCATAGCCAATGCCACCCCACTGCTTTCTGAATCCCCTCTCACCTTATCCCCCGGAAAACCGTTATGCTACAACCGTATGACCAGACTATTCCCACACGATTTCCACATGTGGAAATTCTATAGTGCCCTCGCTACCGATTCGATTTGGAACCGTGGCCGTCTTCGACGAACGCGGAGGATGGCTTGAGAAAAAACGCCCGCCTCTCGTGTGCGGAATCTCAGCATACCACAAAAAAACTCGGCGCAACCAAATTTTGATCTACATTGCTTTCAGCGCTTTGTAAGGATTATTAAAATACTATCTTTGTAGTAAAACATTTTGAATACGGTTCTGTTTGGAAGGCCGCACGCGAGCGCATTTGACAATCGCGCGCGATAGCAGGAGAATGGGAGATGGTGCGCAATGCATCGCGTTTCATTGTAAATCAGCGGGAGTAACTCAGTTGGTAGAGTGCGACCTTGCCAAGGTCGATGTCGCCGGTTCGAATCCGGTCTCCCGCTCCAAAACCTTCGCGGATATCATTTTTTCGAACAAGCCGTCCCACGAACGGACAGCGGTGCTCCCGATTTTCCACCAACCGCAGCCATAACCCTCTTTTTTTGAGTATGATTGGTTTGCGCGCCCAGTGGCAGGCGGCGTGCCAATTCAATCGAGCAGGACTCTTATGGATATTAAACGAGAAGGCGTCGCGAAGAAGAAGCGGATCCGGATGGCGATTTATATGGTTCTGACTGCCGCAGGGCTGGGGCTGGTGACGTGGCGCCTGATGCTGTTGAAGCCGGCCGCGCCCACGGTGGAACGGGCGACGGTATGGATCGACACAGTGAAGCGCGGGCCAATGGTGATCGACCGGAGAGGCTTGGGGACGCTGCAGCCGGAGGACATCATCTGGATTCCAGCCCAATTCGACGGCCAGGTGGAGAAGATCATCTCGCATTCGGGCGATGACGTGAAGGCAGGCTCGGTGATGTTGGTTTTGAGCAACCCGGATATGGTTCTGGCCGCTAACGATTTCGAGTGGCAGGTGAAGCAGGCTGAAGCGACGCTGGCCGATTTGAAGGTCCAGTTGATGAGCAAGACGTTTGACCAGCAGTCTGTCGTGGCGAGCGCGCAGAGCGATCTGCAACAGGCCGCGCTTCAGAAAGAGAAAGAAGAACAATTGGGCAAGATGCAACTCGAAAGCGACCTCAGCGTGAAGCTGGCTGTCGCGAAGTGGGAGCAGTCGGCGAATAAGTACAAGATGGAGAAGCAGAAGCTGGATATTCAGCAGGAGTCGGTGGATGCGCAGCTAGCGTCGGCACGGGTGCAGGTGGATAAACTGCGCGCGGCGTACACCCTAAAGAAGCAGCAGGTAGCGGATCTGACGATTAAAGCCGGCATCAACGGCCGCATGCAGGAGATGACGTTGCAGGTGGGGCAGCGCGTGAAGCCGGGCGACGTTCTCGCCAAAATCGCGCAACCCTGGAAATTGAAGGCGGAGCTGAAAATCGCGGAGACGCAGGCGAAGGATATTTTGCTGGGCCAGAAGGCTGAGATCGATACCCGCAACGGGATTGTCGCGGGCCATGTGAGCCGGATCGACGCATCCATTGTGAACGGAACGCGCACGGTTGACGTGAGACTAGATGGTCCCCTGCCGGCCGGAGCGGTCCCGGATTTGAGCGTCGATGGAACGGTTGAGATCATGCGCGTTGCCGACGTGGTATTCGTCGGCCGTCCTGTGTTCGGGCAGGAGAACAGTCAGGTGAGTTTGTTCAAACTGGACGAAGACGGCAAGGGCGCGACGCGCATCCCGGCAAAGTTGGGGCGCAGCTCAGTGAATACGATTGAAGTGTTGGATGGCTTGAAGGTGGGCGATCAGGTGATTTTGTCGGACATGTCGGCGCAGGACCAAAACCCTCGCATCAGATTGAATTAGGAGACGAACCGATGGCTGAATCGATGATTTTTCTGGACGGCGTGACGAAAGTGTTCGTTACGGACGATGTGGAAACGCACGCGTTGGCCGGGATTCACCTGGATATTAAAAAGGGCGAGTACCTGTCGATCGCGGGACCGTCGGGCTGCGGGAAGTCGACGCTACTGGCCATTCTGGGGCTGCTCGATTCGCCTTCGGACGGGACGTATGTATTGAACGGAAAGCCGGTGCAGGGGCTGAAGCTGAGCGAACGCGCTCGCATCCGCAACCGCGAAATCGGATTCATTTTCCAGGCGTTCAATCTGATCGGCGATCTGACGGTCTATGAAAATGTCGAGCTGCCGCTGACGTATCGAGGGATGCCTGGGGCGGAGCGCAAGAAGCGCGTTCATGAAGCGTTGGAGCGGGTCGGCATGTCGCACCGCGTGAAGCATTATCCGTCGCAACTCTCCGGAGGTCAACAGCAGCGCGTCGCCGTGGCTCGCGCGCTGGGCGGCGACCCGTCGATTCTGCTCGCTGACGAGCCGACTGGAAACCTGGATTCCGCCAACGGCGAAGCGGTCATGGATCTTTTGCGCGAGTTGCATCGCGGGGGGGCGACCATCTGCATGGTGACCCACGATCCCCGGTACGCTCGATACGCGGATCGCAACATTCATCTGTTCGACGGCCGGGTGGTCGAAGAGAGCTCGGAAACTACATAGGCGCCAGTTTGTCGAAATCCGCGCCCTCACGGGACGGGGTTATAACCCCTGGCCTGAGCCAGGGGATCGGCCCGCACCACTCTGATATTCTCATGTGGTGACTGACAAGATCGTCGTCCTCACCACGTGTGAATCCGAAGAGCAGGCGCACAGCCTCGCGCGACACCTGATTGAAGAGCGGCTGGCTGCGTGCGTCAATATCCTTCCCGGCGCGCGCAGCGTTTATCGCTGGAAGGACCAAATTGAGGACGCGTCCGAATTCGTGCTGATCGTCAAATCGCGACGCGACATGTTCACCAGGCTGCGAGAGGCGATCGGACATCTTCATTCCTACGAAATTCCTGAGGTCATCGCGCTGCCGGTGGTCGACGGATCGGACGCATACCTGCGCTGGATGGATCGTGAGTTGGCATCGTGAAGCCGACACATGCCCGTAATTGGGTGATCTTTTTCGCGGTCACACTGGCGGTTCTTTCCTACTTCGACCGCGTGGTGATGTCGCAGGCGGCCAAACCGATTTCGGCCGAATTGCATCTCACCAAGTCGCAGATGGGATCGGTGTTCAGCGCGTTTGCGCTGGCCTACGCGCTGTTCGAAGTGCCCAGCGGCTGGCTGGGGGATTTCATGGGGCCGCGGCGCGTACTGGTGCGCATCGTGCTGTGGTGGTCGTCGTTCACGGCGCTGACCGGCGCGGCCTGGAGTCTCGGCTCGCTGCGCGCGATCCAACTGCTGTTCGGCGCGGGCGAAGCGGGCGGATTTCCCAACCTCACGAAAGCGTTCAGCTCCTGGTTACCGTTGAACGAACGATCGCGCGCGCAGGGATTCATGTGGACCTTCGGCCGCTGGGGCGGAGCGTTCACGCCGCCCATCGTGATCTTCGCTCTGCATCATATGAGCTGGCGATGGGCGTTCGTCTGCTTCGGATCGCTTGGCGTGGTGTGGACGTTCTTCTTCAACCGCTGGTTTCGGGACCGCCCGGAGGATAGTCCATCGGTCAACGCCGCCGAACGAGAGCTGCTGAAAAGCGTCAGCGCCAACGCCGCCCGCCACGGCGACGTGCCTTGGGCGAAACTGATCCGCCATCGCAGCCTGTGGCTGATCTGGGTGCAGTATTTCTGCCTGTCGTTTCCCTGGTATTTTTACATCACGTGGCTGCCGACATACTTGCAGGAATACCGTCATCAAACACCGGAAGCCGCCTCGAGGCTGGCGATTCTTCCGCTGCTGTTCGGAGGCTTCGGCGCGCTCACCTGTGGATTTGTCGTTCCCCGGCTCGCCAGATCCTGGGGCAGCATGAAGCGGGCGCGCCGCACGATCGGAACGTTCGGGTTCCTCGCCGCGGCATTAATGCTCTTCTTATCGACGCGGATTGAGAACGCCGTCCTCGGAACTCTCGTCCTTGCGTGCGCCAGTTTTGCCAACGACCTGGACATGCCTCCGTCGTGGAACACCTGCATGGACATGGGAGGGAAATACGCGGGGACGGTGGCCGGGTCGATGAACATGATGGGCAACCTGGCCGGCTTCGCGGCTCCCTGGATTGGCGGAATCATGATGGACCGCTGGCACGACTGGAATTTGTTTTTCTACCTGATGATCGCGGTGTATCTGTGCGGAGCGATGTGCTGGCCGTTTATCGACCCGGTGACTCCGATTGAAGAGGCGGAGACAAACTAACTTCGCAAGATCCCCGGTGTAAAACTGCCTCAGGCTGCGAGTGGGGCGCGCTACCAGCAGGCTTGGTCATCGATTAACAAGAGCCGCCTGGTAGGCGGCCGCGGGCCGATGGCCCGCCCCGCGTTCTCGAAACCTTTCACGCAGACTCGTAAGCCCTGGGACTCTTGCTGGTAACGAAATGAGACAAACAGTCCACTAGTAATTCAAGTGTTTTGCATGAAAATAGCCCCACGCTGACGCATGGGGCTAGAAAATAACCGAGCAAAAAATCGACCGTAAATCCTACGGCTGTTTCTTCACCGGAGTCGCGGCCGGAGCAGCGGCGGGAGGCTTGGGGGCGGGGGTCGCCGCCGGCTTTGTCGTCGGCGTGCTCGATCCCGGAGCCGTAGGATTGGTCTTATCGTAGAGATCGATGATGTCCTTGGTGATATCGACGCCGCTGGCGACGTACAGAACGTTGCCGTTCTGGTTGCTGACGTCCAGGATCACGGCATAGCCGTTGGCCAGCGCGTACTTATCGATCGCCACCTGCATTTTGCCGCTCAGATCCTCGAGCAGCTTGCGCTGTTCTGTATCAAGCTCCGCTCGGGCGTCTTCCATGTCGCGGTTATAGCTTTTGGTCTTCTGGTCGATGCTGCGAGCCAGATCGTCCTTGGCCGCCTGCGCCATGGCGTTGCCGCCCTTTTGCAGCTTGTCCTGAAGCTCCTGCAGCTCCGTGCGTTTGCGCTCCATTTCGCGCTGCTTGGGAGCCATGCGGCTCTCCAGTTCCTGAACGGCTTTCTGCCCGTCCTTGGTTGAGACCAGCGCGGTTTGAATCTGGATGACGCCGATCTTAGTGGGCGTCTGCGCCGCCGCGAGGGAGGCCGCCAGGAAAAGTGCCGCACAGGGAAGCGCGAGAATTCGATGTTTCACAATAGACTCCTATTTTTTCTTCAGTTATGTTAACACGCCGCCCTAAAATGTCCGTCCAATGGTGAACCGGAACTGGGAGGCTCTTTCGAACAGGCCGTACGCCTGCCCGACTTGCGCAATTGAGTTAAAGAACGATGCCGCATTCGGGAAATAGCTGCGGTCCGCCACAATCGGCGGCTGCACATATTCTTCCACGCGCAGAGGATTGTACGCCCAGTAAATACGGAACGGGGCGTTTACCACCGGCAGCATCACTTGCAGTTCGAGCCCGGTTGACATGCGGATCTTCTGCGTGCCGGCCGCGATCACGGCGCGATCCGGGAAGGCCGCTTCCGGGAACAGGCTGTCCAACTGCGAGACGCGGTCGGAATTCAGTTTGAGCTGCTTGCTGAGCACCAGGCGGTCGATACCGGTGTCCAGGAACGCGGCCAGAATCACCGGTCCGAAAATCGGGATGCGGTACTCCAGGTTCGACACGCCTTCCAGATCGCCACCGGGCGTCACCAACTGATAGCTGGGAATCAACTGCGTCACGTTCACGAACGTCGCTACGCCGTTCACCACCACGCGTTGCTGGCGCGGAGTACCGTCGTTATTCAGCAGATCCACGGTAGCGGAGTTCGGGATGTAGGCCACCGGGCTGATACTCCAAATGTCGAACCCGCGAATATCGTTTTCGCCGCCCATGTAGAAGCGGTTCAGAGGAGGCGCCACCTTGCCGCCGTATCCGGTGACGAACTTACCCAGAATATGCGCGCCGATGATGTGTTTGTGGTTCAGTGGCGAACGGTGGAAGTATTTCCCGTCCACCGTAGGCAGGATCTGGTTCACGTTGCCGCCCAGTACGCTGCCCGAGAACTGAATCGACGCGGAAAGACTCTTTCCGCCCGTTGGCGTGATGGGGTGATTCACCGAGTTGTAGGTGAAGCTCGGAATAATGCTCGACTGCTTGATGCCGTTCAGAGGATTCGGCCCGTTGATGCGCAGGAAGTCGATGTAGGTGTAATACGCCGTGGCCGCGTCGGTCAGCGTCGTCACGTTCTGAATGGAGTAACCATAGCTGATGCCTACGCGGGCAAAACTGCGGCGCAGAGGCTTGCTCATAAATACCGTGAAGCCGCGCGAATTAGTAACGTAATTCAACAGGTTCTGCGCGCCCAACTGATTGTAGAGGGCGGTCAGGTTCTGTCCGGCGAGAATGGAAGCTTCACGAGCCTGGTTGTAATCGAAGCGCGTATAAAAAATCGTCGCGCCCACCTGGATCGGACGATCCAGGAAGTACGGCTCGGTGAAGCCGAGCGTGACGTTGTCTTGCCTGGTGCCCAACTGCGAGTTCAGGCTAAGCGTTTCGCCCAGGCCGAGCAGGTTATTGGTGGAGTAAGAGAAGCCGATGAAGCTGCCGGCGATGCCCGAAACTCCGCCGTTCAACTGGATGGAGTTTTTGCCGCGCTCCTTCACCTTCAACGTGATGTCCACGGTGTCGGTCTTGGTGTCACGCTTGATATCGACCGCGTCTTCCGCCTTCAGAACTTCGAAGTAACCCAACTGGTTGAGGCGCAGCAGGCTGACTTCCCATAGTTTGGTGTTGTAAATATCGCCTTCGTCGACCAGAAGTTCGCGGCGGATGATCTTGTCGCGCGTTGTGGTATTGCCGGAGAAATCGATACGGCGCACGAAGAACTGTTTGCCCTCGTCGAAGTTCAGCGTCAGATCCACTTTATCCGTGTTGGGGACAGGTTCGATGTTGGGCTCGGCCACGAAATCGATGTAGCCGAAGTTGCCATACAGTTTGCGCAGTTCTTCAAAACCCTTACGGAGTTTCGCGGTGGAGAAGACGTCGCCGGAGCTCATCTGGAACACCGGACGCATCAGCGTCTCCGGCGTGCGGAACAGTTTCACGCCGACGAAATTGATGTTGTTCAGGTGATAGAGGCGGCCTTCTTCAATGCTGATGTGAATATTGGCGCCCTTGCCGGGGTTGTTCGAAAGGATCAGCGGCAGACGCCATTTCCCGCCGCCCGTATCGACTACGGTGACCTTCGCTCCGATGGCGTGGGCTTCAAAATAACCGTTGTCCTTGTAAAACTCCTCAAGGCGCTGCTGATCCTCTTCCAGCTTGGTGGAATCGTAGGTCTTCGAGAACAGATCCTCAAAGAAAATCGAATACGGAATACCGATTCCGTGCAGGTTCTTCATCGAACGCTTCAGGTACAGGGGTGTGAAAACATGGTTGCCGTCAAACGTGATTTCGTGGACCTTCACCTTGGGTCCTTCGTTTACTTTGAAGGTCAGTTCGAGAGACGACGGAGGCACCTGGCGCAGTTCCGGCTCCACGGTGGCGAACTGGCGTCCGCGCTCCGCAAGATAGTCCTGCAGCACGTTGCGCGCGCGCTGAATCTTGTTCGGGTCGTACTGCGATTCCACGCTCAGGCCGACCTTGCGCTCTTTAAAACGGTCGAGAATTTCCGATTGCGTGATGGACTTCAGGCCGTCGTATTTGATGGAACGGACAATGCGGCGCTCGACCACCGTGAAGCGCACGATCCAACCGGTTTTCCCCACTTCGCGCTCCATGCGGATATCGTCGAAGCGCGAGGTGTTCCACAACGCCATGAAGTCGCGGTGCAGAGTCTCTTCGTCGTACTTGTCGCCTTTTTTGGTAATGATCAGGGCGCGCAGAGTATCCTGCGGCACGCGACGGGCGCCGCGGAATTCGATCAGTTCGATAGTGTCGTCAATCGGCCGGTCGGGGTTGGCCTGCGCTTCGGCGGGCTTGGGAGCCTCCAGTTTCGGCGGGGCCTGCTGTTCCGGCGCGGTGGGAACGGTTTCGAACGGATTGGCCTTCTTCTGCTGCGGAGGCTGCTGCTGGGCGGGCGGCTTGGGGGGCTGGGCGGGCGGCTGAGTCTGTTGCGTCTGCTGCGCGAATAGACCTGCCCCGCTAACTAAACAGACCGCAAGACTGCGCAGGCGTCCAGGCCTGAAAAACGTCATCTAAAAACGGTTCCTTTCCACTCTGCGCCTCACTCCAGACGTTCCCCCACCATCCAAGGTTTCACCGGATCGTCAGGTAGACCTGAGGGTGTGGAATCCAACGCAGAAGCGAAACAATAATTCTACCGCATCCGAGGGGCCTTTGCCGCCCGCCTAAAGGAATCAGCGGATTGGACGAGATGGAAGCGCCCCGGCGCGTGCCTAAACGGATCAGACTGTGCGCCTGCCGCACAATCCTTATTAGTAAGGCCACGCAGGCTTGCTGAACAACCCCCCATCGACCCACAGCGTCTGCCCAGTAACGAAGCCGGAGCCTTCGCCCGCAAAAAAAAGCACGGCCCGGGCGACGTCCGCAGGCGTCCCGATGCGGCCGAGCGGCGTGAGCTTGGCCCAGGTCCCGGCGTAGTCCGGCGTTTCGAGCCTGGTCCTCTCCGTTTCGATCGCCCCGGGTGCGACGCAGTTCACCGTAATGCCGAAGGCCCCCAATTCAGCCGCCGAGACCTTGGTGAACATCTCAATGGCGCCCTTCGTCGCTGTATAACTGGAGAGCATCGGAAACGCCGCCTTGTTCGAGCCCGACCCGAGATTGATGATCCGTCCGCCGCCGTTCTCTTTCATGAGGCGCCCGACGCGTTGCGTGCACAGGAAACATCCTTTGAGATTGGTCCGGATGACCAGATCCCAATCTGCCTCCGGCAGGTCCAGCAGAGGACTGAAGGTCTGAATGCCGGTGTTGTTGACCAGAATATCGATGCGCGGAAACCCGGCGATCATGTTGTCGACGTCGGCCGAGACGCCGATGTCGGCGTACTTCGCCGTGCCACCGATAGACTCCGCGAGCCGTTCCGCGCCAGCTTGATCCTCAAAATAATTGATGATGACGTGCGCGCCTTCCTTGGCCAGAGCGCGAGAAATCTCCGATCCGATGGCCCCATTGGCTCCGGTGACCAGTGCTGTTTTCCCAGCGAGCATGCCGATCATTGTAACGTTGAATAAGAAATGAGATCAGTGAACACCGCTCCTTACAGTCGCGGCTCGTTGGCGGTGATGATCCTCGTGATGGCTCCCGCCTATGCGCAAACCTGGACCGTCCAAACCAGCAACACAACGGCGTCGCTGCGCGGCGTGAGTGTGGTGAACGCGAAGTCCGTGTGGGCCAGTGGCACAAAGGGCACGTTTCTGATCACCGCGGACGGCGGCGAAACCTGGAAAGCGTCGACCGTACCTGGAGCGGCGGATCTCGATTTTCGCGCTATGCATGCCTTCGACGAAAAAACAACCGTGGTGCTGAGCATCGGCAGCGGAGAAAAATCGCGCATCTATAAGACGAAAGACGGCGGCTTGAAATGGGACGTGGCATATACGAATCCAGATCCGAAGGGATTTTTCGACGCCATCGCGTTCTGGGACGCGTCCCATGGAATCGTGCTCGGCGATCCCGTCGACGGTCACTTTGTCGTCATGACCACCGACGACGGCGGAGATTCCTGGCATCGCGAAAAAACTCCGGCCGCCGAGCCCAACGAAGGAGCGTTTGCCGCCAGCAATAGCTGCCTGTTCGTGCTGGGAATGCATGAGGTGTGGTTCGGCACCGGCGGACCGAAAGGCGCGCGGGTTTTTCATTCGAGCGACGGCGGCAAAAAGTGGTCGGTCGCGGCGACCCCGATCCGCAACGATTCGGCCAGCGCCGGAATTTTTTCGATTGCCTTCATGACTCCCCTGTTCGGCATCGCCGTGGGAGGCGACTATTCGCAACCAGAGGAAGCATCGCACAATATCGCCATCACCGAAGATGGAGGCAAGAAATGGACCACGCCAGAGAGCCGCCCCGCAGGCTTCCGGTCGGCGATCAC